>Ga0316208_1001715_pt1 | contig 19782 bp, 17 predicted proteins | sample 3monopyrite_MG_FD_204944 | JGI IMG/M metagenome (GOLD analysis project Ga0316208, IMG submission 204944) | Microbial mat bacterial communities from mineral coupon in-situ incubated in ocean water Damariscotta River, Maine, United States -... | ecosystem: Environmental > Aquatic > Marine >...
CCTTGGTTCTCGAGGAACAGCGCCGGATCGAGGACCGCCTTGTGCTCGGTGGCACAGGTGATCAGGTGCTTGCCCTTGGGCGCGTACATGCGTGCGGCACCGAGGATTGCAAGGTTGTTGGACTCGGTAGCCCCGCTGGTGAAGACGATTTCACGTGCCTTGGCACCGATTCCCGAAGCTAGCGTTTCGCGGGCTTGGTCCACGGCTTTCTCGGCTTCCCAGCCGAAGGCATGGTTGCGCGAGGCGGAGTTGCCGAAGGAGCCCTGGAGGTAGGGCATCATGGTCTCCAGTACCTGAGGATCCACCGGAGTGGTGGCCTGGTAGTCGAGATAAATACGGCGTTGGGGCTGGCTCATGTTGGCTCAGACAGCGAGGCTAGTGGACGCGGTTGGGGAGGGGGCATCTTTGGCCGCCGCCTGTTCGTGAGGATGGGGCGAACCCTCGACCAATTCCGCGAGCGTGTAATCCGCAAGGACGGACTTAATGCGGTCGGCAACGCGATGGATGCCGCTTTGGATGGTGCAGGAGGGCGAATAATCGCAGCGGCCGCCGTCAGCGCAATCGCTGACTTTGACAGGTCCCTCAAGGATTTCGACCACAGTTTCTAGGCTGAGGCTCTTGGGGTCGGAGGTGAGGCGATAGCCGCCACCGGGGCCACGGACCGCCTCGACGAGGCTGGCGCGCGAGAGCTCTTTGAGGACCTCAGCAAGGAGCCTGCGTGGCACTTTGAGCTCATCCACGATGGTGCGTACGCTGCAATACTCCTGACCAGCCTGGGCCATCAGGGCCAGGGCCATCAGGCCGTATTCAGAGCGTTTGGTGAGGCGCAGCATGGTTGGTAATTTAGCATGTTCTTAGTGCTCTTTCGACGGCAAAGCCTGTCGAATCCAGCGAATCTGATTTATTCGGCAAATTTGCCGAATAAAAGGCACTAATTCCGCTTGCGACCCTTCTTGTCGGCGGCCACCTTGCCCAGAATCTGGACAAAGGAATCTGGCAGTGGGTGCGGCTTTTCACCATCTCGGGTCAAACAGGCCAATTCCACCTCTCCGGTGGCGCATAGGCGTTGGCTCTGCTCCTCGAGCACCTCGAAATGGTAGCGGATGGTCAGGCGAGACCAAGCAGCGATTCCAGTGCGGACAATGGCCACTTCGTCAAAGCGCAGGCCGGATAGATAGCGGCAGGAGGCCTCTGTAACCGGCAACATCAGCCCGAGAACCTCTTCCATGTCTCGGTAGGAGAATCCCTGAGCCCGCGCCCATTCTGTGCGTCCCATTTCAAACAGGTCCAGATAGCGGCTGTAGTACAGCACGCCCATCTGATCGACATCGCGATACAGAATGCGGTAGGGGGAGTCCACGAGGACCATGCTCAGATTCTACGGGCATGCGGGAGAGGTTTGGCATTGTGCCGCGGCTCTGAGAGAATCCTCCCTTCATGACTGAGCCCTCTCCCGCCAAGCCTACGCGCGAACGCATTGCTGCCGCCGTGGGTTGGTCGCTACTGATTCCAGGCTTGGCTCATTTCTTGGCCGATCGCAAGCGCGACGCCCTGATTTGGTTTCTCACCTGCCAACTCTTGTTGGTGGTCGGACTGACTCTGGCGGGCAATACCCAGTTTGATTTCGGCCGTCCCTTTGGCTTTGGGGACAGCACTCTGATTTACTTGCAGATTCCGGAAGGTGCGAACTTCCTGACCACGCAGATTTTGGCGCGGGTCTATCCGAGTATCGAGATTGGCGGTACCACCCCGGAGCATTTGCCTTGGCGCCACTTGGGCTATCTGTTGAGTGCGGCATCGGGCGTACTCGCGATGTTCTGCGCCGCGCATGCTGCTGGCCAAGCCATCGTTCGGTCGGAAATCCTGCACCCAGCTGCGGAAAAGCCAAGATGGCATCCTGGGCAGGCCGCCTTGGCCACCTTGATTTTCCCTGGCCTCGGCCATTGGATGACCGGGCGTCGCTTCAAGGCAGTCGCTCTCGCGATCGCGATTTTCGGGTTGTTTGTGCTCGGCCTGATTCTGGGAGAGTTTGGCGATCTGGACCGCCAGCGTCACCCTTATTACTGGGTAGGGCAAATGCTGCTGGGCCTTCCGGCATGGCTGATTTCCCTAGCGACTAGCGGTGTGCGCTACACCGGCGTGCCGCCCTACATCGATGCCGGCTTGTTATTCACGACATCGGCAGGCTTCTTTAATGTGATTGCCGCGCTCGATGCCTTCCATCGTGCAGAAACGGACTGGCTGTCCAAAACCCCAGGCCCATATCTCGCTTCTCAGGCGAAAGCGGAAGAGCCGAAGTCAAAGGCTGAAGAGTCCAAGGCGGAGGCATCAGCATGATTTCGCCATGGGTCATGATGTTGTTGCTGATTTGCTTCAGTGCTTCCTTGGGAGTGGTGTTGTCCTGCTATCGCGATGAAGAACCCGCACTCATCCTGCGCGGAGCTTTGCGCCGCGGCCTCAACTTTTTGTTGGCGGTACTCGTACTTGCGCTGATTGCCTATTGGGTCAGCGTCGGCGTGTTGTTACCAAGCGGTTAAGCCAGCCGGTCTGTGCAAGGCGCGACTGCTTAGTCGCTAACTTCGCCGGTGTAGCCGAGCTCCACCAGTTGCTGCGCTGTGCCTACAGGCAACTGCGCTTCTAGCCCTTGGCTCCCCTTGCCATCAAAGGGGAGGTCCTTCCAACCTTCGGCTGCACTCCAGTGGCGGCCTCCAACTAGGCTGCGATAGAGAGGTGCGCCAATGTGTAAAGGGGATTGGCCACCTGCGGGTGCCTTCCCGGAGGCGCTCCGGAGTGCACTCGACGGGAACTCTGCGCCGGTAAAGCCCCGACGCTCCTGCAGTAAGTCCAGACAAAGCGTGAGTAAGTGGTGTGCCGGCGCAGGTCCCTGCGCGATCGCAGGCTCCAACTCTCCTGGCCAAATGATGGCCAGTGGCACGCGCGTTACGCTGTCATCGAAGCCAAAACCGTGTTCGAAGCGGCCAGCATCCCAAAGCTCTTCCCCATGATCGGCATGAATCAAGATGAGGCACTCTGGAGAGGAGGCTCGCAACTTGGTCATCATGCTTGCTAAGGCTTGATCCAAGGCAAGCAGTTGATGGCGATAGCGGGTGCGCACGGCCTCTTGCTGTTCCGGAGTCAAGGAAAAGCGGCTCATACGCTCTTGCGGCGCAAGGTCTGCGCCAAACCAAGAAGCCGTCGGCAGGTCTGCCAAAGGATCAGGGATTCCTTGCCAATCGGGTGCGTATGGGTAGTGGGGGGTGAACTCATGCAGCACCAAGAAGCGTGGACTGCTCTGTTGCTCCCACCATGAGAAGGCATCGGTGGCCGCAGACAGCGGCCGATCGGCGCAGCGCACATACCGCTCGAACCCTAGGTCCAACCCTGACCAAGCTTCGAGGAAGGGGTTCTGGTGCCACATTCCGGTGGCATACCCTTGTGTCTGCAGAACTTCGGCGATTGTGGGCCCCTGTTGCAGCGAACGAAAGGCGCGATTCTCTGCTTTCCCGGTGGCGGACGGGGCAAAGGGGCCCCGACCAACGCCATGTGCGTCTACATCAAGGCCGGTAAACAAAGACGCCATTGCCGGAAGCGTCCAGTTACTGGGTGCATAGGCCTCTTGCCATTGCCAGCCCTCGTCCATCAGAGCTTGCAGCTGTGGCATTTCTGCGAGAGCATCGTGTCGCAAGGTATCGATACTGATTAAAACGATGTCAGGAAGTTCCCGCGCCGCGTTGGCGTGGAAGACTTCAGGCCGTTGCCATGCCACACGCAGTCCACTTTGTGTCGCAAGCCCCGGGTTCTCCCATTGCGCTCCCAAAATCAAGGTGCCTGCACTTTCTGGCAAGAAAACTTGAGCAGCCTTCCACGATGGAGAATGTGCGGCTTCGTTTTGCGCGGCAATACTCTCTTGCCACAACAGTTGCACCTCTCCAGATTCTTCTTGCCAGAACACCGATGCGGTCCAAGCGTGTTCCCATTTGGTACTTTCTGCTCGTACTGCGGTGTTCAGTTGGCGCGGGCCTTGAGTGCTAGCTTCCAGATTCCAAGCCAAACGCAAAGGGGCGGCGCCCGTCCAAGCTTGTCTCTGATCGCTTAGGATTGCAGGGGCTGAGGAATCATGTGCGGCCTTCCCGTACCACGGACTTAAGGTGGTGGATGGCTTTGCCGTGGCTTGTCCCACCAATGCCGTGGGTTCGCCTAGTCGCTCTAAGCTAGGCCGTTCTGCGCCGCCAGCTGGAGTGGATTTCCCACAGGAGGACATTCCCAACAGAAGGCAAACAAGGAGACAGCGCAGCATGATGTTAGGCCTTGGATTCTCGTGGCCGATGCTTGCGCTCGAGATCAGGGCCACATGGATGATAGCGGCCATCTGGGAGGCGCACGACCAGGCCTTTGAGTTCCAACTCCAAGACTTGGTCTTCGACCTGAGCCAAGGTCATGCTGCATTGCTGCATGAGTTGCGACAAACTGAGGTCTTGCTCTTGCAGGGCCTGATATACCGGTGGGCGATTGGCTTTTTCCTCTGGCAGGAGGCTCTGCTCCAACTGCGCCAGGACATGTTCGGGAGAAAGCGCGACCTGAGCGCCATCTGCAATGAGTTGATTGGTTCCGCTGCAGGCATGATCTTGCAAGGGTCCCGGCACGGCAAAGACCTCGCGGTTGAGTTGCATGCACCAATCCACGGTATTCATGGTTCCGGATTTACAGGTGGCTTGGACCACTACCGTGCATTCCCCTAAGGCTGCAATCAATCGGTTGCGGCGGGGGAAATGCCCCGGGCGAGGAGAGGTGCCAAAGGGGAACTCACTTAGGACCAAGCTCTGATTGGCGGCGGCATGCTCGAGAACAGGAATGGCTTCGGTTGGATAGGGGCAGTCCAAACTCGAGCCTAGAACTGCAATCACCTTGCCTTGCACCTCAAGCGCAGCGGAAAGGCCCAGCAAATCTATGCCACGAGCCGCCCCAGAAACCACCACCGCACCAGACCAAGCGAAGTGATGAGCAAAGCGCCGCACCTGCTCTTTGCCATAAGGCGTGCACCCGCGGGCCCCAATCAGGGCAATTCGGCGTGGGCCTTCAGTAGCCGAGAAGGGATTCTCTGAACCGGGTAAGCATTGCAGATCTCCGGCTGCATGAAGCACCGGAGGAGGTTGCTTGAGGTGTTCAAGAACTGGCGGATAACCCGGTTCGCCTCGGCAAAGAATGATGGCGCCATGCTTGGCCGCCTGTTCCTGTTGATGTTCGCCACGCTCTCCCACTTCCCTCACGGATACCTGCTGGTTCCAGCGCGGGCGCATTTGTCGACCCCATTTCGCTAGGTCCTCTGCCGCGGCCTGTGCACAACCCGCCAGGCGCAGTAATGCTTCTAGCCGTTGCAACCCCAAACCGGGAACGGCGTGCAAACCAATCATGGCCAGCCGCTCTGCCTGACTTTCCTCCATAACCTGTAGACGCACGCGTCCATTCCTCGGCACGGGAAAATGCGCCTCGCCGTCCTACACTTCTGTCATGACAGCTTCGTCGACCCCATCGGTCCGGCCAGCGGACCCAGGTCGACGACCTTCCCGCTTATTGTGGTTGGCGCTGCCCTTGGTGATTTCCTTTTGGCTGCGTTCGGCCTTTGCCTGGATCGACACCGCCTTTGCCTCGCTCCTGCAGGACACCCAAGGTAGTTCGCTGGGCGACGCCTCGATTGCGGCAATTGGCCTAACCCTGCCCTTGGAGTTCCTGTTGACGGCCTGCTGGGTGGGGGCATCGAATGGTCTCACCGCGCGACTTGCCAATGCCATGGGGGAGGGTTCGAGCGCTAAGGTGACCCAACTCAAGCGGGCGGGGCTGCAAATCATTACCGCATTGGCCTTGCTGTTCATTGGGTTGTCCGCGGTGGTTTGGCTCACGAGTGACATGGTTGGCCTGGAAGAGGCGACGGCTCGTCAATTCCGCATCTATGCCACCGTGCTCATGGCCGGTTCTGCGGTCTCGAGCTTTTGGTCCATCCTGCCGGATTCTCTAGTCAAAGCCCATCAGGACACGCGCGCCACGATGTGGGCCGGCCTGGCTTCGAGCCTGACCAACGTCGCGCTGAATTCCCTGTTTCTGTTCGTCTTTCATTGGGGCATCTTCGGCATTGCCCTATCCACGGTCCTTGGTCGCTTTGCGGGCTTGGCCTATGCCACCAGTCGTGCGGCGAAGCATGAGCGTCGACGCATGGCGCAGCCAGACCAACAGGAGCCAGGCCACCTTTCGCGTCCCATCTTCGGCATCTTGATTCTGGCCGTACCCTCGGCTCTGGGCTTCGTACTCCTCGGCATGGAGTCGATGGCAGTCAACTTCATCCTCAAAGAAGTTCCCAATGCGACCTCCGCCCTCGCCGCCTGGTCGATCTTTGATCAATCGGTGCGCTTCCTCGCCATGCCGGTGATTGCCACTGGCGTTGCGCTGCTGCCACTGGTGGCCAAGCTCAAGGGCGAGGACCGCTTACCGGAAGTGCGCCGCGAACTTGGGGTGGGGCTGAAGGCTGCCGCGGTGTATGTGGTGGTGGTGGTCACGCCGGTGGCTCTATTCCTAGGTCCCTTCGTGGCTCGCGGGCTTTCTGACACCGAGGTCACCGAGGCTCTAGTCCAGAATGCTCTGCGTTGGATGCCCTTCGCGGTAGCCGGACTGGCGCCCTTCTTGTTATGCCGCGCCACCTTTGATGGCCTACAGCAACCGACGCCTTCCCTAATCGCTGCAGCGGTGCGCACTCTCGGCTTGGTGGTTCCCTTGGTTTGGATCGGCTCGAAAATGCATGGCGAACTCGGACTCAGTCCGGTTTCGGCTGCGGCGGTGGCCTATGTGGTAGGCGCCGTAATTTCCGGTCTGGGCTTCTTTGTGTACACCCGCCAGCGCTGCGCTCGGCCGGAATAGGGATTCCTAAGGAATTGGCTCAAGGGAGCCCAAGAGAATATCCGATTTCCTAGGAGGTCACAAAATCTGTGGGGTATGCTTCCACACGAATCTGGCCCCTGAACGGCGTTATTCGCCCCGAAACCCCCATGAAAACGACTCTCGCATCCATTCTCTTGATGGCCTTTTTGAGCAGCAGCTTGCCGGCCATCACCCTTTCGCCGTCCTCGGGCGAAGCCAATCTAGAGCAGAACCAAGAACGCGGCCGCGGAGCCGGCGGCCATACTGGCAGTAATAACGGTGCCCGTGGTGGCGGTTCCCATGGCGGTGGCTCTAACGGTGGCGGCAGCCATGGTGGAGGCTCTAACGGTGGCGGCAGCCATGGTGGAGGCTCTAACGGTGGCGGCAGCCATGGTGGAGGCTCTAACGGTGGCGGCAGCCACGGCGGTGGCTCCAACGGTGGCGGGAGCCACGGTGGAGGCAGTGGTGGCGGTCACGGCGGAGGCAGTGTCCCGGTCAACTCGCCCGAGCCGATTACGATGATTGCCCTGGCTGGTGGCGCTGCCGCAGCTGGTGCCGTCGCACGTCGTCGCCGCAAAGGCCTTAAGTCTGACGAAGAATAAGACCGAAAAGGAAGCCTCGACCAAGTCGAGAACGACCCCTGGCAACAGGGAGGCACGCGGAATCTTTCGCCTGCATCAGAAGGTTCGCCCGGCGCACAGCGCTGCGGCGACCTTATTTTTTTATTCGTGGCGCAAGGCTTCGACCGGATCCAAAGTGGCGGCACGCCAAGCTGGATAAATGCCGAAGAGCAAACCAATCGTGACCGAAATCCCAAAGGCCAAGAGCGGCGCGGTGGGGGTGACAATGGTCGACATGTCGGCGTAAGTTTCCACCGCCCATGGAATGGCAAGGCCGAGAATGATGCCGGCCAAACCACCGCCGACCGAAAGCACGACGGTCTCGACCAGGAACTGCAACACGATGTGGCGTTGCTTGGCGCCCAAGGCACGGCGAATGCCAATCTCGCGGGTGCGCTCGGTCACCGTCGCCAGCATCACGTTCATGATGCCGATGCCGCCGACCAGCAAACTAATGCCCGCAATCGAACCGAGCACGATGTTAAAGATGCGCTTGGTCTCTTCTGCACGTGCCAGAAGCTCAAGCGGCACCACCACTTCGTAGTCGCGTTCTTGGTGATGGGCATCGAGCATCACTCGGCTCGCTGCCGCGGCGATGGGCACGTTCTCCGCGGTATCAATCTGCGCGATGATCTCGTGCAGGTCGACTTCTTCAATCTCACGGCTACCGGCACGGATCTTAACCTGCATGCCGCCATACCACTTGGTGCCGGTGGTGAGCGGGATTAGGACCTCTCCGGTGACTTGGCTGCCGGGATCGGGCTGGTCATCGCCCAGGGGAACGCGTGGCTGCAAGGTGCCGACCACAATGAAGTACTCCGAGCCAATCTTGACGCGCTCACCTAGGGGAGACTTAAGCGGCATCAGGGCGCGGGCAACTTCATAACCCAGCACACAAACATTGCTGACGTTCTCTTCGTCGGCGGGGCTCAAAAAGCGCCCTTCCATCAGTGGGCGGCCAGTGGCATCACGATACGCTGCGGTGGTGGCCAAGATGCGTGGATTGAGCACCTGATCTTCGTAGCGCACCTCCTGAATAAGTTGGCGCACGGGGACCACCGAAGTTGCCCACGGATAGGTCTCGGCAACACGCTGATAATCATTCATGGTCAAGCCATAAGAAATCACCCGCGTTTGCTGGTTGGAGTTGACATTGTCTGGCGGCTTCACGCTGCGCAGAATCACGTTTTGGCTGCCCAGTTGGCGAATCTGCTCTTGGGCATCGGCACTGGCGCCTTCGCCAATGGCGAGCATGGCAATCACACTAGCCACACCAAACAACACACCCAAAGTGGTCAAGGTGCTGCGCAGTTTGTGCAGCAATAGGCTCTTCACGCCGAGGCGAATCGAGCGTGCCAGGGTATTGCTTAGCACGGCTGATTCTCCGTAATGCTTTCAATCAGGCCGTCGCGTAGGAGCATCACGCGTTCGGCGCGCCGACCGACTTCTTCTTCGTGGGTCACGAGCAGAATGGTTTTGCCTTCGTCGTGCAGCTCATCGAACAAACTCAGAATTTCCACCGTGGTCTGGGTGTCGAGGTTACCGGTGGCTTCGTCGGCGAGAAGAATGGGTGGGTCGTTAATCAGCGCGCGCGCAATCGCCACGCGTTGCTGTTGGCCACCGGAGAGTTCCAATGGGCGGTGGTCAGTGCGGTCGCCCAAGCCCATGCGTTCGGCCAACATCACGGCGCGCTCTTCCGCATCTGGGCGGGGATTGTCCTGATAGAACACCGGAATCAGGATGTTCTCCAGCACATTGAGCTGCGGCAGCAGGTTGAAGGACTGAAAGATAAAACCAATTTCGCGTCCGCGCAGTGTGCTCAACTCATCATCGTTGAGCTCATCGGTGTCGCGGCCATTCACGATGTAACGGCCACTGGTGGGGCGGTCGATGCAGCCCAGCAAGTTCAATAGCGTGGACTTGCCACTGCCGGAACTGCCCATGATCGACCAGTATTCGCCTTGGCGAAATTCCACATCGATGCCCGCCAAGGCCTGCACCTCGGTGCTGCCCATTTGGTATACCCGACGAACCCCTTCCAGGGCCGCAACAATTTCAGCCATTGACCTCAGCCTGAGGGCGCCCTTGGGAGTTGTCTTCGGCGACTTCCTCTTGGAAGCCCGCTGGCGGAGACATGGCGACGACTTCACCTTCTTCCAGACCGGAAAGGATTTGCACCCATTCTTGGTTGGAGGAACCAGCGGTTACGGGGCGCTCTTCGTCACCCACGAAACAAATCGTTTGCGTGCCGCGTCGGAACACCGACTGCAGAGGGACGTAAAGCGTGTCTTCGATTTCTTCGACCAAAATCTCCACGCTACACGACATGGCCGGGCGCATTTCGGCGTTGGCATCGTCGATGCCTATTTCGGTACGGAACAAACGTGCGTTCGGGTTCGACCAATAGCTTCCGCTGTCAGGAACCACGGCAACGAAGTTGACCTTGCCGCGGAAGGTGTCTCCAGGCAGGGCGTCGACGCGAATCTCCACAGGCATGCCGGCGTCGACCTTTTTGATGACCGACTCGTGCAGGCTGGCTTCGGCGACCATGCCGCCGGCTTGCGGAATGGTGAGGAGCTCTTGACGTTCGCGCACCGAGGCGCCTTCTTCAATCAAGTCGCCTTGGCGACCCCAACGGCCGCCATCGCCACGCGAGTAAACCACGATGCCCGTCGCCGGAGCGTACAGGGTCGATTTGGCGATCTGGTCGGTGAGTTTGGCGTGCTTCTCGGATTCAAGAGTCAGCTTGGCCTCGGCACTGCGTACCGCGGCTTCCATATCAATCAGGCGTGCCGCAGCTTGGAGGCGCACGCGGTCGAGCTCACGTTCGGATTCTTCCACGGCAGCGGCGTAAACAGCCTTTTGCTTGATGAAGTCATATTCCTCGAGAAGCTCCTTGGCGCGTTTGGTTTGTGCCAATCGAATTTCCGCTCGCTTGTAGGCCAGGCGATCGGATTCTAATTCGGTCGTGGTGAGGAATTCCTCATCCGCAAGCTCCTTGGACCAGTTGTAGCGATTCTGGGCTTGGGCCAAGTCGCCGTCGGCCAAGACAATCTCTTCTTCTGCTTTCTGCAGAGCTTGCGGATAATCGCCATCGAGGTACTTGACCTTGTCTTGCTCGGCAAAATCAAGATTCTGTACTGCCTTGGCAATATCCGAAGTGTTCTGGCTTTTCTGAATCTCCAGGTTCTGCTGCGCCTTGGTCAAGGCCGCTTGGGCGTTCTCCACCGTGATGTCTTGCAACACCTTGCGGTCAATCAGGCTCGAAGCATCGAGCTTGCCGACGACTTGCCCTTTCTCGACACGCTCACCCTCTTTAACCAGCTCCAGGATTTGCACATTGCCTTCGACTTGGCTCGTCACCTTGGCGGAGTTCTTGGCAGAAAGGTTTCCGCGTTGCACTACCGTAATGCGCAGTGGTCCACGCCGCACTTCTTGCCCGACCACGGCTTGGGTGGTTTCCCCGGCGAGCCAGCCGCCGTCGCGGAAGGCGCCCCAGCCGAGAAGGCCAAGGACCAGAACGAGAAGCACGAAGGGCAGGCCCTTGCCGCCTTTGGATTTGGTGGTAGCGTTCATGGCATGAGGTTGGCAGCTTCCAAACTAGCGCTGTCCAATTGGATTCCGGAGTCCTCTAAATCGAGCAGCTCCAAGTCGCGATATAGGCCGAGTCGAGCTAGGGAAAAGCTGATCAGGGCCGAGGTTGCGGCATTTTGTGCCGAAAGAAGGGCATTTTGCGCTTCCAGCAGATCTCGGGTTGAGGCGCGCCCGGCTTCCAGGCTGAGTTTGGCGCCGCGTACACGGCGGTTCGCAAGCTCCACAGCATTGACCTGAATCAAGTAGGTGCTCCGCGTACTTCGCGCCTGGCGCAGGTCGTCACGAATTTGACTCAGGATGCTGTCGCGCAAGGCTTCTTCACGACGCGTGGCAACGTCAAGGTCAAGCAAGCTCGAGCGATAGATGTTGCGTTCGGGCAGGCGATCGACCGGAAGGTCAAAAGACAAACCGAAAGCCCACGGCGTGCGTGGGGAGCGGAACTCCAAGGGTTGATCACGACCAGAGGTACTGTTGATGCTGGCTTCGAGATCGAGCCCGACGCGCAGGGCATCGGCGGCGATGCGGGTGCGGCGTTCGGCATCGATGACACGGTCGCGCACGGTGAGGTAGTCGAGTCGAGAGGCCAGCGCCAAGTCCATTAGCGTTTCAATCTCCAGCAACTCGAGGTCGGCGCCGTCGAGCTGTTTCAGGACATCGAGCTCGGCGCGGTCCAACACCAGTGGTGTTTCCACGGGCAGGCCTAAGGTAATGGCGAAGGAATCAAGCTGCCCTTCGAGGGAGGCTTGCAGCTGCAAAATCTGTACCTCCGCACGAAGTTCGTCCTGGCGCGCTTGGTCGACCTCGATCGAGGTACGAATACCGGCTTCGGCCAAAGCTTCACTCTGCTCGCGCAACAGTTGCAGACGTTCGCGGTTAGCGTATTCGTTGCTAAGGCTATCGAGCGCGCGCAGCACACCGTAGTACTGGCGCACAATGTCTACCGCAAAGGTGCGGCGGAAGCGCTCATAGTTGCGCACTTCATACACCAGGCTGCGTTCGGATTGGGTCAAGGGCTCCATCACCACTTCGCGCGCGGCGCCGCGGAGAAGGGGCTGGGTCACCGACAAGGAAAGCGAGGACAGGGCATCGAAGCCATCTCCGGAGGAAATCGCGCGCAGCAAATCGACGCCGATGCCGCCAACCACGGTGGCACCACTGCCAAAGAGACGGCTCACGCCGAGATCGGTGCCGGCGTTGACGTCGCCACCTGCGGTGCCGTTACCAGAAATCGTGGCGTTGCCGGTGAGGGTGGGGCGCCAGCCAAAGCGCCAACGCTCGAGGGTGAGGTCGAGGGCGGCGCGGTACAGGGATTCGCGCTGGTCTTGCCAATCGCGGCTGTTTTCCGCGGCAATCTGCAGCGCCTGGACCAAATTCATGTTCAGTGGCTCGGTGTCGGCCTTGCCCGCGAGCTGAGCGCGCAGGGCTTGTTCGTCACGGTCGATTTCGAAGCCAGACGGACGGTCGAAGAGCGCCTCACGCCGGGCATCGAGAAGGGCGTAGACCTCTTCATCGGCAGCCTCTGCTTGCTCCTGTGGGCTAGCACAGGACAGCATCAGGCTCAAGCTGAGCCAGATTAGGGCATTACGTCGGGTCAAAACAGGTCGCTCCATTCCACGGAACCAGCCATTCTATCCTTCGCCCACTAGATAGGGTTGGATGCAGGGAATTAGCACGCGGCCTGACACAGACTGTCAGGCCGCAGGCCTCGGCCGAAGCCGGTAGATGGGTGAAGCCGTTTAGGCTTCGGGTTCCTGTGGGGTGGCCGGAGCCACTTCTTCTTCAGGGTCTTCGATGGGGGCTGGAATGGCCTCGAAGCAAAGTTTCTCTTCGTCTTCGGGGTCCACGCCGACCTCGACCAGCGAATTCTCGGGGAGCTGACCGCGGAGCATTTCCTCGGCAAGCGGATCCTCGATGTGACGCTCAATCGTTCTGCGCAAGGGCCGCGCACCGTACTGCGGGTTGAAGCCGCGTTCGATGAGGAAATCCCGAGCCGCATCGCTGAGATGTAGGACCAACTTGCGCTCGCGCATGCGGTCTTCCACCTTGGCCAGTTCAATGCCAATGATGCGATAGAGGTCTGGCTTATCGAGAGTGTTGAAGCTCACGATTTCATCGAGGCGGTTGAGGAACTCTGGGCGGAAGTGGCGCTGCACTTCTTCCATGATTCCTTCCGTGATGCGCTCTTGCTGAGCCTCGGCACCGGTGTGGAAGCCTAGGCCACCGCCAGACTGAACCACCGCCGAACCAACGTTCGAGGTCAGAATCAGAATCGCGTTGCGGAAATCGACATGGCGGCCGAAGGAGTCGGTCAAACGACCTTCTTCCATGATCTGCAACAGCATGTTGTAGACATCGGGGTGTGCCTTTTCGATTTCGTCAAACAAAATCACGGAGTAGGGGCGACGGCGCACTTGTTCGGTGAGCTGACCACCCTCTTCGTAGCCGACGTATCCCGGAGGAGAGCCGACCAAGCGCGAAGCGTTGTGCTTCTCCATGTACTCAGACATGTCGATCGAAATCAGCGCTTCTTCGCTGCCAAACATGAACTTGGCAAGCTGCTTCGACAACCAGGTCTTACCGACACCGGATGGGCCGAGGAACAAGAAACTGCCGGTGGGGCGGTTCGGGTCCTTGAGGCCAGAGCGGCTGCGGCGGACGGCGCGAGCAATCGCGCTGACGGCCTTGTCCTGGTTGATGACCACCTGGGAAATCTCGTCTTCCATCTGCAGCAGACGGACGGCTTCTTCCTTGGCGAGGTTGGTGACTGGAATGCCAGTCATTTTGGAGACAGTTTCGGCAATGACTTCGCGATCGACCTCGGGCCGTTCGACGTCTTCGCCTTCGCCATCTTTCCATGCAGCGAGAATCGCTTCACGCTTGCGACGCAGCTGGTAAGCCTCGTCACGCTTGCGTGCAGCGGATTCAAACTCCTGATTGGCGACAGCCTGTTCCTTGGCCTTTTCCAATTCGGAAATCTCTTGATCCAACTCACTCAAATCGGGCGGTGGGGCCATGGTGCGCAAGCGCAAACGGGCACCAGCCTCATCGATGATGTCGATGGACTTGTCCGGCAGGAAGCGGTTGGTGATGTACTTGATGCCGAGGTCGACCGCAGCCTCGAGAGCTTCCGGGGTGTAGTTGACCTTGTGGTGATCTTCGTAACGCGAAGCCAAACCGTTGAGAATGGCCACGGTGTCGTCGCGCGAAGGTGGCTCGACGATGACCGACTGGAAACGGCGCTCCAGCGCGCCATCTTTCTCGATGTACTTGCGGTACTCATCGAGAGTGGTGGCGCCAATCACCTGCAGTTCGCCGCGAGAAAGCGCAGGCTTCAGCACGTTGGCGGCATCGATGGCACCTTCTGCGCCACCGGCTCCGACCAAGGTGTGGATTTCATCAATGAACAGCACCACGTTCTTGGCGCGGCGCACTTCACTCATGACCGCCTTGATGCGTTCTTCGAACTGACCGCGGTACTTGGTACCTGCGACCATGCCGGCGAGGTCCAGAGATACAATGCGACGTCCACGCAAGATTTCTGGAACAGCGCCAGTGTTGATGGACTGGGCCAAGCCTTCGACGATGGCAGTCTTGCCTACGCCAGGTTCGCCAAGAAGCACCGGGTTGTTCTTGGTGCGGCGCGACAGCACTTGCACCACGCGCTCGATTTCATCGGCGCGGCCAATCACCGGGTCGAGTTCGCCACGGCGGGCGGACTCAGTGAGATCACGACCGAAGGCATCTAGGGCAGGAGTCTTGGACTTGCCGCTAGAGCTCGAAGGACCAGGATCGGCGCTCTTGCCGAGGTCTTGGGTCTCTTCGATTTCTTCTTCCGCATCTTCTTGCGAAGGACCACCGAGGAACTCGATGACCTCGTCACGAACTTCGTTCAAGACCACGCCGAGGTTGCGCAGGACGTGAGCCGCAAGGCCCTCCTGTTCGCGCAACAAGGCGAGCAGCAGATGCTCGGTGCCGATGTAGGTATGGCCGAGGTTATTCGCCTCTTCCATGGCCAACTCGACCACCTTCTTCGCGCGTGGCGTGAAGGGAATCTGTACCGAAGGATCGATAGCCGGACCCGGCTTCACGATCTTCTCGATTTCGCGGCTGATCTTGTCCAGATCTATACCCATGGACCGCAGCACGTTGGCAGCGACCCCGTGGCCTTCCTGAATCAGGCCGAGCAGAATGTGCTCAGTCCCGATGTATTCGTGGTGGAATCGCTGCGCCTCGCGGCGGGCGAATCCCATGACTTTTCTAGCTCGTTCGGTGAATCTGTCGAACATGGTGGCTTCCTGAGGGAGCGGTTCCTGTTATTACAACTATCGGCAAAGGTACGGGAAGCCCTTGAAATACGCCCTTTCTTTCGGCTTCCGGGTGGTTTTCGCCTGGGCTCTGGGCCTGCAGACGGCAACGGGGGTGAAGAAAGGGGAGCAGGATAGGCCCTCGGGCCTCATGCCTGCCAGTCCTGGTCCTGCGCTGTTAGGCCATCTTCCGTTTCCTGGAGGGCCTGGAGGCGGTCTCGTAACTCAGCGGCTTTCTCGTAGTCCTCGGCGGCGATGGCTTTTTCCATGGCGGCCTGAATCCGCTCCAAAGGATGCTCATCTTGGCTGAGGTCGACATGGGAGTCAAAGCCATGCAGGCGCTCAAACATTTCCCCAAGGTAATCCGCAAAGATTTCGTAGTCCTTCGGACAACCGAGGCGACTGGTTTGTTTGAGGTCGCGCAAGGTCCAACCGCAATCTGGGCAGCTAGGCAACTCACCTTCTTCGCTCTCTTGGCGCGGGGTGGGTTGCGCCGAGGCACCAGCGGCATTGGCTTCCGCGGCATTTTGCAGTGGATTGAGGAAAGCCTTGGACAACATGCTCATGATCTTCGGATAGGAAGATGCCTTCGGAACCGGCAATCCGGCCTGCTTGGCGCAGCTTGCGCAAAAGTTCTTGGCCTGGACCTCGGACCGGCCGGCGTCGTCATAAACGACGTCGAGCTGGTGCAGGGTGGCCTGAAACTTTTGGCAGGATTGGCAGAGCATGTTCAGTGTCTTTAGGTCAGTTTTGGCTGGGGGTCACGCTTTCGTATTTCGGAGAGTTTGATTTTTATCCTCATCTTCCTCTACGGTTAGGAATCGACCGAGAGAGTGGAAACATTTGGCCCGTTCTGCAAAATTCCTAAATTCGTCGTAGGAAGAGAATGTCGGTGAAAAAAGGAGAATTTGTCCTTTTTCCTGATTTTCCAGGGCGGCGAGGAAGGCCTCTTTGGCATGAGGGAAGAAAAACACATGATCCTGGGCTTGTCCCTGTTTCAGGGCTTCCTCAGCCATGCGCTTTCCACCTTCTCCATGTAAGTAGAGACGGTGCTTCGGGCGCAATGTTCCCAGGACTTCCCCAAGATCTAGTCCCTTGTCCTTGCCGCCGGCGAGAAGCAGGGTGTTCTGCGGGAGGTGGCGCAGTGCGGCTGCGGTAGGGCTTGGGTGGGTGGCGACGCCATTGTCGATGACCTCGCGGCCGTCCGTCCTTTGCAGCCGATGCATGCGATGCGGCAGGCCAGAATAAGTATGTACCGCCTGATGGATTGCCCCGTCTGCAACATTGAGAAGTCGCGCGGCATGAAGTGCTGCCAGCAGGCTTGGCATCCGGTAGGGCTCGGTGAAGGGTAAGTCCGCAGGGGTCAGGCCAAAGGCAGTGAAACTGTCCGGCGCAAGCCGCATGGATGTGCCGCGTGCTTCTTGTTCCCAACGAAGTACCTCTTGCTCTTGTACGGGGTCTTCCACGGGAGGGGGTAAAAGCAAAGTTTGGTCCGTCTGCTGTGCAAGCAGCAGGCGGCGTTTGCATGCGGCATATTCCGCCAAGTTTCCATGGCGGTCCAAATGATCCGGGCCAAAGCTCGTCAACACCGCGACCTTGGGCCAAGCCGGTGGCGCCACCAGGCGTTCGCATTGAAAGGAACTCAGCTCCAACACCAAGCGGTCCTCGGCAGTGAGTGGGAGTACTTGCTCCAATAAAGATCCGCCCAAGTTGCCGCCAAGAACGGTCTTGCCTGGAAGGCTTGCCAGAAAGTGCGCGGTCAAGGAAGCGCAGGTGGACTTACCGTGGGTTCCGGTTATGGCTACCGTCGGGAGTTCCGGGCGGAGCGCCAAGGCCAAGTTGACTTCGGTGGTGAGTTGGCATCCGTGTTGGCGCGCCACCTCGAGCCAGGGAGAATTGGCTGGCACGGCAGGGTTCACCACCACGACATCGGCGTCGCGAAACAGACTTTCCTTATGGCCGCCAAGAGCGAAACGCACTTCCTGGCCTGGTGCCAAAGCCTTTCGAATGGTGGCTAGGCTATTGGCAAGCTCTTGCTCGGAGCGGAGGTCGGTGACCGTGAGTTCGGCGCCAAAGGTCAATAGGGCGCGGCAGGCTCCTGCGCCTCCTCCAAAACTGCCCAAGCCGAGCACCAGAACCCGGCGCCCGCGTAGTGCTTCAGGATGGAGAAAATCCACGTTTGGGGTGGCGGAGAGAGAGGGATTCGAACCCTCGGAGCCGACAAATCGACTCAACAGCTTAGCAAGCTGCCGCATTCGGCCACTCTGCCATCTCTCCGCACGTGGGCGCAAAGTGTAGCCGCGGCTAGCCTAGCTGCCAAGGCCAACGGCCCGTGAGCGCCGATTGGTGTGGCGGAGAGGGTGGGATTTGAACCCACGGTCCCTTTCAGGACGCCGGTTTTCAAAACCGGTCCGTTCGGCCACTCCGGCACCTCTCCATTGTGCGGCCCGGTTCAGGCCGCGGGAAATCATAGCTTCCTTAGCTGTGGTCGACTTCGAGCCAGACCTTTTCGCTGACGAAAATCGGCGCAGAGCCTCGTAAGGACAGCGCGATGGCGTCGCTGGGGCGGCAATCTAGGCGAATCAGCTCCTCTTGATGGCGCTGTCGAATGCGTAGCTCAGCAAAATAAGTGCCACCCTCAAGGTCGTGAATCAATATTTCTACAACCTCACCTCCTAGTGCGTGCAACATGCCGTGCGCAAGTTCATGCGTGAGCGGACGTTGGGTGTCGCGCCCCTCGAGAGCATTGGTGATTTCTTCCGCAGCGGAACGACCAATCACCATGGTCAGCTCGCGCGGGGGAATGCCACTTCGCTCACGCAGCTGCAGATACTGCTGCTCGTGTCCGTCGACCAAAATCAGTCGATTCACGCGGGCTTCCGTGCGCTCCATGGAGAATAGAGTATCCTGGCCACATGCCTCCCGTCCATGTCATCGTGATTGCGAGCCAAGCGCTCGGCCGGGTTGCCTTTTCCTTTGCGGAAGACGGTCGCCTACTTTCTTTGAAGTTACGAAGTCGTCGACGTTTGAGTGTGGGTTCCCCTGAGCTCGCACCAAAGGCCCCTCAGATCGCCGCATTGCGCATTTGGTTGGCTGCCTTTGAAGATGGTGGAGCAAAAGATTTTCCTGGCCCATGGCATCTTCCCGGACAAACTTCTTTCCAACGCAAGGTTTATGAAGTTGTCGCCAATATTCCTTCCGGTCAGGCGAAGAGTTATGCCGAGGTCGCCGAAGCCGCCGGTAGTCCCGGTGCCGCACGTGCCGTCGGCAATGCCATGGCTCGGAATCCCATTCCCTTAGTGGTGCCTTGTCATCGAGTCCTTGCAGCCGGTGGTGCCCTTGGTGGGTTTACCGGTGGCCTCGATATGAAAGAGGCCCTGTTGGAAGCGGAAGGCCAAGCGGTTTGTTGATCCAGTGCGCGTTGCTTAGGCGCGCAAACTTTGGCCGAGCATAAAGAAGGCACAGAGCAAGCAAGCTTGCAGGCCTGCGCGCTTCCATTTCTGTTGGCGCTCGAAATCTCCGCCTGGAGTCCAGATGGTTAGGACCATGCATGCCGAACCCAGCAACCAAGCCACTAAGGTCGCGGGATGTCCGGTGAGGCTCGGCCAGGCATAGCGCAACAATGTGGTGCCGACGAGGAACACCGCGGCAGCGGCGATTGGCATGGCAACGGCCCAGCGCCAGGCTGTCGCTCGCACTGCACCCAATCGTTTGCGCAGAATCACTGCGAGCAGAATCACTGGCGTGACAAAGCACAGTTGACCCAGCTCCACGCCAAGGTTGAAGCCAATCAAGGCCATCGCCCGCGCATCATTGGGCAGACCGATGTCGCCGAGAACGCCGGCAAAGCCAAAGCCGTGAACTAGGCCAAAGAGGAGTGCTGGCAGCCAAGGGCGTTGTTGCTCTGGGGCTAGGCGCAGATGCCAAGCGAGCACGAAAAGCACGCTGAGGGCAATCCCAGGCTCAACCCAGTGCGGCGGGAGGGAGAGCAGCCCTAGGGCAGAGACGGCCAAGGTGAGGGAGTGGGCGGCGGTGAAGGCCGTGACGGCCCCCAGTAGGCTGCGCCAGTTGCGCACGCCAAAGAGCAAGGCCACCAAGAAGGCAAGGTGGTCCCAGCCAATCAGGACATGCTCCCAGCCAAGCACGGTGTAGCGGCCGAGTTGGGTCGATGGTTGTGGCAAATCTAAGCGCCAGTCATGGTCCTCACCCTTGAGCAAATAATGACGTTCCCCTTCGCCAAAACCGGTGGCTTCCAAACTCATGATGTGATTGGGGTTGCCATCGTTCAAGAACAAATCACTGTGCACCGTGACTTGTTCCAAGGTGTCAGGGCGGTCTACGGTGGCGGTGCACAGTAG
>Ga0316208_1001716_pt1 | contig 19775 bp, 21 predicted proteins | sample 3monopyrite_MG_FD_204944 | JGI IMG/M metagenome (GOLD analysis project Ga0316208, IMG submission 204944) | Microbial mat bacterial communities from mineral coupon in-situ incubated in ocean water Damariscotta River, Maine, United States -... | ecosystem: Environmental > Aquatic > Marine >...
TAGGATGGGTTACAAACCAGTACTCTTAATTATTTTATAATTTCTACTTTTTTAATATATACATTTTGTAGTGGCCAATCACCTTGGTCAGTCTCTACTTTAGCGATTTTATCGACCACATCCAATCCATTAATAACTTCGCCAAAAACAGTATAGTCTTTATCTAAGTAATCTGCACCTCCTTGACGTTGAACTATAAAAAACTGAAATGGGGAAGCGAGTTTATAAGCATTTTCAATTTCGCTACTTGGCATAGAAATAGCTCCGCGTTTGTGTGTGTAACCACGTTTGGTGTCTGGTGGCAAAAGGTATTTTCCTATTTTTCGTCTTCGCTTTGCAATATTATAATCATCGCTACTTCCACCTTGTATCACAAAGTCTTTAACGACACGATAGAACTGTGTACCATCAAAATACTTACGTTTGGTAAGGTAAATAAAGTTAGCTCTGTGAAATTTAGTTTTGTTGTAGAGTTGAATATCAATAGTGCCAAAGTCTGTAGTGATTCTTACTTTATCTTCTTTGTGTTCCTTCTCATACTCTAAAAAGAAATCCATGGCATTATTATCGGTTAATTTTAGGAATTCAGAATTACTTTCCTTCTTAGGTGAAGTGTTTTTTGTTGCTACAGAATCTTTTACTACAGTGATATTAGTTTGCTTTGAAGTTTGCTTATCTTCACAATTCAATAATAAAAATATAACACATACAACTAATAGAAATCTCATAAATGGTTTTTAATACGTTTTTAGAATCTGTAGTAAAAGTAAAACATCTCGAGCTTTTTGGCGAAATTTCTCATGCTAAAATGTCACCTCCTTATCGATTGGAACTGGTAAAAAAAATGAAAGCCAAAGCCAAATCAGCTAAGAAAGCAGGAGTTTTGGCTCTGTTTTACCCAAATACTAATGGGAAGACTAATTTGGTATTGATTCTACGTAAAACATATAAAGGCGTTCATTCTGCACAGGTTGGTTTTCCTGGCGGAAAATATGAAGACGAGGATAAGAATTTGATGGTGACAGCAATACGAGAAACAGAAGAAGAGGTTGGTGTGCCTGCAGAAATGATAAATGTGATTAAAACCATGTCACCAATATATATTCCACCAAGCAATTTTATGGTGCATCCATATCTAGGTGTATCAGAGGTAACCCCTAAATTTATTAAACAAGTTGAAGAAGTAGAAGATGTCATCGAAGTGAGTTTATTAAATTTTTTAGATGAAGCTAATTGTATAACTACAAGAGTACCAACATCTTTTAATGTCGAGGTTGATGTGCCTGCATTTAAACTCAATGGTCATATTGTTTGGGGAGCCACAGCAATGATGCTTAGTGAACTAAAAGACTTGTTAAAACAAGTTTTATAGCCTATCTATTTTGTTACATTTGTATTTCAGTAAAATTGATAGCAAACTATGGGATTATTCAAAAAGAATCCTTTTGGACATATACTTTTTGTAAAAAAATGGTTGATAAGAATCTTAGGTGTTCTATCTCATCGACGTTTTAGAGGATTTAATGAGTTACAAGTTGAAGGCTCGGAGATTATAAAGAATCTACCAGACACTAATGTATTGTTCATTTCTAATCATCAGACTTATTTTGCAGATGTAATTGCTATGTTTCATGTGTTTAATGCAAGCTTAAGCGGTCGTTTAGATAATATTAAGAATGTAGGTTATTTATGGAATCCAAAGCTTAACATGTATTATGTGGCAGCTAAGGAAACTATGAAATCTGGCTTACTTCCTAAAATTTTCGCTTATACTGGTTCTATTAGTATTGAGCGAACTTGGCGTTCTCAAGGTAAAGATGTAAACCGACAGGTGAAAATGAGTGATATTACAAGTATTAAGAAAGCTCTAGACGATGGTTGGGTAGTTACATTTCCTCAAGGTACTACAACACCTTTTAAACCTATTAGAAAAGGTACAGCACATATAATTAAAAAATATAAACCCATTGTCGTGCCAATAGTTATCGATGGCTTTAGACGCTCTTTTGATAAAAAAGGGTTACGTGTTAAAAAGAAAAACATATTTCAATCTTTTGAAATTAAAGCACCATTACAAATAGATTATGAAAACGAATCTATTGCTGATATTGTTGAAAAAATTGAATATGCTATCGAACAGCACCCTTCGTTCTTAAAAGTAATTCCACAAGAAGAATTAAAGGAAATGGAACGTTTAAATGAGGAGCAACGCAATTGGTAATTACCTTTTTTGTATTGCGTAGTCTATTCTTTCTTTAAAGTTATGCTTGTCATCTATGTGTAAAGCCAATACTTTATAGGTTCTTTTTATACCATATAGACCAGTCATAGTATTTTCTTTTTTTAGTTTAATAACTAGATTATGACCTTCTAAATCACCTAAAAAAGATAACTTTCGGGTTGTTTTAGTCAACACAATATCTTTTATAGATAATTCTATGGATTCAATATTTTCAATATTCACGGTAGATTCATTCATTATTCCGTAGCGAAAATATATAATGTCATTTTCTATAATTATTGGTCTTTTAAGCATTGATTTTAAAAATCCAAAAATCTGAATACCAGAGTAAATACTTATCCCAGTTAATACACAAGCCGTAGTAATATTCCAACTCGCTAATAACAAATGAAATGCTACAGTCTCAATCGCAATAAGAAATAGTAATGCGATTAAAAGACCTATTGTGCCACTATCTTTATTGTACGAGAATTCATTAGACTTTAATTTTACTTTTTTCCAATTTAAAAAACCATAATAGAAAACAGCAATTTCTGTAACCATAGGAATGACTACCACTTTAGGAAGAACCTCATAACAAGTTGACTTTAAAACTGTGTAAAAATCAAAACATGATTTACTTTTATTTAATTTATAAAGTTGAACTGTTTTTACAACTTTATATATAACGAACGATAAAACAATAAGTTCTATAACCGGAAGAATCCATGTTTTAAAAAGACTTAAGTAAAATTGGTTTTCTGAAGGAATTATATATGTACAAATAATAACACCAATAATTAATATGGGTACAATAGTAAGTTTTGGTATTCTTGACTTACGAATAAGTAAAAAGTAAATTAGTGGAGTCGTTAATAATAAGTCTATTGTTATTCCTAATGATAGTTTATAGGGTGCGCTTAAAAAAAAAGAAGACTGGGTAATTAAGACCATTGTTGCAATAACTAGTAATGGTAGAGCAAAGATGAATACCCTTTTTGGAGTGTTTAAAGTTTTATTCATGCTTAATATATTTTGCAATAAGACTTAATAGCGTTGCGTTATACTTCAAGTTTCTTCAATTCTTCATAATTTTTATTAAGTCGCTTTAAAAGAACACCATAGATTAGTCTGTAGAATAACCAAAGTAGTATTAGAAATACTCCAGCTACCAATACTACAAATGCATATAATACTAACATTTGGTTTGTGCTAAATTCTACTATTTGTTTATGAAATTCTAGATTTTCATTATACTCAAAATAAAATGATAGTGGTATTGAAAGAAAAATTATTGTTAAATTAAAAACCACATAATATTTAATCACTTTACGGGTTTTTAGAATGCTCTCCATTAATTTTTTTGCACTATCTGTAGACGAAATCGTTTTATATGATTTGTATAGTAAGTAAATAAACATGAAAATAACCAAATAACTAAATATGTTTACTCCAAGAAAAAGTGGATTTTCATAACTGGTTTCTAATTTTTCTTTAAAGGTTGAAGATAAGAAGTAGGGAAGAATACTTGCCAAAAGCCAAAAAATCAATTCTGCGATACTTATATAAAATAAAGTCTTAACAATTGAAAACGACTTTTTATAAAGCATTGGATAGATATCCGAATCAGAATAACTTTTAAATTCTGGGTTTTCGCTATTCCAGTCCTTTTTTAATAAATCTAATTCATCCATAATCTTACGGATTTAAAATTGTTTTTAATTTCTTTTTTACACGATTCATTTTTACTCGTGCATTAACTTCACTTATACCCAAAGTCGCGCTAATTTCTCTGTAACTCTTGTCTTCTAGATATAAGAAAACCAAGGCTTTTTCAATATCGTTTAGCTGATGTACTGCTTTATATAAGAGCTTTAACTGTTGCTCTTCAGTATCATCATATTCTTCAGCTTTTATTTTAAACTCAACGGCATCAAACTCTTGTGTATTTATTCTACGCTTCGATTTTCTATATAACGTAATAGCTGTATTTAAACCGACACGATACATCCATGTGCTAAATTTAGAATCGCCTCTAAATTTAGGATACGCTCTCCATAACTGTATTGTTATTTCTTGAAACAAGTCGTTATGAGCATCTGCATTGTTGGTATATAAACGACATACTTTATGTACAATGTTTTGATGCTTTTGCAACAGTTCTACAAAACTATGTTCGAGTTCTTTGTTCAATTGATGAGATTGGTTAGTTATCTAATTAGTAGTAAGAATATAAATATTGTTACAAAGTTATCTAATTATAGTTTTGAATTTTATATCTGAGCTGTTAATTTGTGCTCTCTAAGTATTATTTCAATAATTATTTTATGAATATTCCAGAGCTAAATTTACCTTGAGGAGTAATTAAAGGTGAAGGTGTTATAGGTGTAAATTTAGCAATAACTTGGTTAATAAAAATATTCAAGTCGTATTATTAAGAAGTCATTAAAACCTTTTAAATATAGTATACTGCTTCAATGATAACTAATGGTAGCAATAAAGCAGTTGTAGATTTAAATACTGATTACTGATGCTTTTCTACTAGGCTCAAAACGACATTTTTTTACTTTTTATCAACGTCCCTTTTAAGTTTTAGAATACCAATGATAATGAGATATTGTGCTAAAGCATAAGTAGCCATAATGCTAATATTTGCCCCTAAAATAGGTTGGTAAAATTTATTTAATGCCAAAATACTATCGGAAGCCATAAAGAATAATGCACCTAAGAAAACCAAACCATAACTAAGCATGTTCACTTTGTTTTTTCTTAAATATGCCGAAGTAGCCATAGTTAAAATAATTAGCATATAGGCAAAAACAGGAATTAACATAGCTCCTAAACTATCTCTTAAAAAATAGAAAAGACTTGCTGCATAAACTAAAAGCAAGGCAATGAAGCCAAATGGTGAGTTTTTGGGATTTCTATGTTTAAGAAATACTAGTACATACATAATATGAGCTGTTAAAAAAGCGACTAACCCTAGTGTAAAGAAATGCTCAGATTGATCTACTAACATCAGTAAAACATCACCTAACAAAGAAAACCCTAAAGCCAAAAGTGTTAGATTTATTATAGGCTTAGAAAGCGATCCAGACGTTTTTACAAACAAAAAAATAAGACTTATAACAATTGTAGGTTTAGCTATGTAGTGTACAATCTGTAGAGATTCAGTACTTCCGGTTAAGAGCTCTATTATAACAATGATTAAGAATAGAACGCTGAATTGCTTTTCGGTATTGGTGAGCATATTTTGGTAGTTTGACCAAATATATTCAATTCATCATTGAATTATTACAATTCGGTAAAATAGAATTTTTGTTGGCTTAAAAAAAATCCAAGTTTGTATCACAATCAAGAAATTAACTTTTAATCATCAGCCAAAAAATGAAGCATCTAATCACAATCTTCATCCTATTTTTATCAACGCTTGCTTATACTCAAACTCCCATTTCAGGTAAAGTAGTAAACAACAAAAACCAACCTATTTTAGGCGCTAATGTTTATTTGGAAGGTACTTATGATGGAGCTACAACTAATGAGAAAGGGAATTTTTATTTCACAACAGACGAGATAGGCTCACAAAGATTAATCATTTCATTTTTATCCTATGAAACCAAAATAATTATCGAAGACGTATCAAAGCTTTCGAACCTTCAAATTAAATTAAGAGAAGATGTAGAAACTTTAGATACAGTAGTTTTAAGTGCAGGTACATTTGAAGCTAGTGATAATAGTAAGGTGTCAGTTTTAAAGCCTTTAGATGTTGTTACTACCGCAAGTGCTTTAGGTGATTTTGTTGGAGCCTTACAAACCTTACCAGGTACGTCTAATGTAGCAGAAGACGGTCGTTTATTTGTAAGAGGTGGAGCTGCAGATGAAACACAAATTTTTATAGACGGGATAAGAGTCTTTACTCCTTATACGCCAACTACAAATAATATTCCAACACGAGGACGTTATTCGCCATTTTTGTTTGATGGTATCACCTTTTCAACTGGTGGGTATTCTTCCGAATATGGTCAGGCCCTATCGAGTGTGTTGCTTTTAAATACTATTGATGAGCCAGACCAAGAGAAAACAGATATAGGTATAATGACCGTTGGTGCGAGTTTAGGTAATACCCAAAAATGGGAAAAATCCTCATTGAGTTTTAATGCGACCTATATTAATTTGGCACCCTATTTAGCCATTTTCGAAGATAGAAATGATTGGCAAACACCATATCAAGGAGCGCAAGGTGAAATGGTTTTTAGACAGCGACTAAATAACGGTATGTTGAAATTTTATGCTGCTTTTGATACGTCTAAATTCGAATTAACTCAAGAAGACATCAACCTTGAAGAGGGTTTAGATTTTAAATTAAATAACAATAACTTCTACCTTAATACCTCATATAAAGGTGTTTTAGGAAATAACTGGTCAATGACAACGGGTTTAAGCTATACTTATGCTAAAAATGAAATCGGAGTTATAACAAGCGCTATTAACGATACTGAAAACTCAGCTCATTTAAAATTGAAACTAAAAAAGCGTTTTAGTAGTAGATTTAAATTGAATTTTGGTGTAGAGCAATTCATAACAGATTTTGATGAAAACTTTAAGGATGGATCAATTGACGAAACCTATGGGTTTAATAATAATATCACAGCAGGTTTTACTGAAGCGGATTTAATCTTTTCAAAAGACTTGGCATTAAAAATAGGTTTGAGAGCAAATCACAGTTCTATATTTAATGAAACTAATGTAGCACCAAGAGCAGCACTCGCTTATAAAACGTCTAAGAATGGGCAATTCTCTATAGCTTATGGTAATTTTTTTCAGAATCCGAATAGTTCAGTTTTAAAGTTTGAACAAAACTTAAAAGCCCAGAAAACATCACACTATATATTTAACTATCAGTATGTAAATGACGGTAAAATCTTTAGAGCAGAAGCTTATAAAAAGGATTATGATAATTTGGTAAAATTCGATTCAGAATTCGAGAGTTTTGATACTAATTACACATCTACAGGCGATGGTTATGCACAAGGCATCGATTTATTTTGGAGAGATAATACGAGCATTAAAAACATGGATTATTGGATGAGTTATTCTTACTTAGATACAGAACGCGATTATAGAAATTTTGAAACTTCAGCACAACCTAATTTTGCTACAAAACATAACCTTTCTATCGTCGGAAAATATTGGATAGACAGCTGGAAGAGTCAAGTCGGATTGGCTTATGGTTATTCTTCAGGTCGACCATATACAAATCCAAATACCGATGATTTCTTAGCAGAACGCACCAAATCATTTAATAGCCTTAGTATAAATTGGGCTTATTTATTGAGTCCACAAAAGATATTATACTTCTCAGTAAATAATGTTTTAGGCTTTAGAAATATAAATGGCTATCAATATGCTAATACACCAGATCTTAATGGACAATTTAATAGACGGACCTTAACACAAGCAGCAGATCAATTCTTTTTTGTAGGCTTCTTTTGGACGATTAGTGAAGACGGAACAGATAATCAATTGGATAATTTATAAGTGTTAATATATTGGTTTTGAGTTAAACATGATTTTTGTCATGCTTTTTAAGCAATAGGATGATTAGCTTTATAGTATAAAATTAAACATCATGGAAATTAAGAAGAACCCAAAAGCCAATGTAGGTCGAAACAGTAGTTTATATTTTGCTGTTGGCTTAAATGTAATGTTAGTTCTAACATATCTAGGACTTGAATATAAGACTTACGAAACTGAAGCTACTAAGATTGATATCTTAATGTTAGACGATCAGTTAAATGAAGATATTCCTATAACTACAATTAACATTCCACCACCACCACCTCCAAAGCAAGTCGTTACTGAAACTATAACTATTGTAGAAGATGTTGAGGATGTTGAAGAAACTGTAATAGAAAGTACAGAAATTGGTCAGGATGACATAATTGAAGAGCGTATTGTTAGCATAGAAGATGTAGATGTAGAGGAAGTAGAAGAGGATATAGAAGTGCCTTTTGCAGTGATAGAACAAGTACCTAGATTTCCTGGGTGTAAAGGTAATAATGATCAACTAAAAGCTTGTTTTCAACAAAAAATGCAAGAACACTTACAGAAGAACTTTAGATATCCTAATGCTGCACAAGAGTTAAATATACAAGGTAAGGTGTTTGTATTCTTTTTAATAGATAAAACAGGTAAGGTCTCTAAAATTAAAAGTAGAGGACCAGATCAACTTTTAGAGACAGAAGCAGAACGTATCATAAGTTTATTGCCAAAAATGGAGCCTGGTAAACAGCGTAATAAACCTGTAGGTGTACCATACAGCATTCCAATAAACTTTAAACTACGACAACAATAAGATGTATTTATAACACTATGCTTAGATTATTTCTATTGATTGCAAAATCCCATTTTTGGGATTTTGTTATTTATAAATAAGGATTTTTCATTTTGTACCAATTACATAGTTTATCTTCATACTCAAATGTTTCTGAATGACACATCCCAACCTTTTTTAAAATAGTGTTTGATGCTATGTGATTGATATCTGCTGCTGCATAAATCTCTTTTAAATTTAAATCTTTAAAACCATAGTCTATAGAGGCTAAAGCTGCTTCTGTTGCATATCCTTTTCTCCAATGTTGCTTTTTTAAACGATAACCTAAGTCATAATAGTTAAACTCTTTTCTCAGGTTTTCTTCATATTTTAAGCCAGACCAACCTAAAAAAGCATTAGTTGCTTTATCAATTATTGCTAAACGACCCAAGCCATTTGTTTTATATTGCTCTAATATCGAGGTAATCATTACTTGCGATTCTTTAATCGTCTTTACGGGATTATTGCCTAAGAATTTATGCACTTCTGGGTTTGAGTCGAGCTCAAAAAAATCTTGAGCATCATATTTAGTGACTGGTCTTAGGGTGAGACGTTCTGTTTCTAGTTTTATGTTCATTGCTTAATAATTACTTCCATTTAATATTACAACCCATACTTGGTTTTTGGTTAGAGCTTACAGATTCATTATTAACTAGAGCTTCTATTGCTGCTCTTAAATCTTTTCCTGTTACAGGTATTCCATTTCCAGGTCTAGAGTTGTCTAATTGACCTGCATATATCAATGCGAGTTCTTTATCAAACAAAAAGAAATCGGGTGTACAAGCTGCATCATAGGCTTTGGCGACTTCTTGTGTCTCATCATATAAATAAGGGAAAGGGTAATTGTTGCTTTTAGCATGCTGCTGCATTACATCTGGTCCATCTTGTGGGTAATTTTCTGCATCGTTACTAGAAATCGCAATACTACTAATTCCTTTTGCTGCATAATCATTTGCCAATTGCACTAACCCAGAGTTTACATGAACAACAAAAGGACAATGGTTACAAATAAACATTACTAAAGTGCCCTTTGTGCCTTTTAATTCATTAAGCGATTTGATTTGATCATCAACCGTATCTAAAAGTTTAAAATCTGGTGCTTTAGTATCTAAAGGCAGCATATTTGAAGGAGTTAATGCCATATATTTATTATATTTAATGTTTTGATTAATGAGACACCCATTTTTTTGGGTAATAAATATGGAAAAGATAATAACATTTGAAGACTTTACAAAGGTAGATTTGCGTATTGGTACTATCCTTAAAGTCAACGACTTTCCAAATGCTCGTAAACCAGCGTATCAATTAACCATAGATTTTGGGGACTTAGGAATTAAGAAATCTTCTGCTCAAATCACTTCGCAATACAAGAAAGAAGATTTGGTAAACAGACAAATAGTTGCTGTAGTCAATTTTCCAAAAAAACAGATTGCTGATTTTATGAGCGAGTGCCTTGTTATAGGAGCTGTAAAGGAAAACGATGTGTTTCTTTTACACCCAGAAACTAAGGTTAAAAATGGGATGGTGGTTTCTTAATTTTAAACTTCTCGATATATTTTTATTGCATAAAATCACTCTAAGTTACATTATATATCATAATTTACAAGAATCACAAATTTTTACATCTCATATCTAAAGAAAATAGCATTCATTATTCTTTACTATTTAACCAAAGAAGTGTTTTTTTGTAAGTGGCTAAAGTGCTACAATCTTGTATCCAAGTATTAACTTATTAGTATTACCATCATTTATTACCGTAAAGAGTTTACCATTATAAATGTTTTGGTTAAAGCATGGCAAATAAAAAACCGTTACAAAGCGTAACGGTTTTTATTATAATTTAACAGAATTATTATTAAATATCATCAAAACTTATATCAGTAAAACTATCAGTGCTTGGTTCTGTGTCTTCTGTTGTTTTGGCTTCTTGAACTACAAAATCATCTTCGCGCTTAAAATCTTTTTGGTGACGCTCACTAATAACTTCTTCACCTTTTTCATTAATGATGTAATCTGTCATTTCTGCTAAAATCTCTCTAAATTCAGTAAAGTCTTCTTTGTAAAGGTAGATTTTGTGCTTTTTATAGTGAAAAGAACCATCGTCATTAGTAAACTTTTTACTTTCTGTAATGGTTAAATAATAATCACCAGCCTTAGTTGCTCTAACATCAAAGAAATAAGTTCTTCTACCAGCACGTAATACTTTAGAATATATTTCCTCTTTGTCCATCATTTCATAATCACTCATAACTCAATCTTTTTTTTAATTACAATCCAAAAATCTAAAAAAAAAGAATAGTAACCAACAAATTATTACAATTCTTTTTCTGAGAGTTGTTTAATGTATAACTCCTTGTAGTAACCATTAGTATTAATAAGGCTTTCGTGACTTCCTGTCTGAATTATTTTACCGTCTTCTAAGATAATAATTTTGTCAGCATTTTTGGCTGAAGATACACGGTGACTCACTATAATAGTCGTTTTGCCTCTGGTAAGCTTAACGAGGTTTTTAAGAATTTTTTCTTCAGTTTCTGTATCAACAGCAGATAAACAATCATCAAATAATAGAATGTCTGGCTTTTTAATTATTGCTCTAGCAATAGAAATACGTTGTTTTTGTCCACCAGATAGCGTAATACCACGTTCACCTAAAATAGTATCGTAACCTTTATTAAAACCGATGATATTTTTATGAACACGAGCATTCTTAGCCGCTTCTATGACTTCCTCATCTGTAGCATCTTCTTTACCAAACATAATGTTGTTTTTAATGGTATCTGAAAACAAAAAGGCATCTTGTGGAACGTAGCCTATACTTTCCCTTAAGCTATTTAGATTTAATTCTGAAATGGTTGTGTTATCGACGAGAACATGTCCATTATTAATATCATATAAACGACCAATTAAGTCTAAAATGGTAGATTTACCAGAACCTGTTTTGCCGAGTATAGCTAGAGTTTCACCCGATTTAAGTGTAAAGCTAACATTCTTTAAAGCTTTAATATTTGTATCTGGATAAACAAAAGTCACGTTTTTAAATTCAATGTCACCTATAATAGGCGTTAATTTATTAGTGGTATTTTTAATATCTGGTTCAGTCTTTAAAAATTCATTAATTCGTTCTTGTGATGCTTCGGCTTGTTGCACAAGAGAAGTAACCCAGCCAACTGTAGCCACAGGCCATGTCAATAGATTAACATAGATAATAAATTCTGCGATCGTTCCAATTTTTTCAATTTCTCCACTCATGTATTGCATACCACCAATATAAATCACCAATAAATTACTTATGCCTATTAATAATATCATCAGAGGGAAAAATAAGGCTTGCACCTTAGTTAGGTTAATTTGCTTTTGTCTGTTTTCATTTGAAAGCCCTTCAAATTCTGAATTTGTTCTAGGCTCAATACCATAAGACTTAATAACTGAAATACCACTAAAGGTTTCTTGTGAATATGTAGAAAGCGTAGATAAGGATTGTTGTACTATAGTACTTCGGGTGTTTATTAATCTACTTAGCTTATAAATTGCAACCGAGAGTATTGGCAAGGGTAATAATGTATATAGGGTTAGTTTAGGTGCCGCACTAGTCATATAAATTAAAGCGACAGCAAATAAAGTGATTGTATTTATAGTGTACATTAATGCTGGCCCTACATACATTCTAACTTTACCAACGTCTTCACTTATACGATTCATTAAATCGCCTGTTCTGTTAGACTTGTAAAAATTTAGAGATAAGATTTGGTAATGCTGATAGATTTCGTTTTTTAGATCATATTCAATAAAACGAGATACATTAATAATTGTTTGTCGCATTAAAAACGTAAATAATCCTGCAATAACTGCTGCTCCAACTAAATAGAGAATATTTATTATTAACTCACTTCTAAAAACTTCTTCAGAGATTGTTCCATCTAAGCGATCAGAAACCACATTGATTGATGCACCTACAAGTCTTGGTGTAAATAGCGCAAAAATCTTTGCAATAATGGTGATGATAACACCAACAATTAAGCGGTATCTGTATTTAAAAAAGTATTTATTTAAGTGTTTTAGTGCTTTCATATTGCATTTGGTTAGTCAAAAGTATTACGATAAACTTATTTTGTAGTTAATATTTTGCTAATCCTCAATTTATAATTTATTTTTGCACGCTGTTTTTAGGGATTCTTTAAACAGCCTAAATCCTAACTTACATGACTTCAGAAATAATAACTTCAAAGGAACTTAAAAAAATAGATCCTGTTTTTGGTCAACATTCCTTTGATGATCATGAGCAAATCGTTTTTTGCAACGACAAAGATACTGGTTTAAAAGCTATAATTGGTATTCATAATACGGTTTTAGGACCAGCCCTTGGTGGTACAAGAATGTGGCAATATAATAATGAGTGGGAAGCTCTTAATGATGTATTGCGATTGTCTCGTGGTATGACATTTAAGTCTGCAATAACTGGTTTAAATCTTGGTGGAGGTAAAGCCGTGATTATTGGTGATGCTAAAACTCAAAAAACACCAGAACTAATGAAACGTTTTGGTGAGTTTGTACATTCGCTTGGCGGACGTTATATCACTGCTGAAGATGTTGGTATGACAACTAGAGATATGGACACAGTTAGAGAGGTCACTCCTTATGTTACGGGTATTTCAGAAAGCAAAGGTGGTGCTGGTAATCCTTCTCCAATAACAGCTTATGGTGTTTTTATGGGAATGAAAGCAGCTGCTAAGTTTCAATTTGGTTCTGACATCTTAGAAGATAAAAATGTATTTGTGCAAGGTATTGGCAATGTTGGTGAAGCTTTAGTAGAGCATTTAGTGAACGAAGGTGCAAAAGTTACGATTACAGATATTAGTGAAGAACGCTTAGAAGAAGTGCGCTCTAAATATGGAGTCACTATATACAGAGGGAATGATATATATAGTGAAGCTATGGATATATATGCACCATGTGCATTAGGAGCCACAGTAAATGACGAAACCATTTATAAATTGCAAGCTAAAGTTGTTGCTGGTGCTGCAAATAATCAATTAGCAGAGGAAAATAAGCATGGTGAAATTTTAATGGAACGCGGTATTGTTTACGCACCAGATTTTTTGATTAATGCAGGAGGAATTATTAATGTTTATGCCGAGTTAGAAGACTATGGCAAACAAGAAATAATGCGAAAAACAGAAAACATATATAATACAACGCTCGAAATTTTAGACAATGCTAAAGTGAATAATTTAACTACGCATACTGCAGCGTTAAATATTGCTAAAGAACGTATTGAAATCCGTAAAAGAGAAAATTTGAAATAGATAAGTTTTTATTTTTATTTCAGTATTAAATAATAGTATTTTTGCAAGGTGAGTTTTAAATCTCACCTTTTTTTAATAACCTAATTAAAGTAGTTCTTATACATGCTAAACCGAAGACACATTAGAATAAAAGTAATGCAATCCATGTATGCTTTTAAAGGTACAGAAAGTGATGATCTTTCTAAAGACGAAAAGTTTTTAATGCACAGTTTAGATAGTATGTATGAGTTGTATTTGTCAACTTTAGCTTTACTTACAGAACTGTCTAAAAAAAGTAAAGATCACAATGAAAAACTCCAGAAGAAATTATTAAGTAACGATTCTGATAAGAATCCGAATACAAAGTTTCAAGATAATCACCTTTTAAATCTCATTAGTAACAATAAAATGTTACAAGAGCATATAGCAAAACGTAAGTTGAATTTTTGGGATTTAGATTTCGAATATGTAGATATCCTTTTTAAAGCTATTTTAAAAAGTGAATTATATGCAGATTATACAAATGATTTGGATATATCATTTAAGAAAGACAAACAATTTGTTATAGATGTTTACACGGAGATCATTGCGCCAAATGATAAACTCTACGATTATTTTGAAGATAAAAAATTAACTTGGGTAGATGATCTTCCGGTTGTAAATACTGCAATTTTAAAGGTAATAAGAAAGTTGAAGTTAACTTCTCCTGAAACCTTATTACTTCCAGAGTTATATAAGGATGAAGATGATAAAGACTTTGCTAAAGACTTATTTAAGAAAACCTTACTTAATAGTTCTAAGTTTTCTGAAGAAATAGCTGTGAAGACTACAAATTGGGATTCTGAACGTTTAGCAAGTTTAGATGGTGTTTTGTTAAAGATGGCACTTTGCGAATTTCAGAAGTTTCCTTCTATCCCTTATAAAGTTACAATTAATGAATATCTAGATATCGCTAAAGAATATTCTACACCAAAAAGCAGCTTATTTATTAATGGGGTTTTAGATAAAATTGTGAAAGAATATCAAGCTAATAATTTGCATTCAAAAACGGGAAGAGGATTAATGTAAGCTGTTATTCTGTCTATAAAAGCGCAAATTTCTATTTAATTTTGTTAACAACAGCTTAAAAATTTTAATTCGATAAAATTATTACTACCTTTGGCGGCTGAAAGAATAAAGTAATAAATTAATTAAAAAAATAGAGTAATGAAGAAAGTAATTTTAGGACTTAGTGCATTATTTATGGTAGCTTTTACATCTTGTAAAGAAGATGCAGCTAGTAAAGTTAAATCTGAAAATGTAGCAGTAGCTGCAGAAAGAGATGCAAATGCAGGTGATTTTCCAGTTCTTGCTTTAGATAAAAAAGAGCACGATTTTGGTAAAATTATGAATGGAACACCAGTAGAAACTGTCTTTAAGTATACAAATACAGGGAATTCAATGTTGGTTGTAAGTAATATTAAAAGCACATGTGGTTGTACTGTACCATCTAACTATACAAAAGAAGTTGCACCTGGTGAGACAGGAGAGTTTACTGTGAAGTTTAATGGTAAAGGAAATGGTAAAGTATCTAAATCTTTAACTATAACAGCTAACACAGAAAAGGGTACTGAAGTTGTAAAAATCGGAGCTTTTATTGAGCAAGATCCAAATGCACCAGCAAAGAAAGCAGGTGCTGCAACAGTTAATCCATTATCAACTACTAATGGTGCTGCCGTGAAGAAGTCTTCAACACAACCAGGACACGAAGGTCATAACCACGATTAATATTTATGGAAGGATTGGGATCAGTTTTACCATTTATTGCCATATTCGCAGTGATGTATTTCTTTATGATTGCACCACAAATGAAACGCTCTAAACAAGAAAAGAAGTTTGCTAGCGGGTTAAAACGTGGCGATCGTGTAATTACTAAAAGTGGTATGCATGGTAAAATTGTAGAGCTAAATGATAAAGATAGCAGTTGTGTTATTGAAACATTAGCAGGGAAAATTAAGTTTGACCGTACTGCAATTTCTATGGAAATGAGTAGAAAACTAAATGCGCCAGCTGTAGTAAAATAAGCTGAGTGTGTTATATAATATAGAAAAGCCGCTCAGTGAGTGGCTTTTTTTAATTAACAGTTTTTGTACTTATCATTAAGGCCAACACCTGCAATAATCATTGGTATAATTTTTTCTAATCGCGATTGCTTAGTAGCTTCTCTTTTAGCTTCAGAGACATACTCGCAGTAATCGCGCTGTTTTCCTGGAGTTAATGCTTTAAAGGAAATGTTTAGCTCTTTATTGGCTTTTAAAACAAAACTTAACTCAACAGGTATTGTAACAGTTTTGGTTTTTCTTTTAGGTTTAATTTCTTTACCTAAACGTTGGTTTTCTATAGCTTCTTTTACATAAGCTAAAACAACAGTTTCGTTGATTTCTTCATTGCTTTTAAAACGCATTTGCCGTAAGGCTTTGGTTTTATTCTCTTGTGCGTTAATGAGTAGATTAGACTTGTCTTTTAAAAACACACCATTGTGAAACCACAAACAAAAATGTTCTTTAAAAGCTCCAATTCCCAAAACATTCTTACCATTTAAACAATAGGTTGGCATGTTCCATTTTACTTTCTCTTCTAAATCGGTAGCATTGACAATTTTGCGCAAAAGTGAAAGCTCTTCTCCGAAATGAGAATTGAGTTCTATATATTCCTCTACTGAGTGGATTTTTTGCATTTTATTGAAGTTAGTTTAAAATTTAAATAAAGTTAAGCGCAGACTGTAAATACTTACTTTTTTAATGCAGTAAACTCAGCAATTTTACAAATCACTTCAACAGCTTTTTGCATGCTTTCTACTGGTATATATTCGTAACGACCATGGAAATTATGACCTCCTGCAAAAATGTTTGGGCAAGGTAATCCCATATATGAGAGTTGAGAACCATCTGTGCCACCTCTAATAGGTTTAATAAGTGGCGTTATGCCTATTTGTTTCATTGCTTCTTCAGCAATATCTACAATGTGCATTACAGGTTCTACCTTTTCCTTCATGTTAAAGTATTGGTCTTTGAGTTCTATTTCAAAGATTTTAGCTTCAAATTTAATGTTTAAGTCTGCTATAATTTTTTTCATCAAAGCTTTACGAGCTTCAAACTTATCTTTGTTGTGGTCTCTAACTATATATTGCAACTTGGTTTCTTCAACTTTTCCTTCTATACTATGTAGATGGAAAAATCCTTGATAACCTTCTGTATGCTCTGGTGTTTCTAGTTGTGGTAAAGCATTAATAAATTCAGTAGCGTAATACATTGAGTTTATCATTTTACCTTTGGCATAACCAGGATGTACAATTTTGCCTTTTGCTTTTATAACGGCACCTGCAGCATTAAAATTTTCGTATTCTAATTCACCAATTTGACTACCGTCCATAGTGTAAGCCCAATCTGCTCCAAATTTTTCGACATCAAATTTATGTGCTCCTCTACCGATTTCTTCATCTGGTGTAAAACCTATTTTAATATCTCCATGTTTAATTTCAGGATGACTAACCAAATACTCCATGGCAGTTACAATCTCTGTAATACCTGCCTTGTCATCTGCTCCCAAAAGTGTAGTGCCATCTGTTGTAATTAGTGTTTGCCCTTTATAAAGCAATAAGTCTTCAAAATAATCTGGTGACAAAATAATGTTTTGCTCTGCATTAAGAACGATGTCTTTGCCATCGTAGTCTTTAATAATCTTAGGATTTACATTGGCTCCGGTAAAATCTGGTGAGGTATCAAAATGCGATATAAATCCTATGGTTGGTACCTGGTGTTCTATATTACTTGGCAACGTTGCCATGATGTAAGAGTTGTTATCTATAGTGACGTCACTTAAGCCAATAGATTTTAATTCTTCAACCAACTTGTTGGCTAAATCCCATTGTTTAGCTGTGCTAGGAGTGGTTTCTGAATTTGGGTCAGATTCTGTGTCTATAGTAACATAACTGATAAAACGATTAATTATATGTTGCTTATTTATCATAGTGATTGTGTATTGGATTCAAAAATAACTAAGACTTATTAAAAGTGCAAGTATCAATATCTTTCTTTTAATTGAAAAAAATAATCATCGATGCTTTGCAATGAGGTTTCTATAGAAACTGTTATTCTCTCTAAGAATGTAATTTAAAAATGAAGAATTTTAATTTTTGCGTATTAATGTATAGTACAGATAAAGAAATTCATTATTTTGATTCTATTTGGTTTATTTTTGTGCTGCAAAAACCTTCAGATGTATAAAGCAATAATTAGACCAATTTTATTTTGTTTCGATCCAGAGAAAGTGCATCATTTTACATTTTCATTAATCAGGAATATTTCAAAACTACCAGGATTTAAAAGTCTATTTAAAAAGATGTATTTGGTAGAAGACCAAAAACTAGAGCGTAAATTATTTGGCTTAACATTTAAGAATCCAGTGGGCTTAGCTGCAGGATTTGATAAGGATGCAAAACTATACAATGAACTTTCTAATTTCGGATTTGGGTTTATAGAAATAGGAACCTTGACACCTAAAGCACAAGACGGAAACCCTAAAAAGCGCTTGTTTCGTTTAAAAGAAGATTCAGCAATTATTAATAGAATGGGTTTTAATAATGGAGGAGTAGATGAAGCTGTAGAACGACTTAAAAAAAACAAAGGAGTTTTAATAGGTGGTAATATTGGTAAGAACAAAATAACTCCGAATGAGAATGCTGTTGAAGACTATAAAATTTGCTTTGATGCATTGTTTGATTATGTAGATTATTTTGTGGTCAATGTGAGTTCTCCAAATACACCAAACCTTAGAGCACTTCAAGAAAAAGAACCTTTAACTAATTTATTAAAAGCTTTACAGGTTTTAAATTTTCAAAAACTGAAGACTAAACCCATCTTATTAAAGATCGCTCCAGATTTAACTAATGAGCAACTTATAGATATTATTGACATTGTATCAACCACCAAGATAGATGGAGTAATTTCTACAAATACAACCATTTCTAGAGACGATTTAACAAGTGATATTAAATCTGAAATTGGTGGTCTTAGCGGAAAACCATTAACCAATCGTTCTACAGAAGTGATTCGGTTTTTAGCAGAAAAGAGTAACAAGGCATTTCCTATAATTGGAGTTGGTGGTATTCATTCTGCAAAAGATGCATTAGAAAAACTTGAAGCAGGTGCAGATTTGGTTCAGTTATATACGGGCTTTATTTACGAAGGTCCAAAACTCATCAAAGAAATTAATAAAGCACTAATAAAAAAGGCACAGTAATTTGTACTGCACCTTTTCTAGTTTATAATTTTTTTAGTTTAATTCTTTATAAAAGATAATACCTGACTAGAATTATCTTTAGTCAGTTTTATAAAATACATACCATCATTTAGAGTTTCAACATTTATGCTCAGGTCAGTGTCAGTATTTGAGTTGACTTGAGATTTTCTTAAAACTTGACCTAGCGTATTATAAATAACATAAGAATCTGGTAATAATTTAGATGAAATAGTTATAATATTAGATGATGGATTAGGATATAACAAAATTGAGTCTGTATTAAAATCATTAACACCTAATACAGAATCGCTTAAGAAATTATTGTTGTTGCTAAAGCCATAATTACCATTTGAAGATGCTAATAGATTATTATTACTGTCTTTTAGTTGATAATTGCCATTACCTGAAGAACAGCATATACCATCACCATAAGTATCATTGATAATAAATGAATAGCATGTATTTGGTAAAATGGCAAATGATTCAGTTTTTGTGGTAAAATCGTCAACCCCTTCGACATAAGGACCGCCAGAATATAATACTGTTCCATTACCATCTTCAAATTGCCATGACGTTTCTACTGGCCAATCATCTAATGTTAAGCTTAAGATTATAGTAG
>Ga0316208_1001718_pt1 | contig 19771 bp, 18 predicted proteins | sample 3monopyrite_MG_FD_204944 | JGI IMG/M metagenome (GOLD analysis project Ga0316208, IMG submission 204944) | Microbial mat bacterial communities from mineral coupon in-situ incubated in ocean water Damariscotta River, Maine, United States -... | ecosystem: Environmental > Aquatic > Marine >...
CACCACCACCTTCAAGTTTTAATTTTCCACCATCAATTAATTCTTGTAATAACTGAGAATGATGAATCACCTCATATTTACCGCCTAATTCGGGGTATTCATTTTTGAGTGTATTAAAACAATGTGGACAAGCTGTTACAATTTTCTTTACTTCATAAGCACTTAGAACCTCAATATTCATCATGGCTTGCATTTGAAATAAAAATTCATTTCCAGAACGTTTTGCAGGGTCACCAGTACACGACTCTTCAGTACCTAAAACGGCAAACTTAACATCACAATGGTTTAATATTTTAACCACTGCTTTAGTAATTTTTTTTGCTCTGTCGTCAAAACTTCCGGCACATCCTACCCAAAACAACACATCTGGTTGTTCTCCTGCCGCCATCATTTCGGCCATTGTTGGTACTTTTAATTCGCTCATTGTTATACTATTTAATAAAGCTTTCGCTTTTCTATTCTTAATTTTTTATTTCTTTTTAAAGACTTGAACTGTTCTTTTTTCTTCAACAAAATCTCCAAAAACACCTTCATACCGAGTAGCACGTACTGTATGGTTATCAATCCAATGGTAATTTCCTCCTCTTGGTTTCTCCATTAACAAAGTATGGTATTTAAAGCCATGTTTATTTAACCATTCTTCTGTCACTCCCCTATGTGTTTCAAGTCTTGATGTAAAAAAACAAATTTGATGTCCTTGGCTATACCACTTGTTAATTGTTTCCACAGTATTAGGAAACATTTTAGCAGTTGCCATTCGTTCTGGTTCTTCATTTGGAATGTCATCACAAATAGTACCATCAATATCAATCAAATAATTTTTAACCTCTTCAGGTAAAATTGGGGAGACTTTTTCTCCATCAACCACTTTATCTTTTAAACTCATTTTAATTTATTTTGAGGATTTATAGTTGTCTATTTATTATTCATCTTTCCATTTCAACCTATCTGTCGGTGAAAATTGCCAAGGTGCTTGATTGTTTTCAATATTTGTGTTCATGGTTACAAGTTCTGATGGTATTTTAGATTCTTCCATCACTAAGTATCGTCTTAAGTCCATAATAATTTCAAGTGGATTTATTAATACTGGACATTCTTGAACACAAGCATTACAAGATGTACAAGCCCAAACTTCCTCTTCAGTAATGTAATCTCCCAATAATGATTTACCGTCATTAAAGTCTTTACCTTCTTTTCGAATTCCATTTCCAATCTCCTCAGCTCTATCTCTGACATCCATCATTATTTTACGTGGCGACAATTTTTTACCCGTGATATTTGCAGGACAAGAATCAGTACAACGTCCACATTCTGTACACGTATATGCATTCATAATATTCATCCAATGTAAATCAGTCACATCTTTAGCGCCAAATTTTTCAGGAACTGTTCCTTCTGGCAATGGTTCAGGGGCTGCATAAGGATCAGCATTTGGGTCAAGCATCATTTTAACCTCTTTTGTTACCGACTCCATATTGGTTAATTTACCAACGGGATTTAAATTTGCAAAAAACACGTTAGGGAATGCCCAAAATATATGTAAGTGTTTAGAATAAGGTAAATAATTCATGAAAGCAAAAACCATAAAAATGTGTCCCCACCACCCTATTCTTTCCAATAAGTGTAATGTACTCACATCCATCCCTCCAAATATATGTTCACCTAGAAATGAAGAAATAGCAAAGTCGAAACTTCCACCACCTGTAGCATGTGACTCACCAACTAATCGCAAAGCTTCATCAGCACCATTCATTGTAAAAATGCACATCACTAAAATAAACTCCATATATAAAATGATATTACCATCTAATTTAGGCCATCCATTCATTTCAGATTTTTGAAAACGTGGAATTTTCAATAAATTACGTCTTGCTAAAAAGGCAAATGTTGCTATTAAAGCCAATACAGACAGCACTTCAATTAAACTAATGATAAAAGTATAAAATCCACCTAAAAATGTCATAAATGCTCTATGAGATCCTGTAATGCCATCAAAAAATACTTCAATTAATTCTATTTGTGTAATAACAAAAGCTAGGTAAATAAAAATATGTAACACTCCTGCTATTGGTCGTCTGGTCATTTTTGATTGACCTAAAGCGACACGCATCATTGTTTTAAAGCGTTTTCCTTTATTATCTGTTCTATTAATTGATTTACCAAGCTTAATATTGGCTATAATTTTTTTAATATTTAATGCAAAGAAGGTAAAACCTCCAATTAACAATAAGATAAAAATGATGTTACTAATTCCCATTTTAGCGTTGTGATTTTAAAGTTAAAAAATTTGTTTAATTATTCAGGTTTTGGTGCTTTCATTTTTCTACCAAACACTGAAAAATGAACGTATTTATTAGGATTGGCCTCCATATCGTCTAACAAATCTTGAATAGATTGATTGGTTTGAATAATTTCGTTGTGTAAACTATCCGTATGTAAAAGCATTCCTAAAGAGCCTTCACCGTTATTCACTTTAGCCAATACAGCATTTAATTCTGTTAGCGTAGATTTTGTTTCAGCAATCACACTTTTAATATCTGTGGATGCGAGTGTATCAGATATGGCCGAAAAATTATCTATGGTTTTATTTATGGCATCAGACTTAGAGGCTAAATTACCAGTTATTGATTTTGTGTTTTCCAATACATCATTCACTACCTTGGTTTCACTTTCAATTAATACAGTTAAACTATTTGCTAAGTCCCCAAACTTGGCGATACCATCTCTAAACTCATACAAAGATTCGTCAATGGTATAAGCTGCTGAAGTATCCCAGAAAGAGTTAATTGAAACAATTATGCCTTCAACCGACCCAATAAGCTCTTCTGTTTTCTTTTTAAGGGGTAAAATTTGTTCATTAATTTGATCAGCAAGTCCAACCTCAACTTCAGTTCTTAATGTGTCCCCTATTTCTACATATTTGTCATTAGCTACTTTGTCTAAATTGAGATGCATTGTTAATGCTTTTGTTCCTAATAAATCGGAACTAATTAATTCAACATAAGAACCTTCAGGAATTAATAACTCATCATCTATAACTGTAAATTTCACTAATATACGTTCAGGATTAGTTGGATGCAACCCTACAGATGACACCATACCTATTTTAACACCATTTATTTGTACTTCATTAGAAGATTTTAATCCATTGGCATTTTCAAACTCAGCATAATATTCTCTGTTTTGCCCAAAAATAGCATTCCCTTTAAGGAAATTCACTCCAACATATAACATTAGAATACCAATAACAACTAATAATCCAACTTTAAATTCTTTTGAAACCTTCATTCAATTAATTTTCTGCTAATTTAATAGCTTTTTCTAAATTAATCCTCTCATTTTTGTGAAAAGCTACAACAAAAGCATGTTCAAATCCTGTTTCTCTCATTTTTTTCTTTAATTTATTAGCTGAATCAAAGTCTTTATAGGCGCCAACGGTGTATTTGTACAATTTATTGTTTTCGTACATCCAAACAGGTAAACCTTTAAATTTTTCATTTGTCACTTTTAATTTAGTTGTGTTTGTTTCGATTTGTACTCTAAAAATTACATCATCAGGTTTTATTTCATCATCAGACAAGCCATAAATACTTGGCACTGCTGTTTCATTTGTTACAGTTCCATTTTCATAATACAATTTATACTCCTCAAATGCAGTAAAAAATGAAGTCGCCATTTTTGTTTGATTAGCTGTATCTCTCAAAAATAATTCTTCTTTGTGATTACTTAAAAACCCTGTTTCAATCAAAACACTTGGCATGGTTGTTTTATACAACACTAAAAACCCAGCTTGTTTCACCCCTCTGTCTTTTCGTCCAATTTTCACCATTTGACCTTGTATTTTTGATGCAAACACGATACTATGATCTAAAAACACGCTCAATTGTAATTGTCTTGCTATAATTTCATCCACAGACAAATCAATCGACTTACCATTATCATCTTTATCTTCAAATAAAATTGCTGAATTTTCTCGCTCGGCTATTTTACGTTGTGCGTCAGTTCGGTGCAATCCTAAAACATAAGTTTCTACACCATAAGCAGCTTCTCCACCTGCATTTGCATGAATACAAATAAATAAATCGGCTTTATTGCGATTTGCGATTTGCGCCCTTTCATCAAGTTCTACAAAAACATCAGTTTTACGAGTGTAAATTAATTTTATTTTTGGGTATTTTTTCTCTATAAACTTACCTAATTTTAATGTAATGGCGAGTGTCACATCTTTTTCTCTTGTATTCTTAGAGCCTTTACAACCAGGGTCTTTACCACCATGACCGGCATCAATCACAACTGTTTTTATCCCCCCATATCCTTCAGCCATTAAGTTAACACTAAAAAAAAGTGCACTTATTAACAATATTTTAGTAATCGAAAAGTTATTAAGTTTGATGTTCATCTTATAAAAATTATACTTTTGTACTCTTTACATAACAAAGTTAAGACCAAAAATTGAGTAACGCCTTTCATAACCGTCATTTTATCCATTATCTATTGTTGATAATAGGGCTTTGTATTGGATTAAAGTCAAATGCACAAATAAGTGATAGTAAAGATATTGGTTTAGATTCTTCCGTTCATTATTCAGCTACTGATTCTATTGTAGCAGATATTCCCAAGCAAATTGTTAGATTATATGGGAGTGCTAATGTATCTTATGATGATGTTGTTTTGGATGCCGAAATCATAGAAATAGATCTTAAAAACAATGAAGTTTCTGCTCATTTTGGATTAGATAGTTTAGGTAAACCTGTTGGGAAACCTGTTTTTGTTCAAGGAGGTGAAGAAATTAAATGCGAAAGTATTAAATATAATTTTGAAACTAAAAAAGGGTTTATTACTGAAGTAAGAACACAACAAGGAGAAGGTTATATTCACATGGCAGAGTCTAAAATTCATCCCAATGAAGAAATTCATTTTAAAAACGGTAAATACACTTCTTGTGATGCCGACAAACCACATTATCATTTTCAGCTGTCAAAAGCCATGGTTATTCCTGAGAAACGAATTGTAACGGGTCCTCTTTATATGAAAATTTTAAATGTGCCCTTACCGATAGCTGCTCCGTTTGCTGTTTTACCTAATACTGAATCAAGAAAACATGGTATAATTATTCCTCAATTTGCTTTGGCGGGTGTCTATGGGTCAGGTTTTTCTGATTTAGGCTATTACATTCCAATTAATCAAAATTGGGAAACTTATTTGTATGGTACAATTTTTACATCAGGAGTTTGGGGGTTAAAAAATCAAACTAATTATTATAAAAAATATAAATATAGAGGAAGTTTGACAATGAGTTATGAACGCTTAAGTGGTTTTTTTTATGAAAATAAAAATAGTAATAATTTTGTAGTCAAATGGAAGCATAGTCAAGATGCAAAGGCACATCCAAGCATTAAATTTAATAGTGATATTAATTTTATATCAAACAACCCACAAAACAGTATAGAGGTTATTTCTTCAAGCTACTTTAATAGCCAATTAAACTCATCAATGAATGTAACTAAACGTTGGAAACTGGGTGGTTTAAATGGAAGTTGGACAACAAAAACGTCATTACGACAAAACAAGTCTAGTAAAACCTATAATATTGACTTACCTAGCTTTAATTTAAACATAAGCCGATTTGATTTAGGAGTACTGCGTAAAAATACAATCGGTAAAAAATGGTATGAAAATGTTACTGTAACCTATGCTTTAAATTCGGCCAATACCATAAATGCACCCGATAGTATTTTTAATTTTAACGACTACAATCAAATTAGCGACTACAATCTAAATGGGATAAAACAAAACGCAATCATTCAAACCAATTTAAAACCCAAAAGTGGTTGGTTTAACTTTAATCTCACCTCAAATTATACCGAGTTATGGAATTTTCAGTCTTATAAAAAAGATTGGAACACCGCTTTAAATAAAGTTGACACTACTTTTGTGAATGGACTACGAACAACAAGAAATGTTAGTTTCTCAGGAGGATTAAGTGCAAATCTTTATGGTTATTATAAATCACGGCAACAAAATGTAAAAGCCAAACATGTGATGTCTCCAAAAATAAACTTCACTTATAAGCCAGACTTAGGTGCACATCAGTTTTATTTAGACAGTATTCAAAATCAACTGTACTACTCTCCTTTTGATGTAAGTTTGTACAGAGAAACCCCTAGGGGTGAATCGGGATTAATATCATTTATCTTAGGAAATACATTGGAACTTAAATCGCGAAACAAAAAGGATTCATTAAATGATTCATATAAACTTAAAAGACTCATAGATGCATTTACAATTGGGGGATCTTACGATATTTTTAAAGACAGTATGCAATTAAGCGACTTTACTTTTAGTTTTAGAACTTCTCCAATAAAAAACATAAACCTGCAAGCAGGATGGCGTGTTAGTCCTTATGAATGGGATGATATTTCGGGTGCTGTTCTAAATAATTATGCTTGGAATGCAAACAAAGGGATTGGACGTGTAACAACAGCAAACACAGCAATCACAGCACGCTTTAAAAGTAAAACAAAATCAAAATTAGATACAACAGTTAACCGAATTGAGATACCTTGGAAATTAAACACGTCATACAATATTCGTTATGACCGTACCCAAACAGGAATTATCCAAAAAGATACATTTAGATTAACACAAACCATAAAGTTAGATGGTTCGTTTGACATTAGTGATAAATGGAAATTTATTTATGGCATTAGTTACGATATTCAAAACTTTAATACTATCTCTCCTATGGAAGGTGTTAGTGGCATTAATTTTAGCATTTGGAGAGATTTACATTGTTGGGAAGCAATGCTAAAATGGAGCCAAACAGGGGCTGGGAAATGGTATAGAGATACTGAAAATATTTTTCAATGGAACAGACCTTCAAATTATGTATTAACTTTTCAAATTAACATAAAAGCAAGTATGTTTAACGCATTTTTACCGAGTCAAAACTTAAGAGTCCCTGAAATATTATGGTAACCTTTATTAAAGACTAATTAAATTATCGTTAAATTTGTTAACCCATAAAATTATTAAAACATGACAATCGATTTTAGAAGTGATACCGTTACTAAACCATCAAAAGAGATGATGGAATTTATGTTTAACGCTCCTGTTGGAGATGATGTATTTGAAGAAGACCCGTCAATTAATGCATTACAACAATTAGGCGCTGATATGTTCGGTATGGAAGCAGGCTTATACTGTACATCTGGCACACAAACCAATCAAATTGCCATTAATGTTCATACAAATCCAGGTGATGAAATTATTTGTCATGAAGAAGCACATATTTATAGGTATGAAGGTGGTGGAATAGCCAGAAATTCACAAGTTTCCACTCGCTTTTTAAGAGGAAATTCAGGACGAATGAATCCGAATGAAATTGAAGAAAATATAAACCCAGACAATTTGCATTATCCTGTTACAACTTTGGTAAGTATTGAAGATACAGCAAACAGAGGAGGCGGTACAATTTATGACTTTAATGACATTAAATCCATTTCAGAAATTTGCAAAAAAAACAATCTTAAATTTCATTTAGATGGCGCAAGGGTTTTTAATGCTTTAGCTGTTAATGGCATTTCCACTCAAGAATATGGTTCACAATTCGATTCAATTTCTATTTGCTTATCAAAAGGATTAGGTGCACCAGTGGGGTCGTTATTGTTGGGTACAAAAGATTTTATTCATAAAGCGCGTAGAGTACGTAAATATTTAGGTGGCGGTATGCGTCAAGCAGGCATTATTGCTGGCGGTGGAATTTATGCTTTACAAAACAACATTGAACGCTTAAAAGATGACCACCGCAGAGCTAAAGAAGTTGAAGTTATTTTAACTGCACAAGATTGGATAAAAGAAGTTATTCCTGTAGAAACAAATATAGTTGTTGGCATTTTAAAAGCCCCTAATCAACAAGCCTCAATTATTCAAAACTTAAAAAACAAAGGTATTTTAGTGGTTGATTTTGGTAATGGCAGAATACGCTTAACTACTCATTTGGATATTACTGATGAGCATATTGACTATTTGAGAAAGAATATTTAGTCTAAAAAATACTAAACCAACATAAATACCGTTTACGTTCGTATTATCAGGTAAAATTTGTAATTTCGCCACGCTAAAACACAATATACATGACCCAAAATCAAAATTTTAATTCGGACGAATTGTTAACTTTTTTGTGGAAAAAAAGAAAAACATTAATCATTATCACCATTGTTGCCTTTGTGGTTTCTATTGGAGGGTCTTTACTCATGCCAAATTACTACATGGCAAGAGCAATTGTTTTTCCAACACAATCAAATTCAGTTGATTTTAACAATAACAGTAGAACATCTGTTGTTGAGTTTGGAGATGAAGCAGATGCAGAACGATTATTACAAGTTTTAATTTCTCCTGAAATTAGAGACAGTTTGACTTATAAATACGATTTATACCAACATTATGATATAGATTCAACTGAAAGTCAAGCTAAATTTGAATTTCAGAAAATTTATGATGGGAGTGTAATTTTTAGTCGTACACGTTACAATTCAATTAACATTGATGTGTATGATAAAGACCCTATTGTTGCAACCGATATGGCTAACGACATTGTGAGGTTGGTTGATACTGTCATGAATAGAATGATTAAAGAACGAGCAGTTGGGCCAATGTATGCAGTTCAGTATGAGGTAGCTTTAATTAAGCAAGAAATGGGTGATTACTCCGACAAACTTAAGTTTTTAAGTGATTCAGGAGTAGTAAGTAAAGACGCTAGAGGTGATTTATATGCGAATTATTTTACAGCAAAAAAAGCTGGAGATGTTAAAACAGCATTAGAGATTAAGAAAAAAATTGACGCCTCTCAAAAATATGGCTCAGATTATGATATTTACTCTAATTTAACAGAATTTTTTAGTTTAAGATATTCAAATATATTAGACGTTAATGATCAAGCAAAACAATATGCAAACACCAACATTCAACAAACTATTAGACATTCAGCTGCTGAAGTGCCTGATAAAAAAGCAAAACCAAAACGATCTATTATTGTATTAGCAGCTACGTTTTCAACTTTGGTATTTGCTATTTTCTTAATGCTAGCCATAGAGCGTATTAAAGAAATTAAAGCAAAAGCATAATTTTGAAAGCGTTATTCCATAACCGCTACTTATACGCTTTTTCATTTCTATTTATTTTAGTAAATGCGTATGCATCCTACAAGGGAAATATGATATTAAATGTCATTCCGTTTGTTTTAGTTGTGATGTATATAGCCTTTTATCATTTCGATAAATTATTTATGATTTTGGTATTTTTCACACCTTTATCAGTCAATATTGAAGAGTTTGTGGGTGGAGATATTGGTTTGTTTTTACCTACCGAACCCATTTTGTTTGGCATGCTATTGCTTATTATATTCAATCAAGTAAAACACAATCGATTTGAAAAGTCAATCATTTTTCACCCCATTAGTATTGCTATTATTTTACAATTAATTTGGATTACTTTAACAGCCTTTACAAGTGAATTACCTTTAGTGTCTTTCAAATTTTTACTTACTAAATTATGGTTTTTTATTCCCATCTATTTTTACGGTATTTTGTTTTTTAAAGCGAATGAGTCCAACATTAAAACATTTATTTGGTTGTTTATTCTTGCTCTAACAGTTGTAGTTATCTATACATTAACCAATCACGCTATAAATGGTTTTGATGAAGCATCAGGTCACTGGGTTATGTTTCCATTTTTTAAAGACCATACTTCTTATGGTGCTATTTTAGCCTTAGCTTTTCCGTTAATAATTGGCTTATTAGTCAGTAAAAAACAACCACCCATTACAAAACTGATTTTATTCGCATTAATTATTTTATTTACTATTGCCATTATCATGTCCTACACAAGAGCCGCTTGGTTAAGCTTGTTTGGAGCTGGTTTAGTATATCTTTTAATTAGGTTTAAAGTCAAGTTTAAATACTTAGCCTTTATTGGGTGTATTGGTATAGTATATATAGTCTTTAATTGGGTTGAAATTAGTCATTCTTTAGAGCGCAACAATGCTGAACATGCCACTGAAAATATGGATGAACGTTTGGAATCTATGGCAAATGTGACAACAGATGCATCAAACCTTGAACGCATAAACCGTTGGACTTGTGCTATTGATTTATGGCAAGAACGTCCTTTTTTAGGATGGGGTCCCGGAACTTATGCAATGGTTTATGGTCCATATCAACAGTCACGAAATTTAACGATTATTTCTACAGCATCCGGAAATAGAGGGAATGCGCATTCTGAATATTTAGGTCCCTTAGCCGAGCAAGGTATTATTGGAATGTTGTTGATGTTTGTATTGGTAGGGTTAATTATCTATTATGGTATCACTGTTTACAATCGAATACCTCCAAGCGAAATTAGAACTCTGCTAATTGTTGCTGTATTAGGACTCATCACTTATTTTGCACATGGATTTTTAAATAATTATTTAGACACCGACAAAGCAACAATTCCCGTTTGGGGACTAACCGCTTTTATTGTGATGTTGGATTTGAAATATCCAAAAATAAAAATCAATAACGAATAAAGTTATATTCGTAAACAGTAGTATCAATCGTTTTTACTAAATCAAAACGCACATCATCAAATACATAATTATAAGTTGTATCTAAATATAAATGATGGTTAACACTAGCACTTGTATCAATTAAAGAGTTTGTTATAAATCTCATTTTAGTGGCATCTAAGATAGCGTAAAACCCACTACATGGGAAAGGAATAGATGAAGTTGTATCTACATTAAGAGCAAAAGCTTCATTATTATCATTTATTGAAATTGTACAACTTGACGTTTCTAACAATTCACCATCAGCATTTTTCATTTCAAAAGTTCCTCTAAAAATCCCACTTGTAGGTTGTACTATTGGTTTTTTACATGAAGCTAAACTAACAATAATAATTAATAAAAATATTATATTTTTCATCTATAAACTATAATTTTAAATACCAAAAGTACGAAATGAAAATGAGATACTAAAATTAAATATAAAACGATTTAATTCATTTTTGTTAAAAATTAAGTACAAGATGGCTCTTATTATTCTATTATTATTATATTGTTCAATCGAAAATTAATCATTTATAAAATCAAAAATTGTAAAACCATGAAATCAGATATTGAAATAGCACAAGCAGTTGAAATGACTCACATTAACACAATAGCAAATAAATTAAATATAAATGAAGATGATTTAGAACTGTATGGAAAATACAAAGCTAAATTGCCACTTACTTTAATTGACGAATCAAAAATTAAAAATAACCATTTAGTTTTAGTCACAGCGTTAACACCAACTCCCGCAGGAGAAGGAAAAACAACAACGTCTATTGGACTAACTGAGGGGATGAATAAAATTGGTAAAAAAACGACTGTTGTATTAAGAGAGCCTTCTTTAGGACCTGTCTTTGGAATTAAAGGTGGTGCTGCAGGTGGTGGTTATGCACAAGTTGTTCCTATGGAAGATATTAACTTACACTTTACTGGAGATTTTTCAGCCATTGAAAAAGCAAACAACTTATTATCAGCATTAATTGATAATAATTTACAATCTAAAACTAAAAATTTAGGACTAGATCAAAGAACAATCGGTTGGAAGCGTGTTATGGATATGAATGATAGATCTTTAAGAGATATTACAATTGGTTTAGGCGGAACAGCAAACGGCATTCCACGTCAAGATGGGTTTAACATAACACCTGCATCTGAAGTAATGGCTATTTTGTGTATGGCCGAAAATTTTGAAGATTTAAAAACAAGATTGGGTAATATTTATGTTGGTCTAACTTTCAAAAAAGAACCAATTTATTGTAAAGACTTGAAAGCTGAAAATGCAATGGCTATTTTATTAAAAGATGCTATTAAACCTAATTTAGTGCAAACTATGGAAGGAAATCCTGCCATAATTCATGGTGGACCATTTGCTAATATTGCACAAGGAACCAATACGATATTAGCCACTAAAATGGGATTATCTTTGTCTGAATATGTTGTAACAGAAGCAGGTTTCGGGGCTGATTTAGGGGCTGAGAAATTTTTAGACATTAAATGTGTATCTGGTGGTTTAAAACCAGAAGCTGTTGTTTTAGTAGCTACAATTAGAGCGTTAAGACATCACGGAGGCGCAACAAAAGAACAATATAATGATGCAAATGCTGAACGCGTAACAAATGGCTTTGCAAATCTTGAAAAGCATATTGAAAATATTAAAAAATTTGGTTTAAATCCCGTTGTGGCAATTAATGCATTTCCAACTGATTCTGATGAAGAAGTGAACATTGTAATTGATAAATGTGCTGTTATGGGGGTTCAAGCAATTGTAGCTAAAGGATTTGCTGATGGTGGAAATGGAATGACTGACTTAGCGAATGCAGTTGTAAAAGAAGTAGAATCAGGAAAAAATAACTTTAAACAATTATACGATTGGAATTTACCAATTAAAGATAAAATTGAAAAAATTGCCAAAGAAATTTATGGAGCAGATGGTGTTGATTATGCCAAACAAGCTTTAACTGACTTAAATAAGATTGATGCTTTAGGTTTAAACGCTTTACCAATTTGTATGGCTAAAACTCAAAAATCATTTTCAGACAACGACAAATTATTAGCAAGACCAACAGGTTTTAGAGTGTCGGTTCGTGAATTTGAATTTGCTGCAGGAGCAGGATTTATTATCCCAATATTAGGCAAAATGATGCGTATGCCCGGATTACCTGCTACACCAGCTTCTGAAGGAATGTTTATTGATAATGATGGTAAAATTTCTGGATTGTCATAAACAATGAGAACTTAAACCTCACAGGTTTTGAAAAACTGTGCGGTTTGAATTTAACAAAACATGCCAAAACCTTACATAAATTACCAAGCCCTAAACTATAAAAATGGAGATTCTACTGAAATATCGGATGCAATTACCATTGAAAAAGCATTACAAATTTCCATAAATGGCGAACATTTTGCAGTTGTGATGCAAACGCCTGGTGATGAAATTAATTTGTGTAGAGGGTTATTGTTTTCTGAAGATGTTATCACTACAACAACTGATGTACTATTTAAAACATCTTTATCTAAAGATGGATATATTGAAGAGGTAAATTGTATTATTAAGCCATTAGATTTAGGAGATGGTTTTAAAAGTTCAAGGAGTTTACTGTCAGTGTCAAGTTGTGGAATATGTGGTAAACAAGATTTGAACGACTTAAATATTAATGGGGAAAAATTAAGCACTCACCTACTCGACCCTAATTTTATATTTGACCTTAAAAAACAAATGCAAAATTCTCAACCTATTTTCCCAATTACAGGGTCAACACATGGCTCGGCTTTATTTAATGAAAAAGGGGAATTATTAACGTTAAAAGAAGATGTTGGCAGACACAATTCATTAGACAAATCAATAGGAGAATTGTTAACCAAAAATGAGCTAAAACAAGCTAAAATTCTCTTTTTTAGTGGTAGATTATCGTTTGAAATTATTTTTAAATCTTTCCGAGCTAAAATCCCAACCATTATAGCTATTTCTGCCCCAACTAGTTTAGCCATTGACTACGCCAAAGAATTTGGAATTACACTGTATGGATTTTGTAGGGGTGACCGATTTACAAGGTATAGTTAGAGATGCTAGATGCTAGATGCTAGATGCTAGATGCTAGATGCTAGATGCTAGATGCTAGATGCTAGATGCTAGATGCTAGATGCTAGATGCTAGATGCTAGATGCTAGTGCAAAATAATTTTTATTTACGCTTTTAGTATCCTTTTTTGTTAAAAAAATTGACTTTTATTAATAGTTCCTGTAAATGCTTTAGAGTATGAGTTTCCTATTTTAAGCCTTAAAAGAGTTCTAAATCCTCCTTTAAAGATAAATACAGAAGTAATTAAAGTCTCCTTTGATGGTAAAACAATAAATTCAATTTCATTTCCACAACTCAACTCTGGTAATGTTTCAATTTTAATCCATCTTTTATTTAATTTTGGGCAGGCTACCGTGCTTTCCATTATAATTTTTCTTATATCAACTGTCTATTGAATTGCGCATTTAGAAATTGAATTTATTTTTTGCTAGTTGATGAGAAAAATCTATTCATAGCCTAAGCTATGGATCTATTTTATGAAGATAAATAGTGAAGAATAAAACGGTTAATATGGCGCATTTTAATTGATTATTGGTATTGTTCATAAAGTCAAACTAATTTTTTATTGTGCGCTCCCTTGTCGCAACATAAAAAAAGTTGCCATTTCAATCACTACTGCAATTAATGGTTCTCGTTAAAATTTAAAACTGAGTGTGTTCGAAAAAGTGTAATTTGTTTTTCTCACATCTAATAAATTTCGAGAATCATGGTTGAGAGAATACACAATTTTAAACGTTAAATACTTATTAAATTTAAACCTAAGGTATGTTTCGTTTGCAATTCTATAATTTCCAAAATCTACAAATTTAGGCTGAAAGTATGTAATAGAATTTATGCCAAATGTTTCGGTAAGCTGAGCATCAAAAGACACGTAATTACTTGACAATATATCTTGAAAAACTGTTAGTTGATCTAAAACAAGTTCTTCATACTCTCCCATAATACTTGTACCCAAGTTTAATTGAAAATTCTTTTTGTCAACTACTTTAAACCTAAACCCTGTTCCGGTTAAAAAACGTAAATTAATTTTTTGAATTTTATTAAATTGACCTTGCTGAAAAACTTCATAAATTACCCGTCCAGAATCTTTTAGCGTATAATTATAACGTAAATGTTCAAATCCTTTGTTTACAAAATCTCCGTTTCCGTTTGATTTCACAAGAGAATGATCTGTTAAAAGCATCAAATAATTTCGTTTTTTACTATAGGCTAATTTAATTTTATCGCCAATTTGAAATAATTGTTTGGTAGCATAAGTCAATTTAAAGTTTAAATCTACACTTCCCGAAAAACCATCTTTTTTAGTCGATATTCTTTTATTTTCAATATTTACAATTTGGGCATTGCCTTGAAATATAAAACTTATAAAAATAAGATAAAATAGACTTTTCATTAATTTAATTTTAGACAAAAATAACCATAAAAAAATACCCTTTGGTTAAAAAGGGTATTCATTTTATGAGTTTAATAAATGTTAATGCTTAATCACTAATTTTTTAGTTTGTACTAAGTTATTTGAAATTATTTTAACCAAATAAATTCCATTTTGCCAATCTAAAGTTGATACATTTATTTGATAATTCGAAACCTGGTTGTTATACACTAATTTACCATTCAAATCATATATTTCAATTTGTGCATTATTTACGTTAGTTAAAGTAAATTCATTTGTTGCTGGGTTTGGATACATTGACCATTCTAACAATTCTGAATCATTAAATCCTAAATCTCCACCAATAAACTGAATGTCATCTATTAATAAAACTGAGCCTACATTATCACCTGAATAAAATGAGATTCTCATTGAGTCAGGAGCTTCAGTGAAACTGAGTTCAATATTATGTGTGCTCCATGTTGTATTTGGTAACATATCTGTGGTATCAACTTGACTACCATTAGCGTTCCATGATTCAACTAAAACATAAGCTGTATCAATTCCTGATGGTGTATATTTATATTTAACAGAAAAGGTATCGGGTTGAGCATTAAATGGTTCGCCATCAACAAACCAGCCAATTCCAAAGTCAAAAGTGCCGTTACTTACTAAAGCAGGAATATTCAAATTTACTAATTCAGGAGTGGTTTCAATTCGCATTGATGAAACGCCATCTTGCGTGTCAGTCGATTTTGTGACGTAAGTATTACCAGTTTGATTATAGAATGATTGGTCAAAACTCCACCAGTCTGTTGGTTGCTCAATTGTTTCTTGAATTAACGATTCAAAACTAAAATTTGGTAAAGGTGTAGCTCCAACTCCATTAAAGGCAAAACCAACACTGTCAACTTCAAGCCAAGATCCTGGCTCAACAACTGTTGAATTTTGAAAATGTGAACTCACAAACCCCACAAATACAGAATCTGGAGTAAGAACATTTCCATTGTTTAACGGGATAGAAAATTCAGTCCAAGACGATACGTTTCCAACCATTGGGAATAATCCAGCATCAAATAGTGTTCCACCTAAAAATAATTGCACCAAAACAAATGCGGAATCATTATTAACAGTGTTACACTTATACCAACCTTTAAATTCGTTCACTTGAGAATTGTACGGAAAAGCTTCAAATCCATTGTTAACATTTTCTTTGACACAATAACCAAAAATAGTATCATTACTTCCATTATTGTCAAAAACAATGGTTTCCATGTGCATAGCATAATTGCCATTTTTGGCATTACCGGTTTGGTATGTATTGTTAATCGTTATGTTTCCACTATTTTGCATATCAGACGTTGATGTGGTCCAAAATTCAATGGAATCTTTAACAACTACGTTTTCCCAGTTTTCAAAACTTGGGTTGTTTACATTGGTTTGCGCCAATGATAGAGATGCTAATGAAATAGCGCCTAAAAAAGTAAATATTTTTTTCATAACCTTGATTTTTAAACAAATATAAGTAAAAAATAATTTTCAATCAATGATGATTGTCAGTAATGAATAAAACAATGAGTTTATTGAACAAAAAAACCTTAACAAAAAAATGCTAAGGTTTTTCAATATTTAAAATTATGGTTTTATTAAGCAGTAACGCCTAAAATTTCAGCCATTTTCTTTCCAATTTCAGCTGGAGAATCAACAACATGTACACCACAAGATCTTAAAATTCTTTTTTTAGCTTCTGCAGTATCATCTTCACCACCAACAATTGCACCTGCGTGTCCCATTGTTCTACCCGCTGGAGCAGTAACTCCGGCAATAAATCCAACAACTGGTTTAGTTCCATTTTCTTTAATCCATTCAGCCGCTTGAGCTTCTAAATTACCTCCAATTTCACCTATCATTACAATCCCTTCAGTTTCTGGATCAGCCATTAATAATTGAACAGCTTCTTTTGTTGATGTTCCAATAATTGGGTCACCTCCGATTCCTATAGCTGTTGTTACACCCATACCAGCTTTTACAACTTGATCTGCAGCTTCATAAGTTAAAGTTCCTGATTTTGAAACAATACCAATATTTCCTTTTTTGAAGATAAACCCAGGCATAATTCCTACTTTAGCACCATCTGCAGTTATTACTCCAGGGCAATTAGGTCCAATTAAAGTACAATTTCTTGAATTAACATATTCTTTAGCGATAATCATATCTTTAACAGGAATCCCTTCTGTAATTGCAATAATTACTTTAATTCCTGCATCAGCAGCTTCCATAATTGCATCAGCAGCAAATGCTGGTGGTACAAAAATGATTGTTACATCAGCTCCAGTTTTTTCAACAGCTTCTGACACTGTATTAAATACTGGTCTGTCTAAGTGTGTTTGTCCACCTTTACCTGGTGTAACCCCACCAACAACATTTGTTCCAAATTCAATCATTTGAGAAGCGTGGAAAGTTCCTTCACCACCTGTAAATCCTTGAACAATTACTTTTGAATCTTTATTAACTAATACTGACATATTTTTGTTTTGTTATTTTCGAATCCCAAAAATAGAAGTTTGAATCCGCTTTGACAAGTATTTTCTTTTTTTTTATTAACAATTCAAATTATTTTATGATTTTATTTCCAAATTAAAAGGGGAATATCTGAATGCATACTTAACTTTTTAGTGATAGAATGGTGAAATAAATTTCTGATTAAGCCTCTGTCTTTTGGAATTAAGGTTATTAAATCATATTTTTTTTCGTGTGCATAACTTAAAATTGCATCCTCAATTATTTCAGATGAAATGACATGAATTTCAACTTCTTTTTTCTCAATTAAGTCTGAATAATTTACGTCTTTAGTTTTGTCTTTAGATGAAAATACATGTAATAAATCAAGTTGAGCGTTAAAATAAGTTCTAATTGTATCAATTAAATTCATTTCTTTTTTTTGACTTTCAGGTGAAAAATCACTTGATAATAAAATATGTTGAGGGCACTTAACTTCACAATTGTGTGGTACAATTAAAATGGGTTTGTTCACATTTTTAACAACATCAGCAGCATTACTCCCAATTAAAACTTCCTCTAAACCGCTTGAACCTTTGGTACCTAAAATAATTAAGTCGATTTCAATCTCTTGTGTAAGTTCTATAATGGTTTGCGAAAAAAAACCAACATCTACCTTTCCTTTAATCTTTAATTGTGAATTTTTTTGTTTTAATTGTAAAATCAATTCGTTAATCTTAGGCTGATTAGCTTTCACTAACTCATGGTTAATGTCAACAATCATAGTTGAACCAGCTTGATGCAAATAAACAATATGTAATAAAGTGAAATCCGCATTTGGAAAACATTGAATAGCATAATCAATGGCTTTTTTTGCATTGTTCGAAAAATCTGTAGGCAATAATATTTTCATAATTGTTTTAGATATTTATTCTTCTTTTTATAAAGGTAATTAATTTTAATTTTTTAAAAGTTGAGAATCATCAGTCAAAAATAGTTTTTTCTCAGTTTCTTTTGGAATAACACAAAATCCAGATTTAATTTTATGGCGCCTTTTAGCGATAAATGAATATACAGTATCTCTTAAAAATTTAGGGACAATGTAAAATGCAAACAATAAATTGTAAGGAAATTTTAATTCTTTAGCAAGTCTCAACGCTCCTGACGATTTATTGTAAATTTTTTCGTGATTATAAAAATAAAGCGTATCTAATTCAATTTTAATCCCATTTTTTTCCAATAAAATTATTGCGAATTTGGATTGTAAAGTGGCAAAATAGATTTCATTTTTTTGATGTTTTAATGCAAATTGAACGGATGAATTACAAAAGCCGCAATCACCATCATAAAACAATATTTTTTTTGTTTCATTTAAAATCATTGTGTAAAAATAGTTAAATTAGCGCATGTCAGTTCAAGTGTTTGTTTTTAAATTAAATAATTATGAAAATAGGAATATTATTATCAGGTTGTGGGGTGTATGATGGTGCAGAAATTCAAGAGTCAGTTTTAGCAATGTTATCAGTTGCCGAAACAGGAAACGAATATGAGTGTATTTCGGTTAACAAAAACCAACATCATGTTATTAATCACTTGACGGGTGATGTAATGACAGAAGAACGTAATATGATGGTTGAATCAGCTAGAATTGCAAGAGGTAATGTTAAAGAAATTTCTGAAATAACACCAGCTAATATTGATGCGTTAATTATTCCGGGTGGATTTGGTTCAGCTAAAAATTTTTCGGATTGGGCTTTTAACGGACCAGATGGAACGATTTTACCTGAAGTTAAATTGTTATTGGTGAATTTAGTGAATGCTGGAAAACCAATAGCTGCTTTATGTGTGAGTCCAATATTAATTGCGAAAGCTCTAGAGGATTCTAATATTCATCCTAACTTAACTTTAGGTAACACAACCGATAAATCACCTTATGAAATTGATGGTTTTCATGTAGGGGTCCAAAAAACAGGCTCAAAAACAGAAGAACGTACTTTAAAAGAAGTGTTAATTGATAAAGAAAATAAAATAATCACAGCACCTTGCTATATGATGGATGCGTCAATTCTTGAAATTAGGGGTAATATTAAATTAGCTATTGAGGAGTTGGTTAAATTAGCTTAATACTTATGTTCAAAAACGGATTTATTTTTGGAATTATTTTGATAGGGATTTTATTTTCTTGTGAAAATGAAAATGTTGTTAAATCTGAAAATACTATGTTTGACTT
>Ga0316208_1001720_pt1 | contig 19733 bp, 14 predicted proteins | sample 3monopyrite_MG_FD_204944 | JGI IMG/M metagenome (GOLD analysis project Ga0316208, IMG submission 204944) | Microbial mat bacterial communities from mineral coupon in-situ incubated in ocean water Damariscotta River, Maine, United States -... | ecosystem: Environmental > Aquatic > Marine >...
CACCCCAGACTGCGCAGCCGGCCGGCATCGCCGGCCTCTCGGCCCCTGACGGCACTTTGAGGAACCTGGCTACTTCGACGACCCGTTCAGGGTCGCCATCATCGCCGGAACCCTCGAAGCACCGACAGGAGCCGATCTGCTGTGTCTGGAGCACGTCTTCATGAATAATCCGGGCTAGCAGGTACGGAGTCAGGGCACTTCTTCCACGGTCTTGGGTCGGCGCTACGCATCGGCGATGCGTCCGCCCGAAAACAGTGGAATAAGTGCCCTGACTCCGTATCCGCTAGAAGACGACGCCGATGACCTCGGACTCGAAGACGATCTTGTCTTCGACGACGCCCTGCATGAAGTAGGTGAACATCGTGCTGCGCGCGCGATTCTGCTTGCCGATGAAGATCATGCGCACGCCCGGTCCGACTTCACCGCGGAAGCGCGTGTTGTTCAGTCCGCCGAAGCCCAGGAAGCGCTCGCCCGTGTCGCCCTGGTTCACCAGGTAGTCGTAAGAGCAGAGCTGTGCGCCGGTCTCGATCATCAGCGCACCGGGGAAGATCGGACGACCCGGGATGTGGTCCTTGGTCCACCAGTCGTCGTCGCGGATGTCTTTGTAGCCGACGATGATCTTCTCTTCCGCGTTCTGGTAGAGCACGCCGTCGAGCAGCTCGAACGTCCCGCGCTGTCGCAGCAGCGTCTTGAGCTGGTCGGGGCCGGCGATGGGCGGCGCGTCGAGGTCGATTGTCGAGAGGTCGAAGAGCGGGGGAGATGCCATGAGCTTGAATCGCGGGAGCGGGGGGGTATGCCGGCAGTCTAGCGGCCACGCGCCTCGAAGGACGACTGTACAGTCGCAGTGCCGAGCGCGGCGCGTGAACCGAGCGGCAGCGCGCGGAGCCGGGGTCGCGACTCGTTCGATCAGTGCAGCCAGCGACCGCGCTGGACTTCGCGGTGGAACAACCAGGCCTTGAGCCAAGTCGTCACGTTGATCGCCCACCACACGCCGTGCCCCGCCCAGCCGAGGCTGATCGCGAGCACCCAAGCGAGCGGGATGCGGAGCAGATTGCCGAAAGTGCTGATCCACAGGATCGGCCGCGTGTGACCGGCGCCTTGCAGAACCTTCTCGTTGACCGTCTCCATGGCGACGAAGAACTGCGAGAAGGCGAGTACCTGCACGTAGCCCACGGTCTCACGAATCACGGCCGGATCGCTCGAGTAGAGCGGCGCGACGACCGGGCCTCCGACCAGGAACAGCAGCGTGAAGGCGAGACCGGTGATGTGTCCGAGCCGACGCGAGTTGCGCACCGCGAGCAACGCGCCCGCCGGATCGCTCGCGCCGAGGTTGCGGCCGACGAGCGACGAACCCGCGAGCGCGACTCCGAGGAAGAAGGGGAAGCTGATGCTCTCGAAGGCGTTGAAGCCGATGCCGAGACCCGCGCGCACATCCGTCGTGAGGCGCGCGAGCACCAACGCGAAGAGCACCTGGTAGACCGCTGCGTACGCGAGGATCGAGAGCCCGAGCGGTGTGCCTTTCTCGACGATCGTGCGTGCTAAGCGGAAGCTCGGCATGCCGCGCGGTCGCAGGCTGACGCCGTAGCGCCCGTGCAGCAAGGTGAAGCCGATCAGCACGGTCAGTGCACGCGAAGCCACCGTCGCCCAGGCCGCGCCGGCGATGCCCAGGCCGGCGCCGTAGATCAAGATCGGATTGAGGACCAAGTTGGTGCAGACCGCAGCGATCTGCAGCGCCATTGGAACGCGCGTCTCGCCCATCGCGATGAAGACGTTGTCGACGAGCGGCGCGAGCGCGAGCGGCAGGATGCCGAGGTAGATGGCGCGCATGTAGTCGACCGTCGCCACGGCTTCCGCGCCTTCGAGGCCCATCCAAGCGGCGATTTGCGGCATCGCGGCGTGTCCGCAGAAACCGACCACGACGGCGAGCAGCAGGCTGGCCAGGATGGCGTGCCTGACGGCGCAATCGCGCGCTTCCGGGTCTCTCGCGCCCGTTGCGCGCGCAACGAGCGGCAGCGCTCCGCCGGCGACCAGGTAGATCAAGCCGAAGTTCGTGATCAGCAGGAAGGTGCACGCGGCGATCGCGGCCTGCGCGTGCGCACCGAGACCTTGAACCCAGAACTGGTCGTTGATCCGGTAGCCGTTGTTGAGAACGAAGGAGAGGATCGCCGGCCAGGCGAGTCTCGTCACGTCCCGCATCGACGCGGGAGCGCGTCCGCTCATCGAGGCAGCGTCAGATAGAGGGGGAGCGCTTCGGCTCCAGCGACTTGGACTGTCGTGCGGGCTCGGTTCTCTTGATCGTCGACGGCCATCAGCTTCCACTCGCCGAGGTGCAGCGCCGAGACGGTCAGCTCGCCTTCGTCATCCGTGTGCCGTTCGAAGCTGCCGCCTTGCATGCTGTAGCCGACGACGCGGATGTTCGGGCGACCGACTTGGAACTCGTCGTTGACGTGCAACAACAAGGTGCCGGTCACCGGTACGCGTTGTTCACCGAGGTTCGAAGAGCGCGCGCCTGAGTTGTCGAAGTCGATCGCCGGGATCGCGGGCGTCTCGACCGAGTCGACGTACAACGACCACGCTCCGGGTTCGACCGCTTCGAAGAACCAGGTGCCGTCGGCTCTCGTGCGAGTCGTGATGACTTCGCCGGAGCGACGCAGTTTCAGGTGCACTTCGCGGCCGGCGCACAAGCGGTCCTCGACGTCGATCAACACGCCGCGTACCGATCCGAGCGGCGCGAGGGCGACTTGCACGTAGGGGTGTTCCGATCCGCGTTCGAGCGAGACGGCTTGCGCCAGGCTCGCATGACCGATCGTGCGCACGCGCAGGTCGTAGCCGCCGAGCGGTAGGTCTTCGAATTCGAACTCGGTCTCGGTGCCGGGCAGCTCGAGCCGGCGCAGGGCCGCGTGTTCGCGACCGGCGAGCGTCCGGGAAGGGCCGATGGTCAGCTGCCAGGACGGCGGCGCGGGTTGGCCGGGGGGCAGGTTGAGGTGCCCGCGCAGGGAGCCGCGGCCCCGGAAGCGCTCGGGGTCGTTGAGCTTCCGCAGGGCCTTCTTGGTGATCTCGGCGGGGTCGGTCAAGACCACCTCGGCGCCGAGTTCCGGCCCAGTGTCCGGTGCGGCGAGGGTCGAGCCCTGTTCCGCAGGCCGCGCGCCGCCGTCCGGCGTGAGCGGGGCCTCGGGCCCGTCGTCGCAGCCGACGAGGCCCAGGCACGCAACCACGAGGACGAGGAGTCCCGCAGCCAGTCTCGAGGGCCTAGGGATATGAGTCCGGGCGCAAGGCGACTCCGCCTTCGGCCGATGAGTCCTCTTCCCGCTTGTGTCCGTGGTCGGACTTGCGCCCTGCTGGGCCCCCGATAGCTTCATGCCGTCACCGATCCTGGTCCTTCTCCGCCGCATCACCTGCGGCTCGAGCAAGCCCGCATCCTAACCCCTGGCCGATCCGCCGGGGAAGTCGCCCCCATGAACCTCCCCGCCAAGCGGCGCTCGCTGATCCTGCGCTGCGCGCTCCTGCTGCTCCCGCTCTCGCTCCTCGTCACCTCCGCCAAGGCGGCACCCGATCCGGCGCCTGATCCCGCGCAGCAGGTCGGCCGCGTCGTCGTGCTCGGCTTCGACGGCGGAGACCACCGCACGGCGAACGAAATGATGCAGCGCGGCGAGATGCCGAACCTCGCGCGCCTCGCCGAACAAGGGGTGTTCGCACCGCTCGGCACGACCGAGTCGGCGGAGTCGCCCGTGGCCTGGGCCGCGCTGAACACCGGACAGAACCCTTCGAAGACCGGCGTGCCCGGCTTCGTGATGCGCGACCTTCCGCTGCGCTCCGATGGTTCGAAGGGGGACCCGATGCCCACGATCGGATTCTACGAAGACGTCACCCGCGAAGTGAACGCCGAGAACATGCCCGAGGCGCCGTGGTACGTGCTGAGCTTCGCGAAGGACGGCGGCAAGCGGCTCGCCATCTACGGGGGTCTGCTGGTGCTCGTCGGATTCATGTTGATCTTCAAGCTGCTGCTGCGCTTGAAGTTCTTCGTGGCCTTCGGTCTCTCCGCGGTGCTCGCCGCCGCCGGCGCGTGGGGCGCGCTCAGCGCGGGCAGGCACGTTCCGCGCGAGATCCCCGGCGTCGTCGGGAACCCGATCGCCGTCGACTCCTTCTGGGAAGTCGCCGCGAAACAAGGCAAGCGCGCCGTCGTGCTCGAAGCCGCGATGTGCTGGGACCGTCAGCCGATTCCCGGTGCGCAGGTCATGGCCGGTCTCGGACTTCCGGACGTGCGTGGTTCGTACGGCGACTGGTTCGTCTACACCGACGATCCGTACGAGCTGGAGAAGCCGCCGAAGGGCAACACGAAGAACCTGACCGGCGGCACCGTGTTCAAGGTCAACTTCCGCGACGGGCGCGCGGACACCGTCTTGGTCGGTCCGGTGGACTTCGTGGCACTGGACAAGGTTCAGCGCGAGCTCGAGGAGCAGCGCGCGATCGAATCGGAGATCGAACGCGGTTACCAAGTGACCGATGCCGCCGCAAAGCGCGCCAAAGAGCTCGAAAAGCGGATTTCAGAGCTGAAGTCGACTCGCGTGACGACGCCGATGGAGCTCGAGAAGACGGACAGCGGTTCGCTGCGGGTCTCGATCGGCGGCCACCGCGAAGAGCTGACGCCTGGCGAGTGGTCGACCTGGTACGAGCCCGTCTTCGAGCTCTCACCCTTGATCAAGGCGCACGCGATCACGCGCGTCAAACTGCTCGAACAAGATCCCGGCGACGATCGTCTCGAGTTGTTCGTCGATGTGATGCACCTCGATCCGCGCAATCCGGTGTTCTGGCAACCCGCCAGTCAGCCGATCGACTTCTCGAAGGACCTCGCCGCGCGCGCCGGTCAGCCGTTCGAGACGGTCGGCTGGGCGTGCATCACGCACGCGTACAAGGACAAGAAGATCGACGCGGTGACGATGCTTCAAGACATCGAGTACACGCTCAAGTGGCGTGAACTGATCACGCGTCGCTCGCTCGAGTCGGACAACTGGGACGTCTTGATGACGGTCTTCAGCACTCCCGACCGCGTGCAACACATGACCTACCACTTCTACGACGAAGGGCACCCGCTCTACGACGCGGAAGCGGCGGCCACGAAGCTGACCTTCTTCGGCGAAGAGATCACGCTCGCCGAAGCGATCCCGGCGATCTACCGCCAGATCGACCGCATCATCGGCATGGTGATGGACGAGTACATGGCACCCGACGACGTCTTGCTCGTCTGCGCGGACCACGGCTTCCAGAGCTTCCGTCACCAGGTCAGCTTGAACACCTGGCTCGAGCGCGAAGGCTACCTGGTCATGAAGGAGGGCGTGACCGGACGCATGAACCAAGGTCTGGCGTTCGTCGACTGGGACAAGACCAAGGCGTACGCGCTCGGCCTCGGCATGATCTACCTCAACCAAGAGGGTCGCGAACCGCGCGGCATCGTACCCGCCGCAGAAGCGTCGGCGCTCGCGCGCGAGATTCAAGCGCGCCTGCTGGCGATGACGGACGACCGCAGCGGCACGCCCGTGCAGGTCGTGGAAGAGGTTGCGATCCTTGCCGAGGTGCACGACGGACCGTACCTCGACCGGGAAGGCGATCTGATGGTCGGATTCAAGCCGCACTACCGCGTGAGCTGGAGCACCACCACCGGCGGCATCGAGCTCGCCAAGCGCGGCGACGGAAGCTACGCAACCGACGATGTGATCTTCCCGAACGACAGCCACTGGTCGGGCGGGCACGTCTCCCTCGCGCCGACCCATGTGGCGGGGATCTTCGCCTCGAACCGCACCGTGGACGTCCCCGCGAACGGTGTGCACTTGCTGCACATCGCGCCGACGACCTTGAAGCTGCTCGGGATCGATCCGCCGACCGGCTGCGACCTGACGGGCCTCGACGTGCGCTGAGTCGCGTCTTGAATCAGTGCGTTCTCGCACGCGAGCGGGCTGCCGGGAATTCCTGGCGGCTCGCTCGTCTCGTTGCCGTGTTCACACTGTGTGAAACCGAGCGGTCGAGTCTCCCACTGACCGAGTGGACGGCTACAGAAAGCCGACTTTCCGCCAATTCGAGGAACAGAGCTGACGTAGAGGCGACTGTTCCAGCGGGGGAAGCGAAACACTTCCTCTCGCGGACTCCCCAGCCGGATCCCCGGTGATGACATGAGAAGAGGACCGATGATGCAGCCGTTCCAACGTGAACAAGAGCGCCCCGCGGCGAGCGCGAGCTTCCTCTGGGAAGACGCCGAGTCCGGCGACCTGCTGCGCGTCTCGATCCAAGTGCGCCACCACGGGCACGCGGACTTCTTCGAAGAGTTGGAGAGAACCGGTTTCCGCCGCATCAGCGCGGGGGAACTCGCGAATCTCAACGCGGACGACGGGGAGCGCCCGCAGAGGCACGAAAGACAAGGCAAGTCCGACAGCGACGAAATGCCTTCGACGAACGCGCGTAGGAGCAGCCAGGCAGGGACGGAAGTGGAAGAGGATGGGGGAACGCTGCCTTGCAGCATCGACATCAGCTCCGCTTTCCACGCCTCCGCAAGCGAGCAACCGCTCGCCGACCGGCGGGCGGCCGACGGGAACCCTGGACCGGTGAGGCGCGAAAGCGCCTAGAGGGAATCGGTCCGAGAGACTCGACGAGACATTGCCTGCTCTGAATCGACGCGAGGCGGGACCGCTCTGAGGGGGGCGGTCTCGCCGCCTTTTAAGGCGTGGGGTTCGGCGGTCCGGCGGTCTGTGTTCGCGGATCGGCGCAGGTCGGTCCGCGCGCTCCGGCCGACCGATTGAGGGGCCGGCGTGGGAACTCGCCGCGCGTTCACGCTAGGCTCTGCGCCATGCAATTCCACTGGAAGGTGCTCGCGTGGATGGTCGCCGGCGTGCTCGTGGGTCTCGTCCTGCAGACCGCGTTCGAGGCTCCGGCTTGGTCCGGTGCCGCGCTGACCGACGGGCCCTCGGGCGTCACGGTCTCCCGCAGCTCGGGTCCCGCGGCCCGCGCCGGACTGACGGACGGTGACGTCCTGACGGAAGTCATCGTCCGCCGCGGGCGCCCCGAGCAGACCACCGTCCAGCTGGCTTCGCCGGCAGACTGGGCCGCCGTGCTCGCGGCGGCCGAGAACGGCGACACGCTCTGGCTGCGCAAGGCGAGCGATCCGGCGGCGATTCCGCTGACCGTCGAAATGGACCCCTCCTCGTCACGTGCGAGGTGGATCGAGCCTTTCGCCTTCTCGGCGGACATCTTCCTCTCGCTGCTCAAGCTGCTGATCGTTCCGCTCGTGATGAGCTCGATCACGACCGGCGTTGCAGGCGTCGGCGGCATGGGGGACTTGCGTCGACTCGGCGGCAAGACCTTCGTCTACTACATGAGCACCAGCCTGCTCGCGATCCTGGTGGGCCAAGTGTTGGTCAACGTGATCCGACCGGGCGAGGGCGCGCAGCTCGGCCTGACGCCCGACGCCGCTGCCGGTGATCGCAACGAGAACTTCGTCGAGATCCTGCGCCGCATGGTCCCCGACAACATCTTCGAGGCGATGACGAGCAACGGAGCGATGCTCCAGATCATCTTCTTCTCGTTGCTGCTCGGCTGGGCGATCACGCGCACTCCCGAACCGCACGGCAAGCGCATCGGAGATCTCGTCGACGCCTTCTTCCGCGTCATGATGAGCATGGCGGAAGGCATCCTGCTGCTGCTGCCCTACGGCGTCTTCGCGCTGCTCGTGAAGGTCGTCGCCGGCACGGGCTTCGGCGTCTTCAAGCCGCTGCTCGTCTACATGGTGACGGTGGCGCTGGCGCTCGTCCTGCACTGCTGCGTGACGCTGCCGCTGGTCCTGCGCTTCGTCGCCCGCATCTCGCCGATCGGCTGGCTGAAGGCGATGGCGCCGGCTCTGATGACGGCCTTCAGCACCAGCTCGTCCTCGATGACGCTGCCGGTCACGATGCGCACCGTGGAACAGCGCGGCAAGGTCAGCAACCGGGTGGCCTCGTTCACGTTGCCGCTCGGAGCGACGATCAACATGGACGGCACGGCGCTCTATGAGTGCATCGGCGTGATCTTTCTCGCCCAGTACTACGCCGGCCAGCCGGGAGGGGAAGCCCTGACCCTGACGGCTCAGGCGATGGTCGTGCTGCTGGCCCTCCTGGCCAGTATCGGCTCGGCGGGCATCCCTTCCGCCGGCCTGGTGATGATGCTGACGATCCTCTCGGCCCTGGGGCTGCCGCTGGAGGGCGCGGCCCTGCTGCTGGCGGTCGACCGGCCCCTGGACATGCTCCGGACTGTCACGAACGTCTGGTCCGACAGCTGCGGGGCGGCGGTGATCGCCCGTTCCGAGGGAGAACTCGGCCCAGCCGAACTCTGACCGGCTCTGCGCGTGGAAGCCCGGTGAATTGGGGGCTACAATCCGCAGCCCTGCTGGGCGGCCTTGATCCGTCCAGTCCCCCAACTGTGGATTCCCGACCCTGTCCGCCCATGACGACCTCTTCGCTGATCGAGCGCATCACCCGTTCCCTCGCTTACATGCTTCGGCACAAGCCGGAGGAGTTCGACCTGGAGCTGGATCGCTACGGTTCGGCCGACATCAACGAGGTCGTCCAGGCCCTCAATGAACGCCTCGGCGGTGACGTCGAGCTCGAGGACGTCGAAGACGCGATCGAAGCCGGCGACCGCGTGCGTTACCGCATCGAGAAGGGCCGCATCCGCGCGCTCTACGGACACTCGATCGAGGTCGATCCCGGTGAAGCCGGACGCCCGCCCGAGCTGCTCTACATCGGTGTCGGCAGCCGCGATGCGGATCGCGCCGCGCGCTTCGGCTTGAAGGGCGGTCGCCGCAGCTTCCTGCACCTCGCGCGCACCTTCGAAGAAGCGGTGGAGACCGGACGCCGCACCGCGCGCGACTATGTGGTCGTGACGGTTCACGCGCTCGACGCCTGGGAACAGGGCAACAATTTCTACGACCGCGAAGCCCTGGTGCTCGCGGAATCGATCCCGACCGAGTTCCTCTCGCTCGGTGATGTGCACACCGACGGCAGCCCGCCGGAGCGCGCCGGACGACGTGACGGCGGTCGCGACGGCGGACGCGATGGTGGACGTGACCGAGGCCGCGGGCGCGGCCGTGGACGCGACGACGACCGCGGACGTGGTCGACGTGACGAAGAACGCCCGCGTGCGAACCACGATCGCGACGACAGCCCGCGACGCGAACGAGATCGTGAAGAGCGTCCGAGCCGCGAACGCAGCGAACGCCCGAGCCGCGTGCGAGAAGAACGCCCGAGCCGCGAGCGTGGCGCGCACCCGGATCTCGATCGAGTCCCCGACGACCGCCCGCGGATCAGTCGCGACGACATCGATCGTCCGCGCCGCGAGGACAGCTCGCGTCGGGACGAGCGACCGCGCCGTGAAGGGCGCTCGCGCGACGACGACCGACCGCGCCGTGAAGAGCGCTCACGCGACGACGACCGCCCGCGTCGCGATGAGCGCTCGCGTGAAGGAGATCGCCCGCGCCGCGAGGAGCGTCCGCGTCGAGACGAACGACCCAAGCGCGAGGAACGTCCCGCGCGTGAAGAACGCTCGCAGCCGCGCGAGAGTCGTCCGGCCCCGGCCGCTCAGGAAGCGGGTGGTGGATTCGGCCTCGGCATCTTCGAGGAGACCAAGACGCAGGCGCCCGCTCGTCGACCCGAGCGAGAAGCGGCTCCCGCGCCGCGCCCCGAGCCGCACTCGGAACCGGCCGCGCAGCCCAAGCCTGAACCCGAGCCCGATGGCGGCGGCTTCGGCGCCGGCGTGATCTGATCTCGTCCGCCCGTTCGGGCGGCACACACAGAATGCATAGCCTGCGCGTCCTCGAGGATCTGCCCTCGGGCTACTTCGTCGAGGAGAGCCCCAAGGGAATCCTGGCGTTGCACACCGGCGTCGCGCGAGCACTGCACGACGCCGGCTACGGCCCCGAGCAAGACGGTGAAGTGGTGCAGAGCGAGCTCTCGGGCCGCCGCCCGCTGCACGAGTTCCGCGTCGGCGATGAAGCCTTCGTCGTGCGTCGATTCAGTCACGGCGGCTTGTTGCGCTGGTTGACCGGCGTGCGCTTCTTCGACGCCGAGCGTCCGTTCCGTGAGTTGATCCTCTCGGAATCGCTGCGCCGCGCGGGCATCCGCACGCCGCGTGTCGTCGCCGCGCGCGCGCGAGCGGCTCGCGGATACGGTTGGTTGCTCGAAGTCGTCAGCCGGCGACTGGAAGGCACCGTCGACCTCGGTCACATCATCGGACGCGCTCGACGCGGTGAAGTCGACCGCAGTGCGCAGCGTCGCTTGTTGCGCGAGTTGGGCTTGCTCGTTGCACGCCTGCACAAGCACGGCTGCCTGCACGCAGACCTGACGCCGAACAACTTGCTCGTGAACCTGTCGGCGCTCGAAGGGAATGCACCGGAGCTGTGGGTGCTCGACCTCGACGGCAGCACGATGCACGACTCCTTGTCCGATGCGCAGCGGCGCAAGAATTTGCGGCGCATGTATCGCTTCGTCGACCGACGCGAGCGCCGTTACGGCAAGGCGCTGACGCTCACCGACTACGCGCGCTTCTTCCGCGGCTACGACGAGAGCGGGCGCAGCTGGAAGGCGGACTGGCGAGCCGTCGCCGCGATGCACTCGCGACGTTCTCTGATGCACTCGCTCGGCTGGATGTTCGAGCGCTCCTTCGCGCCGCGCACCGACCCGCGCGACTTGGAACCCGAACCCGCTTCGCGCGCGTAGCGCGTCAGCTGCGTCGTCCGCGCGCGGATCGACGGCTGATCTGGTGTCCGACGAAGGCGAGGATCCAGAGCACCGAGCTCGCGACGTGCGTCCAGATCCAGATGCGATTCCACGTCTCGTCGACGCTGGTCTGCAGCAGGTAACCGCTGGCGATCATCGGGACCGCGAGGGTTGCGAGCAGCAAGCCGATGCGCCGTCGCGCCGCTAAGCCGCTCGAGATGCGCTGCCAGACGTGGTCCGGCCAGATCATGCCGATCGCGAAGACCAGCAGCGGCGCGAAGATCACGTGCAGGTTTTTCACCTCCGGCTGCCAAGGGTGATTGACGACCGCGATGGAGAAGGGATCGTCTTCGGCCGGCGTGATGCAGTAGAGCATCCAGCCGTAGACGAGCCCCGTGCCGCCGACCGTGAGGTTGGCGAGCTGCTGGAACCACTTCTGACCGCGCGTCACTCCGGTCCGCCCTCCGGAGGCGTCTCGGGCTGCGGAACGGGAGCGGGCTTCGGCAGGGGGGCGGGCACGGGCTGCGGCTTCGGCTCCGGAGCCGGTTCGGGCCGCGGATCCGGCTTCGGCTTCGGTTTCGGAGTCGGGCTCGGGGGGTCTTCGCCTTCGCGCCGCTTGCGCTCGGCTTCATCAGCAGCGCGGTCGGCTTCGATCACCTGATGTGCGGCGAGCACGCGGCGTGCCGCACCGACCGTCGCGCGCGCCGTGAGGGTCGCTCCCGTGACGTTGCGGATGTCCTTCTTCAGGAACAAGGCATCGTCGAGCGGCTTGCCGATCAACTGTGCGTACCAGCGTTCGTTCGGGATGTATTCGGGCGGCTCGCCGAAAGCGAGCAGTTCGATGCGCGCGATGCGGGCATCCGGTCCGACGACGAATAGCACGCTCTCCGCGAGCGTGCGCACGCGGTGCTTGTCGATGTACGCGGTACCGACGAGCTCGCCGTCCTTCGTTGCGCGATACGGGTAGAGCATGCCGCGCTCGAAGTCGTCTTTCGCGAGCGCGGCGACGCGCTGCTTGCGCTCGTTGTTGAAGTACTCGGTGCTGCGCGTGACTTCGCAGTCCTTGAAGGCGAGCGCGAGCGCTTCTTCGACGGTCAAGAACACCTTGCCGTCGACGGTCGCTGCGACTCGTGATTCATGGATGGCCGATGCGCCCTGCGCGTCACCGTGCAGAACGGCGACAGCGCAGAGCGACATCAAGACCGGAGTGCACCGGCGCAGCAAGCTAGAAGGCATAGCCCATCGAGAGGGAGAAACGATCGGGACCGTTGTCGAAGTCCTCGAAGCTGGTCTTGAAGATGATCTCGTCGATCGGTTGGAAGGCGAGGCCGAAGGAGAGGATCCTCTCGTCGTTCGCAGGGTCGGCCATTCCGACGGCGACGGACTCTTGCGTGTTGACCTTCTCGTAGCGCACGTACGGAGTCAGCGCGCGGCCGCTCTCGGGGCTGAAAGCAGTCATCAGGTCGAAGCCGACCTCGCCGTAGTAACCGAGCATCTCGTCACCGATCACCGATGTGCCGGTCAGGCCTTTGGCCGCGTTGAGTTGCGCCGTGCCGTCGAGATTCGCCAGAGCGCCGAGCGCGCGGAACCACCAGCCCTGGTACTCGTACTGGAAATGCAGGTCCACGATGCTTGTGCCGACCGAACCGTAACCGGCGGTCTCTTGTCCTGAGTTGCCGAAGTACACGGACGCACCGGCCAACATGCCCGGCGTGTCGGTCCAGTCGAGTCGCGCCGTCACGGCGAGGTCGTTTGCCTTCGCCTTGCTCCCCTTCTGTCGGCCACCGCGCAGGCCGGCTTCCGAGAAACCGTCCGCGTCGAAGCCGTTGACGATGTAGCCGCGGTAGGAGAATCCACCGGCGTCACCGTACATGCCGACGCCGTTCTCACGCCAGGTCGACGGGATGATGACCTGCTCCGTCAGCGGGCGATGCACGGAGAGGAAGGTCGTCGGCTCGTGCATCTCGTTGATGAAGCCCATCGGCATCAACACGAGACCGAAACGCGCGTTGAAGCTCTCTCGCGCCATGTAGTCGAGGGCCGCAAACTCGAAGCTGACGGAGCCCGATGCGCCGGTCGAGGCGTTTTCGATCTCGAGCTCCGAGTTGAATAGCCACTTGTCGTTGAACTTGTAGCCGGTGTAGAGAATGGCGCGCAGGAGGTCTGTGGTCGAGTCTTTCGAGCCGCTGTAGCTCGAGAAGAAGCCTTCTCCGTAACCGCCCACCGACAGGCCCTGCTCCTGCTCGTAGACCTTGGACGCCGCGGGGCCGAGACCGAAATGGCTGTGACCGATCTTAGGAAAAAGGTCACGCAGATCGGCGCGTTCGATTTCTTCGGACACGATGTCGAGGCGCTCGCGAAGCTCGGCGTTCTCCGCCTCGAGGCTGTCGAGACGGTCCTCGATGGTCGTGGGCCGCGAGTCGTCTTGAGCGAGGGCGAGGCCGGTGGTGCAGAGTGTCGTGAGTGTCGTGGCGAAGATGCGTGTACTACAGAACATGGAGAGCGAGCCCGTCGTGGCTCGTGAGGGGGTGGGAGAGAGGGGAAAGTCCTCAGCGGCTCACGGTCGCGAGCGGCGTGAGGTGATCGATGTGGATGTCGTCCACGAGCGGTTCGACTCGTTCCGCGAGCCCGGAGGACACTCGGGCTTCGAGGCCTGCGGGCCCCGCCTGCAGCCAGATCAGCTCGAGGCCGTCGTGAGCTTCGACCAACTCGAAGGCCGCGTCGGGGCCGAGCACGAAGCACGCGGTCGAGAGACAGTCGGCGGCCAGTGCCGTTCGTGCCCAGACCGTGGTCGTTCCCCGGCTCTGCGCCGGCCGTCCGTCGCGCGGGTCGAGGATGTGCGAGAGCGACTCACCGTCGATGACCAGGCCACGCTCGCTGTCGCCGCTGGTCGCGAGTGAACCATCTGGAACGTGAATTGCGAGCGCGGCGCGTTCCCGGTCGCGCGGGTCGGCGACGGAGCGTCGCAGCGAGTTTCCGTGACGAGCTTCGAGCAGCTGACCGCCGAGGTCGACGGACAATGCGCGCCAGCTGCGCGCGTCGATCGCAGCGAGTGCTGCATCGAGACCCGCGCCCTTTCCGAACGCGCCTTCTTCGAGTCCGGCTCTTGCGTGGAGTCGACGAGCACCGTCTTGGTCGATCGACCAGTGTTCCAGACCGCTGGCCTCGCGAGCTGCCGCCAGCTGTTCCGGGCTCGGACGCGCACCGCCGGTGCGCAACGACCACGCTGCGACGAGGGGGGCGAGCGCCGGGTCGAACGCACCTTTGGTCGAGGCACTCCAGCGTTGCGCGGCTTGCAGCTCTCTGCGCAGAGCAGGGGAGAGCGCGACCGCCTCGCCGCGCGGAGCGGCATTGAGCAGTGCGAGTTCACTGTCATCACGCCACGTCGAGAGGCGCGCCTCGGCGGCTTCGAGCTCGCGCAGCAGCTCCTCGCTGATCGCGAGGGCTTCCGTTCGTGTCGGCGCCTCGAGCGAGATGCGCAGCCATGTGCCCATCAACGAGAGGCGGCGTTCCACGCGTTCCCAGCTCGCCGGCGGCACCGCAGCGCCGCGCGGGCCCTCGCGTTGGGCCGCGAGTCCCGACCACAGCCCGAAGGCGAGGGCGAAGACCGGCAGCCAGAGGAGGTGGGCGCGGGCGCGCCGCGGGCTCGAGGAGGGGGGATACGGCATCGTTGAGAAGCGGGGGTCGCCCGCGAGGCCGTAAGTTATTGAGAACGGATCTCAATCACAAGGGCTAATCGAGATTCGTTCTCAAAAAAAAGGGGTCTGGCGACCTCTCGAGGGCCGAATATCGTCTAGGTCGCTCGCGAGGACTCTCGGGCGAGGGGGGCCGAGACTCCCGGAGCTTCGGGTGCCGAGCGGCGGACTACTCCCCGCCGAGCGAGAAGCGCGGGAAGACCGGGCCCTCGTGCGAGAGCACCGCTTCCAAGAGCCGGCGCGACAACACGCGCTGGCGTCGGCGCAGCAAGGGCGATGCGATGCGGTCGTTGAGCTTGCGCAGGCGTCGCTCCAGCCGCAGCACGAGTTCCTCGGCGGCGTCCTCTTCACCGACCGCCTCGAGCAGCACCGCGCGCGTCCCGACGATCACCGTGCGGTCCATCCACTCAGCGCCGTTGCGCTCGAGCAGTTCCATCGCGCGGCTCGAGCAAGCGCTGGCACGCTCGTGCTCGCCGCGCGCACGCAGCATGCGGGCTTCGATGGAGAGACCGACGGCCTCCAGTCGGTTCAGGCCCAGCGCGAGCGCACGGTCGCACGCTCGCTGCAACATCGCCGACGCTTCCGAGTCACCGTTCTCGGCGAGCAAGATGCCGAGGAAGAGCGAGGCCACGGCTTGACCGCGTTGGTCCTCGATCTCGGTCGCGAGTCGCAGCGACTCGCGCAGTCGTTCTTCCGCTTCGACCGAGCGATCGACTTCGAGCAGTTGCCCGCCGAGGCGCGCGCCGGCTTCCGCTTCGAGGCGGCGTTCGCCAGCTGTGCGGGCTGCGCGCAACGCTCGCTGCGCGGAGGCGAGTCCACGTCTCGGTCGACCGACGCAGCGGTAGACCCGCGCGCGCAAGAGCTGCGCTTGAGCGCGTGCGGCTTGTGCAGCGAAGTCTTCGACAGGACGCAACAAGCGCAGTGCATGATCGCTGCGGCGTAGCGCGCTCTCGACCTGATCACCGAGCAGCTCGACGACGCCCAGCGTGAGTTCGGCTGTTGCTCGGTCGAGCGGTGTCTCGGCGTACTCGAGCGCCTTGCGCACGATGCGGCGCGCGTCATCGAGTTCGCCGACGTGTGCTTGGATCGCTCCGAGCCGGCGGAGCACGCGACCTTGCAATGCGGACTCTTCCGCGCGTTCGAAGAGCTCAGCCGCATTGCGCAGCATGCCGCGGGCTGCACCGTAGTGGCCGACCGACAAGGCGTAGCGCGCGTGCAGGTGATAGACCCGCGCTGCAGATCCCGGATCTCCGACGGGATCGAGGTCGAGGTCCGTCAAGCGGTCGAGGAATTCGCGTTGTTCTTGGCGGCGGCCCAAGCGGTCTGCGGCGTCGGTCGCCGCTTCCAAGAGACCGATCAACTGCCGCTTGTTCTCGGCCGAGGGCGGCAGCGAGTCGATCGCTTCGAGGCCCCACTTGGTCAAGCTGTGCACGCGTTGCGGTTGGCCTCGCTCGAGTGCGCGCACGAGCAGGGGACGCAGCAGCTCGAGCAGCTCAGCGGGGCGGTTCGCGGCGCGCAAGTGATAGGCGCGCTGGAAGGCGTCATCGAGCGACAGTCGACCGTCTTCCCGCGGCGCGAGCGCGCGCGCCACATCGGCGTGCAGCGCACGACGTCGGTCTTCGGGGATGCCGCGCAGCAAGGCTTCGCGTTGAGCGGGTCGTGCGAAGCGGAAGCGATCGCCGGCGGGCGTCAGCCAACCCGAGTACGAGAGTCGCGAGAGGCTCTCGTCGAGTCGCGCCGGATCCTTGTGCGGCCACGCCTTCAACAGGAAGTCGGCGCGGATGCGTCCGCCGGCGACCGCCATGCGCGCGAGCCAGCGTTGGTCTGCCGGGGCGAGCTGACGGTGCGCCTCCGCGATCGCGGTGCTCACCGACTCGGGCAGCGGCAGGCGGTCGGGCGGGATCGTCAGAACGAGCCCCGACTCATCCGGGTGTTGGCGTGCTTCGCCGCGTCGAACCAAGCCGCGCAGGCTCTCGTTCAGGAGGCCGGGATTGCCGCGCGAGCGTTCCCAGAGCACTTGCGCGAGACGCAGGCGCGGCGTCGAGTGATGGAACATTTCGACGACGAGTTCTTCGACCGCGCGCTCGTCGAGCGGGGCGAGTTCGACGCGCTCGACGTGCAGGGTGGCGAGTTCGTCGTTCAGTCGCGCACGCGCGGCCGGTCGTCTCGGGCGCAAGCCGCTGCGTTCGCCGAGCACCAGCAGAGACGGGCTCTCGGCGAGAGCTTGCGCCGCGCGCGCGAGGACTTCGAGGCTGCCTTCGTCCGCCCAGGCGAGGTCGTCGAAAAACAGCAAAAGGGGCCGCTCGCGCGAGAGCGCGCCGAGCCAAGCGGCCAAGGCGACGGGAACCGCGGCGGTCGCGAGCGCTTCGCTCGCCGGATTGAGTGCTTCGAGCAGCGCCGCCGTCTCTGCGGGCGGAACGAGCATGCGCAGCTCGGACTCTTCACGAGGGCCGGGCGGCGAGCCGGTGGGCAACAGGAGCGCGCGGCGCAACCAGCCGAGGATCGGCTCGCACGGGCGTCGATCTTCTTCTTGGTGCGCACGACCGTAGAGCACCATCGGCGGCTGATCCGAGCGTCGCGCACGTTCGGCGAGCTCGCTGACCAAGCGACTCTTGCCGCTGCCGCTGGGACCGATCAAGTGCACGACTCTCGCGCGCTGCGTCGACGAGACGCGCGTCCAAGTCTCGGAGAGGCCTTCCAGTTCCCGGCGGCGTCCGACGAGCGGAATCAGGTGTCGACGTCCGCCGCCGAGTCGCGTACGCCGGCGGTCCGCGAGCTGCAGACGCCACCACGTGCTGGACTCGCGCCCGCGGAAACGTTCCGCGACCTCGGCCATCGTTGGACGGCTCGCTGGATCGACATCGAGCATCTCGGCCAGCAGGATGTCGAGGAAGGGTGACAGGCCGGGGTGATGGTGCGAAGCGAGAGCTGCATCGCCGCGACGACGGCGTCGGGGCGTCTCTTCGTCGACGCGACCTTCGTCATCGCCGAAGGGGTGGCGTGCGACGGCGAGCTCGTAGAGCAACTGGCCGAGCGAGTGCACTTCGCTGCGCTGGTCGCCCTCCGCAGCGGCGTCTTGTTCGGGCGAGAGATACGCGGGACTGCCTTGGCGCAAGTCGCGCGTCTCGCTGTCACCCGGACGGCGCGCGAAGCCGAGGTCGATCAGCACCACGCGACCTTCCTGGTCCATGCGCAGGTTCTCGGGCTTCAGGTCGCCGTGCACCCAGCCGGCGGCGTGCAGAGCGGCCAGCGCCGAGGCGACGCGTTCGGCGGCACGACGGAGCTGGGGTTCGGGCAGCGCACCGCGCGTCTCGAGCACGCGACGCAAGTCGGTGCCCGGAATGGCTTGCAAGGCGATCCACGGTCGGCCGTTCGATTCGCCGGTGCCGAAGACATGCACGAGCCCCGGGTCGTCGACGGAACGTCCGGCGCGCGCCTCGCGCTCGAAGGCGGCGCGGGCGTCGGCATCGGAAGTGAGCCGTTCGTGCAGCTCCTTGAGCGCGAACTCACGACCGGCCTCGAGGGGACCAATCGGCGCGGTGGCGCGCGCGAGGTGAACCTCTCCGGAGGCACCTTCTCCGAGAGTGCGGAGGCGTTCGAAGGGCGGGGGGAGGTCGTCCAAGGCGTGCGCTGGGGTTGGAAACGGGAGGATGACAATCCGCGAGCCGGAACGCTATGGAGAAGGTCGTTCCCGCGCGTTCGGGCAGCGCTTCTTCAGCGCGCTTCACGAGAGCTTGGCCGTCCGCGTGGCGTGGGATACCCTCTCACGCTTGCAGTCCCCGCGTGGAGTGGCTGCGGTGAACAGCGGCCTTCCGGAGGACTGATGGGCTTCGAGATCTACAACTCGCTCGGCAAGCAGAAGGAGCCGTTCCGGCCCCTCGAGGAGGGGAAGGTGCGCATGTACAACTGCGGCCCGACTGTCTACGGCCGCGCCCATATCGGCAACCTACGCTCGTTCCTCTTCGCGGACCTCCTGCGTCGCTGGCTCGAACACATCGGCCTTGAGGTGACCCAGGTGATGAACATCACCGACGTCGGCCACCTGGTCGCGGACGAAGAGGAAGGCGAGGACAAGATCGAGGCGCAGGCGAAGCGCAGCGGTACCGACCCCTGGCAGATCGCGCGGGCGCACGAAGCACAGTTCCACGCGGACCTCGCCGAGCTCGGCGTGCGCAAAGCAACGGTCTATCCGCGCGCGACCGATCACATCGAAGAAATGATCGAGATGATCGCGTCGCTGATCGAACGCGGGTACGCGTACCAGGTCGGCGGCAACGTCTACTTCGACGTCTCGCGCTTTCCGGCCTACGGCAAGCTCTCCGGCAATCGCGTCGAGGACCTCGACGCGGGCGCGCGGATCGAGATCAACGAAGAGAAGCGTCACCCCGCGGACTTCGCGCTCTGGAAGCAGGACGCCGCGCACTTGATGAAGTGGGACAGTCAGTTCGGAACCGACGGCTTCCCGGGTTGGCACATCGAGTGCTCCGCGATGGCGCGCAAGCACCTCGGCGATCAGATCGACATCCACACCGGCGGCGAGGACAACGTCTTCCCGCACCACGAGTGCGAGATCGCGCAGAGCGAGAGCTTCTCGGGGGGCGCGTTTGCGAACTACTGGATGCATGCGAAGTTCCTGCAGGTCGACGGCGGCAAGATGTCCAAGAGCCTCGGCAACGTCTACACGGTGCATGACGTCATCGATCACGGCTACGAGCCGCGCGTGCTGCGGTACACGCTGTTGCGCGGTCACTACCGTCAGCCGTTGAACTTCACTTGGGGCATCATGGATGACTCGAAGAAGGCGCTCGACGGACTCGATCGCCTCTACGAGAAACTCACTGCGGTCGCGGGCGGTGAGGGCGGCGCGAGCGAAGCGGAAGCGGGGCGCGAGCTGCTCGACGCCGCGATCACCGAGTTCGAAGCCGGCTTGAACGACGACTTGAACGTCCCGCGCGGGCTCGCCGCGATCTTCGGCCTGCGAGGCGAAGTGAACGAAGACAAGCTCGGGCGCGAGGTCGCGCAAGACGCGCTCGCCTTCTTGGACGCCGTCAACGAAGTGCTCGGCGTGATCAAGACCGAGCGCGAGGTGGGCGCTGACGACGCCGAGATCGACGCGCTCGTCGCGGCGCGCAAGCAAGCGCGCGAAGACAAGGACTGGTCCGCCAGCGATCGCATCCGCGACGAACTCGACGCGCGCGGCATCTTGGTCGAGGACGGAGCGGGCGGCACCACCTGGCGCCGTCGCTAAGAGTGAAGTCCCGTGCCAGGTTCGACTTCTCGATCTAAGCAGCGAGGCCGGCGTTCG
>Ga0316208_1001724_pt1 | contig 19704 bp, 16 predicted proteins | sample 3monopyrite_MG_FD_204944 | JGI IMG/M metagenome (GOLD analysis project Ga0316208, IMG submission 204944) | Microbial mat bacterial communities from mineral coupon in-situ incubated in ocean water Damariscotta River, Maine, United States -... | ecosystem: Environmental > Aquatic > Marine >...
AGATAGACCCACCTTGCCTTGAATGTTTTATGGCAACGCCAATAAGGTTAACCAAAATACGCCGTAAAGCTTTTTTGTCGCCATAAATCATCACATCATTGGTTGCAAAACTGGCTCTTATCCTAATATTTTTCTCTAGCGCACAATAGTTGGTTAGTTTTATGGCTTCTTCAAAAAGTGTTTTTATAGAATAATGTGACGGTGAATATTCTTCTTTCTGTGCATCGAGGTAACTAAGAGTAAGCAAGTCCTCAATCATGTCTGATAGGTGCCGACCGCTGGAGTATATCTGACCAGCATATTTTTTTGAGGTGTCATGCGCAGTTTTTTTCATTGCGATAAGTTCAGCAAAACCAACAATGGCATTTAAGGGCGTTTTTAGATCATGGCTTAAGTGGGAAAGAAAGTTGCTTTTAGCCTTGTTGGCTTTTTCAGCAATTTCTTTGGCATCTCGTAATTCTTTTTCGAGCTGCCGGGTTTTAAGCGTATAGCGAATTGTACGTTCTAGTTCATTAGAACCGATTGCACCCTTTTCCAGAAAATCATAGACGCCTGCGTCTAGAGCCTCTAAATCCAACTCTCTATTGCTTGCGCCGGTTAGCATAACCATAGGTGTTTGAGATTTGCGCCCTCCAAAAAGTCGAACAATATCTAGGCCTGAGTGGGCACCTATTGCGTGGTCAACAAAAGCAATATCATATGGTTTGTCATTCAATAGGGCTTCTCCTTCTTCGAAGGATTTTGCCCAAGTGCAGTTGCATGTAAGTTCAGGGATGCGTTTTAAAAGCCCGCCAATCCAATGGTAATCCACAAGATCATCTTCTATTAATGCAATTGAGAGGTCCTGAAGCTTCTCTCGTTGAAGAAATTGCATACTGTCTTTCCTGTGTATTCTAACTGCGGACATTAACTGCTTTCAAAACTGTTCCGTCCTCTGTAGTAATTACCCCAATATTTAAAGGATTTTCATAACAAAAAGTAAACAAGTCATGGTTGCGAACGGATGACGCTATTTTACAAGCAGATAGATAAAAGTTTAGTTAACGGTGATAAATGCTGTTGTTGCATATTTCATTTTACAGCTATGAGGCGTATTTAGTGAGGCATTTTAGCGTTCCAATAAAGAACAAGGCTGTCAATGAAGAGGCGCACGCATTTGTATTAGGAGATAAATATGGCTCGCCTAAAGAGCATATATAGGTACCCTGTTAAGGGGTTGAGTGGGGACAGTTTAGAGCAAACCTTTTTAGAGCAAGGTAAACCCATAGCTTTTGACCGAGTGTATGCTTTGGCGCTTGCAGACACGACCTTTAATGCGGCACAGCCACAATTTTTGAATAAAAGAAAATTTCTAATGTTGATGCGAGATGAAAAACTCGCAGCTTTAAAAACGTCGTTCGTTGAAACGGGCCATACTCTAACAATTCTTCAGAATAACCAGAAAATACTGTGTGTATCTCTGATAAACAGTGCTGGTGTTGAGGTGCTTGAGGAATTCTTTAACGATTATATGGGCGACAAAGTTAAGGGCCGCCCGAAACTGGTAGCTGCACCGGGACATATGTTTGCTGATGTATCAAGGCAGGATTTATCCCTAATTAATATAGATAGCATCAGAGAACTTGAGAGAAAAACAAAGCTTAAAATTGATGAAAATCGTTTTCGAGGTAATCTAATCGTGGAGGGTCTTGGTGCTTGGAAAGAATTTGAATTCATTGGGAAGGACTTTAAGGTTGGTAACATTATATTTACCGCCACTAAGCGAATAGAGCGGTGCGCAGCCATTAATGTTAATCTTAAGACTGCAGAGCGCGATATGAATATTCCTCTTCAGATCAGAAAAAATTACGGCCATATAGACTGCGGTATCAGTGTAGACGTTAAATCCGGTGGGGTGCTAACGGTCGGCGATGAGGTTCGGTTAGCAAGTTCTTAGCACTTTATTCATCAATCCGTATGGTCCTGTTTTCCACATCTGTTAAGCCGAGATTTTTGGCCTCAGCAAGTAGATCATCGGGATTCTCAGAGGCAGCACCATTATTGGGTTTAAACTTTAATGTTACAGAAGGGAGGACACTAAGTTCCATTTCAATTTCCGTGAAATGATAATGGTTGAATTTTAGTTTTTTCCGGGCAGCTGTTGCGCTGAAAAGCGATGATAATATCGTATAGATTAACTTTTTCTTTTGTACCTCAACAAGTAAAGCCTCTCGCTCACGGGCAGAGACCGCTTTTACCATCGTTAAATGAGGTACTATTTTGGGCGATATACCAATGCCTACTTCAATTTCGGTGACAAGAAATCCCGCTCTTTCAATATAGGGCAGGGCATCATTGAAGTTTTGTGCCGTTTTGGTAAGAGCATCGCCGCCGTATCCCTTGAGCCCTTCAATCGTTGAGCTATAGGCCCCCGAGGCCGTCTCACTCCAGTTTTTAGACTTTGCCGCCCCGATAAATGATTGGCGCAGACTTTCAAGATACTCAGGTAAATTTGCCACAGAAAACTCCGGGTTATGCTATAAGGCGTCGTTAGTAGAATGGAGGAAAAGGCCAGTCAATGTCCAGAAGAGTTTAGCTTTTTGCTTAAGCGATAAAGCTCGTGCAAGAGTTTCGCGGTGAAAGGTGGTCTTGATAGTTTTCCTGTATGATTCCCCTTATAAAAGCTATTAACTGCGCGTTTGATGCCGGGTGTGAAAGCGTGCACACCTATACCCAAGTAGTTATCTCTTTTTCAAAAGATAACCGCTTCTAAGTTTTTTGGAAACTGCGGGCAGGTTCAGTCTTATGGTTTTGAAACGGCAGAGTATTTCTAACATTATGATAGGCATAGTTTTTAAACACATGGCGGCATATTTTGACAGGGCCCACCCACACGAACGTTAAACACCTCCGTATGATTTTGGGGAACCCTGTCTGAAACTTCTATGAAGTCGCGTATCTGTTAAGGTGGTAATCAGCATCACCAAACATCATTTCATTTACAAGCAAACGCTTGACATAGGCGCCAAGGGCATATTCATCCGTTACCCCAATACCGCCGTGCATTTGAATGCTTTCTTGGCCAAATTTTCGGGAGACAGCTCCGATTTTTGCCTTTGCTGCAGATATTGCTTTTTTTCGTATTTGCGTGTCAGGGTTACGGGCTTCAACGGCGGCTTCCATTGCAATTGATTTTGCTTGTTCATATTCAATGAGTAAATCAACCATGCGGTGGCTCAAGGTCTGGAACGTTCCAATTGGGCGGCCAAACTGGGTTCTTGTACGTAGATACTCTTTGGTCATGGCGATAATTTCGTCAAGAGCACCCAGTGTATCAGCGACCAGTGCCGCTGCACCGCGGTCAACAGTGGCTTCAATAATTTCCGCTGCACCGCCAGCACTGCCAAGCATTGTTGCCTCCACCTTATCAAGGATGATATCAGCACCGCCGCGTCCGTCGAGCAGAGGGTACTTCCTGAGCGTTACCCCTTTGGCATTTGCAGGTATCATAAAGAGGCTGGGCCCATCTGCATCGGCAGAAATAATAAGATGATCTGCTGTATCGGCACCCAGGACAACTGATTTATGTCCGGATAAGGACCAGATTTTACCATTTTTTGTGGCTTTTGTACTGTTTGCTAAAGGGTTGTGACGGTCACCGGGTTCATAGATACCGACAGCATATTTTTGCTCGCCCATAGCAATTTTTGGTAAATGCTCCTCCGCAAGCGTGCCGCCGGTTGCCTCAAAAATGTACGCTGACAGCACAACACTGCTCACATAAGGCTCAGTGACTAGTCTACGGCCTAGTTCCATGCAAACAGCCATAATATCCACATGATCACCGTCAAAGCCGCCAACTGCCTCAGGTAGGGGCATGGCCATAATACCAAGTTCGGCAAGGCTATGCCACATTTCGGGGGCATGTGTGGCTTTTGCCGCAAGCTGCTCACGATACGTTTCAAAATCGTAGGATTTTGCTAGTGAGCGGCCCAAGGATTGTACCAGCATGTTCTGTTCTTCAGAGAAATCAAAATTCATGATTTTACCTTTTATTCAATATGTTGCGGGCACCTAAAAACCGAGAACCATTTTTGAAATTATGCCGCGTTGAATTTCGTTTGAGCCCCCAAAAATACTGATTTTTCTTGTATTTAGATAAACGGGGGTAGAACGAGCATTCTCCAATGACCCAGCCGGTTCTTCATTGTTGCCGGGTTCGCCAGCGAAGGGCTGAAACGGTAATGAATAAAGACCCGACGCATCCATTTTTAATTCAAATAAGCGCTGAGCAACTTCACTGCCTCGAATTTTTAGCATAGAAGAAACTGGGCCGGGGTCCGTACCGCGCTCGGCTTCAATGAGCATGCGTTTATTCGTGATGTCGAGTGCACGAAGCTCAATTTCAATCTCTGCTATTTTTGACTTGAAGACAGGGTCGTCAATGAGAGGTTTGCCATTCTTTTTTTCAGCAGATGCTAGGCGTTTGAGGCCCGCGAGTTGTTCTTTTGATACACCCACACCAGCAATGCCAATACGTTCATGTTGAAGTAGCATTTTAGCATAACTCCAACCTGAGTTTTCTTTACCAATAAGGTTTGAGGCAGGAACTTTGACATTTGTAAACCACACCTCATTCACTTCATGACCACCATCGAGCATGATAATGGGACGAACCTCCACACCGGGAGATTTCATGTCTATTAGGATAAAGCTAATACCCGTTTGAGGTTTCTCTGCCTTCAAGTCTGTTCTAACAAGGCAGAAAATCCAGTCACCATATTGTCCGAGAGTTGTCCATGTCTTTTGCCCGTTAACAATATAATAATCGCCTTCTCTGACGGCAGTTGTTTTTAGACTGGCAAGATCTGAGCCTGCACCCGGCTCAGAAAACCCCTGAGCCCACCATGTTTCACCAGATTGGATCCCGGGCAGAAAACGCTTCTTTTGCGCATCATTACCAACACTAAGTAGCACAGGCGCGAGCATAGAGACACCAAAGGGCAGCACCCTTGGCGCACCTGCGCCATGACATTCTTCATCAAAAATTGCATACTCGACAGGACTCCACCCAGTACCGCCATGCTCAACAGGCCATAAGGGAGTAGACCAGCCTTTTTTTGCGAGAATAGCATGCCAGCGTTGGTATTGATCTTTGTTAAGATGTCCCTGTGATTTTGTTGTTAAACGAATATCTTCAGGTAAGCTTTCAGCTAAAAAAGCGCGAACAGCATCTCTAAATTCAGCCTGTGCTGCTGTTAAGCTCAAGTCCATAATAGTCTCCAGATTATGACGTGTGTTTTGTTATAATCTAGGTGGGTAATGAGGCTTGTCCAATTTTTTTCACAGTGGGTTTATTATACGTGAAAAAGGAAGCCTTTATGTACCTAAATCATATGCCCGTTTTTATTATAGTCGTGATGTATAGGGAGCGTGAAGCTTACGCACGTACCTTCCCCTGCAACACTTTCAAAACTAAAAGTGCCATTGTGCATTTTGATCAAGTCTTGAACGAGAGCAAGCCCAAGGCCTGTCCCCTCTTCTTGTTCTTTTTGGAGCACCCTTGTTGGGGCTTGACCAAATCGTTTTAAAGCCTCTGGAATTTCATTTTGAGCAATACCACAGCCTTCATCTTTGACTGTAAACTTTATATCTGTTGTTGATACCGGTGCGGCAGAAATAAATACACTGCCTGGGGGGGCTGTGAATTTGACAGCATTTGTTAGCAAATTCAGCAGGATTTGTTTTAGCCGGGTGGGGTCAGCATCCAGATATAATTCTAAGTCATAGGTTTTATTGATAATAGCAACCCCCTTTTGTGTGGCTCGCATATTGATCATGCGCTGGCAGTCTTCGAGAATGCCGGGGACAGCAATCTTTTGAATTTTTAAACTCATTTCACCGGCCTCAATCCGTGAAACATCGAGAATATCATTAATAATATCAAGTAGATGCGACCCTGATTTGTTAATATCTTCTGCATAAGACTTGTAGCGATCACTGACACCTTCTCCAAACTCATCATTCATGACTATTGAGGAAAATCCAATGATTGCGTTGAGGGGGGTACGTAATTCATGGCTCATATTTGACAAGAAGTCCGATTTGGTTTTGGCAGCTATCAATGCTTTGTTTTTTTCTGTTTCGGCTGCTTCTTTAGCGGTATTAAGGGCGGTGGTACGTTCTTTAACCTTTACTTCAAGTTCGGATTGTTTCATTTCCATTGCTTTGGTAATTGGACGCAATAACAAGTAACACAACATCATGCCGAGAAGCATGGCAATGGCTGAAGCTATGAAGGCTTTTTGTAGATTTTTCCAAAATTTCTCGGTAACCACACTTTGAGGATAAGCAATTAAAATTGTGCCTACTTGGCCTAAATTTTTTTCCATAAGGGGGAGATGATCAAAGATATACGAAGTGCCATCTAGTTTGATCTCCCCGTAGCCCTCAAGGAAGGTTTCATTAAAAGTGTTATTACGTAGGCCTTTGAAGAAATCTTTATACGATGTGCCGCTTATGAGGACGTGTGACTGTAGATCATCCCAAGAACCCGGCCAGTCGAATACGTCCCTTCCTTCTTGCCAGTTTTCTTTTTTAAGCCGCTTTTTTTCAATCAAAATAAAAATTGAGGCATTAAACTGCGTGGCTACTTGCTGCCAAAGAACGTCTATTTCTTCTCCTAATTCTATAATCCCTTCGAGCTTGTTATGCGACATTATTGGCTTCATCACCCTATGGGTCATTGAGCCCCGTTTGCCAAGGTAAATGCCATGAAGTGTTTCTGTCTGGGTGTCCTGAGTAAACGGCTTATATCTTTCCGTTCGGTCGCCGTACCGCTGGGGTGAATGTACTCTCAGTATTTGCTGCCTATTTCCGTCTGCTATATAAAGGTGCGTGATATTCAGCTTTTCCTTCAGTTGCGAGAAGTCGTCTTTAAAAAAATTATATAAATACGCACGTTTGTCTAAGGTATAGTTTCCCTGTAGTTCTTGTCGGCGCGCAATAATTTCGAGTAAAGCAGACAATGCATTCGTGCGTTGTATCTTAAGGTTGTCAAAGCTCTGTTGAAATTCGACACGTATACGGGCATGTTCAGCTTCCTTCTGATCGTTGAAAGCGACATAGATAGCAGCTAAAATTATTACCCATGAAATTAGGTATGCTACTGCAAATGCAAGTAGAATTTTTGTTTGAAAACCAATAATTTTATGCTGTTGATACATATACCTCTGGAGGGTTATTATTCTTGACCTGCTTAATTTTATGGATCATAGCCTGAGGTAGTAAACGATTACTGAATCTCACCGTATTTTGATTAGACTAATTTATTTTTTGCGATGTTTACTCTGGATTTTTTCCTGGATAGCAATAGGTTACCCCTTGATTAAGCATTAAGGATGAACGCTACCTTTTTTGGGTGAGCTATCGGAACCGGTTGGCGTTGAAGGAAAGATATATGTCTGTAGTTACACGAAAAATTCAGGGTGATGTTGCTGTACTGACAGTGAATAACCCTCCGGTGAATGCCCTATCACACTTGGTAAGAGATGGGCTGATGCGCGAGATGTCAGCTCTTGCCAAAGATAACACGGTGAAAGCTGTTGTCGTTTCATGTGATGGTAGGACTTTCATAGCAGGTGCAGATATTACAGAATTTGGTAAACCGATGCAGGCACCTTTTTTACCTGATGTTGTGAATGCTATAGAGATGATGCCTAAACCTGTTGTAGCTGCCATTCACGGCACGGCTCTTGGTGGTGGTCTGGAAGTGGCGCTTGGGTGTCATTACCGCGTGGCGGCCATGGACGCCAAAATTGGGTTACCTGAGGTGCAGTTAGGGCTTTTGCCAGGTGCAGGCGGTACGCAGAGGTTTCCGCGCATTGCAGGTGTTGAAAATGCGCTTGATGCAATTGTCAGTGGGAGGCATGTTTCTGTCAAAGAGGCTCATTCATGGGGCGCTATTGATGTACTGACTGAACCGGTGGCTGGTGGGTCGCTAGAAGGCCTGAATGCGGCGGCAATTGCCTTCGCTCAGAGTAAAATTATAGACGGGCCACGACCTACGGGGGCGCTTGAGGTTGATGCCACTGTCTACGGTGATGATTTTTTTGCGAATTTCCGTAAATCGATTGCGCGTAAAACGCGAGGGTATTTTGCACCAGAGCAATGTGTGAAGGCTGTTGAAGCCGCGGTGCGGTTACCTCTTTCTGATGGTATTGAGCAAGAGCGCGCGCTCTTCATGGAATGCATGCAGAACCCGCAGTCTAAAGCACTACAGCATATGTTCTTTGCAGAACGTCAAGTGGGACGAATCCCCGGACTAAATAGAGACACACCGCGCCGCAGGATTGCAAAAGTTGGTATAATTGGGGCGGGTACCATGGGTGGTGGTATTGCCATGAATTTTGCCAACGCGGGTATTCCTATCATTATGCTTGAAGTCCAACAAGAAGCCCTAGAGCGTGGCCTTAAAGTCGTGCGCGGCAATTATGAGCGGTCCGTAAAAAGTGGCCGTATGACAATGCCGCAAGTGGATGAACGCATGGCGCTTTTCTCTGGTACGCTTAGTTATAATGATTTGTCAGATTGTGATTTAATCATTGAAGCTGTTTTTGAAAAAATGGAAATCAAACAGCAAGTGTTTAGTAAATTAGATAAAGTTGCTAAAGCAGGGGCCATCCTTGCGTCAAACACCTCTTATCTTGATATTGATGAGATCGCGTCTTATACAAAGCGCCCTGAAGACGTAATCGGATTACACTTTTTTTCACCTGCAAATATTATGCGTCTACTTGAGATTGTGCGAGCTGATAAGACCGCTCATGATGTGCTGGCAACATGTGTATCCCTTGCTAAAACTATTAACAAAGTAGGTGTTGTTGCAGGTGTATGCCATGGATTTATAGGCAATAGAATGCTGTCAAGGTATGGCCGTGTAGCAGCGCTCAGTGTGATTGAGGGTAACACACCGGAAGAAGTTGATGCAGCGCTTTATAATTTTGGTATGCCCATGGGCCCTCTGACGATGTTTGATATGGCTGGCTTAGATATCAGTTATATGAACCGACAAGCAATGGGACGGGAAAGTTATGATACGCGGGCCTTTGATTGGCTTGATGTGATTGTGGAAGCTGGCCGTAAGGGCCTTAAGGTAGGCGCTGGCGTTTATGATTATGACGAGGGTAGTCGGGTACCAAAACCATCAGCGGCCGTAGCGAAAGTTGTTGAGGCAGAGTCTGCAAAACTTGGTTTGCAAAGATCGAAAAAAACAGCAGAAGAAATTGTCGAACGGAGTGTTCTTGCTCTTGCCAATGAAGGCGCAAAAATCTTGGCAGAGGGAATGGCATACCGTGCGAGTGATATTGATGTGGTATATGCCAATGGTTATGGCTTTCCGCCGTATCGTGGCGGCCCTATGCATTATGCAGACAGTATGGGCCTTGATGTTGTGCTACAAAAACTAAAATCTTTCCACGATGCTGATGAGCATTGGGGTGAGGTAGCGCCGCTAATTGAAAAGCTTGTTGCTGAGGGTAGAAACTTTGCTGACTATGACCGTGAGAATGTGAAAAAATAATCCTGGTTTGCATAAAACACTCCGAAAAAGCCTCCTTCTGTGAGGCTTTTTTATTGTGCGTCATTTAAAAGAAGTGTCGTCAAGGCCTTTCAGGCCATTCAGTAGTAAATCTGCGATCATTTGAGCGAGCTTTGCCGAGCTTAATTCGCCTTCAGGCTTGAACCATAAATAGGTCCAGTTCATCATGCCAAGCATCAGCATCGACACAACCGACGTTGCCTTGTGATGTTCTAGGTTGGTTGGCGAAATTTTTTGGGCAAGTTCCGCAAAAGCATGAACAACCTTATTTTGAATTTTAATAACCTCTTGCCTTTTATTTTCTGGCAGGGCTCCAAGCTCATTCACAAGTAAATGGTGGCAATCAACAGTACGTTCGTAAATACAAAGATATTCTTCAATGATGCGCCGGAGGGCCTTTTCTGGGGGTTCATCTGTTGAAAGTATATCTCGTGCACTGGCTTCTAGGTCTTTCACATGATCCAGCATAGCATGATACAGCATTTCCTCTTTCGAAGGGTAATAGTGGTAGATTAAGGATTTCGAGATGCCGCACTTTTGGGCAATATCGCCAATAGATGCCTTATGATAGCCTTCTTTTGCAAATGAATGGGCCGCTATTTTCAGTATTTTTTGTTTTCTGGAATCATACTTAGATGACTGAGGGCGTGCCATGACTTTCCTTCTGCAAATTTTCTTATCCTTAACCACCTTAAGCTGGAGTTGCAAGCCTTGAGCATGGAAAGAGTTTATACATTATATTTAGTTGACTGCCCGGTCGGTTAATGATTAAATTCTGCATAATAGTGAGGTAGATACTGCTAAGGCAGCAGGCGCATCAGGAGAGAAATAGTGAAACTGCAAAGTTACGCTTGCGGCGAATGGTTCACGCCGTCAGAGGAGGGTGCCTCTGTATTTGATGCATCAACAGGCAAAGAAATTACGTGCGTTTCGAGTGCGGGATTAAATTTTAAAGCGATGCTTGAGTATGGGCGCAGAGTTGGCGGTCCGGTACTTAGATCCATGACCTTTCATGAGCGCGCTATCATGCTCAAGGAGCTCGCGGTTGTACTTGGTGAGTGCAAGGATGAGCTGTATGAACTTTCTTATAAAACGGGCGCAACTAAGGCTGATACCTGGATTGATGTAGACGGGGGTATTTCTACTTTCTTTGTTTATTCCTCAAAGGGGCGCCGGGAGTTACCTGACCAGCCTCATTATATTGACGGGGATACAGAGGTGCTCTCGCGGCAAGGGACATTCCTTGGGCAGCATATTATGGTACCTCGCCGGGGTGTCGCTGTACATATCAACGCTTTTAACTTCCCTGTATGGGGGATGATGGAAAAATTAGCTCCGACATTCCTTGCAGGTGTTCCAGCTATTATTAAACCGGCTTCGGGTACCGCATATCTTACCGAACGTGCTGTGCGGCGCATGGTTGAAAGTGGCAAAATGCCTGAAGGGGCTTTGCAGCTTATTAGTGGGCGCCCTGGTGACTTGTTTGATCATCTAACATGCCAAGATGTAGTAACCTTCACGGGTTCAGCAAGTACCGCTCGGAAATTACAGTCTCACCCTATATTAACGAAAAAATCTGTTCCCTTCATTGCTGAGTGTGACAGTTTAAATGCCACTATACTTGGGCATGACGCAGATAAAGATAGTCCTGAATTTGACCTGTTTATTAAAGAGGTTGTCCGGGAGATGACAGCAAAAGCAGGGCAAAAGTGTACCGCTATCCGGCGTGTAATTGTACCTCGCGCTTTTGTAACCGATGTTCAGAAAGCTCTGGCAGAGCGCCTTGCAAAAATAACTGTCGGTGATCCACGCGCAGAAGGGGTGCATATGGGACCCCTTGCGGATATGGGCCAGCGCAAAGAAGTGTTGGGCCGTATCGCTGATCTCCAAAAATATTGCTCGGTGGTCTTGGATGGCACCATGCCTTTTGAGGTTGTCGGAGCTGATTATAAAAAGGGGGCTTTCCTTAAGCCAACGGTTCTTTACTGCGATAAGCCCCTTAAAAAACCTGATGTACATGCGATCGAAGCGTTTGGTCCTGTTTCAACTCTTATGCCTTATGATACTGTTGATGAAGCGATTGAATTGGCTAATATGGGTGAAGGTAGCTTGGTTGCCTCTCTCTTTACCTTTGATAAAAAAATGATGCGGGATGTGGTGATGGGTATTGGTGCCTATCATGGGCGCTTGGTCGTGATTGACCGCACAAGTGCGGGCGAAAGTACAGGTCATGGGTCGCCGCTACCCCACATGAAACATGGTGGCCCTGGCCGCGCTGGTGGCGGTGAGGAGCAAGGTGGTATTCGTGCTGTGAAGCATTATATGCAGCGCGTTGCCATTCAAGGTTCACCTAACGTGCTCACAGCCGTATCAAACCGCTGGACACCTGGTAGCGGCGAGACCAAAATAAATGTACACCCATTCCGTAAAAGCTTTGATGAAATTAAGCTTGGGGATACACTCCATACAAAGTCTCGGACAGTCACACTTGACGATATTGAGCATTTTGCCAATTTCACAGGCGATACATTCTATGCCCATATGGATGAAGCGGCGGCTGAGGCGAACCCATTCTTTGGGGCACGTGTGGCCCACGGTTATCTACTCCTTTCTTTTGCGGCGGGTCTTTTTGTTGATCCTGCGCCGGGGCCTGTTCTTGCGAACTACGGTTTAAATAACCTCTCATTCCAGAAACCTGTTTTCCCCGGGGATACGATTGCGGTCCGCCTGACCTGTAAGCAGCGGACGATCCGCATGGGTCAAGATTTTGGGGAAGTGCGATGGGATGTGGCGATTACAAACCAAGACGGTGATGTATGCGCAAATTATGAATTGCTAACTCTGAATGAACGCATTCAATAGCGGGATACCTATTGGTCGGAAGTAATTTGCTTTAAGTTTAAAATATACATCGTCAAGCGAGCTTTCGCTTGATACAGGTATGTGAGCGTGAATTTTAAAAGGATCGGTTATGTCATTTGAAACAATTCGTTTTGATGTAGAGAAGGGCGTTGGGTGGATAACTCTTAACCGACCTGATCAATTAAATGCCATCACGGATTTAATGTTGAGGGAGCTGAATTTAGCCCTAGATAAAATTGATGCTGATGATGCAATCCGCTGTATGGTCTTGACGGGCGAGGGCCGTGGGTTTTGCCCCGGTCAAGATTTGAATGATAGAGCTGTGTCAGTGAAAGACGCACCACGTGATCTCGGTGAAACTGTGGGTAAAGGGTACAACCCGCTTATGAAACGGCTTTATAACCTTGAAATACCAACTATTGCTGCGGTGAACGGTGTGGCGGCAGGAGCAGGGGCCAATATTGCTCTTTCTTGTGATCTTGTTCTTGCGGCGGAACATGTAAAATTTATTCAGGTATACTCGAACATTGGCTTGATTCCTGATGCTGGAGGTACCTTTATCTTGCCGCGCCTTGTTGGTATGGCCAAAGCAAAGGCACTGGCCTTCACTGCGACACCTGTTCTTGCTACTGAAGCAGTTGAGATGGGTATGATTTATAAGGCGCTGCCAGCAGATAGCTTAATTGCTGAGGTGCGCATTCTTGCAGAAGCACTTGCCGAGAAGCCAACAATGGGCCTTGCTTATACTAAAAAGGCCTTTCATGCTTCACACGCTAATGACTTGAATGCCCAATTGGAACTTGAACGTGTTTATATGCAAAAGTGTGGATTTTCCGAGGATTATGCTGAAGGGGTAGCAGCCTTTCTTGGTAAACGTAAACCAATATTTACAGGCCGATAGGCCGCTTGTTGTTTCAGGAGAAATTTGATGGCTGACGCTTATATTTGTGATGGTATCAGAACCCCGATTGGCCGTTTCGGTGGAAGCCTCTCCACTGTTCGAGCTGACGACATGGCGGCTCATGTGCTGGTAGCCCTAAAAGAGCGAAACCCAAATTTGCCCGTAAAGGCAATTGATGACCTGATCTTGGGTTGTGCTAATCAAGCAGGGGAAGACAACCGGAATGTGGCCCGTATGGCATCTTTACTTGCTGGATACGGCGATAGTGTTCCGGGAACGACAGTTAACCGTTTGTGTGGGTCGGGGATGGACGCCATCTCTATGGCGGCTCGTGCGATCAAAAGCGGCGAAGCGGATGTCATTGTTGCTGGCGGTGTGGAAGCTATGACGCGTGCACCTTTCGTAATGCCTAAAGCAACGTCGGCCTTTTCTCGTACTAATGAAGTGTTTGATACAACAATGGGCTGGCGCTTCGTTAATAAAAAAATGAAAGCTGAATGGGGCGTGGACTCCATGCCTGAAACAGCCGAAAATGTTGCGGAAGACTATAATATCTCCCGTGAAGATCAGGATGCTTTTGCTGCTCGGTCTCAGGTGCGTACGCAAGCTGCTATTGAGGCGGGCTTCTTTGAAGGAGAAATTGTGCCAATTGAAGTGCGCGTTAGCCGGAAAGAAATAAAGCTGTTTGCTGCTGACGAGCATCCGCGTGCGGGCACAACGGCTGAAAAACTTGCCAAATTGTCCGCACCTTTCCGAGAGGGCGGTAGTGTAACAGCAGGAAATGCATCGGGTATCAATGACGGGGCCTGTGCTGTCATGGTTGCATCAAAAGAAGCCGTGGAAAAACATGGCCTGACACCTAAGGCGAAAGTGCTTGGTATGGCAGTGGCAGGTGTGCCGCCGCGCATTATGGGTTTTGGCCCCGCCCCAGCTAGCAGAAAGCTGCTAGCAAAACTGGGTCTGACCATTGATGATATGGATATTATTGAGCTAAATGAAGCTTTTGCCGCACAAGGGCTTGCAGTTATGCGTGACTTGGGCCTTGCTGATGATGCCGAGCATGTAAACCCGAATGGTGGGGCAATTTCATTGGGGCACCCACTAGGTATGAGTGGTGCACGTATTGTTTTGACGGCAGCTCGTGAGTTGGAACGGCGTTCAAAAAAATATGCGCTGTGCACCATGTGTATTGGTGTAGGGCAAGGTATCGCAATGGTTATTGAGCGGGTTTAAAATAAAGAGATATGCTATGGCAGGGCAGGTAAATGACGATATTATTTATGCACCTCGCAGCGAAATCACCGCACTGCAACTTACGCGTCTACAGTGGTCAGTCCGGCATGCTTACGACAATATAGAACATTATAGAAATGCTTTTGATAAAGCGGGTGTGCATCCAGACGATATTGTAAGTCTCAAAGACCTTGGCAGGTTTCCATTTTTATTGAAACAAGATTTACGGGATAATTATCCGTTTGGATTAATGGCTGTTCCGCAGAAGGATGTTGTACGTTGTCATGCGTCCTCTGGTACGACGGGGCAGGCGACAGTTGTAACCTATACGCAAAATGATATCGATATGTGGGCGGACGTGATGGCGCGGTCTATTCGTGCTGCGGGTGGTACGGCTGATGATATTGTGCATGTGGCGTATGGGTATGGTTTATTCACAGGTGGTCTTGGCGCACATTATGGCGCCGAACGGCTTGGGTGTATGGTTGTTCCAATGTCTGGCGGTGCTACAGACAGGCAAATTCAACTTATTCAAGATTTCAAACCAACCATTATTATGGTGACGCCAAGCTACATGCTTGCCCTTGCCGATGCTTTTGAAAGGGCTGGGGTTGACCCCCGGGCGACGTCGCTCAAAATTGCCATACATGGTGCAGAACCTTGGACAGAGGAGATGCGCCGAGAGATTGAGCAACGTTTCGATTTAACTGCGGTGGATGTTTACGGCCTTTCAGAGGTGATAGGGCCGGGTGTGGGGCAGGAGTTTGCTAGCACAAAAGACGGCCTTACGGTTTGGGAAGACCATTTTTACCCTGAAATAATAGACCCTGAGACGGGCGAACTATTACCTGACGGTGAGGACGGCGAGTTGGTTTTCACGTCCCTGACGAAAGAGGCTTTCCCAGTTATCCGCTACCGAACGCGGGATTTAACGCGCCTTTTACCTTCTACCGCATGTTCAATGCGCCGAATTGCCCGCATTAAAGGGCGTTCTGATGATATGATGATTGTCCGGGGAGTGAATATTTACCCTATGCAAATCGAAAATTTAATTTGCAAAGATGAGCGTTTGGCACCGCATTTTTTTTGTGAGATACGCCGTGAGGGCAGGCTTGATACCTTAACGGTGGTGACCGAATCTGTTGTTGGTAGTGAAGATGGCCCTACTCGAGCGCTAGTTGAAGAAGTGCTTAGTGGTGCCATTAAGTCAAACCTCGGTGTGAGTGCTAAGGTGATAGTGCTGGAACCAGAGCGCGTGCCTCGGTCAGAGGGTAAGGCGAAACGCGTTTTTGATCTAAGAAGCCTGTGAATACCTATTTGATGTTTAACAATGGTTTTAGCGTTGTGTCAGGATTTTCTCCTTCGCGTTTTTTTGGGCGGGCCTCTTCCACATCTACACGCGAAGGTTCAATAATTTTAGCAAAGCCAAACATTACAGCAACGACCATGCCGCCGCCTAGGCTTTTGCGCCCTTTAGGGGTTCGTATGTGCCTGATGAAAAGTATGGCAAACCCAATTAAGCTAGCAAATATTCCCCACAAGATCATTGTAACTGTGTGTTCTGACATTTTGCTCCCCAATAAAATATATATTGGAGAGGTAATTTAATTTGCAAGGCATGGTCGTTTTTCTTGTGAAGGCTAAGAGTGAGTTCATATATATCAAATAGGATGAATTTGCAGTGTAATAATTAATTGACCGCCCGATCGGTTAATTATATAGTTTGACTATAAATACCTGTCTACTGGGTCATGTCAGGCATTTATTAATTCTATAGGAAGTTGGGAAGCGCACATGTATACGACCGATTTGCGGACCGCCGAAGAAAAGGCCAAAGACGCCAAGCTTAAGGTGCCAACTAAAGAGGAAGGTGAAGAAGCCTTTCAGGCGCGTATTGATGCTGATGAATATATCGAGCCTAAGGACTATATGCCGGATGCATACCGTAAAACGCTTGTTCGTCAGATGTCTCAGCATGCGCACTCAGAAATTGTTGGTATGCTGCCCGAAGGCGGTTGGGTAACGCGTGCCCCCTCCTTGAAACGTAAGATTATTCTTACGGCAAAAGTACAGGATGAAGCAGGGCACGGATTATATCTCTATAGCGCGGCAGAGACACTCGGCACGTCACGTGAAGAAATGCTTAATCAGCTTCACTCAGGCAAAGCCAAATATTCAACTATTTTTAATTATCCAACAACTAGTTGGGCAGATGTGTGCACAATTGGCTGGCTTGTGGATGGTGCGGCGATTACCAACCAAATTCCTTTGTGTCGCTGCTCATATGGTCCGTATGCACGTGCAATGATCAAGGTTTGCAAAGAGGAAAGTTTCCATCAGCGCCAGGGGTATGACGGCCTTCTCGAAATGATGAAAGGTACTGATGCACAAAAGCGCATGGTACAGGATAGTTTTGACCGTTGGTTTTGGCCGTCATTGATGATGTTTGGCCCACCTGATAGCGATAGCGCACATTCTTCTCAGAATATGGCGTGGAAGATTAAGCGGTTTTCAAATGATGAACTACGCCAGCGATTTGTAGATGCAACAATTCCGCAAGCGGAGTTTCTTGGCATCAAGTTGCCTGAGCAAGTCAAATGGAATGAAGAAACCAAACATTATGCTTTTGGCGAGCTTGACTGGGATGAATTTTGGGCAGTTGTTAAAGGCGATGGGGCCTGTGCTTCAAACCGCATGGATGCCCGCCGCAAAGCCATTGCCGACGGTAAATGGGTGCGTGAAGCGGCTACGGCCTACGCTGAAAAACAACGCGCTGCTGTACGTGCTGCGGAATAAGGGGTAAAAATATGTCAAAGACAACCGACTGGGACCTTTACGAAGTTTTTGTTCGCTCAAAGCGAGGCTTGTCTCACAAGCATGTGGGCAGTGTTCATGCTGCTGATGGCCGTATGGCGATTGAAAATGCGCGTGACCTTTATACCCGCCGAAGCGAAGGTGAAAGTGTTTGGGTAATTCCAGCAAAACAAATTATTGCGTCTGACCCAGCTGAAGGCGATGCTCTTTTTGGCCCCGCGGCTGACAAAGTATATAGGCACCCGACTTTCTACGATATTCCTGATGAAGTTGGGAAAATGTAAGATGAATGCTGTTTATAAAACTGAAGATAATCCTTTGTTTCAGTATGTTTTGGGGTTGGGCGATGACGCACTTGTACTTGGCCAGCGCTGGTGTGAATGGCTCAGTAAAGGTCCGAATCTAGAACTTGATATTGCGTCTTCTAATCTCGCTCTTGATCTGCTCGGGCAGGCTGAGCTTTTTCTTGGGTATGCCGCCGAGTTGGAAGGGAGTGGTCGTAGTGCAGATGACCTTGCATACCTTAGAGACGCGCATGATTTCCGCAATCACTGGCTAGTTGAGCAACCAAATGATGATTGGGGAGTAACTATAGCACGTATGGCTATGTTTAGCCTCTATCATTACCACCGTTTAGAGGGACTAACACGATCAAATGATAAGTTTTTATCCGATGTGGCAACAAAGGCACTGAAAGAAGTAGCATACCACCGCCGGTTTGCATCGGAGTGGACTATTAGGCTTGGGCAAGGCACAAAAGAAAGTCACGGACGCGTTCAAAAAGGGTTTAATGATCTTTGGCGGTTTGTGCCGGAACTTTTTGAAACAATTGATGCAGAACAGAAACTTGCGGATGATGGCGCCATTGTAGCGTCGGGTGATCTGCGCTTTGCTTGGGAGCATGATTTAGACCAGGTGTTAGAGCAAGCGAGCCTTGTAAAACCAGAGGGTACTGGCCGTTTGATAGGCAGTCGGCATAATGGACATCATAGTGAGCATCTTGGCTTGCTCCTATGTGAACTCCAATATTTGCAGCGGGCATATCCAACATCAGCAGGCGCTCATTGGTAATGATGGTTATGGCGGACAAACCGGAGGATAATAGCGCAGGTAACACAGTGGTAACGCGGCCTGAGGATGCGCTGGCTTCTTCGGAGGAAGCTGTTTTATGGTCGGCGTTATCTGGTGTAATGGATCCCGAAGTGCCGGCACTGTCGATCATTGATCTTGGTATTGTAAGGGCTGTCCGTGTTTCTGCCCCTCGTGTGGAGGGTAAAGGCGGCGTGGCTGAGATTGATGTGACACCAACATATACTGGCTGCCCGGCAACAGCTTTGATTAATGAAATAATTATGGCTGCCTCAGTTTCTGTAGGATTTGGCAAGACTAAAATTAACCTTGTTTTAAGCCCAGCGTGGACTACTGACTGGATTTCAACGGAAGCCCGTGAAAAACTCCGAGCTTACGGTATCGCGCCGCCAAGTACGGGCGCACCTGTCGGAAAAGCTACACTTTTTGGGGCCTTACCTGTGGTTACTTGCCCACAATGTGGGTCACAAAATACTGAACAAGTCAGCGAATTTGGTGCAACAGCCTGTAAAGCAATGTACCGCTGTAAATCCTGCTTTGAACCCTTTGAATATTTTAAGTGCATATAGGCATTGGCCTGTTGCAATAGTGGACGTTGATATATGCATACTATTCATGAGCTAACAGTATCTTCTGTAGAGAAACATACTCCGGAAACTGTTCTGGTTACGCTTGATGTGCCTGAGGCACTAAGCGTTGAATTTACCTATAACCAAGGCCAGCATTTGACATTGCGTAAAAATATTGACGGACAAGATGTCCGCCGGTCTTACTCTATTTGTTCAAGCGTTGCTGATACATGCCTTAAGGTTGCTGTCCGCAGGGTGGAAGGGGGTCGTTTTTCTACATATGCCAATGAGCATTTAAAAGCCGGGGATACTCTTGAAGTATTAAGGCCTGCGGGACATTTTTATGTAGATTTAGAGGAAGGGGCTGAGCGCACCTATGTAGCGTTCGCTTCCGGCAGTGGTATCACGCCGATTATGTCCATTATTAAAACCACTCTTGAAACTGAGCCTAATGCGAAGTTCTTACTGTTTTATGGGAACAGAACCAAACAATCGACAATCTTTCTTGAAGAGATTGCCTTACTCAAGAACAGGTTTATGGACCGATTCAGTTATTGGCATTTTCTGAGCCAAGAAGATCCAGAAGTGGATTTTTTCAAAGGGCGTTTAAACGGTAAAAAAATTGCCGGTATTTTTGATCGAATTATTAATGTGAAGGC
>Ga0316208_1001727_pt1 | contig 19696 bp, 17 predicted proteins | sample 3monopyrite_MG_FD_204944 | JGI IMG/M metagenome (GOLD analysis project Ga0316208, IMG submission 204944) | Microbial mat bacterial communities from mineral coupon in-situ incubated in ocean water Damariscotta River, Maine, United States -... | ecosystem: Environmental > Aquatic > Marine >...
TTTATCAATGGTCTGTCGGTATTTTTGTTGCGCCTGAAGAGTCCCATATTTGAAATGTTTTTTGTCGAACTCAAAAATATGGGATTCTGAAGGCTTCTCCTTTCTACGACTTTCGGATGCTAGTGTTGCGTAATATTAATAACCCCTAAACATGAAAAAGAATTTTACCCCGCTGTTCTTTATTCTATTCAGCGTTGTGGCTACTGCCCAAAACCTTGTTGTAAACCCAAGCTTTGAACAGACTGCAAGCAATTGTGGCAATTTTGGTGGAGAAGGGTTCTTTACTGACCTTAACGGAAGCTGGAGTAATGCCAGTAATAACGCTGGTGGTGATAGCTGTTCTTCTCCAGATCTTTTCTCTGCTTGCAATCTTATTTTCGGTAACCCTAGTCCGGTGCATATGCCCAATTCTTTGCTTGGTTATCAGTATTCTCGAACGGGAACACGTCATGCAGGAATCATTACCCACGAAGCTTTGGACGAGTATAGAGAATACATTCAAGGTCACACATCCGCTCCGCTTCAAGCGGGAACTTCTTACTGTGTGAGCATGTATGTGAGCTTGGCCAACGATGTGGTTTATGCCACAGATAACATGGGAATATATTTTTCCAATACAGAGTACTTGCGAGACCCATGCCCAGGAACAACCAACTCTTTGATTAATGTTACACCACAATTAAACTACAATTGTGCTCCTATTATTGATACCACAGCCAACTGGTTTCGCTTAGAATGGAATTATGTGGCTACAGGTGGCGAGCAATATTTTACCATTGGCAACTTCTTCAATAATGCCAATACCAGCATAACAACTGTTGGCAGTAACATCATTAACCCGTACGCCTATTATTATATTGATGATGTGAGCATAATTGCCAGCACACAATGCTGCTACGCTGATGCTCCTGCTGCACAAGTTGTTTGTGTTGATGATGCAGCTTTTAATCTTACAGCAACTGGTGGAGTAGGAAGTAGTTGTTCGAATGCCGTTTCAGGTTCTTGGTCTGGAACAGGAATTACCAATGCAACAACGGGTTCGTTCAATCCAGCAACTGCTGGGATTGGTTCGCATACCTTAACCTATACTCTAAGTTGTGGATATACGGCAACAACCACCGTAGTAGTAAGTGGTTGTGCAACGCTTTCTGTTTGTCAGGAGGCAAATGGAGATTTGACCGTAACAGGCGGAACAGGACCTTATACTTGGAACGAAGAAACGGTTGCCGAAGATTGTAGTAATTGTCTTTTTGCGATTGTTTGCGCTCCTGCCGCAGCAGATTGTCCTGTATTGGTTACATCTTGGACTTCCTTTGCAAATGGAGCAACCATTCCTGTTCCCAGTTCATTTCCAATTCAGGTAGCAGATAGTGATGGTGGTGTATTAGAAATAACTGGAGTGGCTGGATTGCCTTCCTGTTCTGGTAATTGCAACTTGCTGGTGCAACTGGTATCCTCTACAGATGCTTGCGGAGGCGTTGGTAACGGTGGTGCTGTTGTTACATCTACCGGAAACATAGGCACTGTAACGTATTCTTGGAACACAAATCCGATTCAGTCTGGCGCTACCGTTTCAGGTTTAGAAGCTGGCGAATACATCGTTATCGGAACCGATCAACAGGGGTGTACTGACGCGTATACAGTAGTTATAGCTGACGAAATTGTTGTGGCAGATGCTGGGGCTGATGTTGTGGTTTGTAAAGGAGAAACAACAGACCTTACGGCTTCGGGCGGGGCTGGATATGTTTGGAACAATGGTGCTGGAACTAGTGCAACGGTTACCGTGGGTCCAGGCTCTACTACCACCTATACGGTTACCGTTACAGGCAGTGGTGGTTGTGCCGATACGGATGATGTGGTAGTTACCGTTTACGAAACACCATCTGTGAACTTCGGAACCCCTAACACAATGCTTTGTAGCAACGGTTCACCGCTTCAATTGGCCGTAAGTCCGTTGGGCGGAACGGTTAGCGGAGCAGGAATTACAGGTAGTGTTTTTGATCCAGTGGCTGCTGGGATAGGAGAGCACATTATTACGTATGAGTATTTTGATGAACCAGAATGCCCAGGTTCTGACCAGATTACCATTACTGTTGATTTGTGTACGGATATTGCAACAGCAGCTGATCTTGATGGATTGACCATTCTTCCAAACCCAAGCGATGGCATGTTCGTATTGGAGTACGTTGGCGAATTGGAAGGTAAGGTTGATGTGATTGTAACGGATATGACCGGAAGGACGGTGCTTACACCAAAATCCGTAGAAATAAATGGAATGAAGCTTCAGTTAAACATGGTTGGAGCTTCAGATGGGCAATATCTTTTGCATATCAATCAAAATGGCAAACGGCTTAGTGTAACTCGCCTTTCAAAGCAGTAAGTTTCAAATAAATACGGATAAGAAAGGGGCTGTGTCATAAGTTGATTTGCGTAGCTCGTCATGCCGAACTTGTTTCAACATCTATTTGAACTTCAGTAGTTTAAGGTTCTCAAATAAATTCAGAATGACCGACTTAGTAGCTTTTGCGACAGCCTCTTTTCTTTTGACTGGCAAAATATCTCATTATGCTTATCCGCAACTTTCCCCAACGGGATAAATATCACCTGCTGTTTTCATCAATGCCTGAAAATAATTTGCAATGGACAATTTGCTAAAGACAATTTGCAATCTGCCGTGCGGGCCGGTTCAATACGTGAACAAGGGTTTCGCCCGCTAAAGAAAATGAATTTGAAAAACGGTCAACTCTATTTAGGCATTGACAGATCGGAAATTGCAAATTGTCCATCGCAAATAAGATTGACCGCCTATTTTCAGTAATTGGGGAAACAAGCGGATAATCATTTATCTCATCCTTTAGCCACTCTGTATTAACACTTTTTTTGAACACAGATTTTTTGTTGGCACAATAATTGGCTTTCCAATTGCGTAAACACAGGTAGATGGATAAACAGCTACCTAACCTTTAAACCCAACGATTATGAAAACTACAAGCGAGAATACCTCAAATGCAGGACAAGGACTGGAGCAATTGATTCACCTTATTAGCCTGCCAGAAGCGAAAGACGAAAACACTTCAGGTGTTTTTAAAGGGAAAGTAATAAGCTCCAAAACCGGAGCGCGCGTATTTGGTGTGGTAGTAGAGTTGGTAGCAACTCCACACACTTACATCACATCCCCATCGGGATACTTTAAAATGACCGATTTGAACGAGGGAATTTACCTTGCCAAGTTCTCATTTCCAGGCTTTAAAGAAGTAACAGAGGCAATTGCAATCCTAAATGGAGAGCCATTGGATATGACACTATCCTTAGAGGTAGTGGAATAATTCAACAGATACTGCAATAACGAAAAGTCTCGTTCTAACACGTTGGAGCGGGACTTTTCTGTTATACAAATTGCACTTCAAAATGTGCTATAAAGAATTTGAATTATTTTTTGCTCCGATGATTTAAAAAATTCAGGCACCCCGATAGCTATCGGGGCGGCTTTTAAAGAAATCGGGGTGAAAAAGAAACGAATTATATGGGGTATTTTGAAGTTCAATTGGCATTAAACCCCAGATGTACTTGAAACAGCAACTGAGACATGGAAAACATAGAATTTTTCATGGAGAATTTACCCTATCGTTTTCTGTTCTGAGAAAAAGCTCAGTACCTTCTGTGTTACTGTGGCTAAAAACATGTTTATCTCTGAACTAGAAAGTATTCGCCCTGTAGATTTCAATCCTCACCTTCAAAATCTAGAGATACAGAATTGATGCAGTAGCGCATGCCTCCTTTATCCGATGGCCCATCCGGAAAAACGTGCCCTAAGTGTCCACCACATTTCCCGCACAACACTTCTGTACGGATTGAACCAAAACTTTTGTCCAGCTTTTCTACTACAGCACCTTTATTGGCTGTTTTATAAAATGCGGGCCATCCGCATCCACTATCGTACTTAGACCCTGAATCGAAAAGCTTCGACTTGCAGCCAGCACAGTAATATGCCCCATCAGAAAAGTGGAGGTCGTATTTGCCAGTAAAAGCGCGCTCAGTTCCTTTTTCGCGAAGCACACGATATTGCTCATTGCTAAGTTTTTCTTTCCAATTTTTCTCAGTCATGACAGTTGTCGTTACTTGATGGAAATAAATAACAGAACCACAGCTCAGTTGTTTACTGAATAATCAGTTTTTCGCGAGTTAAAATCCTATCGGTATCAGAAACTTGCACAAAGTAGATTCCTGCACTAAGTGTACTTCGTTCAATCGAAAGAGTGGTGGTGTTTACACGACCATAGTTTCTTACCATCCTTCCTGATGGATCAATTAACTGAACAGCTATTTCCGCATTGAACTTGTTATCGATTTTCAAAGTCGAAGACTGTTGCATTGGGTTAGGGTAGAGTGTGAGTTCTACTCCACCATTTGGCAACTCGTCAATACCTGTATATGCAACAATGCATGTATTGAAAGGGTCAACACTTGTAATAGTTTCCTCATAATCCTGATTTACAACCGCCTGAATATCTGAAATACAGAGTAAAGTATCGGTTAGAGAGAGGTAATGAATCCTACAAAGTGGGGAAGGAGTAATGTTTCTTGGAATCAAAGAATCTTGGTAGCTCATTCCAATCACTTCGGCTTCTAATACAGACCATTCTGGCGAAATAGGATAATACGCTGTGTCAACCAGATTTTCAACACTCTCTATGGTCAATCCCGACATCTCAAACTGATAAGCCGCAACATAATTGTGGGGGTTCTTAATGTAAATATCAACGTATTGCTGAGCATGATTCACATTTCCAATGCTGAATTGAACTGTATCGTAAATATTGGTTAAGCCGTAAGGGAAATTGCAATGATCGTGCGATGATCCTGTAACGTACCCGTCATTAGTCAACGAACAATCGACCATCAGCGCAGCGTCATACACGTCAATTTCTCCGTCAGCATTCAGGTCATTACACGGAGTAGCGGTGATGTCATCTGCCAATATGCTAGTGATGTACCCATGCGCGTCAATCACATCTTGGGTTGCATCTGTGTTTATATCTCCACGTAAAGCTGTTCCTGCACAAACACCTTCGCAGTCGGGTTGTGCCGATCCGTAGAGTGTTCCTTGGCAATCGAGGTATGGCTGGCAATCGGGCAACTGCTCAACGTACATTGCCCCACTTACATCTCTGCCAATGTATATGCACAATTGCGCCCAGTTGTTAAGGTGATTAAGCTCGTATCTACCTAAGGCATCCGGGTCGTTATCCCAATTGGCTGTATTTACAAATGTGTACAGTCCGGTATCAACATCGGTCACATCTATCCATTGGCACGAGAGACTAGAAGAATAAATATCGCCACAACCAGCAGAAATGCCCATGGTGCTACAGCCATATTGGAACGTGCCACCCCCAGAACATTCAAGATCCATTACACAGAATCCAGTCTTAAACCCTATTGGTAATTCTACCCCATTTACATCATACAATTTGTACTCAGCATAACCTTTGTAATGTGTATGGTTATGGCAATTCACAAAATCAAACTGGTCTGGGTTTGCAGATGGGCTTCCGATATAATAGTCTAAGGTTCCTATGTTTTTGATATGTGTTGAAAACCGGATTATGTTACGCATTCCGTAGCCATTCATGCAGCCTTCCTCTACCTGACAATCGTTTGCAGGAACGTTCATATTGTCCATGTAAAGCGATGTGGACAATGCAGTTGAATCTACAATTAAATCTGGTCCGTCTGGGCAAAGCGGGTTTCCTGGATAAAGACAATTTCCGTCAGATATTGAAGCCAGCGGATTGTAATTGCATGCCGCGGCATCCATGCATCCCACAACAGGACCATTGTAGGTTAATGACCAATCAATACTTCCTGTACAATCGCCATCGGAACTGCCAATTCTTAACCAATACTCAACCCCTCCTTCAAGCAGCGCTCCCCCAATCATGGCCTGAGGACCGCAACCGCCTTGGTCATTATCGTAGTAAATTGTGCCAGTATTATCCTCCGCCCAATTAAGTCCAGCGCAGTAATCATAAATCCAAATTTTGCTGTTACAAGAATTGTTGCAAGCCTCTACCTCGTATGTTCCTGTTTGGTTGGGAGTAAACGAATACCAAGTATTGGTGGAGGGAGCCGTATAACTTCCTTCCGAAATGATAAAAGCTTCGTTACAGGATGAACCTGGAGGGCAGTTGAATAAATCGAACGTATTTGCTCCGAAATCGCCTCCAGAGGCGACTTCCACACCATCAAGTAATATGGTGTATGCACCTGTTCCGAAGCCGCAGCAAAGTCCGTCTCCAGCACCATCATTAATCTCAAATTTTAGGCATTCTGTTTCCGATACGCAGACTGTTTCTTCATAAAGTGTATTGCTTGCATAGGCGCCTCCCTGTCCTCCAGAGCTCAATACAGTTCCGTTATTATCTAGTAGCCGCCAATCGGTTTCTTGTCCGTAATTGTCGGTTAAGATTTGTATTCCTACCTCAATCTGACCTGAAGGACATTGGGCGTTAGATCTTGAAATTCCGAATACAAATAAGGCAATGGTAAGTAGGAGTAGAATGTTTCTCATGCTTTGTGTTTGAGTTTCGAAGGTAGGTATCTGAAATAAATTAGATTGGAAAAATCTACGCAACCTTACGTATCCAAAACATGAATCAACTAGGCCAACTACCGTGATTCACGTAAATAGCTCGGGTTGCTAATAGTATGGCCGAAAACGCGATTTGCAAATAGTATTTTGTCGATGAATTGGTTATTATTACCGATGAATCATTATATTTATATGTTTAATGGTGTTTATTTGTCGATAAACAATTTGATTTAAGCTTAAAATATGCTGATAGGAACAAAAACCATAACGCGCCAAGTTTTGGAGAAAGTAATCACACCTTCGTCTCTAATTCTGATTGATGGTGATGTAGTTAAAACCTACACACACCCAGATGTTGAGTTTGGTTATGATGAGGCAAAGGACAATGTGGAGGCCATGTGGTCTCATATAGAAAATCGCAGCGTGTTTCATATGGTTGCGCCAGATTCGACTACCCACATTACTATGGAAACCGATGCGTATGGCGATAATCGGTTTGAGGCTATTAAGAAAGGTGAAGCGTTGGTCATAAAAACGCTTGGTCACAGAATTCTTGCAAAAGCCTTTATGCAGGCACGAAGTCACAAATATCCTGTTCGAATATTTGATTGCGAAGCCGATGCAATTGCTTGGTTTGACTCGCTTCGCAAAGCAGAAGAAAAAACCTGAAATTACAGCGGCTTTTTGATGCGGTCTGCCGTATCTAATCCAGAAAGCACTTCAATTTTAATCCCATCAGAGAGGCCTAGGTTTACTGGTCGTTTCTCAAATAGTTGCTCGGTCGTTTCAATCTCGACAAAAGTCGAATCAGGATGGTTTCCAAATATCAACAACGATTCGTCAATAGCGAGAACGCTGTCTCTTCTTTCTAAAACAATATCAGCATTGGCGCTGTATCCTGAACGGATAAACACACCTTTTTGTAATCCCACTTCAGCCTTTATTTTAAACTGAATGGCACCGTTTTCTGCAATTCCTTTAGGAGAGATGTGGTCAAGACGAGCTGAAAACTGATGACCTTCCAGCGCACCAATGGTGATAAGCAAATCCATTCCTTCCTTGATTTTGCCTACTTCACTTTCATCCACCTTTCCTTCAAATATCATTTCTCCCATATCGGCAATGGTAGCAATGGTTGTACCCTCGTTAAACGTGTTACTTTCTATGACCGAATTGCCTTCCTTAACGGGCACTTCAAGTACCATTCCTGATGACGTTGAACGGATTACTGTGTTTGAACTGCTTCCCTGATTTTTAAGTGCGCCTTCTTCAATCAACTGTAAGTTGTTTTCTGCCGCTAGCAACTCCTGCTTTACGTTCATTAACTGTGTTCTAGTTGGCTGGAATTCTGCTTCCGATATCACCCCTTGTTCAACTAAGTTTTTCTGCCTATTAAAGTTGAGTTGTGCATCCTCAACAGCAAGTTCTGCCATCTGCATTCGGTTTTTAGCATTGTTCTGACTTACCATATCAGGCACAATCTTCACCTTGGCAATGATGTCCCCACTTTTCACCATTTGGCCTTCCGCCACGTAAACCTTTTCTACAATTCCGGAAACACGCGGTTTGATGGCAACCTCTTTCTTAGGTGAAATGGTTCCTGTAGCAACGGTTTTCTTAATGATATTGGTACGGAAAGCCTGAGCCGTTTCAAACACCACGGGCGGTTCTTGAGATTTATCGTAAAGGTGCCAAAGTGTGTATCCAAATCCTCCTAGGATAACTGCCACTACCAATATTCTTACAAATGATTTCATGAGTTCAGTTAAAAGTTTATGCTCTTCCAGATTCCCTCCCCTTCGGGGAGGTCAGGAGGGGCTTTTAGTTTTCAGTTCTAAGTGCTTCAACAGGTTTTATTTCGAGGGCGCGATAAGCGGGAATGAATCCAGCAAAACAGCCAGATACAATCAGCACTCCCAACGCTATCAAAATGGTTTCAAAGTTTATCTCAGGATTCTTGAAGGAATCATCTTCAATCAGCGGCCCGACAAATTCCACGGCCCAAACGCCAAGTACAATTCCAATGTAGCCTGCTAAGGAGGTGAGAACCAATGCTTCTAAAATAATCTGACTTACTATGCTAGTAGGGCTTGCGCCAATGGCTCTACGAATACCAATTTCTTTAGTACGCTCTTTTACAATTACCAGCATAATGTTGCTGATTCCGATAACACCTGCAACTAACGTAAGTGTTCCCACAAACCAGATTAAGAAATTGATACCTGAGAAAACATTGGCGTATTCCGCAAAGTCTTCTTCATTATTATTGGTTCCAAAAGCAAATTCATCATCAGGATGAATGCGATGCCGTTCCTTAAGAACCTTTACAATCTTCTCTTCCATTTCGGCTACAGAAACACCATCCACAGGTAAAAAACCGAAGTAGCTAACTCTATCTGCATAGTTGAATGCTTGCTGAAATGAACTGAATGGAATGAAGATGCTTTGTGCATCATCCTCAGCTTCTTCGCCCGATTTTTTGCTTTTGAAAGTTCCGATAACTGTAAAATAAACACCGTTTATTCTAATGTTCGAGCCAATTACATCCTCACCTAGGTCAAATAAATCATTCACGACTTTTGAGCCAATAACGGCAACTTTCCGCTTCTCATCAATATCGAGGTGGTTAAGTAATCGACCTTGGCTTGCTGCAAATTGCTGAATTTCAACTATTTCGGGAACATCTCCTTTGATGCTATAAGAACCAGTGTTTTTCCCTCGATAAACATTGGCATCACCCCGCCAGCCGCCTAATTCATTCCTCGGTGCAATTACTCGTGCTTCAGGAACAAGCTGGCGAAGCGCCTTCGTGTCTTGGTTGTTCATTTGAAACCATCGTCCTGCCGGTAAACCTTTGTATGGCTTGGTTGTACGCTGACTCCAAACGTAAAGAGAGTTAGTTGCAAAACCCTGAAACTCATCGTTAACACCATTTTGCAAGCCAGAACCAGCGCCAAGCATAATTATGAGCATGAAAATACCCCAAAGCACACCAAAGGCGGTAAGTACGGTGCGCAGTTTATTTGCACCCAATGTGTCAAATACTTCTCGCCATCTGTCCGAATCAAAAATGCTCATTCTTCTCTCAACGCTTCAATTGGACTTATGGATGCTGCTTTGATTGCTGGAATTAGGCCGGCAAGTGTTCCTGCAATTATTAGGACGAGGGTGGCGATGCTAGCCGTATTCAAATCCACCTCAGGATTTTGAAATATACCTGGGTCTTCAATCAAGCTGCTTGCCGCTTCCAATAAAAATACGCCAGCAACTAAGCCCAAATAACCTGCAATACTGGTTATGAAAATGGCTTCCATAATTATAAGAGAAACAACTGAAAACGGACTTGCTCCAAGTGCTTTCCTGATTCCAATTTCTCGTGTTCGTTCTTTCACAACAATCATCATAATATTGCCAATGCCAACAATACCGGCTATAATGGTTCCAATGCCAATAATCCAAACAAAGAGGCTGATGGCGTTTAATACATTTAGGACTTGCATGTATTGGTCCGTTGTGTTGTTAATCCAAACGGCTCGTTTATCCTCTGGAGAGAATTGATGTAATGCAGCCAACCTGCTTCGAATTTCCTGCTCTATTACTAAACTTTCTTCTGGCGTAGCACCCCCAATTGTAGAACTAATAGCGTGTACATTTCTTCCTCTGTCAAAAACAATCTGACCAACGGTTATTGGGATGTAACCCCGTCTATTGTCTCTGGCGCCACCACCATCTTTGAACGTTCCAATAACCTTAAACGAGATACCGCCAACATTAATCTCTTTTCCTAAATGGTCTCCCTTTGGGAAAAGCTCTTCTTGAATTGGAATTCCTAAAACGATAACTTTTCTGCGCTGTTCTGTGTCAATGTCATTCAAGAACCGGCCAGTAATCATGGTGGCATTTTCCGCATAAAACTGTCCTGGGTGCGTGGCAATTACACCAAAGTTTCCTTTCCGGTTTTTATAAACCATATCATGATTTGACACCCAAATACGAGATGCTACATTCTCCAAACCGGTCACCCTTCCGTTGTCTATCACGTCATGGTCATCATCCGTAAAACGAATAGATCGCCCAGGTTGTAATCCTTTAAACGGAATGGTTGTACGACCCTGATAAATCCAGATACTGTTGATGGCGTCTGACTCAAAATCTGCTTTGAATCCATTCCTAAGTCCATTACCTGAACCAAGCAAAATAATGAGCATAAAGATGCCCCAGAACACGCTGAATCCGGTTAGAAACGTTCTTAGCTTGTTTTTACTAATCGTTTCAAATATTTCTTGCCATTTATCGGCATCAAACATGAGAGGCCGCTGTTTGGTAGCTGTCGTTTTCTATCAAACCGTCTTTCATCAAGATAACCCGATTGGTTTGATTGGCAATGTCTTGCTCGTGGGTTACAATAACCACCGTCATCCCCGCTGAGTTTACTTCTTTCAGCATTTGCATCACTTCGTTAGATGTCTTGCTGTCAAGTGCTCCGGTTGGTTCATCTGCTAAAATGACCTTGGGTTTGGTTACCAAAGCCCGTGCAATAGCCACACGCTGCTTCTGGCCGCCACTCATTTCGCTCGGTAAATGTTCTGCCCAATCAAGCAATCCAACTTGTTCTAAATACGCGAGGGCTATATTATTTCGCTTGCGTCTTCCAACTCCTTGATAGTAGAGTGGGAGTGCCACGTTTTCCATGGCGTTTTTGAAGCTGATTAGATTGAAACTCTGAAAAACAAAACCAAGCAATTTATTTCTGTACAGAGCAGCTTTGGTTTCGCTAAGGTTTTGAATAAGCGTATTGTCTAGATGGTAGGTCCCAGAATCGTAGCTGTCTAAAATCCCGATAATATTGAGAAGGGTCGATTTTCCAGTTCCTGACGAGCCCATAATGGAGACAAGTTCTCCTTTATTGATGCTGAGGTCAATCCCTTTAAGAACCTCCAACTTGTTGGTTCCCATTTGGTACGATTTCCTAATTCCGGATAGTTGAATCATGTTTGGCGAAAATAGACTGAAGTTTCTTGCCTAATAGTTAAGAACTATAGGGTCTAGTTAAAAATTGTGAACGGACGCTAAGACTGGGATTCATCAGCTTAAATACTGTGCTCCGTCAGGTTTGTAATGAGATTCAAATAGGAACTTGTGTCAATAAATTAACTGCTATGAAAAGAATACTAGTTCCAACAGACTTTTCAGAATCTGCATATGCTGCGGCTGAGGTTGCTGCCGACATTGCTAAAAGAACCGAAGCAAGGGTTTACCTCTTACACGTGGTCAATCTTCTAGAATATGGCGATGAAGATGAAATATCTAAACAGCTTTTTGTAATGAGGCTTGTACGGCAACGAATGCAAAAGATGATTAATCAGAAATTCTTTGAGGGGGTTAATGTCGTAGAGGTTCTTCAGTTTGACCTCATTCATGAGACCATAACCAAGCTTGCTGATAAACATGAGATTGATCTTATCGTTATGGGATCGCATGGTGCTAGTGGCATTAAAGAACTGATTTATGGGTCAAATGCACAGAAAATATTGAGACGTTCTAAGTGTCCTGTTTTGACAATTAAAAGCGTCCCCAAAAATCTTGAGTTTAAAAATATTGTCTTTGCCTCTAGTTTCGATTCTGAGGTTGAAACGGCTTTTCTTGCCGTTCAACGATTTTCCGAAATCTACAAAGCACAACTTCACATGTTAAGGGTTTGTACTGTTTCAGATTTTGAGTCAACAAAAGTTTCAAACGAAAAGATGCATGCCCTAGCACTTGCAACTGGTTTAACCAAATACACCGCCAATGTCTATAACGATAATACTTTGGAGTCGGGCATTAGTGAGTTCTCAAAATTGGTTGATGCTGATTTTGCTGCAATTGCAACTCATGGTAGGGATGGAATTTTACATATACTTATGGGTAGCCGAACAGAGGAACTTGTAAATCATCAGAAAATTCCAATTTTGAGTATGAGAATTCAAGATTGACCTGTTGCAACTATTCTCAAACCTGACGGAAGACAGTTTGTAAACTGCAGTTCTTGGTATGTTCGCTCAATGAATAAGCGACATCTCGATTTTATCGCATGGGGCATGGCGGTTGTGTATTTATGGTTTGGTGTACTTAAGATTATTCCGGGAGCCAGTCCCGCAGAGGAATTGGTTGCTTCTACAGTTGGTAAGTTGTCTTTCGGACTTGTTCAAGAATCACTTGCTGTATATTCAGTAGGGTTTCTAGAAATTTTCATAGCTCTCATCTTGGTGTTTTCAAGATTCCGCAAGTTCAGTGCTGTGCTGGTTATAGGTCATTTATTTTTCACATTCACCCCTATTTTGTTGTTCCCAGAAAAGTGTTTTTCTTCTGTTTTGGTACTTACTCTTCTAGGTCAGTATGTAATTAAGAACATTATTCTTTCAACATCTGCCTTTATACTTTTTGAATATTCTGAGAGCTAGGAGAAAAGCTTTGTACGTTAGCGGTATGATTAAAAGCGTTCTAGGTCTTATTTTGTTTTTCATGTCTTTTACCGCTTTTTCACAACGGGTGGCCATAACCGCACATCGCGGAGCTTCGGGCTATGCTCCCGAAAACACCCTCTCATCCGTAAAAAAGGCACTAGAGATTGGGGTGGATAGAATTGAGATTGATGTGCAGCAAACCTCAGATGGAATAGTTGTGCTTTTACATGATAAAACCCTAGACAGGACCACGAATGCCAAAGGAAAAGTTGGAAAAAAAACGTGGGAAGAACTCAAAAATGTAAAGGCCTACGGAAAGTTTGAGAACGAATTTCCGGATGAGCCAATTCCTACGTTGGAAGAGGTTTTTGAGCTTTTAGATGGGGTGGTTGAATTTGTGATAGAGATTAAAGCAGGGAATAAAACTTACTCAGGAATAGAGGATAACGTTGCGGCTCTCATCAAAAAATACAAAGCGGAGAAATGGGCGGTGGTTCACAGTTTTAATGATAAAGTGCTGAAGCGTTTGCATAAATACTATCCTGAAATACGTCTGCAAAAACTGTTCGTGTCTTATTCTGGAGGATTGATGCTCGACTTCAACCTTCATGCAACAAAACTTTCAAAGTATGATTATGTGGAGGCCTTTGGTGTAAGCGTATCTGGTACTAATAGAAAGCTTGTTGAGAAGGCACATTCGTTGCAAAAACAGGTGCATGTATGGACCGTGAATAAGGAAGAAGACATGCAGGAAATGATTAGTCTTGGCGTTGATGGACTGATTAGTAATTATCCCGACAAAGTCAAGGAATTGGTCGGTCGCAAGTAAAACTCATCATACATTTGTTCTATGACGGAATCCGCGGAAAACAAGCTCAAATCAATCTTTCTTGTAGCCTTGGTTACGTATGCCATTGTGATAACTGCTGTGGGTATTTTAGCCTTGTATCAAGGCGAAAACAGAAGTATTTGGCTTGGAGTAACTGTTTCTGCCGCCACTATTTCCTTATTCTTTGCACGGCTGTATTTGGTTCGAGTGCCAAGAACCTCTCCCGGATTAATGGGGTTCACAATTTCCATATTCGGTACCACCATGTATTCCATTTTTCAGAGCTATGATCAGCAAGCTGTTTCTATTGCGCCAATACTTGGGATGATGTGCATTGCAGGTTGGGCTGGTTACGTTATGTGGTATTCTGATCTTGGCGACAGGAGCAAAGAGAAAATCAAGGAGGGAAAACGCCTGCCTAAAATTGAGTTGGAAGATTACGATGGCAATAAATTGAGTTCGGATGATTGGAAAGGGCAGAAGCGGCTCGTTATTTTTTACCGAGGCAATTGGTGCTCTATTTGCAGCGCTCAAGTACAAGAGTTGGGAGATTTTGAAAAACAATTTAACGAGTTGGGAGTGAGAATAACACTTATCAGCCCTCAGTCGCATCAAAAAAGTAAGAATCACGCCAAGCGTGTCGGAATGGATTACGATTTTCTCGTAGATGTGAATAATCAAGCGGCTAAAACGCTGGGAATATTACATGAGAATGGCTTGCCAACAGGCTTTCAAGTACTGGGATACGAAACCGATGTACCTAAGCCAACCACTTTTGTTTTGGATGAAAATGGAAAAGTGATTTTTGCCGACCTTACAACCAATTACCGGTTACGAACTAGGCCTGAAGACATTATTGCAGCATTGAAAAGTTGAAAAAACACGCATTCATATCGGTCGTATTATCCATGATTTTGGCTAATGTTTTTGGGCAAAATTGTTCTTCGGAAAGATATTTAAATAATATATTCCAATCATCTGTTACGCAGGATGTTGTGTTTGGCAACTCGCCTGCTTTAACAGCAGTTTATGTTGCAGAAAACGTTACCGTTAATCAGGAAATGACAATGGATGTTTTCTTTCCTGTTGGAGACAATTTACCCAAGCGACCACTTGTGATTTTGGCGTATGGTGGAGGTTATCTGTTTGGAACTAAGGAAGACGAAGATGTTTGGGCAACTTGCGATAGTTTGGCTAAAAAAGGCTACGTAACGGCCAGTATCAATTACAGAATGAATATGAACGTTGCTAGTGGAGCTAGCGCAGTAAGAGCTATATATCGTGCGGCTCAGGATTATAGCTCGGCCATTCGGTATTTGAAGGAATACGCTAACACATACGGCATTGATACCAACTATGTGTTTGTGGGTGGTGTAAGTGCTGGTGGTTTCTCAGCCATGCACGCGGTTTATCTCGATGATAGCGAACGACCAACAGAAACTTTTCAGTCAGGATTACTTGGCACAAATCCAGATTTGGGATGTGTGAACTGTGCAGGAAATAACTATCAGCATACAACCAAGGTTCGGGGTATTATCAACCTATGGGGAGCCTTGATGGACACCAACTATATACAGCAGAATGAGATTGTTCCAATGACCTTGTTTCATGGGACTAACGACCTTATTGTACCTTACGATTATGGTTTTCCGTTTACAGCGCTATTTCTAATGCCAGAAGTATTTGGTTCTGTTAATATTGCTGCACGAGTTAATAATCTCGGTGGTAATGCCGAATTGAACTTGTTCCCTGGTGTAGGTCACAACATTTGGGGATTAAACGTAAATAACGTAATGGTTGGAGGTCCAACTGAACATTGGAATCCTATAACGGATAGTATTGTTTCGTTCTTGTACGAGAACATTCGCCCAGAAGCTCCACAATTGACTTTTACTACACCAGCTTGCGAATTGGATACGGTTTTTATTCAGATTACTAATTTCCCTGCTGATGCGCTTGGGTGCTGGAATGTAGAACTCGGAGATATTGTTTGGTCGAGTTCAGATTCATCTGAAATTGGTGTTGTCTGGAGTACAACTGGAACCTATGACGCGACAGCAGTTGTGTTCAATCATTTGGGTGCGGTTTCGATTCCTGCATCGGTTGAAGTAGTAGTTCATCCATCTCCTACCGTTTCTATTTCCAACAACAATGGAATACTTGAAGCATCGGGAAGTTATCCCTCTTACCTATGGTACGTTGATGGTCAACTATTACAAGGCGAAACTGATTACCAACTAATTCCAACTAGCCTTGGACAGTATGCCGTGGAGGTAACCAATGATGCAGGATGTAGTTCGTTTTCAGAAACGTTTTTAGCTGTTGGTATTCAGGAAATTTCAGCTTCCAACAGGGCGATTGCAAGCATTCGTGTGTTTGATACAATGGGTAGGCTAGTTGCTCTGTTTGCAAGTAAAGAGGAACTGAATAATTCAGATTGGTATTCAGACCAATTGTTGCTCCTTCAGTACTTTGATGCCGAGCAGAACCTCATTGGTTTAGAAAAGAAGCTGATTAAGGCTTTTTAACCAAGGTTACTTCATCCTTGTTGTAGAAAAAGCTCAAGCGCATGTTCTTTTTAAAGAATTCCTGCATCTTTTCTGGAGAGTCAAATTGCTCGTCAATGTTATCCGTCACTTCATACAACACCAATCCTACAGGAACGTAATCAATGCGATGAAGCAAGTACTCATTCGTGCCCGATTCCACCATGTTCATAAACATGAAACCATTAATTGAGGTAGTGTGTCCGATGTAATTTTTAGAAGTGTACTCGCTCTCTTCAGAATTGTATTGAACATGTTCTATTGCATATCGTACAGAGTCGTATTCCTCAATTACATAGTAGTCTGGATTTTCCTTTTTTGCCTGAATTTCAGGAACCCAAGAGCCCATCATTCTTTTCTGGACCAATTCTTCGGCTTTTCCTAAAGCCACATTAGATTTATATGGGCATCCCCACAAAAGCACAAGCATTCCGAAGGCGAGAGCAAAAAGTGTAGTTTTCTGTATCATGCCCGAAAGTTATCGCATTTTTTTCTGAAGTATTGACCAATGTCAAATCATCGTTCCCAATCGTAGTATCTTGCGCGCTTATTTTTAAAATATGGATGAGTTTTTACGATTGGCCGATCAGCTTGTTATTTATCAGTTAAGATCTTCTTGGTTTCAGATTTCTAAACTGTACAACGAAATTGCTGCAGAGCACAATGCTTCTGTTAGTATGGCATTTGTGTTACTGGCCATTAACGAAGAGGAGGGGACACCCGTGACCAAAATTGCACCACGCATGGGAATGGAACCCAATAGTTTGAGTCGAATACTCAAATCTATGGAGGAAGATGGTTTTATACTTCGGAAGAAAGATGAGGCAGACAAGCGCATGGCTTACGTGTGTCTCACAGAAAAAGGAAAAGAAAAACGAGAGGTTGCTTTAAAGGCAGTTTATCGGTTAGAGCGTGCTATTGTAAATCAAATTGACGAAAAGAAATTAGAGGCCTTTTTTGAAGTTGCCCGCCATATTCCGGATGCCATTGACGAGTTCAAGGAAAAGATGGCAGCTTACGAAAACCCGTAAAGGTTCATTTTTGGGTAATTGTTGCTTTTATAACTTGAATTCAGCCAATAGAAAATCTATTACGTCTTGAAACTACTGCAAATTTTAGGACGTGACACAGATAAGTAGCGTTACCGCTTAAGAATGCGTTTGGCGCTTATGCCTTCGTCAGTTGTAATTCTCAATATATAAGAACCAACGGGAAGCTCAGAAATGTCAATTCTGTTATCGTTTACACTTGGGTTGAGGACAATGGAACCAAGCAAATTGATTACTTCAATCGATTGAATTGAGTTAGCAGCAACACCAATAGTAAGGGCGCCCGTGGTAGGAATTGGATATACTGGCAATTCTCTGCTATACACATCATTGATTCCGTTTGGTTCGGCTGGAGTTTCGCCATATTTGAAATTCAGAATTGGCGCCCATTCTGGGTTAGTAGCATCGCTAAACGTGATAGAGCCACCTGTAAACCCAGGAACGGAAATCATAAATTGAACAGACTCCGAACTATTGATATTTTGCAGCATTTCGGCAGTTAGGTCAATACGAAACCAATTTCCATCCTTTGAATTATTACCGAATGCACCTCCTTTGCATACCTCGTCAGAAACGTCACCAGTTTCGGTAAAATCGACAGCTTCAACATCGGCCGTGGTGCCAAAGTTTCCGTTTACCATTTTTACTTGAACGGTACCATTAACAATCGGGTTTGTTCCCTTAATTGACTCTCTTCTAAGGAATATACTAGCTTTTGAAAGCGTGGTATCTGCCATGTTCTGGGTATCAAAAGAAACAACCGCAGCTATTTCATTACCAGCTACATCCTCTCCCATCTCTAACTCTTGCGAAACAATGCCATTAGAGGTGACCGAACCATCTAAATTACCTCCTGAAGAAAGTGCATATAAATCGTCCATAAAAAATTTCTGATAGAATTTCTCAGCTTGATATGTGAACATTTCCAAATAAGACTTCGGAGAAAGGTGGAAGGCATCTGTAAAAGAACTTGCATATAATCTCATGGCAGATTTTGGAGACGGATAGTCGGGGTAGCCCAATGGCAATGGAGCTGTTTGTGGAGGATACGTTCCTCCTGGAGCAACGCCAAGTGGCGAATTTTGTCCTACAGTGTATTGAAGAATACCTTGCGCAGGAACAAAATCTAGCTGAGGGTCAGTGTCGGCCACTGCGGCTACTGAGTCAGACATGTCGTTAAGAATTGTATTTATTGTAATGAAGTCTGGTTGCCCCATATCGCTCCAAGTTCCATAAAACGGATGGAATGTTTGAAACGGAGCAACGTCTTCAATAACCTCTTCAAAGTTTGGGTAGGTGTAACCAGCCCAAAAAACACGCATGCCGGGTCGCGTACCCTCAAGAAAATCAACAATAGAATCGAGTCTGTATCTCACTGCCAATGCCAGCGAATCTGTTTGCGCCTGTGTCATCGAAACATTCCAATCTCCAAGTAGGTCGTTCCCCCCAATGCTTAAATGAACGATGTCGATTTGCGGATTAGCATCAATAATATTTTGAATGTCTGTCTGTTTGTCAGCTTGTAAAAAGTCATCCGTTTGAGCACCATTTTGGGCTATAGAAAGGGTGGAAGTGAACTTCTTATCAGAGTGACCAACATTTTTTAATCCGTTAGTAATGGTTTGGTCACCATTCATAAATGCAGCCCAACTGTCACCAACCAAAAGAACTCGGTTTGTAGGTATTTCAACACATTGCGCATTTGCCCACCCGTGTCCAAAGCCAACAAGTAGGAGGAGAGTAAATATTTTTTTCATGGGGTTAAATAGAAGTTTTCGGGGATGAAATTAACGATAATGTAACACCAAATCCTATTGGAAACTTATGCCGATACAGTAATGTCAGCCATTATACATGTGGTTTGACATGATGAGGTCCTAGTTCTGATAAGGAAGAACAGCCAATCAATTGCATCACGCGTGTCATTTCATCTCGTAGGATGTCATAAGCTTTTGTGACACCCGCTTCGCCACCAGCTGCCACGCCATAGAGGTAAGCTCTTCCAATTAAAACGCCTTTAGCACCTAAGGCAATTGCTTTAATTACATCGGAACCGCGTTGAATACCTCCGTCAATAATTACCTCCGTACTTGAACCTACGGCTTGTATAACTTCTGGCAGAATATCCATTCCGGATGGTGCACCATCTAATTGACGGCCTCCATGGTTGGAAAGAATTATGCCAGAAGCACCCATTTCAGCAGCGAGAACAGCGTCTTCTACAGACTGAATTC
>Ga0316208_1001728_pt1 | contig 19688 bp, 16 predicted proteins | sample 3monopyrite_MG_FD_204944 | JGI IMG/M metagenome (GOLD analysis project Ga0316208, IMG submission 204944) | Microbial mat bacterial communities from mineral coupon in-situ incubated in ocean water Damariscotta River, Maine, United States -... | ecosystem: Environmental > Aquatic > Marine >...
CGCTATCCAGCGGATCGAAATGACAAATGTGAGAAACGTTAAATCAAAGTTCACTGATCATCGAATCAGATGTCATGCATATCGATCAATAAAACCTATCCAAAAAAAAGGAAGCTCCGATCAAAGGGCTTCCTTTATTGTTAGCAATCTATAGCCTGCCGTCTGTAACAGCGCTCCGTTTCATAACAACGCCACGGAATGGGGCTATAATCCAGTAAACAAGATCAGCTTAGAGATGCCATTTACATGACATCCCGGGGATAAGCTTTCTTTTATGGAAATTAATCCATGATTTTGCGCAAAAATGCGGGTTGATCTGAATCGTCTTTTCGGATACGTTCCGTACTTTGTCGAAATGGGGCAACATTTGTTGGTTGTTCACTTTGCAGTGGCTCTTCCATTTGTTGCTCTTCTTCATCACGACGAGCATTAATGTCGCGGCGTAAATAAGATGGAGTATCCAATTTCTTAAGATTATTCTCGCCTTTATAATAATCGCCGGTAGTACGGGTAAATCGTGTCGGGATTTCCTGTTTGGCAGCCGGTGCTTGCGTTTTTATAGCTTGTTCAGCAGGTAAACCGGCCGGTTTATTTGGGGCAATTCTAACTCTGTTACGTTCCTCTGCTAAATCGAATCCGGTAGCAATTACAGTAACTCTGATTTCATCGCCGAAGCTCTCATCCAAAACAGTACCAAGAATAATTTCAGCATTATCACCGGCTTCTTGCTGAATAATGCTGGTTGCAGTTGTAGTCTCCCGCATACCTAGGTTTGAACCCGCAGAAATATTAACCAAAACATTGCGTGCACCATTGATACTAACACCATCCAATAGTGGAGAATTTATAGCTTCACGCGCAGCAATTTCAGCCCGATCGGTACCTTCTGCAGTAGAGCTACCCATAATAGCAGCACCGCCATCGGTCATTGTTGTTCGAACATCAGCGAAATCAAGATTGATAAGCCCCGGCATAAGAATTAAGTCGCTAATGCCACGTGTGGCACTGTATAGTACTTCATTTGCCAGAGCAAAAGCCTCAACCAGCGATGTATTTTCATCCGCAATATCCAGCAATCGTTCATTTGGTATTACAATTACTGTATCGCAGTTTTTCTTTAATTCGTTGATACCTTCAAGCGCATATTTCTTACGAATTTTGCCTTCACAATCGAATGGAGTTGTGACAATACCCACCGTAAGAATACCACGGCGTTTTGCCATTCCGGCTACCACAGGGGCTCCTCCTGTTCCTGTTCCACCGCCCATTCCTGCAGTCACAAAAATCATATCTGCACTTTCGATGGATTCTTCAATTTCGTGTCGGTTCTCTTCTACAGCTTCGCGACCGATTTCTGGTCGAGCGCCTGCACCTAAACCGCTTGTAAGAGCAGCACCAACCTGTACTTTGATATCTGCCATACTTGCTTTAAGGGCCTGTGCGTCTGTGTTAAGTGCAATATACTCAACACTGTCTAGACCCATATTAATCATGTTGTTGATGGCATTTCCGCCACCACCGCCAACGCCAATTACTTTGATTTTGGCATTTTCCTGGCTCTGTTCATCAAAGAAGAATCGAGAGTTGATATTAGCCATGTTAACTCCTGTTATTGTTTACTGGATGTTTTTTTGATAGATAATTATTCTGATATTTTTTCAACATGAAATGATTCATGTTAAAGCTCTTTGAACCAGCTTTTCATGCGGTCAGCAATTTTGGTCATCACTTGCTCCACACTCGTTGGTTTCCCCGACCCCGGGATCATAGTTTTGCTGGTATTAGTACCGGTTTGTAAGGCATGTACAACTAAGCCAACACCGGTTGCATAAATGGGACTGTTTACTTCTTCAACTAACCCACCTGTGATTCCTAATGGAATCCCTATTTTTGCATCCATACCAAGTATTTCATTAGCCAATGGACAAATATTTTTGATCAATGATCCGCCGCCTGTAAGCACAACTCCGGCACTTAATGCATCTGAATAGCCACTGCGTTTTACTTCAATGCTTACGATTTCGAGTATCTCTTCCATTCTAGCCTGAATAATTTTTGCCAGAATACTTTTTGTGATTTCTTTGGGAGGTCGGCCTGCAATACCCGGCACTGTAATCACTTCATCGTGTTCAATCAGATCAGCATAACATTCGCCATGATTTCGTTTCAGTGTTTCTGCTTGATCATCCAGCACACTTAATCCAAGTCGGATATCGTCGGTAACTTTTTGGCCAGCAATTGCAATTACGGCAGTGTGTCGAATGGTGTTGTCACGGAAAATCGCTACATCTGTAGTTCCGCCACCAATATCTACCAAAACTACACCAGCTTCTTTTTCCTCTACATCTAGAACAGAATAAGAGGAAGCAAGTGGCTCTAAAATAATATCGGCAACCTGATAACCGGCACGTTCTACGCAGCGATAAATATTTTTAGCTGCCGAAACTAAACCGGTGATGATATGTACTTCGGCTTCCATCCGCATTCCGCTCATGCCTACCGGGTCGTTAATTCCATCCTGACCATCGACCACAAATTCTTGTGGAATAACATGCAAAATTTGTTGATCGGTAGGGAGCATGATGCGTTGGCAATCTTCCAGCAAACGCTCTACATCCTGTCCGGTAATTTCATTGTCTTTATTGTTGATGGTAATTACGCCTTTACTGCGCATACTTCGAATGTGATCACCAGCAATTCCAACATTTACAGAATTAACTTGAATGCCAGATGCTAATTCTGCTTGGGCTATTGCGTCTTTGATGGCATTCACTGTTTTATCGATGTTGACTACAACACCTCGATTTAACCCATCACTTGGGGCTTTCCCAACTCCTAGAATATTTATCCGATTTGACTCATCGATGGAAGCAACGATGGCGCAAATTTTTGTTGTCCCGATATCGAGACCGACCATAATATTTTCCTGTTCTAACATTACCTTATACCGCTGTTTAGATGATTGCTAATAGTTTGACTGCATATTTCTTTTGTAAATTTGTTGTCATCCCAAATAAAATTCAGGATCACAAATAGGTTGAATGCTGCAAATTTCATGATTCAACCTCTCTGGTTACCACCTGGTTAATAAATCTCAAATCAACCTGTTGCATGGTTTTTATGCTTTTTACAGCAACAACCTCACTGTAAAAGACTTCCCAGTTTCTTAGTTTTTGATCAAAATCATTTAGCCCGAATAGTAATTTCACACCATTCTCATGGCTAAGAGCCACCACACCGTTGTAGGAATCGTAAGCCACTTCGCTAATAGTTGCCCACCCAAATTGATTTCGAAGGGCACTCACTAGGAAGTCACGAACCTGATTGAACTCTTTGCCGGAGAGAGTGTCTTGGTTCATTTTGGCATCAAATCCATAAACCAAAGGCAGATTACGTTGTTTTCCGGCAATGATAGGAAGCTTCACTCCATAGGCGTCTACATAAACTTCATTATCTCCATTCACTAATAAAGCAATTGGAAAACGCTCACGAGTGGAAATCTTTAACTTGCCTAGAGCATCAATATAAGTTGAAGCATGATGTACGTAATCCAGTTCTTCAACTTTAAGAATTACATTGGATAGGTCGATGCTGTCAGGATGTACACCAATATCAATCTTTGAAACACGAATTATATCATCGGTTGGTGTGAAATAATTACCTTCAACAACAACTAATTTCACACGAAGGTTTTGCTGCCAATACATTGCAGTAATGATGGAACCTCCCAAAATAAATATCACCAAAGCAGCCCAAGGCAGTACTTTTTTAGAAGAAGAGCTATGTGATTTTATTGTACTCAAGAACGAGCTTCGACTTTAAATTTTCCTGTTTCTATTTCTTTTACAAATGTGTCACCTGATTTATAAATATCACCGGCACCCATTGTTATGATGATGTCGCCCGGCTCAATAATCTCTTTCAACTTGTTAGAGACTTCGTTTTTGTCTTCCACATAAAACACGTTCCGATGCCCGTAATTTTCAGCGGTATCTGCTATCAGTTTTCCGGTAACTCCTTCAATCGGTTTTTCTCTTGATGGATAAACATCAGTAATAACCATTACTTCTGCATCAAAAAAGGAAAGACCAAATTCTTTGTATAATTCTTGTGTTCGTGAATACAAATGAGGTTGGAAAACAGCTACTACTCGCCGATCCGGCCAACCTGCATTTGCTGCTTGCAGAGTTGCTTGAACTTCTGTTGGATGGTGTGCATAATCATCAATCACCATTACTCCGTTATTGTACTTCAATTGGAAACGGCGATAAACACCTTCAAAACTTTCCAGTCCTTCTTTTATGAGTTTGAAATCGATGTTCAGCTCAAGCCCGGTTGCAACGGCAGCTAGTGCATTTTTAACATTATGCTCGCCTGGTGCTTTTAAAGTGATTACGCCTAGTTTTTTCCCTTCTAGTAAAACGGTAAAAGTGCTATTAAACTCACTCATCTGTAAATCGGTAGCTCGAACGGTGGCTTGCGGTGTTATGCCATAGCTAATAATCCTTCGCTCTAAATTTGGGAGTATGCTTCGAACATTGGGATCATCAAGGCAAACTACGACTGCCCCATAAAAAGGAACTTTATTTGAGTAATCGATGAAGGCATTCTTTACATCTTCTAAATCATCATAAATATCAAGATGTTCGGCTTCAATATTAGTAATAATGGCGATAGAAGGAGTGAGCCGAAGGAATGTTCTGTCGAATTCATCAGCTTCTACAACAATTACATCGCCTTTTCCAACAACAGCGTTTGTTTTGTCGAAACTGTGCACTTTCCCACCCACCATGATGGTAGGGTCATAATTTCCTTTTTGAGTAACTAACCCAATCATGGTTGTTGTGGTAGTTTTACCATGTGTACCGGCAACGCCAATACCATATTTCATCTTCATTAACTCAGCAAGCATTTCTGCTCTTTTTATGGTAGGAATGCGTAGTTCTAATGCAGCTCTGGTTTCCTCGTTTTCTTCAGCTTTTACTGCACTGGTAAAAACAACTACATCTGCACCTTCGATATTTTCGGCGGCATGGCCTTCAAATATTTTTGCCCCAATTTCCTCTAAACGTCGAGTAGTGTCACTCAAGGCGCCATCTGAACCGGTTACTTTATAACCACGCTGAATTAATATCTCAGCCATTCCGCTCATACCAATTCCACCAATCCCTACCATGTGGATGTGTTTGGTTTTTCCAAATACCGGCTGTGTTTCGAAACGTTTACTCATTAATTCAGTTGGGATTTTGCTAGTTCTAAAATTTCTATTGCAATAGTTGCAGCGGCGTCCGGTTTTGCTAAGGAAAGTGCTGCTTTATTCATTTCTTGAAGACGTTGTTGATCATTGATTAATTTTGAAACCAATTCGGCAATCACATCAACTGCATCGGAATCTTTTACTAATTCTGACGCACCTGCATCAACCATCGATTGAGCATTTTGTGTCTGATGATCTCCGGCAACATTTGGTGATGGTATTAATACACTGGGTTTTCCAATCAGCATAAATTCACTGCAAGAACTAGCCCCGGCGCGGCTAATAACTAAATCTGATGCTGCATAAGCTTCGGGCATAGAATCGATAAATGCAGTCAGTCGTAAATTTGGATAAGCGGTTTCATCAACCTCAGCTTTTAAAGCGTCAACATAACGCGATCCACATTGCCAGATAATTTGTAGTCCAGCTTTGTTATGTAGCTCATCTAAGTTTTCTTTGATTGCTTCATTAATAGTTCTGGCGCCACCACTTCCTCCCATGATCAATAACACCGGTTTGTCATCATCAAAATCAAAAGCATGTAAGCCAGTTTTTTTCTCCACCAGAGAAAGTGTACTGCGAGTTGGGTTTCCTGTAATCTGTGTTTTTGATGCGGGAAAGAATCGATCCGCTTCTTCAAATGCAGTGAAAATCTTAAATGCGAATTTTGCCAATAAACGATTTGTGACACCCGGGAAACTGTTCTGTTCTTGAATAACAACCGGAATTGATTTTTTCCCTGCAACCCAGCCTACCGGGCCGGCAACATAGCCACCACAAGAAACAACTACATCGGGTTTAAACTTGCCAAGGATTGAAAAACTTTGAGCCAATGCGGTGATTAACTTAATCGGGAACATCAGGTTTTTAACAGTAAACCGACGATGAAATCCACTAATCCATACATTGGCAATGTCGTACCCAGCTTTAGGAACAGCAGTCCATTCCATGTGATCTTTGGTACCTACAAACTGTATTTTAGTTGCTGAGTGTTGAGCTTTAAGTGCATCGGCAATAGCTATTGCGGGGTAGACATGACCACCAGTGCCACCAGCCGCTATTAAAATTCTTGGATTATGCATAAAAGTGCCCTCTCTCATGGTTGTGTTTTGAGATGTTGAGCAATATGCCCGCCATCAAACCCGCAAAGAGCATGTTTGTTCCGCCATAACTAACAAACGGCATTGGTAGACCGGTTACGGGTAGCAATCCGCTTGCTACACTTGCATTTACAAATCCATATAGAACTATTGTTAACGTACAGCCAATTGCTAAAAGAGCTCCAAGTGTGTCTTCAGCTCTACGGGCAACAAATACAACGCCACGTATTAGAATCAGGCTAAATATTACAATTAAACTCATCGCGCCGAAGATTCCATACTCTTCCGCAATGATCGCAAAAATGAAGTCATTATAAGGGGCAGGGAGAAAGTCTCGTTGTGTACTTTTTCCGATTCCGACACCAAAAAGCTCACCTTTAGCAATAGCAATATGACCTTGTTGTGCTTGATATCCACTTCCGGTAAGAAATTCTTCAGTTTCAATATTTTTTATCTGACCTAAATATTGCTCAATTCTATCATGCCTGTTAGCAGATTGATTTAGCAAGAGCATACCGCCAATAAGAGCAATAGCAATCATAGAACCCATTTGGATTACACTTACCCGACCGATAAACATCAACACTAAACAAATGCCCATGAGAATAACAGCAGAACTGAAATCTTCAATTCCGATCAGAGCACAGGTTACAGTTACCCAAATCATAATTGGAATAAATGATTTCTTAAAATCCTTCACATATTCCTGCTTTTCACTAAGAAGCACACTTACATGTAGTATTAAAGCAACAGTAGCCACTGTTGATGGCTGAAAGCTAAATCCACCAATGTATAACCACCTTTTTGCTCCAAATTGCTCAGTACCAAAAATTAGTACAGCTACGAGTAGAATAAGGCTCAACATCATACCAACCCGAGAGAACTTTGCTAACGTATGGTAATTGATCTTTGAAACGATCAGCATCACAAAAAATGCAATAGACAGTTTTATCATATGTCGAGTAACCAATGCAAATGCTGATGTATCATTTGACTCGGCAAAGAATGCGATGGATGAATACACTGCCAGTATGCCAAAAATCATCAACATAATAATGGCCATAAGCAGTACTCTATCACTGCCTTGTTTTCCAAAGTCGATGTCTTCGGGGCTAGAGCCCAAGACATTAGAAAGGTTGCTATGTGAACTGGTGAAGATCAATTATAGTTTTGCCACTTCTTCTTTAAAAACTTTACCACGATGCTCGTAATCTTCAAACATATCGAAGGAAGAGCATGCAGGGCTTAGCAGAACAATTTCTCCGCGTTTTGCTCCTTTATTTGCGATGCGAACAGCATCACGCATTGTTTCTGCCTTATGAAAAATCGGCGCTGCTTTCTCTAACTTTTTTTCGATTTTATTTTTCGATTCACCAATAGCGATGATGGTGTGTACTTTATCGCGAATTAAAAAATCGAGTTCCGAATAATCATTTCCTTTATCTCGGCCACCAAGAATTAGTGTGATTGGAACATTATAACTGTCGAGCGCAAACCAAACTGCGTTCACATTTGTCGCCTTACTGTCGTTGATGTATTTCACACCACCGACCTTGCGAACAAGCTCTAATCGATGCTCGACACCGGTAAATGTTTTCAGGCTTTCCCGAATGGCTTCATTTTTAATTTCACCGGCACGAGCTGCTAATGCAGCTGCAAGTCCGTTTTGCAAATTGTGGTTGCCGGGTAATCCGAGTTCGTACACGGGCATGAGTGATTCCTCGTTGTTATTGAGTCTGAAGATGATTTGATCGTTTCTGATAAAGGCACCCTCCGGGACTTCATTTTTTGCTGAAAACCCCCAGAGCTGAGGGTGACTTTTTATATTCTGTAGAGATTCGACGTGTTGCTTTATTAGCGGGTCATCGAAATTGTAGATGAAATAATTTTCTTCGGTTTGATTTTCTGTAATTCGAAATTTAGAAGCTGCATAAGCTTCCATGCTATTTCCATATCGGTCTAAATGATCTGGTGTGATGTTCAATAACACACTTACATCTGGCTTAAACGTATCAATGTGATCGAGTTGGAAACTGCTTACTTCTAGAATGTGCGTTTTATCTGTATTTGAAATCTTTTGTGAGAATGCGAAGCCAATATTACCGGCTAATGAAAAATTTACATCGGCCGTTTTCCACATGTGTGCCAACCAACTAGTAACGGTTGTTTTACCATTACTTCCTGTTGTTGCAATTATTTTTTGATCAGTAAACCAACTGGCTATTTCAATTTCAGAGTAAACAGGAGTTTTTTTCAACAAATGATGTTGAATAATGGGTGCATCGGTTGGCACTCCCGGACTCACAACTACAAAATCCGCTGTCTTAGATAGATTTGAATGTCCGTGTTCTTCAAATGGAATATCAAAATCACGCAGCTTTTGTTTCTCAGAATTGTTGATGCCCTCGAAATCAGAAACGAAAACATCTGCCCCCATTTTGTGAAGAAGTAATGCAGCAGCTAACCCACTTCGAGCAGCTCCAATAACAACGATATGTTTACCCTGCACATCTCTCATCGGATCTTCAGAGTTAGAAGGCTAATGAGTCCCAGAAGCACGGTAATTATCCAAAAGCGGACTACAATTTTTTGTTCACTCCAACCTTTCTTCTCAAAATGATGGTGAATTGGCGCCATTAAAAATACACGACGCCCTTCACCATACTTTCTCTTAGTATATTTAAAATATGTTGTCTGAACTATAACAGACAAAGTTTCGAAGAAAAACACACCACAAATGAAAGGTAGGAGTAATTCTTTATGAAGCATTAGAGCCAATGCACCAAATGCTCCGCCTAATGCAAGCGAGCCGGTATCACCCATAAATACGGTGGCCGGATTGGTGTTGTACCAAAGAAATCCCAAACAAGCACCAACTAGAGCCGCGCTGAAAATAGTGAGTTCACCTGCACCGGGTAAGTACATAATATTCAGGAATCCAGAGAAATCAACTCGACCGGAGACATAGGCAAAAATGGCAAAAACGAACCCACTAATAGCGGAAATGCCCGAGGCTAAACCGTCGAGCCCGTCTGTTAAATTAGTTGCATTACTAACGGCAGTAATCACAAAAACAGCAACCGGTAAATAAATAACCCAACCCCATTCTTCACCAAAAAAGGCATAGTCGATGTTCAAGTGAGCAGCGAATGGTACTGTAGAAAGCGTATTAAACGATTCAAAATCAGGGTGGAAGTACAAGACAGATCCTAAAATTAAACCAACCGTAACCTGACCGGCAATTTTAAATCTCCCGGCAAGTCCGCTTTTATCCTTTTTAACAACTTTGATGTAATCATCGATAAACCCAACTATACCAAGGGAAAACATCACAAAGAAAATTAACCAGCCATAAATACTATCCATTCGCACAAATAGAACAGTTGGAATTAAGGTGGCCAGTAAAATGATTACGCCACCCATAGAGGGCGTTCCTTGTTTCTCATGATGATGATCCAACCCAACGTCGTCTCTAATTACTTCTTTGAGCTGCATTTTACTCAACCAACTAATGATTCTTCGTCCTATAAAAAGACTAATCAATAATGAAAAAACCGCAGCTAAACCAGTTCTGGTGGATATGAAAGCCATGGCAGTAGCACCGGGGAATTCATACACTCGTTCAAGCCAATCAAATAGTTCGTAAAGCATCAGTGGATCTCCTTTTTTGTAAGTGCCGCTTCTGCGATTTCATAATCATTGAAGGGGTACTTGGTTCCACGGATATCTTGATAATTCTCATGCCCTTTGCCGGCAATCAGAACAATGTCCTTTGATTTGGCACTTTTGATGGCAGTTTCGATGGCTTTTTTACGATCTGATTGTACAATAACTCGGCTAGTATCATTGAAGCCGGTCATAATCTCATTGATGATTTGTTCTGGGTTTTCGAATCTTGGGTTATCGCTGGTTACAATAATCTGATCGGCATATTTAGCTGCAGCTGTTGCCATCTTTGGCCGTTTTGTTGGGTCACGATCACCACCGGCACCAAAAACACAGTGAATTTTACTGCCCTGAAATCGGAGGTTATTCAATGTGGCTAGTACATTTTGAAGAGCGTCTGGGGTATGTGCATAATCCACAATCACTTTTGGGTGGCTTTTCTCTTCAGTTACAACCGTTTCCATCCTACCAGAAGCTCCACTGCATGATTGAAGAGCTTTTGCTGCATCTAAAGCGGGAATCTTAAGCGATTTGCAAATCAGGAATGCCTGAGCAACATTATATGCGTTAAAATCACCAACAAGTGGTGAATGAATATTTACACCATCCACTAAAAGTGTGAGCCCATCTGCAGTGTTCTGGAGAATATGGTTTTGATCAGTTTTAAAACTGAATTCATTGACAGCTGCCTTAGTATCACTTACCATAAAAAACCCTCTAGGGTCATCGATATTTACGATTGCCGTAGAGCTTGATGAAAGCTTGTCGAAGAGCAATTTTTTCGCACCGGCATAATCTTCAATGGTATTGTGATAGTCGAGGTGATCATGGCTGAGATTTGAAAATGCGGCTACTTTGAAATCGAATCCATTCACTCTTTCTTGCGACAGTGCATGCGATGAGACTTCCATAATCAAATACTCAGAACCAGCTTTAACCATATCATTCATGTCATTTGCCAGTTCAATAGGATCGCCGGTAGTAAGCGAGCTATTAATTTCTTCTTCAAGAATCCGCTTTGAAACAGTTCCTAATAAGGATGCTTTTTTACCAACTTTGCATAAAACCTGATAAACTAAAGTAGCGATTGTAGTTTTACCGTTTGTACCAGTAATACCTACAATTTTTATTTTCTTTGCAGGATAGCCGGCAAATGCCTGTGCAAGCTCACCAAGTATAGTTCGCGTGTTTTCAACTTCCATCACACAAACACCGTCTGCATCCGTATAAAATGACTCTTCGCAAATAAGTACGTTTGCTCCGCGAGCAATAGCGTCTTCCAGAAACAAATGACCATCCACTTCAGTACCCCGTATTGCAATGAAAACAGAACTAGGTGCAACTTGTCTAGAATCCTGATGCAATCCGTTCAACGTAATATTCAGTTTGCGATTCGAAACATCTAGTGGATTAATTAGCGATATGAGTTCTTTTATATGCAATTAGTCATCCAGATTTGCGAGAGTTCGTGATTCAAGCGAACGTGCTTTCCCGCGAATAGTAATTTTCCTGCCGATTCTCATAAATTCATCTTTTCTCGGGAACTGGGCGAATACGGTACCGGAACCAATTCTTTCAACATCAAAACCTAATGATGAAAGGTAGTTGCTGGCATTTCTCATGCTCATGCCGGTTACATCTGGGATTTGTTCAAATCCTTCTCTTATTTCAGTTGAGTCTGTGACTGATGCTCCAGAAAGAAATAACCTTATTGTTGAATTTGTTGTAAGAGAATCTGAAGCTGAAGGCGATTGAGCGAGTACGGTTCCAAAATCGCCGGTAAATTCAGCCTCCAGTTCCATGGATTGAAGTAGTAATTCCGCTTCCGGTTTAGATAAACCGATTACATTTGGTGCATGCAATGGAAGTACATTTTCTGAAAGAGGTGCTGCCAATTGAAGCTGGAGATGATCATCTAAACCTGAAATTCGTTTTGCAACTTGCCGGAAAATTGGAGCCGCTGTATACCCACCATACCCAACAGGTTTAGGCTCGTCTAATAAAATAAAACTCACATACCGAGGATCATCTGCCGGAAAAAATCCAACGAAAGAACCGCGATATTTATTCGTGTATCTACCATCAATAACTTTTTTGGCGGTTCCAGTTTTTCCTGCAATTCGTAAACCATCAACTTGTGCGAATTCACCGGTACCGGAATCACTTACAACACTTTCAAAAACCGGAAGAAGAAGGTCTAATGTTTTCTTTTTAGCTACTCTCCGAATTTCTACCGGGGCATTGTCAGAAACTATATTTCCATCAGCATCTTCCACTTTTTCAACAATATAAGGTCGCATTAGCAGGCCATTATTTGCAAAAGCAGCGTATGCTTGAGTGATTTGAAGTGGCGTACTCAACAATTCATAACCATGCGACATCCATGGTAAACTCACCATGCTCCAATCATACGGTTTTGCCATTCTTCCACTTTCTTCGCCGGCTATATCAACATAGGTTAAAGTTCCAAAACCCAGGTTTCGAGCGTATTGATAAAAGCGATCTTTATCCATTCTCATAGCGATTTCAGCAGTAGCAATATTAGAAGACTGGCGAATAACTTCTTCAAAATTGATATTTCCCAATGGGTCGTGATCTCTTAAAGTGAGACCATGAATTTCAATTTCTCCATCTTCAGGCGTTTCAAAAATCTCTTCGAAATCAACTATATCTTGTTCAATCGCAGCAATTGCTGTAACAAGTTTAAAAGTGGAACCCGGTTCAGCCATATCAGAAATGGCAAAATTACGTCGATTTTCGGTATCTGTTTGTCCGGGAAAATTGGGATCAAAAGTTGGATAATTTGCAAGAGCCAGAATTGCTCCTGTTTTTGGATCCATGATAATACCGGTGCCATAATTAGCTTGATGCTTTTCCACACCATTTTTTAACTCATCTTCCAGAATTGCTTGAATGTAAGAATCAATGGTTGTGTGAAGGGTATAGCCCTCAGTTGGTAGTCTTTTCGGTGCACCAACGAATTGGAAAATTTGGTTAAATGGGTCTTTTCGTACTTGTTGAACCCCATCAACACCGCGTAAATCATCATTATAAAAAGCTTCAATACCTGTTCTTCCATCCATGTTATGGTTTACAAAGCCTAAAGAATGGGCTGCCAATGAACCAAAAGTATATTTTCGGCGAAAGTTCTTTTCTATTATCACTCCACGGATTCCGAGACTTTGAATAGCTTCTTTTTGGATACCGGTTAGATTTTTGGCCAATACTATATATCGCGACTTTGGCGGTGCTGTATCAATTTTTTGTTGATAACTACTAGCGGTTAGATTTGTGATTTCACCCAATTTTTGAACTAGTGCAGAAACTTGACCGGTATTCTGTTCTGAAACTTTAGGATCGAACGCGATTTGATAATTAGCGACGTTTGTTGCTAAAAGTGTGCCGTTTCTATCATAAATATTACCACGTTGTGCAGGGATGGGGATTTCATCGAGCGCTTGTTTAGTCCAAAGCTTTCTTAATCCATCGCCTTCTACATAGTTAATGCGTACCAATTGGAAAGCAAGTGCACATGGGATCAGAAAAATTAAACCCAGAACTATAAACATTCGACTTAATATTGAAGTACGGTGTTCCGTCATTCTTCCACCATAATTATATAGTCAGCCGGTCCGCCATTAATAAAACCGGCGGCCTGTGCTTTATCGTAAATTTCAGCCGGACCAATTAATCGATCATATTGTAGTTTTAGCTCATCGCGTGTTTGTTGAGCTTTATTGAACTCAATTTCCAAAACTTGAACTTCTTGTAATAGTTTTTGAGTTGCAAAAACATGCGTTAAATAGGTAAATCCTAAAGTGCCAATAATCACACTGATTAGAATAACAACACCTGGTTTAATTTTAGGAATTACCGCTTTTGTTGAACCCTCTGCCTTCCTGTATCTTGTATTTTGCTTAATTGCTTTGGCAGAAGAGGGCGTTATGTCGGGTTTTTGGACTTTTCGGAGATTTGGTTGCACTTTGTGACGCTTTAGTGGGGATTGCACCATCATGAGCCACCTCCGTTTATCTTTTCGGCTATCCGAAGTTTAGCACTTCGGGCGGCAGGGTTTTGGGCAACTTCATTAGGGGAGGGCGTAATCACTTGACGATTTATCAAGCGAAATGGGGATAAGTCGTTGCCAAAAAAATCTTTATTAATCTTGCCTTCAAAATTCCCCGCCTTTAAAAAGCGTTTTACAAGGCGGTCTTCTAAGGAGTGGTAAGACATTACTACAAGTCGACCACCTTCTTTTAAAACTTCAAGAGATTGAGAGAGAACATCCTTCAACACCTCTAATTCTTGATTAACTTCTATTCGGATAGCTTGAAAAACACGAGCCAGTGTTTTCACTAGAAATTTCTGGTTAACTACCTCAGCAATAACAATACGAAGTTCATTAGTTGTTTCGATTGGGCGTGATTGAATAATTGCTTGTGCTATTCTTCTGCTAGCTTTCTCTTCTCCATAATTAAAAATGATGTCACGAAGTTGCTCATACTCATAATTATTCACCACTTCGTAAGCAGTAAGTCTAGTCATGTTTCCCATTCTCATATCAAGTGGACCATCTTGTTGAAAGCTGAAGCCACGTTCACCCTCACGAATTTGATGAGTAGAAACACCAAGATCTAAAAGGATTCCGGCTACCTGACCATGATTGGGGGGAGGTAGAAGTGTAGTCAGGTATCCGAAATTACCTTTTAAAATCGAAAAACGGTCATCATCACCGATATACTCACTTGCAGCTGCTATGGCTTCATCATCTTGGTCAATAGAAAAAAGTTTACCGTTAGTATCTAAATGATTTAAAATTTCTTTTGAATGCCCTCCACCACCTAGTGTTCCATCTATATAGATGCCATTTGGATTCGTGACTAAGCCTTGCATGCACTCAGCAAGCATTACCGGGATATGCTGATGATAGGATGTCATTTTACTCAGCATCGGAACTTGATCCGCCTCCCATTACTTGTTCAAAAATCTCTTCAAAAGCTCCGGCATCAAGGTCATCATCTGCTTCTTGAAGTTTCTCAGGAGACCAAATCTCAATGTATTGGCCCATACCTATAAATACTGCTTTTGAACTTATAGCGGCAAAAGAACAGTGATCAGTGGGGATAGCAAGTCTATTTTGTTTGTCGAGCGTAACATCCTCAGCATAACGCAGGAAATTACGTTTAGCAATTCGACCGGCGCGGGTAAAATTATTAGCCTGATTGAGTGCAGTTTCCACATTTAACCACTCATTTTCGGGGTATAAATAGAGGCAATTTTCGATTCCGCGTACAACAACAAAGCGATCTTGAGCGGCAGGACTGACTAATTTCCGTAGTTTAGCCGGAAAGGAGATTCGACCTTTTTCGTCGATACTATGCTCGTATTGTCCTTTAAAACTATGCACGATACCCGCAGAATGGATGAATTGAATGCTAAATGTTCCATGAAAGAAAAGTCCCCACTTTCTCCCACTTCACTCCATAATGTACCCTTATTTGCCATAATCTGTCAAATAAAATCCAAACAATGGTACAAAAAGAAAATTAATTGCAGCCAGATCTCATATATCGAGAATTAGAAAGCAGAGAATTGAGTACTCAAATTACTGGTAATTAAGACCAAAACAGTACAGAAGAAGTGTGATAAACTTCGAGAATTCAACTGAATTCTGAAAAGTTCAATTTCGAAATTAAGTTGATAAATGAGAAGATTTTAAATTGCGGAAGGACTGTAGTGCATTATTAATTTGATCAAATTCAATTAAAAAAGCATCGTGGCCATATTTCGATTTTATCTCACGGAATGTTGAATTGGGGATGAGTTCGGCTAGTTCGATTTGCTCGTGAGTAGGATATAATATATCGGAATCAATCCCGATTATTAGTATCGGGATTTCAATCCGCGATAACACTGATTTTGCAGTGCCGCGCCCTCGTGCAATATCATGTGAATCCATCGCTTTTGAAAGTGTGATGTATGAATTTGCATCAAACCGTTTAGTAATTTTCTCGCCTTGGTATTTTAGGTAAGATTCCACTTCGAAGATGTTCTTCTGAATGTTCCAGTTTCGGCCAAACTTTTGATCGTAATTTTGAGGGCTTCGATATGAAATCATTGCAATGCATCGAGCAGCAGCAAGACCTTCATTTGGTGGCTGATCTTCAGCATAAAAACCGTTATTCCAGTTTTTATCAGCCTGTATAGCCATTCTTTGTGCTTCACTGATTCCGATCGCCCAGGCAGTATGTGATTTTCCCATTGCAATTAAGCAAGCTGATTTGATACGGGAATCCATGATGCAAAATTCTATTGCAACCATCCCGCCCATTGAACCACCTACAATGAGCTCAATTCCATGAATGCCTAATTTATCTAATAGTTGCTGTTCAAGCTTTACAATGTCGCGAATGGTTATAGAAGGAAAATCAGCCTGATATTTTTTCTGAGTTTCTGGGTGAATTGAAGTCGGACCTACTGAACCATAACAACTTCCAGGATGGTTGATACAAATCACAAAATGTTGATCTAAATCAATAAATCCATGCTCATCAAACAAACCATGAAACCAATCTTCTGCATCCGAATTGCCAGTTAAAGCATGGCAAATAATTATCACATTATCTTTCACTTCATTTAATGTTCCCCATGTGTTGTACGTTAGGAATGGTGCTAAAATTTCCTGACCGGATTCAGTGATAAAAGAGTTTTCAAATATTGCAGTAAATGTGTTGTTCATTATAAAATATTAGAATGAGAATCAGGACTGAATAAACGTCCTGATTCTCATGTGTTTGCCATTCGATCGTGAGTGATTGAATTAATTTGTGAAAACTACATCTCCCGTAACTGGTACAGGATTTGCGATGATGTCTAAGACGGGGCATCTGTTGGTTGAAAAATGCTTTAACAGTTGAAGCTTTTCGAGATCGCGTTCTTCGGTGGAAATAACCGTTGAATATCTAACCTGATTGAAACCGGGGCGTTCTTCACTTAAATTGAAAAAACCTTCTAGATCCAAGTCTCCTGATGCTTCAACTCGAATCGAATTTAGCTTTATCCCGAGTTGACCGGCGTATGCTTTAATCACAATTTCCTGGCAAGATGCTAATGCACCTAAAACGTATTCGACAGGATTGGGAGCTTCATTTTCTCCTCCCAAACTATGGGGTTCATCAACAATGAAATTGAATTCACGTACTTTTATTTCTGACCTGAAACCTTTTTCAAGTTTAGAATCCACTGAAAAAGTAACATCCTTTGCTTCACGATTTTCCTTTACATGGCTGATTACGTTTGCGATAGTTTCGTTCAGTTTTTCTTCAAGCGGATCTGTTGTAATTGTTAAAGTGCTCATTTTGTTATTAAGTTATAGTGTTGAATCATTTGCAATTACTTGCGGGTGGTTTTGATAAAGGATGCCTGGTGTACAAGACCGGCATCCTTTTTTTTGATTATGCCGTTACAGCAATACTTTGAAAAGCAAGCTCGAAATCCTCGATGATATCATCAATATGTTCGATACCAACTGAAACGCGAACCAAATCAGGTATCACGCCACTTGCTGCTTGCTCTGTTTCTGATAATTGTTGATGGGTTGTAGAAGCAGGATGGATAACCAATGTTTTTGCATCGCCAACATTTGCCAAATGGCTGGCAAGTTTTACATTATTGATGAAATTTTTTGCCGCATCATATCCACCTTTAACACCAAAGGTTAGCACAGATCCAAAATGATCTTTTGTGAAATATTTCTTCGCTCGATCATGATGCGAGTGATCTTCCAAACCTGTGAAATTAACCCACTCAACCTCCTCATGATTCTGAAGAAAAGTTGCCAATTTTAATGCGTTTTCATTGTGGCGTTCTACACGAAGCGACAGAGTTTCAAGCCCCTGTAGCAACAAAAAGCTATTGAATGGTGATTGCGAAGACCCAAAATCTCGAAGACCTTCTACTCTAGCACGAATAGCAAACGCAATATTACCAAAAGGACCATCAGACCCGAAAACTTCCCAGAAATTTAGGCCATGATAGCCTGGAGATGGTTCGCTGAATAATGGATATCGACCATTGCCCCAATTGAAATTTCCTCCGTCAACAATAACACCACCAATAGAGGTGCCATGACCGCCAATCCATTTAGTTGCAGACGCAGTTACTACATTTGCGCCATGCTCGATTGGTTTAACAATTGCACCACCTGCACCAAATGTATTATCAACCACTAAAGCAATTCCATATTTTTTACCAAGTTCGGCTAGTCCTTCAAAATCAGCAACATTGCCCCTTGGATTACCAATAGACTCCACATAAATAGCTTTGGTGCCATCGTCAATAAGTTTTTCAAATGCGTTAACAGTGTCTTCTTCAGCAAACTTAACATCGATACCAAGTCGCGGAAGGGTAACTTTAAATTGATTGTAAGTTCCACCGTAAAGATTCTGCGTTGAAATGATGTTGTCACCTGCTTGTGCCAAAGTAGCTATGGCAATAAACTGTGCAGCTTGGCCAGACGATGTTGCCAACGCTGCTACGCCACCTTCAAGAGCAGCGATCCGTTGTTCAAATACATCTGACGTCGGATTCATGATTCGGGTATAAATATTTCCGAATTCTCTTAATCCAAAAAGGTTGGCGGCGTGTTCCGAATCTTTGAAATTGAAAGAAGTGGTTTGATAAATTGGAACGGCTCTTGATCCTGTTGTAGGGTCAGGCTCTTGGCCGGCATGAAGTTGAAGGGTGTCAAACCTTAGTGTTCGTGATGTTAATTCGTTACTCATGATGTTGTTATTGTGAATGATTAGTAAAATTTTGTCCAAAAAAAAGCCTCGCTCAGTGAGTCCGAACGAGGCTTTTGCCAAATCTTTCGAACTCATCTTTCCCGATGTTGAACTATTCAAGCATCGAGCAGGATGTAGCACCTTTTCTCAAAAATCTTTCGATAATTGAGACGGTTGCCAAGGCTTCGCAGGACCTGATCCCTCCACCTTTCTTAATGAGAATGCAATAACTTTTTAAAGAACGGTTGTAATTTTATTCCAACAAAAAAGCCCTATTGAATTGCATTCAAAAGGGCTTTAAAAATCTAATTTATACCAAGCCCTTAAGTGCGCATCATACACATACAAGTGGGCTTACAGATATTATGTCGGTTTGAAAATTTCATTGATATAGCTTACGGCAAGATGTTTTTAGAAACAACCATCCGCGATTATTTTTCTACTATCTTTTGAAATTACTTTATTACGATAGCTAAGTAATTAAATATTAAAAAGAATTATGTGCTAATGATATTTAGAAAATCAATCATAATAAAAATATTATTCTGTTATAAATGTATATATAGAATAATATTCTGTGCGCGCCATTAATTAATCCACGTGAATTATTCAATGTAAATGGCAGTTCCACCTCAGTATTCTTACCACATCCGAAAATTGGAGAAATAAACTGAAGCAAAAATTTTAGGCTACATTTGCTCGAAATTTGCTTTCTGAAGCGGTTCGCTGTTTTCGTCTTTTTATGGCAATTTCTTCTACAGTGTGGTAGTTCGGTCTATAATATTACAGCCAACACTTGACAAAAGTATCGCTGCCAGAAAATGGAACGAACGTATTATTGTATTTTATTTTTGTCATGATGTTCTACACTTTATGGATATT
>Ga0316208_1001729_pt1 | contig 19687 bp, 17 predicted proteins | sample 3monopyrite_MG_FD_204944 | JGI IMG/M metagenome (GOLD analysis project Ga0316208, IMG submission 204944) | Microbial mat bacterial communities from mineral coupon in-situ incubated in ocean water Damariscotta River, Maine, United States -... | ecosystem: Environmental > Aquatic > Marine >...
CAAAAAAAATGGGCGGCGAATTTGTATTGCGTATTGAAGACACAGATCGTGAACGTTCCAGCCAGGAAGCCGTAGATGCCATTTTAGAAGGTATGAATTGGCTCGGCTTGAGTCATGATGAAGGGCCAATTTATCAAACGGATCGTTATGCTCGTTATAAAGAAGTGATTCAGCAATTACTGGATCAGGGTGATGCTTATTACTGTAATTGTTCTAGAGAGCGCCTGGATGAAATGCGTGAACAGCAAATGGCGAACAAGCAAAAGCCAAAATATGATGGTTGCTGTCGGCATAAAAAGCTAGCCGAAGCTGATGACACGGTGGTGCGCTTTAAAAATCCACAGGATGGTGCGGTTGAAATTACCGATCACGTGCGCGGCAAAGTAGTTATTAGTAATGCGGAGCTAGATGACCTGATTATTCAGCGTTCAGACGGCAACCCAACTTATAACCTGACGGTAGTGGTGGATGATTGGGATATGAAAATCAGTCACGTTATTCGCGGAGACGATCACCTTAATAATACGCCGCGCCAAATTAATATCCTTACAGTACTGGGCGCGCATATTCCAGAATATGCGCATGTGCCAATGATTAACGGCACCGATGGCAAAAAACTTTCCAAACGCCGCGATGCGGTGAGCGTGATGCAGTATCGAGATGACGGCTACTTGAAAGAGGCGGTGATTAATTACCTGGTCAGGCTGGGCTGGAGTCATGGTGACCAGGAAGTCTTTACTCTGGAAGAAATGATTGAAAAGTTCGATATAGATGCGATTAATAAGTCATCATCAAGCCTAAGTGTTGAAAAGCTGCAATGGTTGAATCAGCACTACATGAAGCAGATGACGCCTGAGCAACTAGCAGGTGAACTTACGTTCTATCTAGAAAAAGCAGAGTTGGATGTGTCGTCTGGCCCAGCGCTGGCCGATGTGATGGCTGTGTATCAGGAAAGGTGTTCCACTCTTGTAGAGTTAGTAAGTGAAATTCGTTACTTCTATGAAGATTTTGCTGAATACGATGCGAAGCAGGCAAAGAAACAGTTTAAGGGTGGAGCTGTTCATGTGCTTGAGGCGCTAAAAAATAAGTATGCTGCACTGGATAACTGGGTAGCGGAAGAAATTCATAAAGTAGTAGAGCAAACTGTTGAAGAGTTAGAGGTTGGTTTTGGAAAGGTAGGTCAGCCATTGCGCTTAGCGGTTACAGGCCATGGGCGATCGCCATCTATTGATGTGACTTTGCAGTTGTTAGGTAAAACTAAAACTCTTGAGCGTTTAGATCAAGCAATTAAATTTATAGCTTGATAAAACCAGGTAAAACTGTGGGGCACGTCCGCTAAATGCTTAATAAGTCTCGACTTTATTCCGTAATACTTATAGACTCAGAGCTCAATTTTGGGGCTATAGCTCAGCTGGGAGAGCGCAACACTGGCAGTGTTGAGGTCAGCGGTTCGATCCCGCTTAGCTCCACCATTTTTGCCTTTATATTATTATAATAATCTACAAAATATTCACAGGAAGCAGTTTTGAAAATTATAGTAACGGGCGGAGCAGGGTTTATTGGTTCAGCCGTCATTAGGCAGTATATCCAAAATACAAACCACGAAGTTATTAATCTAGATGCGCTGACTTATGCAGGCAATCTGGAATCTCTTACAGAAGTAGATCAAAATCCTCGTTATAGCTTTGAACATGTAAATATATGTGACATTGATGAGGTCAGGCGTGTTTTCAATGAGCATCAACCTGATGCCATTATGCATTTGGCGGCTGAATCTCACGTTGATCGCTCGATTGATGGGCCTGTTGATTTCATTCAAACCAATATTGTCGGCACGTTTAATCTTTTGGATGTAGCCAAAAAATACTGGGATGATTTAAGTGGTGCAAAGAAAGAAGGTTTTCGCTTTCACCATGTTTCAACAGATGAAGTGTACGGTGATTTAGAGGCTACGGGCTTTTTTACCGAAGAAACATCTTATGAGCCGAGCTCACCTTATTCGGCAAGCAAAGCATCATCAGATCATCTGGTACGTGCCTGGCACAGAACATACGGTTTTCCAATCGTTGTTACTAACTGTTCTAATAATTATGGTCCCTTTCAATTTCCTGAAAAGTTAATACCCCTGGTTACCTTAAATGCATTAGAAGGAAAACCTCTGCCTATTTATGGAAAAGGTGATCAAATTAGGGACTGGTTATATGTGGATGATCATGCCATTGCGCTAAGGCTTGTTCTGGAGACGGGTAAAATTGGTGATACTTACAACATTGGCGGACATAATGAAAAAACCAATCTGGATGTTGTAAAAACGATTTGTGCCATATTGGATGAGCTTGTCCCTAGTGCTGATAATAGCCCTTACGATAGTCTAATTACGTATGTGAAAGACCGCCCGGGACATGATGTGCGCTATGCAATTGATGCAGATAAAATTGCAAAAGACTTAGAGTGGTTGCCAGCAGAAACATTTGAAAGCGGTATTAAAAAAACGATTCAGTGGTATCTAGATAATTCTGACTGGTGTCAGCATGTTCAGGATGGCAGTTATATGCGTGAAAGATTAGGTGCAGGCGAAGACTAAGTTATGAAAGGAATTATTTTAGCAGGGGGATCGGGCACGCGTTTGTATCCTATTACTCAAGGTGTGAGTAAGCAGTTAACGCCAATTTATGATAAGCCGATGATTTATTATCCCTTATCAGTATTAATGCTTGCAGGTATTACGGAAGTTCTAATTATTTCAACTCCTCATGATTTGCCACAATTTAAAGCACTGTTAGGTGATGGTAAAAGAATCGGTATGAAGTTTTCGTATATAGAGCAGCCCTCACCTGATGGGCTCGCTCAGGCATTTATTTTGGGTGAAGAGTTTATTGGTAAAGACGATGTCTGTTTGGTGTTAGGTGATAATATTTTTTATGGTCACGGTCTAACGACAATGCTCTCCAACTCTATCACCAATGTAAAATATGAAAACAAAGCCACGGTGTTTGGTTACTACGTAAAAGACCCCGAGCGTTATGGTGTTGCAGAGTTCGATAAAAATGGCAATGTATTAAGCCTTGAAGAAAAGCCAGAAAAACCAAAAAGTAGTCACGCAGTTGTAGGTCTGTATTTTTACCCTAATAGCGTCATTGAAATAGCCAAAAAAATAGAGCCCTCTGAGAGAGGAGAGTTAGAAATAACCACTGTAAATCAAAAGTATCTTGAGCAAGGCAATCTAAAAGTAGAACTTATGGGGCGTGGTTATGCTTGGTTAGATACGGGCACACACGAGAGCTTATTAGAAGCGTCAAATTTTATTCAAACAATAGAAAATAGGCAAGGATTAAAAGTCGCCTGTATTGAAGAAATTGCCTATGAAATGGGTTATATCAGCAAAGAACAATTAATTGAGTTGGCGCAGCCTTTAAAGAAAAATCAATATGGACAGTACCTTATTCGACGTGCAGATGAGTTCTAGTCAGTGAAGTTTATTCCACAGTCCATCGCCGACATTGTTTTAATTGAAACCGTTGTTCATGGTGATGAGCGAGGATATTTTACTGAAACTTTTCGACAGGATGAATTTGAAAGTGCAATTGGCTATAAAGTTAATTTTATTCAAGATAACGAATCCAAGTCATCTAGAGGAATATTACGCGGCTTACATTTTCAATTGCCGCCATTTGCGCAGAGCAAACTGGTGAGAGTTGTGAAAGGTGAAGTACTTGATGTTGCTGTAGATATTCGTATTGGAAGCCCAACTTTTGGGCAGCATGTTTCGGTGGTGCTCAGTGGGGAAAATAAGAATCAACTTTTTATTCCTCGTGGATTTGCGCATGGATTTGTTGTCTTAAGCGATGAGGCTGTTTTTTCGTATAAAGTTGATAATTATTATTCGGCTGAGTCAGATCGTGGTTTAGCTTTTGATGATGAATATCTTGATATAGATTGGGGGTTATCAAAAGATGAGTTGCAGCTTTCAATTAAAGATCAAAATCAACCAGTTGTGGAAGATTTAGGGCAATGCTTTAGTTATGGTGTGAACTACTATGCGTAAAAAAATCCTGATAACAGGAGCAAATGGTCAGCTTGGGCAGTCTATAGCTAAATATGTATCAACTTATAAAGATTTAGAATTCACTTTTGTTACACGGAAAGAGCTTGAATTTGATGACCTGAAGAATATAGATGTTTTTTTTCAGGACAAAGTGTTTGATGTGGTAGTTAACTGTGCAGCATATACTGCAGTAGATAAGGCTGAAGCAGAGCATGAGTTGGCAAATATAGTTAATCATTTGGCAGTGAAAAGAATATCTGAAATCTGTAAAGCAAAAAATATAAGCCTAATTCATATTAGTACTGACTATGTTTTTAATGGTAAAAATTATCGGCCATATGTAGAAACAGATGTCACAGAGCCTCTAAATGTATATGGCAAAACAAAACTAAAAGGTGAACAGGCACTGCAAGAGATTAACCCGAATGGAATGGTTATTCGTACGGGTTGGGTGCATTCTGAATTTGGTAATAATTTTGTTAATACCATGTTACGTTTAGGTAAAGAAAAAGATAAGCTACGCGTCATTTTTGACCAGGTAGGTTCGCCAACATATGCGAGTGACCTGGCTAAAGTCATTTTAAACATAATAAAACAATCAAAGTTTAAAGAGCTTAATTTAAGATCTAATACGTATCATTATAGTAATGAAGGTGTTGCCAGCTGGTACGATTTTACTAAAGCTGTTTTTGAAATTGGTGAAATAAGCTGTAATATTATGCCAGTTGAAACCAAAAATTATACAACGCCAGCGGAAAGGCCTTTATATAGTTTGATGAATAAGGAGAAAATAAAAAATACATTTGATATATCGATTCCTTATTGGAAAGATTCTTTGAAAGCTTGTTTGGTAGAAATTGATCGAAGGTAGTTGAATTGACTTCCTTAAATAAGTAGGTACAGATAGTGGGTTAACAGTAACTGTCATTTTAGGTAATACAAGAAAGTTTTAGGTAATACAAGAAAGTAGGATCAATCTTCAGTTTATGAAAAAAATACAAACATTTCAAGATCTGGCTATTAATGGAGCCAAACCAGCATTTGATGAACCGCTACATGTTGGGCGGCCGAATATAGGTGATCGAGACGCTTTCATGAAGTATGCGGAAGAAATTTTTGATAGCCGTTGGTTAAGTAATAATGGGCCAATGGTGCAGGAATTTGAGAGGCGTGTCGCAGATTATCATAATGTGAAACACTGCGTTGCAATGTGTAATGGAACTGTAGCGCTTGAAATTGCTATACGGGCATTAGGTTTGACAGGTGAGGTTATAATTCCTTCCTATACTTTTATTGCTACTGCTCATGCTCTGCATTGGCAGGCTATTACGCCAGTATTTGCTGATATTGACCCAGCTACACATACACTCGACCCAGAATCAGTGCGCAGTATGATCACACCACGTACCTCTGGTATTATTGGTGTTCATCTGTGGGGGAGGCCATCACCGGTTGATGCATTGCAGGACATTGCCGACGAGCATGGTCTCAAGCTTATGTTTGATGCTGCTCACGCATTTGGTTGCTCATATAAGGGAAAGAAGGTTGGAAATTTTGGAGCTTGTGAAATATTAAGCTTTCATGCTACTAAATTTTTTAACACTTTCGAAGGTGGTGCAATTCTTACTAATGACGATGAGCTCGCTGAAACCACGCGATTAATGCGTAATTTTGGTTTTTCGGGGGTAGATAATGTTATCCATCCAGGCACTAATGGTAAGATGATTGAGGTTGCTGCAGCGATGGGTTTGGTTAATCTGGATGCTATTGATGCAGTAATTGAAGCAAATAAACGTAACTATCAGCTCTACAGTGAGGGATTGTCTAGCTTATCAGATATAAGTCTATTGGCCTTTGATGAATCTGAGCATAATAATTATCAGTATGTAGTAATGGACGTTGGTGAAAATTGCCCAATCACTCGTGATCAATTTATTGATGCTCTACATGCCGAAAATGTCCTTGCGAGAAAATATTTTTGGCCTGGTTGTCATAATATGAAACCTTATAGAGATTTATACCCTCATGCAGGCTTGGTGTTGCCAAATACCGAGTTGGTAGCTCAGCGAATTATTGTGCTGCCAACGGGAGTGTTAATGAATGAAAATATGATACTAGCGGTCTGCCGAATAATTAAACTGCTACTGGAGAGCGTAGAATGAAAGTTGGCATCATGCAGCCCTATGCTTTTCCATATATTGGCTACTTTCAACTTATAAATTATGTTGATAAGTGGGTGGTTTTTGATGATACCCAGTATATATCGAAAGGCTGGGTTAATAGAAATAGAATACTTCACCCTAATATTGAAAAAGAATGGCAGTATTTTTCTATACCACTTAAAAAACATTCATTACAGTGCAGATTAAATGATGTTGTGATTAATGAAAATATAAGCTGGAGAGCTGAGCTTCTTGGCAAACTCACTTCATATAAAAAAAAAGCACCATTTTATAAGCAGACATTAAGCTTTGTTGAAAGTTGTATTGATACTGAGTTTTCAACTTTGTCTGAGTGGCTTGAGTATTCAATTATACAAACATGCAATTATCTAGATATTTCATTAGACCATGATGTTTTTTCAAAAATGGATGTCGACACAAAAAATGTTGCACACCCTGGTCAATGGGCACTCGAAATCGCTGATTCTATAGGTGCTAAAGAGTATGTTAATCCATCGGGTGGTTATGAAATTTTTAACGAAGATGAGTTTAAAGAAAGAGACTTAAAACTAAGCTTTTTAAAACCTAAATTACACTCATATTCACAACGAAGAGAAAAATTTATTGCTGGGCTTTCTATAATTGATGTAATGATGTGGAATGATAAGCATTCAATCAATAGCATGTTAAATAATTATGAAATTGCCTCAAAAAGTAACTTGATTGCAGAGCTCAATAATGAATCGTAAGTAATGGCAGCACATCAATAATTAAAAAATATATAAATGCAAGTAGTAATAATTAAGCGTCTAGTTGGTATTGGTTAATTTAAGATATAAATATTCAGTAAGAGAGAAATAAATGAAGGTAATTATTTTTGGTGTTAGTGGTAATTGTGGCAAGTATTCTGCGAATAGATTTTTAAGTAAGGGCTGGGAAGTTGTTGGTGTTAGCAGGTCCAATTTTAATATTGAAAATAGTGACTATGTACATATTCAAGGTGATATAAGAGACGATAATTTATATGTGAAATTACCTACAGACGTTGATCTTGTGTTGAACTTTGCTGGTGTTCAGCCAAGCATTATGAAAACATCAGAAAATACAGACCTGGCAGCCACTCTAAAGTCATATATTGATGTAAATGTAAATGGTGTATTTAAAGTTCTCGAGTTTGTTAGGTGCTCAAAAATACCAGCATATATATATTCAACATCACATAGAGATATTGAAAATTACTGGTCAAAGGATGCTTTCTTGAAAAATGATTTGCCCCCAAATATAAATTATGAAGGCGATCATTCTATGTATGCAGTTTCAAAAACTTCAGCCAAAATGATAGGCGACTATTACAGTAAGGCTTTTGGAATTAGAGTTTTCAATCTAAGATTACCTATGATTTTTTTGGTACCTGAGGAGCCATATTATTTAAGAGATGGGAAACCAGTTGTTATGCCTTTTCTCCAAATAATTAAAAATGCGGTATTAGGAAAAGAATTGGAAATATGGGGCGACCCTAAAATGCCAAGAGATTATGTTCATATACAAAATTTATTTTCTCTTGTCGAATTATGTTACGAAAGTACATTAGATGGTGGAACGTTTAATGTTGGAACTGGTGAGGCAGTAGCTACAGAAAAATTTATAAAATCAATAGGTCAAAAATTCGCAAAATATCCTGATAAGGTGAGTTATATATATAAGCCTGAAAAGAAAGTTTATAAGTGCGCTATCTATGATGTAAGTGAGCAAAAAGAAGTTTTAGGTTATAAGCCTATTATGCTTAATGAGATGCTAGATAATATAAAGGCGGATCTTGAAGAAGGCAATTGCTTTAACAAGTGGGGCTGGAGTTAATAATGGATGTGTTATTACATCTCGGCTTCCCTAAAACAGGGTCGTCAACATTACAGTTCGGTGTTTTTAAACCGCTGCATGAATTGGGAGTGATAAACCTTAATACATGGAGGCGAGATGATTCTAATGAGCATCATGATAGAAGGCCGAGTAGTCGTTTATTTAATGGTTTAAATCTATTGGAAGAAAGTATTGAGTTTGAAGAAACAAAACTTAATGTTCTTAGTGATGAAAGTTTCACTGCGCCAATAAGGTTGAGAAGGAATAATTATGGAAATGAAATTGAGGATCCTTTTAGTTTTCCCTCAATTCTGAAAGAGCAAATTGAAAGAAAGTATAATAATGTAAACTTTAAATGTTTAATGGTTGTTCGTAATCATCCGAGTTTAATTTATTCTCAATACGTAGAGGAATATAACTTAAAAAAGTATAAAAATGTCGATATATTATTCGCATCAGATGGAAGTATTGATCTTTCTGGTTATGGAATTTATAACTTTAATAAATATTATTTGGAGCTAGTTAGGGTTTTCGGTGAAGAAAAGGTTGAATTAATGTTTTTTGAGCAATGGTCTATGAATCCAGATTTATTTATTGCTGAGCTTGCAGAATTACTGGGAGTTCAAGCTAAAATTGTTACAGACTACCTAAGAAAATCTCATGTTAATAAGAAAGAAAAAAGTTCTTCAGGGTATTTCACAAAAGACGGAACCCAGTGTATACCATTTTTAAATGAAGGCCAGAAAAGACGTATAAGAGAGTATTTTGCGAATGATTCAGTTCAATTATCAAATTTATTGCCACAAGGAATGAATTTAAAAGATCTTGGATATTTGAATGAGTGATATGTGCAAATTTAGCTCTAAAGAGCGTATGTTTTATAGTAGCAATAAGTAATGAGAGATTATTATCCAAGTGTCTTGCTATATGGCAATGATAGTAAGCTACTGGAAAACTTTTGTAATTGCATAAGGTTTTCAACGCACTGTAATTACATCGTGGTTTCTAATAAAGAACCTATTTGTACTGAAGGCTATGAGTATATTAAATGGATAGATTTAAATGATATTCAATTATCGAAAGATATTAAAGCGGATGTGATAATTAAATTCGATGATTCGAAAATTCAAGTATCTGATAATGGCGATTTTTTAAATCATGAAGCTTCTAATCACCAGTCTCCAGATGAGGTAATGAAGTTACAGTCTAGATTGAGTGAATATATAGATACAAATTGTTTTAATAGCTTGATTGAATATGTGGGGGATCTTAGGGGTTTTATAGTATTTTTCGATATTCTTATTGATTATGAAGGGGATGTAAATGTTATTGGCGGACTTAAAGTGGCCAAATCTAAAGATAGTTGTGACCATCATGTTTTTGATCCGAGAGAGTTGGCATCATTAGAGTTTTTTAAGAAAATTAAAAGTGCAGATCTAAAAGAAAGTACTCTTCTTTCTTTAGAAATTTCAGAATGTGAAATTAATGGAATGTATACTCAGTGTAGACTTAATAAGTTTTTTAATCATTGGGAAATTTATCGTGCTGTAGGGATTAATGTTCCACTTATATTGGTACAAAATTTATTGCATAGGAAAATTAAAACTTACAAATTTGTTGATTCTAGCAGTCTTGTTTTTAGGGGAAGCAATCTAAAGCCTGTGTTTAATTTTGACTTTGACACTATTTACTTCGACTTGGATGAAACTTTGGTATGGAACTGGAAGCCAATTACCGAGTTGGTTGAGTTTCTTCATGATCAAAGAAAAAAGGGCATAACATTAAAAATTATTACTAGGCATACTTATGATGTCTCTGAAACCCTCGCGAAAATCGGGTTGAAATGCGAATTATTCAAACGAATTATTGTCGTTGCTCCTCATGAGTTAAAGTCTAGTCATATTACTGATAATTCTATTTTTATTGATAATGAGTTTCCACAAAGGCTGGATGTTAGGTTGAAAAATAGAATCCCTGTATTAGATCTAGATCAGATTGATTTTTTTTAATTGAACTTATCATGTTTGGGCGTAGTAGAAGGTATTCAAGTGTTGATGTTTGAAATATTTTTGGAAATAAATGATAAGGATTAATTGCATTGTATTGTTAAATGTAGAAGCGTTATGTCTTTAACAAACAAAACAACTATTGGGGTTTTTTGGAATTTAATTGAGCAAGTAAGCCGTCGTGGTGTGCAGGTTTTAGTAACCTTGACTCTTGCTTATTTTCTATCAGTAGAAGATTTTGGATTAGTGGCAATGATAGCTGTTTTTTTAGCACTTGCTAATTCCTTAATGGACTCAGGTTTTCAAGCCGCATTGATAAGACTAAAGGCGCCAGCTCAAATTGATTTTTCAACAGCTTTTTATACCAATATAGTATTAGGTTGTGTTGCTTATGTGATTCTATATGTTTCAGCTCCATCTATAGCGCTATTCTATAACGAGCCTGAAATATTGGAGTTGATAAGGGTTGTTGGTGTTGTGGTAATTATAAACTCTTTTCAAGTGGTGCAAGTTTCAAAACTTAGCCGAGATATGGAATTCTCTAAATTGTTAAAAGTGAATTTGCCAGCTGCATTTCTGTCAGGTGTTTTTGCTGTGTTATTAGCATATTTAGGTTATGGTGTATGGGCCTTAATCGTACAAATGATAATCTCATCAGCTTTGGTCGTTTTGCTCTTATGGTGTCAGGGTATATGGAGGCCATCTTGTAGTTTTTCAAAAGAATCATTATTGAATATGTATCATTTTGGATATAAATTATTTTTGTCTGGTGTAATAGATATTGTTTTTAAAAATTTGTATTTAATTGTGATTGCTAAAATTTTTTCCGTAGCTGTCGTTGGCTTGTATTATTTTGCTGATAGAATAAGAGAGATGGTAGTTATGCAGTTGGTTACTGCTATTCAAAATGTAACTTACCCTGCACTTGCTACAAAGCAAAATAACGAGATACAGCTTAAAGCTGCTTATAAAAAATTAGTCTGTGTGATGACGTTTATATTGTTCCCATTTATTGTTTTTTTTGTGATATTTTGTGATTTGTTGTTTGATTTGTTTTTACCTGAGAAGTGGAATGAGGCAGTAATTTATTTGCAGCTAATGTTAATGTCATCTGTTTTGGTGCCTCTCCATTCCGTTAATCTAAATATATTAAAGGTAATGGGGCGTACAGATCTGTTTTTATGGTTAGAAGTAATTAAAAAAACATTATTGGCTTTAATTTTGTTTGTAACTGTAGATTATGGCATTGTAGCTGTTTTGTATGGCCAGCTGATATTGTCAATATTAGGGTATTTTATAAATAGTTATTATTCAAGTAGATTGATACAGTATTCAGTTTTTGAGCAAATATCTGACTTTTTTCCTAGTTTGTTGATTTCTTGTTTAGTTGCGGGTTTTGCTTATAGTTTACAATTGTATGTTGAGTGGTTGCCAGTGGTAGAACTGATTCTATTCGGAGGCATTTCTATTTTATTGTATCTGATTTTCAGTCATTATATGAAAATTCATGCTTATGTTTTGACTAAAAAATTACTTCTTGATCAGTTGAATAAAAAAGGTATTTATTTATGAGAAAGCTACGAAGTGAAGAAGAGCTTGTCTCTAATTGGGTTGGGGATATAAATAAACCCGTTGTTAGTATATGTTGCGTTACATATAATCATAATGAGTTTTTAGAAGATGCTTTGGAAGGTTTTTTAAACCAAGATACTGACTTTCCTTTTGAACTTATAATACATGATGATGCGTCAACTGATGGCACTACAGACATTGTCATGGAGTATGCTAAAAAATATCCCTCAATAATTAAACCAATTGTACAAACTGAAAACCAATTCTCAAAAGCAAGCCTACTATTTCCAAGGTTGGTACTTCCAAAAGCCATTGGTAAATATATAGCTCTATGTGATGGTGATGACTATTGGACTGATAATAAAAAACTGCAGATGCAAATCGATTTTTTAGAAGGTAACTTAGAGTATGTTATAACGTATAGTGATTGTCAGTCATTCGATGATACTGGTCATCTTGATATTGATCTTGGTGGTGCCACAAGAGATTTAGATTCAGAAGAATTAATGAAATCCACTCCTATATATACTATGACATCATGTTTTAGGAATGTAATTAAAACAATACCACAAGATTTAATGGCTGCAAGATATGGTGATCTTGTTATGTGGTCTCTTCTTGGTTCATACGGTCGGGGAAAATACCTATCTGATATCAAACCTACGGCTTATAGAATACATGGAGGGGGAGTTCATTCCACAAAAAATAAAAGGCACAGAGCAATGATGCAGCTGATAACATATTCGTCATTGTTAGCATACTATCAGAGGCTTTCTAATGATAAATTATCACGCTATTTTATGGAAAAGATATTTAAATCTTGTATACAAATGACAGGAATCCTCTTCATTGGTAAATATATCATAAATACATTTAGTCTGAAGTTGGCAAGGATGATGGGAATTGAAAGGTAGAAATTATTTTGAATTGTTTATTATGATTATTTGTACTGGATTGTTCTTTCTTTCCTTGCTTGCATCAAGAAGTGCTTTTACATTACAACCTTTTCCATTTGTTTTTGGCTTCGTAAGATTTAGAGGAGCTAATGGCCTTCTGAATATAGGTAAGAATTTTAGGGCACTTGGGAGTGTCTCTATTATTTTTGGTGGTCGTGATTGTTGTGGTGGTAAATTAGATATAGGCGATAGTGCCATTGTTGAAGAAGGTGCCCTATTAGCTCCAAGAGGTGGGACGATTAGAATTGGAAATAGGGTGTTTATAGGTCCGGGTGTTCTTATTCAATCTTATGATGATGTGGCTATAGAAATTGGTGAAAACGTTCTTATTGCCAAAGATGCATGTGTTTTTGCTTCAAATCATCAAGCTTCTGAGTCAGTCAAGGGGTATCGGGATGAAGTTGGTAAAGGCTGTATAATAGGGAGTAATTCCTGGATTGGAGCAGGTGCTAAAATTCTATCCGGTGTTACGATTGGAGAATCTGCCATTGTCGCTGCAGGAGCTGTTGTTAATAAAAATGTAGAACCGTATACAGTTGTGGGTGGAGTGCCTGCTAAGGTTATTAAAGTTCTGAAAAAATAGCCTAATCAGTGAGATGGGTGCTATAAAAGTATTAGACTAAAACTTTTCTCACGACATCTATATTGATTTTGTATTTTTAATTGGGCTTTTCTAGTTTAAATTTTCTTAGTGGTTTTTTAGTGATCCACTAATGTTGGGAAGGTGTCATATGTCATTGTTGTCGCTAAGTATTGTAACTATAAATTATCATTCGACAAAATTGATTAATAATATAGAGTTACTTGTTAAGGATATGGATCAGGTAGAATTAATAGTTGTAGATAATAGTGGCAACTTTAAGCCCATCAATAAGCAGACTACTATTGTATGTGGACAGGGTAATGTTGGATTTGGTACAGGCTGCAATTTGGGGGCAGAAAGTGCAAATTCAGACCTACTATTATTTTTAAATCCTGATACAACTATAGAGTCTTCATCCATTACCCAGTTAGTGAGTAAGTCTTCTTTAAATATGAAAGCAATTTGGGCTCCGGCTATTCTTGATAAAATAGGGAAATCGAGAACATTAGTAAAACCTGGAAGGTTTGGTTTTCAATATCGTCGAACTTATTTAGATGGCTTGAATAATTCTCTTGCTGTATTGCCTGTGCATTATATTTCTGGCGCATGCATGATGGTTTGTAAGAGTGTTTTTGATGAGTTAGGTGGCTTTTGTGAAGATATCTTTTTATATGCGGAGGATTTAGAGCTTTGTGAGAGAGCTATGAGTAAAGGTGTAGATATTTTAGTTTATACAGATATAAAGGTTGACCATTTAGGTGGCAAATCGAGTAGTTTAATTAGAGATAGATTTAAACGTTTAGGGCGCTCATTTTCTGGTCATTATCGTTTTTTGTCACAATCACTTAATCCATTAAGTGCAGCAATTAATGCGCTATATTTAGCATCCGGTATACGTATGTGATGAGTGATGTAAAAAGAATAGTTTTTATTAGTCCATATGGGCATCATGGTACTTATTCTGGTGCAAGGCATCGTGTTGAGGAGCTTTGCAAGGCATTGTTAGCGTCTAATCAGGAACTTAAAATTATATGCCTGTCACCTTGGTGTCCACCTGAAGGTGTGAAACACGTACGGTTTTCACTTGATGGCTCTAATTTAAAAAGGTTATTCAAAAGTGTATGGTTAACTTTTCAAGTTCTGCTCCTACGTCCAAAATTAGTGATTTCGGAAAGCCCAATTGCTCCACTTTCATTCGGGCGATTTAAAGTTTTTCATGTAATTCATGATGCAAAGTTTGCTACACAGTTTGCACGCAAGGGGGGCAGTGCCGTTCGTTACATGCATTGGTTATCTGCACGAATTGCTAATAAAATAATAACGGTTTCAAAAGCAGAAAAACTGCGTATTTGTAGTGCCCTTAATATAGCGCCGAATAATGTTGTCGTTTCTTATAATGGGCTTTCAAATATTTGGCTCTCTGCACCTTTGCCTGAAGCAGGTACTCAACGTGACTATGATTTATTATATGTGTCAAATTTGGCCTCACATAAAGGGCACCTTAGCTTGCTTGAGTCACTATACGATTGTTCATTACGTATATTATTCGTAGGATCTGACTTTGGTGAAAAGCAAAAATGTGTTGAGTTTGCGTCATTTTATAAAATGGATGTTACGTTTATATCTGATTTGACAGAAAAAGAACTTATTGAAGCTTATGATAACTCAAAAGTATTTATTTTTCCCTCTAAACTAGAAGGTTTTGGCATACCCTTTCTTGAGGCGAGGGCAAGAGGCTTACCAGTATTAGCGAATGATATTCATGTATTTAGGGAATTGCAGAACGTCATGGGGGGCAAGGTTATTGATTTTGGTGATAAAGTTTTGTTAATAGAAAAGATACGCACTCTGCTTCTTGAGGAACATATTCGGCCTTCTTTAGATGATTTTCTATGGGAATCTATTGCACAAAAGCTTGTTGAAAAAGGTTTGGTTTTGCGGTGATTAATCTCCTTTCGGCATCGTTTGAAATGTTAATGCTTTTGATATTGTTGTTTGTATTTTTCGTGAATGGAGTTGCTAAGTTACGGAATGTAATATTTTTTATTTTTTTGTTAATTTGTATTATGGGTGTTTTATTAGGGTTTCCAAAGAGCTCATATCACTATTTGCTAATTGGAATGCTATTTTATACGGTTTATGAAGACAGATGGTCTGCGCGATCGCGTAACATAGTTAGGTCTGGTATGATTCTTGTGCTTGTACTTATGTCGATTAAATCTTTTTTCTATTTTGATTTTAAATTTGATAATAAGTATACGATACTCCAGTTGTATACACTGTGGGGTGCTATCATTATTTCGAAGTATAGGGGGAGATTGTATTATTTTATCCCGTTGCTTATGTTCATAGATATTGCCTTGTCGTTGAAAGTTGCTGCTAGAGGCGTATTAATTTCTACTCTTACATCTCTTGCGCTTGTTATTAAATCGATTAGTCGTAAAAGGGTATTAATCCTAAGCTTCTTTTTTGGCTTTCTTTTAATTTATATTCTTGCTGCTCCAGTTTTTATGTTATTTGATCAACATGATATATTAAAAATGAGCGCATCCAATTCTCAACGTTCTGCGATGAATTATTCTGCATTGAGTGATGTTTTGAGATCACCCTTGTTATTAGATGAAAACTTAATATATGAGTCTGCTAGCAGATATAAATTTGAATACGATGATAATAGACTTACTGTTCATAATTTGATTCTGGCATTTGGATTATTTAATGGTTTGTTGCCTGGTTTATTGTTACTGTTTTTGATATTTATGGCTATCAATCGACTTATTGGTAGCCCGTATTTGCCCTTTGCAGGTTATTTGTTTTTCGTAATGATGCTTGGTCCTGATTCATCAGTGACTCGTATTTCGCTAATTTTTTTAGCAGGTTTAGTCATTATTGATTCAGAGCGTCATTTATTGTTTGAAATAAAAAATTACGAAGGTAAATTTAAAGTATGATTAATATTTTTTAATGAGTCTGCAGGAAGGGAGTAAAGTGGTAGTTGTTCATATTGTAGAATCATTTGGTGGTGGCGTATTTGCATCAGTAACTCAAACGTGTAATAAACTTGTGAGTCTGGGGATTGAAGTACACTTGGTATATTCAGAGAGAGATGAGACTCCGCAGCCATTGAGTGCTTTTATTGATTCGCGTATTAAATTGCACTGCATAATGATGACAAGAAACATTAATCCAATCAAGGATATGGCGGCATTTCTTGCATTATTACGTTTTTTTAAAGGTACGTGTGTCGATGTAATTCATCTTCATTCTTCTAAAGCAGGAGTGCTCGGCCGTGCAGCTGCGTATGTTTGTGGGCTTAAGAATAATGTATTTTATTCTCCACGAGGCTTGTCATTTTTACAGATGAATGTTTCACCTGCAAAACGAACACTTTATCGTTGGCTTGAGTGGATGGCTTGTCGTATGGGAGGAACAGTCATAGCGTGCTCAAAAGGTGAGTATGATGAGACTGTGAAATGGCTGAAGCCAAAAAATGTTGTCTTAGTTGAAAATGCTGTTGATGTTGGTGTGGTTTTACCAAAACAGCAAAGTAACTCACAGGTGATTCAGGTTGGCACTGTTGGTAGAATCGGTGTGCAAAAAGATCCAGAAGCATTTATGCATTTAGTGCGTGATCGGCATAGTCCTGAGTGTGAATTTGTGTGGGTTGGAGGGGGTGATCAAGTTGATGCTAAAAAACTAGAAAGTTTAAACGTTAGAGTTACTGGTTGGCTCGTAAGAAAAGAGGCATTAGAACAGTTGTCTTTATTTGATATTTATGTTCAAACATCTTTGTGGGAAGGGATGCCTATTGCCGTGATTGAGTCCATGGTGGCAGGTATACCTGCGATTGTAACTGATGTGGTAGGAAACCGGGATGTGATAGATCATGGTGAAACTGGGTTTATAGCAAGTAATGCTGAAGATCTTAAAGTGTATTTAGATCGTTTAATTAAGGATTCATCTTTACGTAAAAAGATGGGTGATGAAGCAAGGAAACGAGCTATTAGTCGTTTTTCTCTGGACCGGATGATAGACGAATTGGTTTCGGTATACGGTATTAAGTAAAGCTCTCCTAGAGTACATTGACCAATGTCGTCATAATAAAGCTATGTTTATTGTCGTGTCTGTTAGCTCGTTAATAGTATTGATTTGATATACTATATAGGCATTTATTGAACTAATTAAAAGTACATATTAATTAAAGTTTTCTATTTTATTTGATTTTTCCTGCAATATAATTTATACGGACAACAGAGTAGATGAGTGACGTGTTTGGAAAATCTATACTTAAGACTTTTTCTGGATTTATTAATCTTTTCTCGCGAATAGCTGACCCATTTGTAGTTATCCTTGCAGCTATTGTTTCTTATGGTTATAGGTTTTCATTTGAACAGCTGTATATGCCTCTTGATTACCGATTTCTGGTTTTATTCGCGGTATTATGTGTCGTATTAGTCTTTCCACTTTTTAGTCTTTATAACTCCTGGAGGGGGCAAAGTCTTATTAAGCAGACTAGGGCAATTATACTTGCCTGGTTCTCTGTTGTTTTATTAATGATTATTATCCTATTTACTATGAAGATCTCTTCTCAGTACTCTCGATTATGGCTGGGGTGGTGGATGGTGTTAGGGCTTATGTTTCTGCTGGCATTTCGATTGTGTATTTATGGTTTTCTTCAGCATCAGCGTAAAAAGGGTAGAAACTATCGACGTGTAGTGATTGTTGGTGCGGGTGACCTTGGTAAAAAGCTGACTTCTCAAACAACAGACTCACCTTGGAGTGGATTTAAAATTGATGCCTTGTTTGATGATGCGTACAAGAGTTTAAATTCCTCAGTTAATGGCTATCCTGTCTTAGGCGGTATAAGCGAGGTTGAGGAATATTTACAGAAAAATCAGATTGATGAGGTCTGGATTGCACTACCATTGCGTGCTGAACAACGAGTTAAAGATTTACTTTATGCGCTTAGACATCAAACGGTTAATATTAAGCTAATTCCAGATATTTTTGGTTTTCAGTTGCTTAATCATTCAATGACAGAAATTGTTGGCCTACCTGCGGTTAATTTATCTGATACTCCAATGGGTGGCAGCAATCTACTTATAAAGGCTTTGGAAGATAAGCTTTTGGCTTTGTTAATATTGATATTAATTAGCCCACTTTTTCTAGTTATTTCTCTTGCAATTAAAGTGACCTCTAATGGACCAATACTATTTAAACAGAAGCGACATGGGTGGGATGGTAAAATTATTAATGTCTATAAATTTAGAACCATGGCAGTGCATACTGAAGAAAATGGAAGGGTCACGCAGGCAAGTAAAGGTGATTTGCGCATTACTAAGTTAGGCACTTTTTTACGCAGTACCAGTTTGGATGAGTTGCCACAGTTTTATAATGTATTGCAGGGGCGTATGTCTATTGTAGGGCCGCGACCTCATGCGGTTGAGCATAATGAGCAATATAAAGATCAGGTTAATCAATATATGCTTCGCCATATGGTTAAACCTGGCATTACTGGATGGGCGCAAGTAAACGGTTTGCGTGGCGAAACTGATACTTTAGATAAAATGAAGAACCGTGTTGAGTATGATCTTTATTACATAGAAAACTGGTCTTTATGGTTTGATTTAAAGATTATGTTTTTGACTATTTTTAAAGGTTTTATTAACAAAAATGCATATTAAGTAGCTAATTGTGTTTTTCTGGTTGTTTTTATCTTTCTCTTTAATTGCGTAATAGTTAATTAATCTCTTGAGCAATGGCTGGGATTTTAACTTAGTAGTAGCTTATTGGTTATGAGGATAAGTTTAGGCGTTAGTGCTTTGCTTGAGTGTGTTCTTATTGGTTCAGATCTCTCTTAGAACTAATCTCTCTTTTTTAAGGGGAGAATAGAGTTGCTTATCAGTCTTTATTCTCAGTAGGGGGCTGTTTCCCTCTTAGAAAAAGGGGGAGGGGGATTTGTTATTTGGGTTATGTGATGGTATTCTAAATCGCTATTATGGTTTTTTTCTAAATGTATGAAACACTATCTTTCGCGATTTCCTTCTGATTTTTCTTCTTTTTTTGTAAATATTTCACTTGTTTTGTATCCAGTTTCTGTTCTGCTCGTGCCAAAAGTGAATGGTCTGATTTTTGTTTTGTTTTTTATTGCGAGCCTTATTTTTATCATCAGACAACGTGAAATTGCCTTTAAGGTGAGTGCTGATGAAAAACGCCTTTTTCTGGCAATTAGTGTTTTCTTTTTTGCGGCATTGCTCATTACAGTGATGTCGGGCTTTACCTATAAAGCTATTGGAAAATACTTACATCTTTTATTTTCGATTCCTGTTTATCTCTACTTAAGACATGCGGGGATTAAACTTGGCTATATCTGGTATGGTCTGGTAACGGGTTCTATAGTCGCTGCTTTTGTGGCTTTTTATGAGGTGGGAGTTCTAGGTATTCCACGGGCGCGTAGTTTGACTCATCCGATAGTATTTGGTGACTTGTCCTTAATTATGGGTTGT
>Ga0316208_1001730_pt1 | contig 19679 bp, 21 predicted proteins | sample 3monopyrite_MG_FD_204944 | JGI IMG/M metagenome (GOLD analysis project Ga0316208, IMG submission 204944) | Microbial mat bacterial communities from mineral coupon in-situ incubated in ocean water Damariscotta River, Maine, United States -... | ecosystem: Environmental > Aquatic > Marine >...
GTTTTTAGAGAGCTACCCAAGGCTATGAGTGTTGATGATATCGAAGCGCTGCTGCCCTGGAATATGAATATGCACATAATAGCGGTTGGCTGATTGTTGGGAAGGGTGGGGTTTATCGACCGCTTACAGATATACGCACGTCTATTGGAAGACACCGAGGAGTCAGGGGGAGACAAGGATTGCAGCCCCTGCCGGTGTTTCGAAACAGTGATAATCAACACGCCGCCACCAGCAGATACATATGATGCAAGCGCTCGACAAAACGACGGTGGTGGCACCTTGTAAGCTTTCCAGGACACGAACTTGACTGAGTTACACACCATGTAAACGGTACAAATCTAGATCTGACAGTTTAACATTGTCTGCTTTACTCTAAAGCTGCCTGATCAGCCTTAGTTTTAAATACTCCTTGTGAATATTGCCAATCCTTTAAATGGTACTGATAAACAATTCCACTGCCTAAACGATTAATTTTTATGGACTCAATATCTGAATAAAAGCCCTTCCCAAATTCAAACGCTCCGACAAGTTTTCCTTTGGTGATCCAGCCATCGTCGACAGAAAGCATATCTAACCTTTTTAGGCGCTCACTCGCCGGCAAGCCAACTTTTGTAGCTATAGTCCAACCCCATTCTCCAAAAGAAGGAACATTATGGTGATACTGCTCTACATTGGCAAAACCTGCGTATTTTACAGTTTTTCCGATACTAACGAAGGTATCCTTGGCATGATAAGGAGAAGTTGACTGAACACTCATTACTCCATCGCCAACTAGTAAGGCGTGTAATTTGGCATAGAAGCGGGTTGAATATAGTTTGTTCAAATCAGGATGGCTCGGATCTGGAAGATCAACAATAATGGTATCGAACGTCTCATTATTTTGCAGTAATGAATCGACCTCTTTAAAGGCATCGCCAAATATGGTTTTTACCCGTTTGTCAGCAAAACTATGGCCATTTAATTCTAGTACTTGATTATTTATTACCTCACCATTTTTCTCAAAGGGCTCGCTGAAATACTGGACAATCATAGGGTCCAGGTCGATCAGTGTTATTTCTTCTGGATTCCACCGCAGAATATCCCTTACTGCTAAGCCATCCCCCCCGCCAATGACAAGGACCTTCTGCTGACGAGCTGACGCTGCTAGTGCTGGATATGTCAGCATTGAATGATAAATGAATTCGTCATTACCTGAGAATTGCGTGCGTCCATTAATGTAAAAATTAACGACCGCTGGTTTTGATGGATCCATTATCCGTTCAGTGAGGACGATACGTTGATATTTGGTATCTATATGATGGACCACTTTGTCCTGATAGAGAATTTCCTCCATTGCCGCATCCCATCCCGGCCCATATACCGCAACAGTAAAAATAACACTGCCTGTAAGAACATACCCCAAGAGTAGTAATTCTTTTGCCTTTATCCGATTGTAATAGAGAAAGTAAAATAGTAAACCGATAACCACGTTGGCTGTTGCTGTTATAGCTGCTGCCAACATTGGCTCAATAGAAATTAGAAATATGACCCATAGTGCTGCACCAACACCGGCACCAATATAATCCATACCATAAATATCACCCGTATTGTGCTCAACATGTTCACCATAGAGTGATTCACGAACTCGAGCGATAAGGGGAATTTCAATTCCAATCATTATTCCGAGTATTAGCCCCATAATGTAAGGAAAATACCCTGAAATCGTAATTAAATCACCAATCAGTCCCCCTTTAGGAAAAAGGTCTGGCGGCATTCCAAAAGTACTCCCTATTACAGAGGGCAAACTATAAGTAAAGGCAAAGATACTTGAAATAAATAAAACAGAGGTGGAACCAAGTAGTGCTATTGCCAGCTCCAACCAGGCGAACGCTGTGAAGTGGCACTTAATGTATCGAGCCAGAAACGCACCAACCCCCATGGACACGATCATTACTCCAATCATGGAGAATATGACTGTTTCGATTGCCCCTAAAACTCGTCCAGCATAATGCGAAAGCAGGTACTCATAAATAAGACCGCATCCCGCTAGGACAGCCATAATCCCGAAGATAGAAACATCGTGCCAGTAGAGTCTTTTTGTTCTAGCGATACTCATTTTCCTAATATTTCTCTGGCCTGTGTAACTAACTTTCTATATTATTTTTTTATTTTCATGGAGCTTCCAAACCCCGACCAATGCTGAAATTCCTAATGCAATCCAAATGATGACCCATACAATCTCAGGGATATAAGTAAGATCAGATAATGCTGAGCCGTCACCGCGATTCCGGCCATCAACTAAATTTAATGGCGAGTGAATGGCACTGATAAGGACATAGATGCCTGTAAACTCCAATACCCTGGGAAAGAAACTGCCCCGCACATATTTGAATGAAATATACAGAATTGCAGCTAAGGTGATTATTATCATCACCGTTGAGACATTCCTAGCCCAAAACAGCCCCGAGATAATAATTAATCCTGACATGACAATAGCAAGCCAGCGACTTGGTGTCCCACTAGTCTGTGCGCCAAGATAAATAGCCGCCCCCCAAAAGATGGCACCAGCATAACCTGCGAATGAAATTACACCTGACCAGCCTCCCACGGTAAAACTTTTACCGCCGCCTATGAGATAAATCTCGATGCGATCAACCTGCCCTCCTGTTGCCAACGCAGCAAGGCTGTGACTAATCTCATGAAAGTAAGTCTCAAACCAATTAAAAGGTAAGCTAACAAATGGCACCATCGACAGAATAATGGCTCCGATTATATAGCCGAGAAAGCGGCCTTTTTCGTTGAGCTTCATAGCTATTTTTCGACTACTAGCCAAATAGCCCTGTCAGTAAAAAGCCAACCGCAATATATACCGCTGCTTCTATAGAGCCGACAGCGACATTACGCTGCCTGTCAACTTCTTCTGCAATATCTACGTGTGGAAGAACCGCTTTACGGGTAAGAAAAGCAATTAATGTTAAAGCTGTCATCATAATCACGGCCACGCCAGCCCAGACGGAGATATGAGCGACGATAGATTCAGCATCATAGATAACAACGCCAGAGGCAGCTGTAACAGCTAAAGCAACACCAATCCGATGCCCGGAAAAGCGCAAGGCTAAAGCAGTATTGCCATTTTCTATTTCATTCTGGACACCATTCCCACCATGTCGCCTAGCATAGACATAGCGGCGATACAGTGTGGCTACAAGCAACAGAATTTGCGAAATAATGAAACCAACAATAACAAGGAACAAACCAATCCAGGAGTTACTATCAACCCAGATCATTACCGCCCTAAGAATTATTGCAGTCGCAATCATATTTCCGGCATCTACAATTGCAGCAGCCACATTCCCTTGCATGATTTGCTTATGAATTGAAATATTAGGCAAAGAAATATGATCAAATATCTTACGAGTAAGCCACATTAATAAAAGGCCCAGACCTCCATAGCCAATCATAAGCATGGCTTCATTTGCGGGGTTCATGCCAACATCACCAGCCACTACCCCCATCAACATAATAGCCAAGGCTAAAGCTGCACCCGCTATTGAAATACCAAAGGCATGATTATCCTTTTGAGTCAGTTCATCATGCGAAGAAACATTTCCAATAGCCCCTGATAATTTTCGCATCCCAGCAAGGATGACAACGATAATCAGCAAGTCAACGGCATAATATGACGCAAGACTTGCCTCTATCCCGATAAATTCATTCATAATTATATTCTCCGTATTCTTTTAAACTCTATTTATTTGCCGCTTTTAAAGCTTCGCGAACCACTTGAAGTGCCGCGACTGCCCGCTGCATACTGACTGTAGGTCGATGATCGTTTAGCTGAACTTGTGTTTGATGAGGAAGTGGTTTTCGCACCATATTGCTTCAAAGACATTTGCGAATAGGTACTTGATCGCCTTTTGGCGGCACTAGATCGATAATCTTTTTTATTTGTGACAACATTTTTACCGCGATTTTTTAAGCCTTTGGTCGTGTTACCCCAGCTTCTTTGTTGTGACGCTGTACCATAGGTGCTGCGGCCGTAATCATGGTAATAACTATACCGAGGCCTGCCATACCAATTATCTCTATATATCGGTCCACCGCGATAACCATATGATGGTGACAGCAAATCACGGAATAGAGCGTATTGCCCATAAAACTGCCAGAATGAGCTACCGGAACTGTCTTTCTGCCAGCTACCGTAATTTGAATTACCAACCAAATAACTGCCAGGTGTGGTTTGTTCTGCCGAGCTACTTTTTGGAATATTAATCCTTGGCAGTTGCCCATCAGACAGATCGGCCAATGTATTAACGATATCGATGAGTGATTCATTAAACACAATCGGATCGGAGCCAGCTGCCAAACTCAACAGTTCACTTGCAGCCTGTCGGTACTCGCTCTCACTTTGAGGCATGAGATTTAATTTATTTAATCTTTGAAATAAAGATTGATACATCACCCCGTCGGAAGTTGTATCTATCTTTAGTGTATCGACAATGGTCGCTAACTCTGGCTTTAAAATGATGAGCTTATCCGCATAATCACGTGCGATGAGCGCATTGCGTAATTGATTACCATCCAATTTTTGTTTCAGGTCACCAAACTGGACGACAAGTGCTTTATGCTTGATCTGAACATCTTCAGCGTACCGATTACCACTACAACCCGATAACACAATGAACGATATCAAAAGCAGCCATATCCACCTCGTTTGCTTTTCTGGTTCTACCATACAAATGTGTTCCTTCATTTATTTTTAATTTTTTGGATTTTATCCCTAGCTCAGAAATCTACAGCAACGCTTCTTCGACCGCGCTATTCGTTGGTATATTCTCTCTTGCCATGATAAAAATTGCCGAGGCTCTAAATGATTTAGGTTGCAGTAGATTATAATGGAGTTTCCTAACAGCAACTGCTATTTCAGCCGGTGCCACAAATTCTCGGACGAGCGTCTCGGGATAAACTCGGGGTAGGCGGATACCCACATCAGCCCCCGCCTTAAGTAGGCGGCCTCGATAGCCGGGCTGCATGTTTTATCGTTTCTGTTCTTCCTTCTTGTAATAGAAGGCTTCGAGTTCCTGACGCATTTTTGATCGGATTAATGGCCGTGCATCGACAGGGATGCACCATCGCTCAGACAATGCCACATAGTCCTCTGGTTTTAATGAGATAGTCAGTCGTCTACCGCCAGTTTTTTTCGTTTCAATGGGCAAATCTAGGATTTTTCTACACATGTCAGATGCAGACAGGCCTTCGCGATAGGCCTCAGAGCGTATTACATCTGGCATATCACCAGACAGCATAAAGGCCTCCTGAATGGCTTTCATTCCGGTTTTTGAACCTTCTGTCCAGGCAGAACCTTTTTTTGATTTATCCTTGTCTTTCTTCTGAACCATAGTCATCTACGATTGTTTTGCCGGCCACAACTCTTCAATAGCTCTCACTGGCAGATATGCCAGCAGTAGAACATCAGTTCGGCTACCTTCATATACTTCTATTTGAAGTGCATACTTTCGGTCTTGACTAACCAGCAAGTAGTAATCAAATGCAGAGCAATTATCTTTAGATGATGGCAATAACTTTTCTCTATAATCACCTGCATGAAAATAGGCTTCGTTATACGCTTCCTGGAAGTACGAATCGGCACTCCAGCCAATTATCTCGGTTGGCTCACTCTTTCTATTGAGTTCGCCATCAACTGAATCACTCTCAATAATCTTAGCGAACTGATCAAACCCAAATAGCTGGTCAACCACAGGAGGTAAAATGAGACGTGCTATTTCGACTGTTTCCGCCCCACGTTCATTACGCACAGCCATGAAATATAGGCAGCCAGCAGCATCCAGTGTGAAAACCGTTTTTTTTTGATCAGAATTAAGATCGTAGCTGTTAACCTCTTTTACCACTGCGTTAACATTACTGAGATCATCAAGACCACAAAAGCCAAACTTAATAACGTCTCCAATCTGAAGATCCTTTGGGTGGTCAAGGCTACGAGGGGCGATTTCCTTCTCATCAGCCCCTCCAATTAATTTTTTAAACCAATTCATGCCTTACTGCTTCTGCGCTGCTTTGGACTTAAGGCGATCCATGATGGCATCCCTGGATGGACTTGAGGAAATAATACCAGCTGCTTGCATTTTTGCTTGTAGATCGCCACCCTTCTCCTCTGACTCAATATCAAGTGCCGCCTTCATTCGATCTTTCTCAGTCTGACGACGCTTTTTCATTCGTTCGAGTGAGTCTTTAGCACCAAGCATGGATGAATTAGACCCTGAGTAGCGTGAAGCAAGAGACTTTTGTGCTTCATGGGCCTTAGCCTGCGTTTTCTCAACGGCCACTTCTGTTTTTAAGGCCTTCAAGTGACTCTCTGTTTCTTTAATAGTCGTCTTAATTTGCTTTACAACATTCGTATGACTTTCAAGCACAGCCTGCTGTGGCCCTAACTCGGCCTCCAAATTAGCTAATTTCTCAGCTATTTCGCCAGCTAGAGCTTCATTATTTTTCTCCAGCGCCTGGAGTGCATAAGCCTCATGTTCGGTTATTTTGGCCTGCAACTCATTTACACGACGCTCGACAGCAACTTGCTCTGCAACAACGCCCGTTAAGCCCTCTTTAGCGCCATTAAGTTCTTTTTCAGCATCACGTATTTCTTGATCTAAAGTACGCATTGCTTGTGAATCTGCAACAGCCTCACCAGCTTCATTTACGCCACCACGGATAGCGGTTACTAATTTTTTCATCCAAGACATAATAATTTCTCCAGTCTTACTGTAAATATTCAGAAAATTCTTCGATCGCACTAAGCGTATTATCGCTTAGCGTTTCGACTTCAAGAATCACGTTGTCAATGATTGAAGTCGGTGACATAGAGCCATAAATGCTATATTGGCCACCGCGTGTAATGGCGAATGCCGACAGAGGAACGGGAAGACTAAGCTCAAGTAGAATCTTATTTAATTCGTTCTCAGCCCCTTCCCGAATCTCTGATTTATTCCATAGATTAGAAACACACAATATCTGGCTGTTATCAATCGTGACAAAAACCGGGAACTCCTCGCGATCATCAACAACAATTTGCAGCACTTCCTGGTCGACAATTTCAGCGTTGAACTTCATGCCACTATCAGTCATAGCAACATTAAAAGTCGCTTCGAGTTCAGTTAATGTTCTCTTTTCACTCACACTAGTTCTCCTTGTTAATGCGACAATTACATAATATGTATTTTTACATAATATGTAAATACATAATATGTAATTATTAAAAGATAGGCAGAATATTAAAAATACGTTTTTTAATTTTTAGAATAATCACGTGAAGTATATAGATTTAAGAGTATATACCTTAAGCATATTAACCCTCTTTTCAGTATTTCATTTCAATACCGGCAAACAAAATGAGCAGAACAAGCTAAATATCTGCATTCGATACAAAAAACCAAGTCGAGTGAAACCAAGTAGCCTCAATCGCACCTGATTAAGCCGGCAACATTGATTTAGAGAGCTTGATGAAAAAACCTATCGGAAAAGAGTATGTCGGACCGTGAAAAAAGCCTCCCCCCCCCTGAACGAGTTTGTTCACCGCCATATAGACTGAGCGACCGCTCATTTTCTGCGAAAGATGGTCACGTCTCTCTGGCCCCTACCGAGGACTTGTGCTACCCAGTACGCTATTCGTATAGCCACACGTAGCACCTCGGATGAAGACTAAATGAGGCTGTCGTATATCGCCAAAAATGCAATTATTATTGTCGTTAGACTCAGAATCAGTACCATGCCCGCCATCACATCTTTCACCTTTCCGATGGCGGGATGAATTTCCGGATGCAGATAATCAATCAGAGCCTCGATGGCAGAGTTAATCATCTCAGTCGCTAACACCAGGCCCACACAAAGGATGATTAGTGCCCACCAGAGGGGATCAGGGCGTAAAACCAAAAAAAAAGCAAAGGTGAATATGGCAAGAATAATCTGGCGTCGAAAGTTGCTCTCGTTTCTCCAGGTAAAAATTATCCCGGAAAAGGCATTGGACAACTTGTTTCGAAAGGACTGATTTTTCATTTCGATCACAGGGCGTTGGCTGGACATAGGACATTATTACCCTGAATGGGTAATGACGAATCAAGCATCAGAAGTTCTCCATGTGTAAAAAAAGCCCTATGAGATATGTAGTGGTCAAGTAAATCTGCACACCGCGATGGGGGCCAAGCATTTTTCTCTGCCGCCGCAGGCGACAAACGATCATTATAACTATGCCCTCCCACTATGTTGTAGTGCAGAATGATGTGGCGCAACACATCACGTTACATTCTGCCTCAGAATATGATGCAGATCTTTCTTAGGCATCCATTGGGTTTTAAAACAGACGCGCCCATTAATTGGACGGTTTCAACCCTCAATCCGGGGTAATTGTCGCGCAAGTTGATTTGCCGCCATGAAGTTCGCAAACGACGGCAACGAGGCCAATGCCGTTGCTCAGACAAGCACCCTCTTTTGAAAGCCATGTTGATCTTTGCAAAAAGATTCATAACTTGCTGGTCGTTATCAACGAACACAGTATCTTTTCAGAAGTTAACGGGACAGCGGTGAATTAGCCCAGTATATACGAGTTCTGGTCAGCAGAAAGGACCAGGGACTTGCTCCTAGCGTCAATCTAGACGGGATGACTCAAAGTCACGTTTTGAGTTTGGGGTGGTATAGCACTTCACCAAGGCCTTCAGCTCCTGGGATCAATCAAATACACCGCATAAACTCTATGAAAAAACAATGTTGAGTGGGACAGGTGTCGCATATATATGCTTGGTGGAGCATCGAACTAGAAAACAAAAAGGCTCAGCATGAGCTGCTGAGCCTTTTCTTATTCACATGCCCCACTCAATGTTGTAGGTAGGTCTGCGGGTACAACAACACATTAAACTAATATCCAAATTATCAATGCATTATAAGTATATATGGCGGAGAGCGAGGGATTCGAACCCTCGATAGAGTTACCCCTATACACCCTTAGCAGGGGTGCGCCTTCAGCCACTCGGCCAGCTCTCCGTTCTGCGTGGGATTATAACTAGTAATAAATTACTCAGCGGGCATCCTTAAACACGCGGGCGTTAGGATACCGTTTGAGGCGCTGGCAGTAAAGTATCTTTTTGTTATTTAAGGATGATTCTTGAGGGTTTATGAATTTCCAGATGCCTCTTGGGAGTCGGCCTGACTGTCTGAGGCTTGCTCATCAGCTTTTTCCTGCTGGATGCGCTGATAGATTTCTTCGCGGTGGACGGATACTTCTTTGGGGGCATTTACACCAATTCTAACTTGGTTGCCTTTTACGCCTAACACAGTAACCGTGACGTTATCCCCAATGATCAGCGTCTCTCCCACGCGTCGCGTCAGTATCAGCATATTGATCTCCTTGTCTGCATAATTCCGTAGGTCCATCTGTCAAGCAGTGACTACTTAACCAGGCTGCCCCACCTGTCATGCATAAGTTATCGACCGTCAATATGATAACTAAAGAAAAAGCCAAAAATTCAACACCCTGCGAAAGGGTATGATGCCAACAAGGTTATTTCAGCTCAACATATTGATTTATTAGCGTTTGTTTTCAAGGTCAAACACCGAGTGTAATGCCCTAACCCCTAGCTCAAGGTATTTTTCATCAACGACGACTGAAATCTTAATCTCTGAAGTTGAAATCATACGGATGTTGATTCCCTCATTTGCCAGCGCCTCAAACATCGTTCCTGCGATGCCGGCATGTGAACGCATCCCTACACCAACCAGAGAAATCTTGACAATCTTGTTGTCGCCGGACACTTCACGCGCACCGAGTTCTTGTTTTGTCAGTTCCAGCACAGCAAGAGCCTTATCGTAATCATTGCGATGTACAGTAAAAGTAAAATCTGTTGTGCCATCAGCGCCTACATTCTGGATGATCATATCAATTTCAATATTGGCCCTGCCAATAGGACTCAATATCTTCGAGGCGACACCAGGTTGATCCGGCACACCAACGATAGTCAGTTTGGCTTCGTCGCGATTAAAGGCGATTCCAGAAATCAGCGCTTCTTCCATTTCCTCTTCCTCATAGGTAATCAGGGTACCTGCACCCTCTTCAAAACTGGATAGTACCCGTAGGGGCACATTATATTTACCGGCAAACTCAACCGCACGAATCTGTAAAACCTTGGAGCCAAGCGATGCCATTTCCAGCATCTCTTCAAAGGTAATGCGCTCAAGACGGCGGGCCTCAGGCACAACCCGTGGGTCAGTGGTATAGACACCATCGACATCGGTATAGATCTGGCATTCGTCTGCTTTCAACGCCGCCGCCAGGGCAACCGCTGAAGTATCAGAACCACCACGGCCCAAGGTGGTAATATTTCCCTCTTCATCAGACCCCTGAAAACCGGCAACCACCACCACCCGGCCTTTATCCAGGTCACCGCGGATGCGCGTATCATCAATATCAAGAATGCGTGCCTTGTTATGCACGCCGTCGGTACGAATGTGAACTTGGTGACCAGTATAGGAGCGAGCCGAACAACCACGGCTTTCCAGCGCCATGCTCAGCAAGGCTATAGTGACTTGTTCACCGGTGGAGAGCAGCACATCCAATTCACGTGGTACGGGCTTGGTTTGTATCTCATGCGCCAGAGCAAGCAAACGATTAGTCTCGCCACTCATAGCCGAAACCACCACGATTACATCATCACCTTGATCGCGCCAGGCCTTGATTTTGTCGGATACGGCTTGAATACGTTCGACTGTGCCGACCGAGGTACCACCATATTTCTGTACGATTAATGCCATTTGACTTCGACGTTATCTGGAAAAAGTGCGCAGTTTACTGCACCGCGCCTTATAAATCACCTGCAAAAACAGGCTGATCAGCCCAATTTTTCACACACCCAAGCCTCAACCGAGGCCAGTGCCTCATCAAGTGCCGCCGGGTTATTACCACCCGCCATAGCCATATCAGGACGACCGCCACCCTTGCCACCCACTTGTTGAGCGACGTGGTTAACCAGCTCACCCGCCTTAATGCGTTTGCTCTCATCCTTGGTCACACCAGCAGCAAGCGAAACCTTATCACCATCAACCGCTGCCAATACCACCGCCGCAGCACCAAGCTTATTCTTAAGCTGATCAACAATGTCGCGCAAGCCCTTGGAATCACCACCCTCAAGCTTGGCAGCCAAGACCTTAATACCGCCAATCTCTATCGCCTGACTAGCCATATCCGACCCCTGACTACTAGCCAGTTTGGCCTTGAGCTGATCAAGTTCTTTTTCCAGCTTGCGACTACGCTCTACCAGCTGTTCGACCTTGGCTGCCACATCATCACGGCCGGCCTTAAGCAAGCCAGATATTCCAGCTAAATTCTTTTCTGTTTCGCCTATGTATTCCAGTGCGCCTTGACCGGTAACAGCCTCAATACGACGAACTCCAGCCGCAATGCCCGCCTCCATCACAATCTTGAACAGGCCAATATCGCCGGCACGTTTGGCATGGACACCACCACACAGCTCGGTGGAAAACTCACCAATGCTTAGCACCCGAACATCATCACCATACTTTTCACCAAACAGGGCCATGGCTCCGGCTTCGACCGCCTGGTCATAATTCATCAACCGGGTCACTACTTCGTCATTGGCGCGAATCTGCTGATTGACCAATTGCTCAACCTGGTGAATTTCCTCAGCGGTCATAGCCTCAAAATGGGAGAAATCAAAGCGCAAACTGTCAGACTTAACCAATGAACCCTTCTGCGCGACATGTTCTCCCAACACCTGACGCAAGGCTGCATGTAACAAATGAGTGGCCGAGTGGTTCAAAATGATGGCCTGTCGCCGCGTCGCATCGACTTCGGCCTTAAGTTTGTCACCTAATTTTATTGAGCCTGCTGCGACTTTACCGATATGGGCATTAACACCCTGACCCTGTTTTTGAGTATCAATAACATCAAACACCACGCCATTGGTAAACAACTGGCCCTGGTCACCGACCTGACCACCCGACTCGGCATAAAAAGGTGTTTGCGACAAAATCACCATGCCTTCCTGACCAGCATTTAAACTATCAACCGCCTCTTCGCCAACAAACAAAGCCACAACCTCTGCTTCATCATTCAGATGGTCGTAACCGGTAAATTCTGACTCGGCATTAATATCAAGCTTGCCGGGATAAGCAGCACCAAAACTGCTGGCAGCACGGGCGCGTTCACGCTGGGCCTGCATCTCTTTATTAAAGCCAGCCTCATCTACAGTCAAACCACGCTCACGGGCAATGTCGGCAGTCAGATCAGCAGGAAAACCATAGGTGTCATACAGTTTAAAAACAACATCCCCAGGGATCTGTTTGTCAGATAACTTGGTTATACCGTCTTCAAGAATCTTCATCCCTTGATCCAGCGTTTCGGCGAAGCGTTCTTCTTCCAAACGCAGAATTTTTTCAACCTGTGTCTGAGCCTTTACCAACTCTGGATAAGCCTCGCCCATCTCGGCAACCAGAGCGGCAACAATCTTATAAAAGAAGGGATCGTTCATACCCAGCTTGTAACCATGACGAATGGCACGACGAATAATTCGACGCAGCACATAACCACGACCTTCGTTAGATGGCAATACACCATCGACGATCAAAAAGGCGCAGGAACGGATATGATCAGCAATAACCTTAAGCGAGTTATTGCCCAGGTCAGAACTGTTAACCGCTGCCGCAGCCGCCTTGATCAAATTTTGAAACAGATCGATCTCATAGTTGCTATGCACATTTTGCATCACGGCAGCCAGGCGTTCTATACCCATGCCGGTATCAACCGAAGGCTTGGGTAATGCAGCCATGGTACCGTCAGCAGCTCGGTTATACTGCATAAAGACCAGATTCCAGATTTCGATATAACGGTCACCATCTTCTTCCGGCGTGCCAGGCGGGCCACCGGCAACATCAGGACCATGATCAAAGAATATTTCGCTACAAGGGCCACAGGGACCGGTGTCACCCATGGACCAGAAGTTATCGCTATCGTATTTCTTGCCTGGCTTGTCGCCAATACGGGTCAGGCGATCGGGGCTGACACCAATCTCCTTGAGCCAGATTTCAGCGGCCTCGTCATCATCCTCGTAAACCGTCACCCACAGCTTCTCAGCCGGCAGATTCATGGTCTGAGTCAGAAACGCCCAGGCGTACTGAATCGCTTCACGCTTGAAATAATCACCGAAGCTAAAGTTACCCAGCATTTCAAAGAAGGTGTGGTGGCGGGCGGTATAACCAACGTTCTCTAAATCATTGTGTTTGCCACCGGCACGGACGCAACGCTGCGATGATGTAGCCCGATGATAAGGGCGTTGCTCCAGACCAAGAAAGGTCTCTTTAAACTGCACCATACCAGCATTGGTAAACATCAAGGTCGGATCATTACCGGGTACCAGCTGACTACTGGCAACCACCTCATGGCCGTGTTGACGAAAATATTCCAGAAAGGCCTGGCGAATCTCTGCACTCTTCATCGCAATTCTTTACATCCTACTCGTTGGATACCCAATCATCCTGCTTCATTGCAGCATTGATCTGCTCGGTACTAAAACCACGGTACTGCAGAAAACGCATCTGTTTGACGCACTCTTTAAAATTTTCTGGCAAGGCAGAGCCAAAACGTTTCTGCCGCACCTCAACTGCCAACTGCTGCCAGTTTTGGCCATGCAGATAACAATTAATTATTTCATCACTGATCTCATGCTCACACAGATCTCGTCGCAAACGTACCGGACCTATACCCTTTTGAGCCTTGGAGCGCACATAGCACTCAGCAAAACGATCATCTGACTGCAACCTATCAGTTTGCAGTGAAATCAGTATGTTATCAATTGTGTGGGAATCAAAATCGCGCTCAAGCAATTTACGCTTCAACTCTTTTTTTGAATGCTCACGCCTGCTTAGCAGTCTCATCGCTGCTGCCTGGCAGTTCTTATTTTGAGAGTCCGACATTCGCCTCAAATATTCTGATGACATGTTCGCCGCAGATGGTAGAGAAAAGTCTTCATTTAGGCAAGGCGCAAAGAGCTAACTTGTTGATATCTCAGTAACGGCTGCTCGATTTACGCTAAACAGAACCCGCAGCTGTTGAGCCAACATTGCGGCTGGCGAACGACTCGTGCCGCGGGCCAAGCAATGTATTTAGCCTGCCTGGCAATGATATTTCTTCAACGCTAAATTCAAAAGCGCCCCATTCGGGACGCTTAAACACAACACATTAATCTATGTAAGCTATGCTTTGGCATCCAGTTCAACGGAATCCTCATCATTTTTCGAGCTTGCCTTTACCAATAATTTAGCGCGAATCTTGCCCTCAATGTCCTTGGCCATATCAGGATGTTCCTTGAGGAAGTTACGTACATTGTCTTTGCCCTGACCTATGCGGGTGCCGTCATAGCTGTACCAGGCGCCAGACTTATCAACGAAACCTTCATTAACCCCTATATCGATAATCTCTCCCTCACGTGAAATACCTTCACCATAAATGATATCGAATTGAACCTGCTTGAATGGTGGCGCAACCTTATTCTTGACCACCTTGACGCGGGTCTCGTTACCTATCACCTCATCGCCCTTTTTAATCGCGCCAATACGACGAATATCAAGACGAACAGAAGAGTAGAATTTGAGCGCGTTGCCGCCAGTGGTGGTTTCTGGTGAACCGAACATGACACCAATCTTCATACGGATCTGGTTGATAAAAATCACCATCGTGTTAGAACGCTGAATGTTGGCTGTCAACTTGCGCAGCGCCTGTGACATCAAACGAGCCTGCAGACCAACATGGGTATCACCCATATCACCTTCTATCTCAGCTTTTGGTGTCAAGGCGGCAACCGAGTCGACCACCACCACGTCAACCGCAGCGGAACGTACCAGCATGTCAGCAATTTCCAGCGCCTGCTCACCGGTGTCCGGCTGCGACACCAACAGTTCATCCACATTTACACCTAGCTTTTCGGCATAACCTGGGTCAAGCGCATGCTCGGCATCAATAAAGGCCGCTGTGCCACCCAATTTCTGCATCTCAGCCACTACATGCAAGGTCATGGTGGTCTTACCAGAAGACTCAGGGCCATAAATTTCAATAACACGACCGCGAGGCAGACCACCTATTCCCAGGGCCACATCCAGTCCCAGCGAACCCGTAGATACGGCATCGATATTGCGCACCACGCCTTCATCGCCCATACGCATGATGGAACCCTTACCAAACTGACGTTCGATCTGGCCCAACGCTGCGTTTAGTGCCTTACGCTTGTTATCATCCATATTTACTCTCCACTAGATTAACTGTTCATTCGTACAGTACTATACAAGTAAATAATCCGACTGGCAACGGCTGCGTTAGGAGTCAAAAATCCCCTGTAAAATCAGTCTTCTGCTGTGCTGGCCACTGTTGCAATGGCTCATAACGAACACCTGCTGGTGAAGAAACCGAGCGCACCAACGCAAAGTGATCAACCGCCCAGTCACAAGGCTGAACGACAACGTGCTCCGGCTCACGGACCACTTTACGGGCCATGGTCATATGCGCCTTGTATGGTCGCGAATCAACCTCAATCCCACAGCGCCCCGCCCCCGCCCGTAACGACTGAACCAACCCGAGCAGGGCCTCTGGTGTCTGGGTCGGCCCCCACCACAATACTCTTGGTTTACGCCAATAACCAAGTTTATCCAACCGCAGAACAAATGGAGCAAAGCATGTTTCAGCCGCCATTACCTCCAACCCCTTACGCCTGTCGGCCGCAACTGTACCGACATATAGCAGTGTCATATGGAGGTTCGTGGCGGATACCAAGCGTCCCACTCCTGTAGGCAGCAATTCATTCGCCATCGCAGCCCACGCCTTTTGCTGCTCAGATCCTGGCCAGAGGGCAAAGAAGAGCCGTTCAGTTGCACTCATTGTCAATCAAGTCACGCAAGCCATGTATGGCCATAACTACAGCCTGGCGACGCACTGCCTTACGATCACCTTCAAAATGAAAACTGCGGCTAATCACTTCGCCGCCCTGCCTGGCCCAGCTAAAACACACCGTACCAACAGGTTTTTCGATCGAACCGCCGCCCGGTCCAGCCACACCACTTATAGCTACAGCCAGTTGCGCCCGACTGTGCTCTAAAGCCCCTAATGCCATCTCAACCACGACTTCCTCAGACACCGCCCCAAACTGCGCCAGCGTATCGGCAGACACCGCCAGCATTTCCTGTTTGGCCTCGTTGCTATACGTCACAAAACCGCGCTCGAACCAGGCCGAGCTGCCAACCACCGCGGTTAACTCCTGAGCCACCCAGCCGCCGGTACAGGACTCCGCAGTAGCCAACATCAAACCCTGCCTTACCAAGACATCACCCATCTGCCTTACCTGTTGTTGAAGATCCATCTCACCAAGCCCCTATGAATTTTATTAATCCAATTTAATAGGGTAGGATACGCCAGCTCAAATAACCTGAACACAAATCATCATGTCACTGCGCGACCGTTTAATAGCCTTGATTCAATATCCACTGCCCCATCACCTGCTATCCAAGCTGATGTTCTGGGCCACCCGTTGTCGCTGGCGGCCGTTCAAAAATGTCTTTATTCGCTACATTATCAAACGTTTCGACGTCGACATGAGCATTGCTGCCGAGCAGGACCTGGACAGCTATCAGCACTTCAACGAATTTTTCACCCGTCCACTGAAGCTTGAGGCTAGACCCATAGCCAACGAGAGCGATGCTATCGCCTGCCCGGTAGATGGTACCGTCAGCCAACTGGGGGCAATTAAGGATGGCCGGGTTTATCAGGCCAAGGGCCATGACTACAGCCTCAAGACCCTGTTAGGTGGCCTCGATCACCTTCAAGAACGTTTCGCCGGTGGCCAGTTTGCCACCATCTACTTATCACCACGTGATTACCATCGCATCCACATGCCTCTAACGGGCACACTTTCGGAAACCGTCTACGTGCCTGGCCGACTATTCAGTGTCAACCCGGCCACTACTCGTGCCATCCCGGGGCTATTCGCTCGCAATGAACGCATGGTGACAATTTTTGAAACAGAACATGGGCCCATGGCGGTAATTCTGGTGGGAGCGATCTTTGTCGCAGGTATTGAAACCGTCTGGAGCGGCAATTACGGTGACAAAACCTTCCGCCCATTTGAACATTTCATCGGCAAGAACCTGCCTCAGGTCTCACTTGAAAAAGGCGCGGAGCTGGGAAGATTTAATATGGGGTCTACCGTGGTTTTGCTATTCGGCTCCGGACACATGGGCTGGAACAAGGGCCTGCAAGCAGATCAAATGGTCGAAATGGGGCAGCCAATCGGTCGTATTAAGCCGGTCTCTTAATCAACTACTCAGCACTTCCCTAAGGGAACGAAAAGAAGAGACATCGAGTTCTTCAAACATAACACCAACACCATCACCCGTGGCCCGCGCTACTTTAGCCTGTACCTTGTATTTAGTCTGACGCCCAGACCCACCCAGCCGGAAAAGAAGCTCGACTGGCGCATCAAGCGGCGGCTGTAGCTGATGCACTTGCACAAATGCGCCACTCAAACTGACGTCACGAGTCAAACAGTTTACAACCTCGACGTCCTTACATTTCAGATCAACACTGATCTGCACATCACGCCTCGCCGCCCAACGCTTTTCCATATAAATCTCCAGACCCCCGCACGCCTAGATTAACTAATCAATTTTACTACCCGGTCTAAATTTATGCATAATTCACGCCTAATTCCGCAGATAAAGTATATTAAAATATAAACATATATCTTTTACATTAAGACTCAACGGATTACAGAAGTAAAAAACATTCCCGGCCAACGACAACGCATTGGTTTATACGAATATTTTAATCCAACCATGGCCACTGTAAAGTTTCTCGACACAGATATAGGCTAGCTGCGATTAACCGGAAACGCCAACACCTCAGCAATGTCATCAGCCCCGGCTGCCAGCATCAGCAGACGATCCACCCCCAAGGCAACACCAGCACAATCCGGCAGTCCATACTCCAGAGCATCGACCAACGCCTGATTCATCATCACAGTATCCAGACCCAACCGCTGGCGCTGCTGCAGATCAGCCTCAAAACGCCGCCGTTGTTCGCCCGCATCGCTCAATTCATAAAAGCCATTGGCCAACTCCATGCCATTAATATAGAGTTCAAAGCGTTGCGCTATTGACGGCTCAACCGACGAGAGCCTGGCCAGCATGGCCTGAGAAGCGGGGAAATCATGGACAAACACAGGGTCTGGCCCAAGCACCGGTTCGATGATATGGGTCATGATTAGCGACAGCCAGTCATCTATGGCAGCATCTGCCAGTTCAGGTGGATTAACACCTCGGGCTTGCAGGCAAGCGCGGGCATCTGCAGCTAAAAGTTCGAACGGATCAAGTTCAACGTGTTCCAGAAATAGCTCACGATATGTGATTCGCCGGGCCGGGCCGAGCTGTAAAATTGTACCAATCAGAGCTTCAACCTCATCCATCAAGAGGCGGTGGTCAAAGCCCGGCCGATACCATTCCAGCATGCTGAATTCAGGATTATGCCGGTCACCGGCCTCACCATTACGAAATGCCTTACAGATTTGATAGATAGGCCCACTGCTGGCGGCAAGCAGCCGCTTCATGGAAAATTCAGGCGACGTCTGTAGGTAGACAGTTTGACCCGCTGGAAACAACGGACCTTGGTAGTGACTGGTAAAGCTTTCCAGGTGAGGGTCGGTTGAGCCTGCCAATGACAACAGTGGCGTCTCCACCTCCATTACATCTCGCACAGAAAAAAAGGCCCGGATCTCGGCCAAGACCCGGGCACGCAATTTCAGATTTTGCAGTGACGCCGTTGGGCGCCAGTCAGGAATATGCTTCAAAGCTTAGCTGACTAGTCTTTGGAGCGCGATACATAGTCGCCAGTGCGGGTGTCAATTTTCAATTCCTCACCAATATTAATAAACAATGGCACACGCACCACAGCACCTGTTTCCAGCGTTGCCGGCTTACCACCACCACCCGAGGTATCGCCCCGTACACCAGGATCGGTATCGCTGACAGTCAGCACTACAAAATTCGGTGGCGTTACAGCCAAAGGCACATCATTCCACAAAGTCACTACACAGGTCTCTTCGCCCTTGATCCACAACGCGGCTTCACCGACGGCTTCTTTAGTAGCGGCATACTGCTCGAAGGTATCCGGAACCATAAAGTGCCAGAACTCACCATCGTTATAGAGATACTGCATATCCGTATCCATGACGTCGGCCGCCTCAACCGACTCACCGGATTTAAACGTGCGCTCTACAACACGGCCAGTTCTCAGATTACGAACCCTGACTCGACTAAATGCCTGACCTTTGCCGGGTTTAACAAACTCATTTTCAACGATCGTGTAAGGATCATTGTCGAGCATTATTTTCAAGCCGCTCTTAAATTCATTGGTGCTGTAGGTCGCCATATCATCCTCATTTCTCAAACTTACCATCCAGGCTATACTTGCCAACCTTCGCTAGCCACAGCCAAGGCCGGACACGCACCCGGAAAACGCGCTATTTTAGACAAAATCTGCCCCATGTTACAGCACAAACTTATTCAACAAACGCAAAATAGCTGGCAACAGGCCCTGGCCGAGGCCATTCGCGATCCCGCTGAATTACTCCGACAACTGGATCTGCCCG
>Ga0316208_1001731_pt1 | contig 19679 bp, 19 predicted proteins | sample 3monopyrite_MG_FD_204944 | JGI IMG/M metagenome (GOLD analysis project Ga0316208, IMG submission 204944) | Microbial mat bacterial communities from mineral coupon in-situ incubated in ocean water Damariscotta River, Maine, United States -... | ecosystem: Environmental > Aquatic > Marine >...
GGATAGGCCACGTTCTCCACGTTGCACCCGGCATAAACCTTGCCCGAGCTTGCGCGGATCGCCGCGCCGACCTTGAACCGGGAATAGGGAACATGCGCGTTCTCGCGCACCGCGCGCGCGGTTTCTTCAAGGGACATCGGGGCCTCCGTCACGAATTTGACCATCGGGTCCAGCTTTGCGCAGCGCGCCCGCCGATGCAAGCGCCCGCGTGGCCCAACCGGCCAGAAGCAGCGCGCACGCCGCCCTATGCGGGGGGGCTGTCCAACACCTCTGTTTCAAACACGCCGGGCAAGGAGACTTCCAGCAGTTCCAGATCCGGCGATGCGTCGGCGTAGCACGTGGCCATGCCCGGCGGGATTACGAAGGCATCCCCGGCGGATACCGGGAATGGCTCCTTCCCCTCTGCATGCAGGGTCATTGTCCCGGACATCACGAAGGTGAACAGGATATCCCCAGCGTGCCTGACCCACGCCGCCGCACCACCCGCAGGCCGCGCCACCATGACCGAGGCCACGCCGCGCGTGTTGGCGTTGATCGTCGTGTCGCGTGCCTTGAACCCCGGAATGCGGAAGGGTTGGAAGTGCCCCCGCGCGCCCACGTCATGCACGAAGCGCTGCCCGTCCCATTCCCGGTCCGGCCGATTTTCGGGCGTCGGCAATGTCATGCTGTGGTCGATTTCCGTGACATGATCTGCCGGCACGCCGATCTCGATGACCTCGATCCCGTCAGATGCCGCAACCACCCGGTGGCGGATTTCCGGCGGCTGGATGAAGCAATCCCCGGCATGAAGGCGGCGCATCCCGCCCTGGTCCTCATACAGGACGTCCACCCAGCCCTTGACGCAGAAGATCAGTTGAAAGCCAACTTTGTGGAAATGCACCATGTCCGGCACCGGGCCGCCATCAGGGATTCGGATATGGCTGGCGATCATTGCGCCGCCCAGCCGGGTCGGCACCAGATCCCGGTAGTGCATTCCCGCGCGCCCGATGACCCACGGTGCCTGATCCGCCAGCCGCCGGACACCGAAGACGTGGTCCGTCCGCGGCACCTCCAAGGGCGGGTTCAACGGGGCGATCACCACATGCGTGCCATTGGGCGCACGCAGGATCCGCTGGCCACAAGCGAAGCCATCCGGGTCATCGGTCAGGATGCGCAGGGTGGCGGGGGGCTCATTCGCGCCCTTTTCGATCCGCAACCGCAGACCATGGCCCGACACCACGGCCACCTGCGGATCATCCGCCGGATAGATCATGTCCAGCCGCATCTTCAGCACATCGGTGAAAAACGGCAGATCGTCACGCAGGTCCTGCGTCGGCAATCGGCATTCGGCTCTGATCTCGGTCATGTCACCCCCACGGATTACCTTATACTGCGAAGCGCAAAACCCATTTGCAAGCCTGCGCCGAAAGACCTGCTGCGTCCCGGGGGTGGCGCTTTCACAGAAATGGTTTAATACTGAACTAAACCTTGGAGGGGCCCATGAACACTGGTCGGCAGGATGATGCAAAAGAGGCGGCGCGCCAGGCCGCGCTGTATTACCACGAGCACCCGACCCCCGGGAAACTGGAGATCCGCGCCACCAAGCCGCTGGCCAATGGCCGTGACCTGAGCCGCGCCTATTCGCCCGGCGTCGCCGAAGCCTGCCTGGAAATCAAGGCCGATCCCGCCAACGCCGCCCGTTACACCGCGCGCGGAAATCTGGTGGCGGTGGTCACCAACGGATCGGCGGTTCTGGGGCTGGGCAATATCGGTGCGCTGGCGTCAAAACCGGTGATGGAAGGCAAGGCGGTCCTGTTCAAGAAATTCGCCAATATCGACTGCTTCGATATCGAGTTGAACGAAGCCGACCCTGAAAAACTGGCCGACATCGTCTGCGCGCTGGAACCGACATTCGGCGCCATCAATCTGGAAGACATCAAGGCGCCCGACTGTTTCATTGTCGAACGCATCTGCCGTGAACGCATGGGCATCCCGGTGTTCCATGACGATCAGCACGGCACGGCCATCGTCGTCGGCGCGGCGGCGACCAACGCCATGCACCTGACCAAGCGCGATTTCGCGGATATCAAGGTGGTGTCGACTGGCGGCGGCGCGGCGGGGATTGCTTGCCTGAACATGCTGCTGAAACTGGGCGTGAAGCGCGAAAACGTCTGGCTGTGCGACATTCACGGGCTGGTCCATCAGGGCCGCGAGGCCGACATGAACCCGGAAAAGGCCGCTTTTGCCCAGCCCAGCGCATTGCGCACGCTGGATGACGTGATCGACGGCGCCGATCTGTTTCTGGGGCTGTCCGGCCCGGGCGTTCTGAAGCCTGAACAGGTTGCCCGCATGGCCACCGATCCGGTCATCTTTGCGCTGGCCAACCCGACGCCCGAAATCACCCCCGCCGAGGTGCAACAGGTCGCGCCGGGCGCGATCATGGCCACCGGGCGCAGCGACTTTCCCAACCAGGTCAACAACGTCCTGTGCTTTCCCTTCATCTTTCGCGGCGCGCTGGATGTCGGCGCGACGCAGATCAACGATGCGATGCAGATCGCCTGTGTCGAAGGGATCGCCAGGCTGGCTCGGCAGACGACCTCGGCCGAAGCGGCAGCGGCCTATCAGGGCGAGCGGCTCAGCTTCGGGCGCGAATACCTTATCCCGAAGCCCTTCGATCCGCGCCTGATGGGTGTCGTCGCCGGGGCCGTGGCCAGGGCCGCGATGGAAACCGGCGCCGCCACCCGTCCGATCGAGGATCTGGCGGCCTACAAGCACCGGCTGGACAGTTCGGTATTCCGTTCCGCAATGCTGATGCGCCCGGTGTTCGAGGCCGCCAAGGCCGCCTCGCGCCGCATTGTCTTTGCCGAGGGCGAGGACGAGCGCGTCCTGCGCGCGGCGCAGGCGATCATGGAGGAAACGACCGAAGTGCCGATCCTGATCGGCCGCCCGGACGTGATTGCCCGGCGCTGCGAACGCTACGGCTTGCCGATCCGCCCGGACCAGGATTTCGCGGTGGTAAATCCCGAAAACGATCCGCGCTACCGGGACTACTGGGAGACCTATCACGGGCTGATGGAGCGGCGCGGCGTTACCCCCGATGTCGCCAAGGCCATCCTGCGCACCAACACCACGGCGATTGGCGCGATCATGGTTCACCAGGGCGATGCCGACAGCCTGATCTGCGGTGCGTTCGGTCAATATCTGTGGCACCTGAATTATGTGCGGCAGGTTCTGGGCCGGGATGGTCAGCATCCGGTGGGTGCGCTGAGCATGATCATTCAAAGCGCCGGGCCGCTGTTCATAGCCGATACGCAAGTGCATCCGGAACCCAGCGCGGAACAGATCGCCGCCACGGTCGAAGGTGCCGCGCGCCATGCCCGGCGCTTTGGGGTGACGCCCAAGGTTGCGCTGTGCTCGCATTCGCAATTCGGCACGCTGGACACCTCGTCCGGGCAGCGGATGCGCGGTGCCATGGCCATCCTGGACACCAGGAAGGTGGATTTCGAATACGAGGGCGAAATGGCGGTGGACGCCGCGCTGGACGAGGAGTTGCGCCAGCGCATCTTCCCGTCCTCGCGCTTGCAGGGTCAGGCCAACATCCTGGTGTTCGCCAATACCGACGCGGCCAGCGCGGTGCGCAACATCCTGAAAACCCGCGCCGGTGGGCTGGAGGTGGGGCCGATCCTGATGGGGATGGGCAACCGCGCGCATATCGTCACCCCGTCGATCACCGCGCGCGGCTTGCTGAACATGGCGGCCATCGCCGGGACGCCGGTGTCGCATTACGGCTGACCGCCACAGGGACGAATCTCAAACTTGCAAAGCGTGCGGTGCCAGATTTGCAAACCCGGCACCGCAACTTCGTATTGCGCAAAGCATCGGGGAAATTTGCAAATACCGGCGCCCATGATTTGCGGATTTCTGCAAATTCCAGCCCGTGGGCTGATTTGTCACCCGGTAACAGCGTTGCGATGACACCCGTTCGTGCCGTATTTGTGCGCAACGGACGAGGAGGACCCCATGAGCTACGCCGACACATACCGCCAATCCATCGATGATCCGAACGGTTTCTGGCTGGAGCAGGCCAAGGCCATCGACTGGGACAAGGCGCCCGATCAGGCATTGTTCAGCGACCGCGCACCGATCTTTGAGTGGTTCAAGGACGCTCAGGTCAATACCTGCTGGAACGCCGTGGATCGCCATGTGGCCGCCGGTCGGGGCAATCAGAACGCGATCATCTATGACAGTCCGATCAGTCACACCAAGCAGGAAATCACCTATGCCGAACTGCTTCAGCGGGTCAGCACGCTGGCGGGCGCGCTGAAGGCCAAGGGCGTTCAGGCCGGAGACCGCGTCATCATCTACATGCCGATGATCCCGCAGGCGCTGGAGGCCATGCTGGCCTGCGCCCGGCTGGGGGCGGTGCATTCGGTGGTGTTCGGCGGGTTTGCTGCGCGCGAGCTGGCCACCCGGATCGACGACGCGCAGCCCAAGGCGATCATCGCCGCATCCTGCGGGCTGGAGCCGGGCCGCGTGGTGCATTACAAGCCCCTGCTGGACGGCGCCATCGACATGGCCAGGCACAAGCCGGACTTCACGGTGATCTACCAGCGCGAGCAGGAAGTGGCCTCGCTGATCAAGGGGCGCGACTTCGACTGGCACGAGGTTCAGGCCAGGGTCGAGCCCGCCGCCTGCGTGCCCGTGTCGGGCGATCACCCGGCCTATATCCTTTATACCAGCGGCACCACCGGCCAGCCCAAGGGTGTGATCCGGGCCACCGGCGGGCATCTGGTCGCGCTCGCCTGGACGATGAAGAACCTCTACAACGTCAACCCCGGCGAAGTGTTCTGGTCCGCATCCGATGTCGGCTGGGTCGTGGGGCATTCCTATATCGTCTATGCGCCGCTGATCCACGGGGCCACCACCATCGTGTTCGAAGGGAAACCCGTCGGCACCCCGGACGCGGGCACCTTCTGGCGGGTCATCGAGGAGCATGATGTTGTCAGCTTCTTCACCGCCCCCACCGCCTTTCGCGCCATCAAGCGCGAGGACCCCAAGGGCGAATTCCTGAAGAAATACGACATTTCTAAATTGCGGGCGCTGTTCCTGGCCGGTGAGCGCGCCGACCCGGACACCGTGGAATGGGCGCAGGAAAAGCTGGGCGTGCCGGTGGTTGACCATTGGTGGCAGACCGAAACCGGCTGGGCGATCTGCGGCAACCCGCAGGGGTTGGAGCCGCTGCCGGTCAAGGTGGGCTCACCTTCGGTGCCGATGCCGGGATACGACGTGCAGATCCTGGACGAGGCCGGCCACCCGGTTCCCGCCGGCACGCTGGGCGCCATTGCCATCAAGCTGCCGCTGCCGCCGGGCACGCTGCCGAACCTGTGGAACGCCGAGGAGCGGTTCAAGAAGGCCTATCTGAACACCTTTCCCGGCTATTATGAAACCGGTGACGCGGGCTATATCGACGAGGACGGCTATGTCTACATCATGGCGCGCACCGATGACGTCATCAATGTCGCCGGGCACCGCCTGTCGACCGGCGCGATGGAAGAGGTCCTGGCCTCGCATTCCGATGTCGGCGAATGCGCGGTCATCGGCGTGACGGATCAGTTGAAAGGCCAGCTGCCGATGGGCTTTTTGTGCCTGAATACCGGGGTGAACCGCGATCCCGCCGACGTGGTCAAGGAATGTGTGTCCCTGGTTCGCGAAAAGATCGGCCCGGTCGCCGCGTTCAAGCTGGCCGTTGTCGTTGATCGGCTGCCAAAGACACGTTCGGGCAAGATCCTGCGCGCAACCATGGTCAAGATCGCCGATGGCGAGGACTTCAAGATGCCCGCGACCATCGACGACCCCGCGATCCTGGACGAGATTCGCGAGGCCTTGCAGACAATTGGCTATGCCAAGGGTTGATTAGGCCCCGCGGCGAACATCCTGGTGCCCGGAATGTTGTCTTTCCGGGTGCCAGATGCAAAGTTGTGAACTCATCCTTGGATTGTGCCCATGTTCTGCCGCAATTTCATGGTGTATTGGTGATCTGGGCACAACGAAACGCGACAGTCATGGACAAAGCAATCGACAGCACTTTCATTGCGCCGTCATCCCCTGTGGATACCGCGACGCTGACCGCCCTGTTGAACATGGGCGGTCCGGACCTGCGCGCCGATCTTTGCGCCCAGCTGATCGCGGATTTCACGCGGCTTCGTGACGCCATGGGCACCGATGACAGCGCCGCTGTCGCCCGTGCCGCGCATGAGGTCAGGGGCCTGGCGCTGACTGTCGGCGCCGCAAATCTGGCATCGCTGGCGACCGGTCTTGATGGCGCGGCGCAACGCCTGCCGCGATCATCCCTTGGCCGCCAGGTGGGCAATTTGGAAACAGAAATCGACGCCGTGCTGTCTGTGCTGGGCGCGGCGGCGCAAAGCCCGGATCGGCAATGAATTTACAGGCCCCACCGTCGGACACGATCCTGCTGATCGAAGACACCCCGTCCTTGCAGATGATCTACAAGGCAGCACTGACGCGGGCCAATTTCGCCGTGGAAAGCTGCGGCACGGCGGCCGAAGGCATGGCCGCCTTTCACCGCCTGGGGTCCAGCGTCGTCTTGCTGGACCTGATGCTGCCCGATCGCGCCGGGCTGGAAGTCATGCAGGAATTGCTGACGATCGCGCCGCAGACCTGCGTGATCGTGATTACCGCCAACGGATCGATCAACAAGGCGGTGGAAATGATGCGCGCCGGAGCGCATGAGTTCCTGGTCAAGCCATTTGACGATCAGCGCCTGATCGCGGCCGTCGAAAACGCCCGCCGCGCGCTGCATCATCGCCCGAAAACGACCGAAGACGCAGTGATCGACGTGTTGCCGCCGTTCATCGGCCATTCGCCCAAGATGCTGCGGGTCTATGACAAGATCCGCTCGGTCGCGGGCTCGATGGCGACGGTGTTCATCACAGGCGAAAGCGGCACCGGCAAGGAATTGTGCGCCGAAGCCGTGCATCAGGCCTCGGCGCGCGCGGCGGGGCCGTTCGTGGCGCTCAATTGCGGGGCGATCCCCGTCGATCTGCTCGAATCCGAGGTGTTCGGCCATTTGCGCGGCTCGTTCACCGGCGCAATTTCCGACAAGCTGGGCGCCGCCGCCGCCGCCGATGGCGGCACGCTGTTCCTGGACGAAATCTGCGAAATGGATCTGAACCTTCAGACCAAGCTGCTGCGGTTCCTTCAGACATCGACCATCACGCCCGTGGGCGCCACCAAGCCGCGCAAGATCAACGTGCGCATCATCTGCGCCACCAACCGCAACCCGCTGGAGGAAGTCCGGCTGGGCCGCTTCCGCGAGGATCTGTATTACCGCCTGCACGTGGTGCCCATTCACCTGCCGCCGCTGCGTGAACGCGACGATGACGTCAACGAAATCGCCGAAAAGCTGGTCGTGCAGATGGCGCGTGAGGAAGGGCATGAATTCTCGGGCCTGTCGCCGCGTGTGCGCGAATTGTTCCGCACCCTGCCCTGGCCAGGCAATGTGCGGCAATTGATCAACGTGCTGCGCAATGTGGTGGTGCTGAATACCGGGCCGCTTGTCACCCCGGACATGCTGCCCCCCGACTTGCTGGCAGAGCGCCCGGCACATGCGGCACCGCCGGATGTCGCCCCGAACCACCCCGCGCTGGGGGATCTGGCCGGGCGGACCCTGGCGCAGATCGAACGGATCGTGATCGAGGACACGCTGGCGCGGCACAACGGCTCGGTTCCCAAGGCCGCGCGCGAACTGGATGTTTCCGCCTCGACCCTGTATCGCAAGCTGGACGCATGGGCGAAGGCTGAGCAATCCGCATGACACTCTCTGAACGGTCGATCCTGATTACCGGGTGTTCCTCGGGCATCGGGTATCATTGTGCCCAAGCGCTGCGCGAACGCGGCTGGCTTGTGTTCGCCGCCTGCCGCGCGCAATCCGATTGTGACCGGCTGATCGCCGAGGGGTTCGAAAGCCCGCGCATCGACTACACCGATCCCGGCAGCATCGAAGCCGGGCTGAAATCCGTCTTGCAGGCCACGGGCGGGACGCTGGACGCCCTGTTCAACAACGGCGCCTATGCCTGCCCGGGCGCGGTGGAAGACATTCCAACCGGCGCGCTGCGCGAAATATTCGAGACCAATGTGTTCGGCTGGCATGACCTGACCCGGCAGGTCATCCCGGTGATGCGCGCGCAGGGCCACGGGCGGATCGTGCAGAATTCCTCGGTGCTGGGCTACACCCCGTTTCACTGGCGCGGCGCCTATACCGCCACGAAATACGCGCTCGAAGGGCTCAGCCGGACGATGCAGCTGGAACTGTCAGGCACCGGCATCCAGATGGTTCTGATCCAGCCAGGCTCGATCACCTCGAAATTCCGCGAAAACTCCATCCCGCATTTCGAACGCTGGATCGATTGGGAACACAGCGCGCGCGCCGACGACTACCGCACGGCGCTGGACCGGCTTTACAAGCCCGGCCCCAAGGACCGGTTCGAACTGGGGCCCGAGGCCGTGTTCAAGGTGCTGCTCAAGGCGTTGGAGCATCGCAATCCGCGTCCAAGCTACCGCGTCACCACGCCGGCCAAGCTGATCCGCTGGGCGTGGCGGCTGCTGCCGGAACGGCTGGTCATCAGGTATCTGACCCGTCTTTGAACGCGCCATACCCCGGCAGGCCGAATTTGACACTGGACCACGCCGTCAGACACATTATCTGTGGGGCAAACCAGTAGGAGGGTGCCATGCTGCTCAACGACCCCCTGTTCATCACCGCCGCCATCGCGTCCTTCATCGTTCTGGCGATCCTGATTGTCGGCGTCGGTGCCTTCGCCAAGGGCGGTGAATTCAACCGCCGCTATGCAAACAAGCTGATGCGCCTGCGATTGCTCGCGCAGTTCATCGCGGTGATCCTGATCGTCGCCTTCGCCTATCTGGGTTCCAGGAGCTGATCGGTGGTTGTGCTGAACAAGATCTACACCCGCACCGGCGACACAGGCGACACCGCGCTGGGCGACGGCGCGCGGATTCCCAAGGAGTCGCTGCGCGTCGAGGCTTACGGCACCACGGACGAAACCAACGCTTGCGTCGGGCTGGCCCGGCTTCACGCCACCGGCGATCTGGATGCCGCGCTGGCACGGATCCAGAACGACCTGTTCGATCTGGGCGCCGATCTGTGCCGCCCCGACCGGGCCAGCGACGCGCAGGCCGAATATCCGCCGCTGCGCGCCGTTGATGCCATGGTCGACCGGCTGGAGGCCGAAATCGACGCCATGAACGCGGCCCTGAAACCGTTGCGCAGCTTCGTGCTGCCCGGTGGGTCGGCGCTGGCCGCGCATTTGCACCAATGCCGCACGGTCAGCCGCCGGGCCGAGCGTCTGTCGGTCGCCCTGTCGCGGGCGGACGATGTGAACCCCGTGGTGGTGCGCTACCTCAACCGGCTGTCCGACTGGTTCTTTGTCGCCAGCCGCGCGGCCAATGACAACGGCGCCAAGGACGTGCTGTGGGTGCCCGGCGCAAACCGATAGGCGGCTTTCCAGGGCAGTCGGTGCCGGACGGGCCCGCTGCCTTGGCGGCATGTGCGCCGCACAGATCTGTCAGAGGGCCGAAAAACCGGTCATGGCTTCGGACCTTTCCCCGGCACCGCCCACCCGGATGAAGAGAGAACGCGGCGTAGAATGGCCATGACGCGGCGATTTTGCACTGTTTCCCGCGGCATCTTGCCTATATCAAACCCGCGAGTCATTTGCGCGGCGTTGTCCTGACAAGGCCGCATGAACAAGGAGAGAAGCGCCCATGAAGGTCCTGGTACCTGTGAAACGCGTGATCGACTACAACGTGAAAGTCCGCGTCAAGGCGGACGGCAGCGGCGTCGATCTGGCCAATGTCAAGATGTCGATGAACCCGTTCGACGAAATCGCCGTCGAAGAGGCGATTCGCCTGCGTGAAAAAGGCATCGCCACCGAAGTGATCGCCGTGTCCATCGGCGTGAAGCAAAGCCAGGAAACCCTGCGCACCGCGCTGGCCATGGGCGCCGACCGCGCGATCCTGATCATCGCCGCCGATGACGTGCACACGGATATCGAACCGCTGGCCGTAGCCAAACTGCTGGCCGCCGTCGTCAAGGAAGAAGAGCCGGGTCTGGTTCTGGCTGGCAAGCAGGCGATCGACAACGACATGAACGCCACCGGCCAGATGCTGGCGGCGATCCTGGGTTGGGCGCAGGGCACTTTCGCGTCCGAGCTGGACATCGACGGCGACACCGCCAAGGTCACCCGCGAGGTTGACGGCGGTTTGCAGACCATCGACGTGAAGATGCCCGCCATCGTCACCGTTGACCTGCGCCTGAACGAGCCGCGCTATGCCTCGCTGCCCAACATCATGAAGGCCAAGAAGAAGCCGCTGGATGAAAAGACGCCCGCCGATTACGGCGTCGATGTCACCCCGCGCCTGACCATCGTCAAGACCACCGAACCCGCCGCGCGCAAGGCCGGTGTCAAGGTTGGCTCGGTCGATGAACTGATTGCGAAACTCAAAGACGAAGCGGGGGTAATCTGATGGCCGTTCTGCTGCTTGGAGAAGTCAACAACGGTGAGCTGTCGACGGACGCCACCGCGAAGGCCGTGACCGCCGCCAAGGCGCTGGGCGAGGTGACTGTGCTGTGTGCGGGCGCAAGTGCCGCCGCCGCCGGCGAAGCTGCGTCGAAAATCGACGGGGTCGCCAAGGTTCTGGTGGCCGAGGATCCGTCGCTGGGTCACCGCCTGGCCGAGCCGACCGCCGCGCTGATCGTGTCGCTGGCGGCGGATTACAGCCACATTCTGGCCCCGGCGACGACCGACGCCAAGAACGTGCTGCCGCGCGTTGCGGCACTGCTGGACGTGATGGTGATTTCCGATGTGTCCGGCGTCGTGGACGCTGACACGTTCGAACGCCCGATCTATGCCGGCAACGCCATCCAGACGGTGAAATCGTCGGACAGCGTGAAAGTGGTATCGATCCGCACCTCGACCTTCGACGCCGCTGGCGAAGGCGGCTCGGCCCCGGTGGAAACCGTCTCGGCCGTGGACAATCCGGGCCTGTCGTCCTGGGTCGAGGACAAGGTCGCGGCGTCGGATCGTCCGGAACTGACTTCGGCCGGAATCGTTGTGTCCGGTGGCCGTGGCGTCGGCTCGGAAGCCGATTTCGCGCTGATCGAAAAACTGGCCGACAAGCTGGGCGCGGCGGTTGGTGCCTCGCGCGCGGCGGTCGATTCAGGCTACGCGCCGAACGACTGGCAGGTCGGCCAGACCGGCAAGGTCGTGGCGCCGGATCTGTATGTCGCCGTCGGCATTTCCGGCGCGATCCAGCACCTGGCCGGGATGAAGGATTCCAAGGTCATCGTTGCGATCAACAAGGACGAGGAAGCCCCCATCTTCCAGGTTGCGGATTACGGTCTGGTCGCAGACCTGTTCACCGTCGTTCCGGAACTGACCGAAAAACTGTAGGCGCACACTCCGCGCCGTCGGGCCTTTGGCCCGCCAATCGGAACCCCGCAAAGGCCCGCCATCATCGGCGGGCCTTTTTCTGCCCTATGCGATGCGCCTCGTCAGGGCATCCAGCAAACACGTGGCCGCTGCCGCCCTGTCATCGGGGTCGATGAACACCTGTCGTGTGCCAAGCCCGGATATCTGCGGGCGCAGCAACCACGGCGCGCTGGGCAGATCGATCAGCACACCGTTGACCGGCAACCGGCCCAGCAAGACGTGCATCCGCGCGTGCCATTCCTGCATCAAGGCCTGCCGCACGAGGGCATAGCGTTCCGGGCAGGTGTGAGCCAGAACGCCCAGGGCGTGGCCAGTAAAGGTCAAGGGCGCGAAGTCGACATCTGGATACAGCGCCTTCAACGCCGGATGCGCGCGCAAGAACCGATCATTCCGGCGCGGATGCACGGCGTAATAAGGGTTTGACAGGTTCCCCAGCGGCGGCAGGACAAGCGCAAAGCCCGCCGCCGTGCAGGCGATATCCGGCAGCGCCGGGTCGGACAGATGAAAATCTACCCCTTCGACCTGCGCGCGCGGCGCGATCAGCCGGTCCAGAACCCGCCGGACAACCCGGGGCGTCAACCGCCCGGTTCCGCGTGGTCCGATCAGCAGCAACGCGCTGTGGCGCGCGGTATGCGCAGTATCCGACGTGTGCAGCGGTATCTGACCCGCCGCCCCGCCGAATTGATTCGGCTGGCAGTGTTGCATAACACCCAATCCCCTTAGTCACCCAAGGTCGATTGTTGCGCCAAATCCTTGCAATCCCCTTACCGGGCACAGGATTTTCGGCGCGCTCTGCCCTTGCATGGGGGTTGCTGCGGGGCCTATGGTCGCTCCATCAATCGTGAGGGACGTGATGGAAATTCAAAGCGTGGGCATCGTTGGCGCGGGTCAGATGGGCAACGGGATCGCGCATGTCTTTGCGGTGGCCGGGTTTGATGTCAGGCTTACGGATATTTCGCAGGACGCGCTGACCAACGCGGTTGCCCTGATCGACCGGAACCTGGAGCGGCAGGTCCAGCGCGAGAAACTGACCGAAGCCGAAAAAGCCGCCGCCATGGCGCGCATCACCACGACGACGCAATTGTCCGAAGTGGGGCCAAGCGACCTGATCATCGAGGCCGCGACCGAACGCGAAACGGTCAAGCAGGCGATCTTCGAGGATCTGCTGCCGCATATCAAGCCGACCACCATCCTGACCTCGAACACCTCGTCGATCTCGATCACGCGGCTGGCCAGCCGCACCGACCGGCCGGAACGCTTCATGGGATTTCATTTCATGAACCCGGTCCCGGTGATGCAACTTGTCGAACTGATCCGTGGCATCGCCACGGACGAGGCCACCTACAAGACCCTGCTGGCGGTTGTCGAAAGGCTGGGCAAGACGGCGGCCAGCGCCGAGGATTTCCCGGCCTTCATCGTCAATCGCATCCTGATGCCGATGATTAACGAGGCGGTCTATACGCTGTATGAGGGTGTCGGCTCGGTGAAATCCATCGATGAATCGCTGAAACTGGGCGCCAATCATCCGATGGGACCGCTGGAGCTGGCCGATTTCATCGGGCTGGATACCTGCCTTGCGATCATGAACGTGCTGCATGACGGGCTGGCCGATACCAAATACCGCCCCTGTCCGCTGCTGACGAAATACGTCGAAGCCGGGTGGCTGGGCCGCAAGACGCAGCGCGGGTTTTATGATTATCATGGCGAGGTGCCGGTGCCGACGCGGTGATGCTTCCGCATGGCAGGGTGAACCCCGCCCACCCCCGGGATCAGAAGGGTTCGCCGAACTTGTCGGCAATCAGATCCGACAGCGCCTTGAGCAGGTCACCCGACTGGGCGCCGGTTGTGCAAACGCGGATTTCGGTGCCTCGGGACGCCGCCAGCATCAACAGGCCCATGATCGAATCGCCACTGACGCTCATGCCGTCCTTCTCGACCTCGGCCTCGGCGTCAAATTTTTCGACGACCTCGACAAACTTGGCCGACGCGCGCGCATGCAGTCCCTTTTCGTTGACGATCCTCAGAACCTGCTCGGCACTCACACCCCGTTCCCCCCGCTGACTTCCATGGAATTGATGTATTTGCGCCCGGCCTCCAGCGCCAGCGCCGTCGCATCGGCGACCGAGCGTTGACGCGATTTCGCAAGCTTGATGAGCATCGGCAGGTTCGCACCATAGAGAATGCGGCGGTTCGGCGATTCACAGGCCGGCAATGACAGGTTCGATGGCGATCCGCCGAACATGTCCGTGACCAGAACAACCCCGTGCCCGGAATCCACGGAATCGGCGGCATCGCAGATCTCGATGCATTTGGCGGTGCGGTCATGATCGTATTCGATGGAAATCGCGCGAATCCCGCGTTGCCGTCCGACAACGTGTTCCACTGCGGCAAGATATTCGCGCGCCAATCCACCATGCGCGACGATCACGATTCCGATCACGCCTCTATCCTTGTTCGCCTGACGGCAGCCCTTCGGGGCGTCGTTCCAGTTCCCTATGCCTCTTTGACACCCGCCAGCCGCTCTGCGCAAGCGTTGCCGACAGTTTTTCCGCCATTGCGACCGATCTGTGCTTCCCGCCGGTGCAGCCGAAGGCGATCGTCAGGCTGGTCTTGCCCTCATCGACGAACGCCTCCAGAAGCGAGGCGATCAGACCATGCACCCGGCTGAAGAAGTCGTCAAACCGCGGGTCGGCGGCGACAAAGTCTGCCACGGCGGCGCTGCGCCCGTCCAACGCGCGCAACGCCGGGTCCCAATGCGGATTGGCCAGAAACCGGCAGTCGAACACCATGTCCACGCTGCGCGGCAAACCGCGCTTGTAGGAAAATGATTGCACCGACAGCGCCATCGGTGCACCGGATTTGGGCGCGAACCACCGGGCGATCTCGGCGCGCAGCTGGTGCGGCGACAGATCGGTGGTGTCGATCAGGATATCCGCCAGCGTGCTGACCGGGCCCAGTATGGCCAGTTCCTGTTCGATCCCCACGCGCGGCGCATCGGCCGGGCTCAGCGGATGGCGCCGCCGGGTTTCGGAATAGCGCCGCAACAGCGTGTCGATGCCGCAGTCGATATACAACAGGTCAAAGGACACGCCGGGGCGGCGGTTCAGTTGATTGACCAGTTCGGTCAGCGCCTCGGTTGAAAAGTCGCGGTTGCGCACATCGATGCCCAGCGCCAGTGGCCGGGGCAGAGGCGGGCCATCCAGCAAACGCGGCACCAGCGACAAGGGCAGGTTGTCGATCGCCTCATACCCCAGATCTTCGAGCGCGTTGATCGCCGACGAGCGCCCGGCGCCTGACGGGCCGGTCACCATGACCACGCGGTTTTCGCTCTGGACGTCGGTCATGTCGTGCCTTTCGGCCCCAGGGTTCCTGTCATCATCGCGCGAAGTCCCTGCATGAAACAAGGGTCTGTGCTGCCAGGCAGGTAAGGCAAGGGCACCCCGAGCATTTCATGCATTTGAGGTGTGGGCAATCTTGGTCCGGGGGGCAAGCCCATATCCACCACGAGGGCGACCTGCGACAGGTTCCGATGCGTCAAGCGCAGCAATCCGACGCCGCGAACCTCGATCATTCCGGCGATGCTGCGGGGCGTGCGGGCGAACAGGGCGCCGTTGCGCGCAGAAACAAGCACCTGGTCATCTGCAACCAATTGGGCCCCTGCCTGGATCAGGCCCAGCGCCAGCGTTGACTTGCCGCTGGACGATGGGCCGACAATCAGGATCCCCGTTCGCGGGCCAAAGGCAACCACGCTGGCGTGGAAATTTTGCGGCGCCGTCACAAGGGCAGGCCGACCACGAAACGCGCACCCAGCGGCGCGGAATTCCGGTCGGCATTGGTCGGGCGGATGTTCTCGGCCCAGATCACGCCGCCATGCGCCTCGACGATCTGCTTCGAAATCGCCAGCCCAAGACCCGAGTGATTGCCGAACTGATCTTGCGGACGCTCGGAATAGAACCGTTTGAAAACCTTGCCCAGGGCGGATTCAGGGATGCCCGGTCCGGTATCCTCGACCACCACCAGCACCCGGTTGTCGCGCTTTCGCGCCCAGATGCGCACCGCATCGCCAGCTTCGCAAAACGAAATCGCGTTGGTGATCAGGTTGACGAAGACCTGTGCCAGACGGGCCTCCAGACCCTGGATCATCACCGCCTCGCGCGGCAGTTCGCTGATGAATTCAACGCCCTTGGTTTCGGCTTCCTGCCCCAGATGGGTGCTCAGGTTTTCCAGCGTCTTGCACAGGTTGAAGGTCTCTTCTTCTTCCTTGACCAGCTCGCTGTCCAGGCGCGACGCGTTCGAGGTGTCGGAAATCAGGCGGTCCAGGCGGCGCACATCATGCTCGATGACATCCAGCAGGCGGTTCACCTGATCCTCGCGCTTGGCCACCCTCAAGGTGCCCACCGCCGAACGCAGGCTTGCCAGCGGGTTCTTGATCTCATGCGAGACATCGGCGGCGAATTGTTCGTTCGCGTCGATCCGGTCATAAAGCGCCGAAACCATGCCGCGCATCGCCACCGACAGGCGGCCGATTTCATCGGGGCGCCCGGCAAGATCGGGGATCCGCACGCGCGCCGGCTGCATGCGCCGGGCGTTCTTGTCGCGGCCCAGTTCGGCGGCGGTCGCCAGATCGGCCAGCGGGTTGGCGATGGTCGAAGCCAGAACCAGGCTGAGCCCGACAGACACCAAGAGCGCAACAAGGAACATCTGCAAGACTTGCTCGCGTTCGGACCGCAGGATTTGGGCCAGTTCCTCGGGGATCTGCTGCATCACCACCGCACCGACTGCCTGCCCATCCACCAGGACCGGGGCGGCGGCCAGCATCCGAAACCCGTTGTCCAGTTGCAGCACGCGCCCGGCGCTTTGGCCCTGCATTGCCTCCTGATGCAGCGCGGCCAGCAGATCGATGGGGTCAGGTTGCGGAGAGCGATCACCGGGAATGATCCCCGACAGCGCCGACCAGATCATGTCCAGCGTGTCGGATATGATCGTGCGCTGCGGCTCGTCAGGCAGTTGCCCGCCGTCCGGGGTGTCGCGCCCGCCAACGCCGCGCCGCGCCAGCTCCACCACACCATCCGCGTCCAACAGCAGCAATTCGGTTTCGCGGTTGAGGGTCTGCGCGGAAACGATCCTGGATCGCGCCGCCCGGGCATCCGGCGCCGTATAGGCCGCATCCCCCGGCAGCACCGCCAGAATATCGGCAACCGATTGCGCCTGCGCGATCAGCGATGCCTGGTGCTGGCGCGTTATCGTATCGCGGAACGGGTTGGTAAACAAAACACCGGCCACCAGAAGGACCAGCGCCAGCATGTTGAACAGGATGATCTTGCGCGCCAGTGGCGAATGGAAGATCGACATCAACCCGCGCCGCGCGCGGTGGATGCGCACTTCGCTGTCTACCGCGCTTTGCGGGCGCACCCAGTCTTCCCCGAGCACGACATCGCTGCTCGGTCCATCCGTGTGTGGATTGATGTCTGCCCCTACCGCCATTATTCTTCAGTGTTTTGTGGGCTATGTTCGAGGTCAGGCCTCGTTGTATTTGTAGCCGATACCATACAGGGTTTCGATAGACGAGAAGTCCTCGTCCACGGATCGCATTTTCTTGCGAAGGCGCTTGATATGGCTGTCGATCGTGCGGTCATCGACATAGACCTGATCGTCATAGGCGACATCCATCAGCTGATCGCGGCTCTTGACGAAACCGGGACGCTGGGCCAGCGCCTGCAACAGCAGGAATTCGGTGACGGTCAGGGTCACTTCCTGCCCCTTCCACAGCACCGCGTGGCGCAGCGGGTCCATGGACAGCGAGCCGCGCACCATGACTTTGGTTTCTTCGGTGGTGCCGACTTCGTCGTTCTCTACGGCCTGTTGGCGGCGCAGGAGCGAGCGGATACGCTCGATCAGTAAACGCTGCGAGAAGGGCTTCTTGACATAGTCGTCAGCCCCCATCCGCAACCCCAGAACCTCGTCGATCTCATCATCTTTCGAGGTCAGGAAGATCACCGGCATCTGGGTTTTCTGGCGCAGCCGTTGCAGCAGTTCCATGCCGTCCATGCGCGGCATCTTGATGTCCAGAACGGCCATGTCCGGCAGGTGGCGGTTGAACGCCTCCAGCGCGGATTGACCGTCATTGTAGGTTTCAACCTCGAAGCCCTCGGCCTCGAGCGAAATAGAGACGGACGTCAGGATATTCCTGTCGTCGTCGACGAGTGCGATCTTTGACATTGGCCTGTCCTTGTTCTGCTCTATTGTTTTTTGCTCATGAGTCTAGAAACTTCGCGCCGAGAATCAACCAAATAGTCAGGCATTCGGGAACAATCGCGCATGATTTTCCCCTGAAGCCGTCAAGATTTTGTGCATCGCGCTCCGAGTTTCCGATCCGATGCGACAGTTTGCGATAACAATGGCATGTTATCGCTAAAGGGCCAATTGTGTCCTGTTCGATCCGCAAACCGCCATGATATAGCCCGGATGTCGGTTGAGGACACCACATGCCAGGCCACCCGAGGCAGAGGGTCGTTTGGCTTTTCAATTCGAAGCCAGGCAGCATGGCTTAAGGAGCGAGCATATGACCGCAGGACGCGTCAATCCCAAACAGCGTTTGGAAGATCAGGGGATCACCGGGCTGGGTTCCGTTTCCTACAACCTGATCGAACCGGCCCTGGTAGAATGCGCGATCAAGCGCGGCGAAGGCACCGTGGGAAAAGGCGGTGCCTTTTTGGTTTCCACAGGCAAGTTCACCGGCCGCTCGCCCAAGGACAAGTTCGTCGTGCGCACGCCCTCGGTGGAGGACAGCATCTGGTGGGACAATAACGCGCCAATGGAAGCAGAGGCGTTTGATCGCCTGTATGACGACATGACCGCGCATATGAAGGGTGGCGAGTTCTTCGTGCAGGACCTGTATGGCGGCGCCGATGCCACGCATCGCCTGGACGTGCGCGTGGTGTCCGAACTGGCCTGGCACAACCTGTTCATCCGCCACATGCTGCGCCGCCCGTCGCGCGAAGAACTGGACAGCTTTGTCCCCCAGTGGACGATCATCAACTGTCCCAGCTTCAAGGCCGATCCCGTGCGCCATGGCTGCCGCACCGACACCGTCATCGCGATGAATTTCGACCGCAAGATGATCCTGATCGCCAACACCGAATACGCGGGCGAGAACAAGAAATCGGTGTTTTCGCTGCTGAACTATATCCTGCCCGGCAAGGGCGTGATGGCCATGCATTGCTCGGCCAACCACGCGATCGACAATCCCGATGACTCGGCCATTTTCTTTGGCCTGTCGGGCACCGGCAAGACCACGCTGTCGGCCTGCGCCACCCGCACACTGATCGGCGATGACGAACATGGCTGGTCGGAAAACGGCATCTTCAATTTCGAGGGCGGCTGTTACGCCAAGACCATCAAGCTGGACCCGAAAGCCGAGCCCGAGATCTACGCCACCACTTCGCGCTTTGGCTCAGTCGTTGAAAACATGGTGTTCGACCCCGAAACCCTGGAACTGGATTTCGACGACAATTCGCTGACCGACAACACCCGCGTGGCCTATCCGCTGGACGCCATTTCCAACGCGTCGGAAACCTCGCTGGGGGGGCATCCCAAGCATATCATCATGCTGACCTGCGATGCGTTCGGCGTTCTGCCGCCCATTGCCCGGCTGACCCCGGCGCAGGCCATGTATCACTTCCTGTCGGGCTTCACCTCCAAGGTGGCGGGCACCGAGCGTGGCGTGACCGAGCCCGAACCGACATTCAGCACCTGCTTCGGCGCGCCCTTCATGCCGCGCCGACCCGAGGTTTATGGCAAGCTGTTGCAGGAAAAGATCCATGACCACGGTGCCACCTGCTGGCTGGTCAACACCGGCTGGACCGGCGGCGCCTATGGCACCGGCTCGCGGATGCCGATCCGCGCAACGCGCGCCCTGCTGAATGCCGCCTTGAACGGCTCGCTTGCCGAAGGCGAATTCCGCCGCGATGAAAATTTCGGCTTTGACGTGCCGGTCGCCGTGGACGGTGTCGCCGATGTCCTGCTGGACCCGCGCCGCACCTGGCAAGACGCGGCCGCCTATGACGCGCAGGCGCGCAAGCTGGTGCAGATGTTCTCGGACAACTTCGCGCAATACGTGCCGTTCATCGACGACGACGTCAAAGCCGCGGCCATCGACTGAGCCATGTCGCG
>Ga0316208_1001732_pt1 | contig 19675 bp, 14 predicted proteins | sample 3monopyrite_MG_FD_204944 | JGI IMG/M metagenome (GOLD analysis project Ga0316208, IMG submission 204944) | Microbial mat bacterial communities from mineral coupon in-situ incubated in ocean water Damariscotta River, Maine, United States -... | ecosystem: Environmental > Aquatic > Marine >...
CAGTCGACTTAATGGCTGACCTTGCGACAACCGGCGGGCTCACAGCGGCACCTTGCGGCTGACCAATATCCAGCGTCGGAGCTGATCGTCCTTCGCGGCCGTAGAGTGCGTCGAGATGTCGCTGCACTTCACTTCGGTTGTCGCCCGGCTCTCTGGGGGGAAGCTGAACCGTCGGCTCTGCTTTCTTTTTCCCGAAGAGATTCGGAAACAACCCTCGTGCGGGCTTCGACGTGCTGATCGCATTTCGCGTCGCCGGACGCTCTATCAACTTGCGAGGCTCGCCGGATTTTTCCGCAATGGATGAGTCGGTCGACTGAGACTGAGCTCTGACCTCAACATCCATTGATGGCAGGATCACCAACCCCGTGGCCGCGCTGAGCATCCATGCTCGTGCTGAGAATTCAATTCTCACTGCTCTCTCCTCAATATCCATGTGTGGAGGCTGGTCTGTTCGCGGTAATCCCGCCGCGCTATCCGGGTGGAGCGTCCTGCTTCGGCCCGAGACCGCGTCACTTATCAGAAGGCGACGCTTTCATACTGATCCGCCAGTCCTGAGCGATCTGCATCGAGACCGTCGGCCAGCGAACCAGTTGCGTGGCAGACACTCACTCAGCAGTCAGAGCCGGAGGCACAGTCCGCATGACCGATACGTTCCGATCATGCTTCAAAGGTATCGACACACCCGACGGCAAATTTTGACGCCTGTGTCGATCCTGCCAGCATTTAAGGCGAGGGCGACCGTACAACCGCTACGACCGAAAGAGTCTCTCCGGACTACCTACCTTGACATTTGGCAATTTCGTCCGCCTGTGGCAGAAGGGTGATTGCTTGCAACCACTTCGTAAACTTGAGAGCGGCATAACGCGAATATCGAACAAGGAACTTCGAAGGACGAAGTGTCCTCGTAATTTCTGATTTCGACATTCCTTGTTCAATATTCGATATTCAGTCACCTGAGCCGGACCAATGACTGAGTGCATCAAGCCGCCCGTAGGCTGGAACAAGCTCCGCGCGGTTCCGGCAAGAATCCAAAAACAGCCTCGCGAACACGCCGGAACAGCGCTGCGCTCGTTCCAGCCTACGACACCGTAGAAAGATCTACGCGTCGCTCAACTGAGTGATCACTGCCTCAACGGACTCAAGCTGCTTCTCCAGCCCGGCCAGTGTCTCGCGGACTTCGGCCACAACCTTCTCCGGAGCGTTGCTGACAAACTTCTCGTTCTTCAGCTTGCCGGAGTGTCCTTTGATAAAGCCGCGCAGCTTGTCGGCTTCCTTCTTCTGACGCTCCAGCTCCGCCGCAATGTCAACAAGCCCTTCGAGCGGCACAAAGCCGTCGGCATCTTTCAGGTTGAAACTCGCTGACGCAGCCGGGCGATCGATCTCCGCTCCCGCCGCTTCCAGAATCGTCTTCGCGAGATTTTCAAACTGGTCGGCACAAACCTGTAATTCTTCGGCGACACCGGCTTCGCACTTCATGAACAGCTTGACGGGAACGTTCGGGCCGATGCCATAAACCGCTCGGATATTCCGCACGGCGACGACCGTTTCCTGGAGCCGGCTGAAGCGATCTTCGAGCGCCTCGTCCTGCAGGCTGGCAGCGAGTTCCGGCCATGACGCGATCATCGCACTCTCGGCCGCGGCCTGAGGTTCAAACAAACCTCGTTCCGGAGCGATGTCCTTCAGCTTCTGCCAGAGTTCTTCGCAGATGAACGGCGTAAACGGCTGCAGCAACCGAATCAGCCCATCGAGAACTCCAACAAGAATCCGCTGAGCAACCGCCTTCTCGTCGCTGACTGCCCCATCGTCCCCCTCAGCCTTCAGCCGAGGCTTGATCATCTCCAGGTACCAGTCGCAGAACTCGTTCCACGTAAAGTCGCGAATGGCCTGCGTGGCCTTATCAAACTGGTACCGTCCGAGCAGCGTTGTCACTTCTTCGGTGACTCTCGAAAGCCGACTGAGCACCCAGCGATCTTCCAGCCGCAAGTCAGACTCTTCAATCTTCCCCGGCGTGTAGCCTTCGAGATTCATGATCGCAAACCGCGCGGCGTTCCACAGTTTGTTACAGAAGTTGCGACCGTACTCAAACCGCTCGCTGACCATCGTTGCCGCTGGCTGAGCCGGATCGAGATCGTACTGCGGCGTCGAGAACTGCGATTCCTTTTTGCACTTCGGACAAGGCATCAGCACCTTCTCGGAAGAACCTCGGAGAGCGACCTTCACCGAAGCCGGCTTGACCATCGGCCCTTTGCCATCCAGAGCCTGCGGAACAACGGTCTGACAATGCGGACACTCGTAGCCCATCGGCAACTTGACGTCCTGCGTCTCGCCCGCGAACGACGCAATCGAAAACCGGACAGCGTCCGTCCCGTACCGATCGATCAAGTCCTGAGGGTCGCAGCCGTTCCCCTTCGACTTACTCATCGTCTGCCCAAAGCCATCCAGAATCTTCGGATGCACGTGGACATGGCCAAACGGAATATCTCCCATGTTGTAAATCCCGGCGAGAACCATCCGAGCCACCCACAACGTGATAATATCCCGAGACGTGATCAGCACGTTGCCAGGGTAGAAATAGTCGAGAACTTCGTTGCGGGATGAGCCTGTCCCGTTTGACCCGAAGCCGGAGGCGACGGCGTCTCCTGAGACTGCCGATTCACCAGCAACAGCAGGCACGCACGCCTGCGGCTTGCGGTCAAACGAGCTGCTGGCCGCGTCGTCAGCCAGCGGTGGATTGTTCTCCGCGTCCGGCCAGCCAAGCGTCGCATGCGGCCAAAGTGCTGAACTGAACCACGTGTCGAGGACGTCCTCTTCACGTTTGAAATGTCCCGACTCTTCAAACGCTCTCTCAAGTTTCTCTTCTCCCGGTGCCAAACAAACTAACAGGTCGATGTCACCAGTTTCTCCGCGTGCAACTTGAACAGCTAATCTGTCTTTCCAGTCTTCTGGAACTGCAAGGTTGAGTTGTGCGTTAAGTTCCGGAATCGCATTTGAACCAAATGCACCACCTCCAAGTCCCGAAAGGAGTGACAACGCCGCTTGGGCTTTCTCTGGTGTTGGGAATCGAGCTATCCAAACTGGAATCCGGTGTCCCCACCAGAGCTGCCGGCTGATGCACCAGTCGCGTTTTTCTCCCAGCCAGTCGAGGTACGTTCGCTGGTAACGCTGCGGGAAGAAGCGGACTCGGCGATCGTCGACGGCGTCCATCGCTGACTGAGCAAGGCCCGGGTTCCCTTCCGCGAGGTCGCCCATTTTCACGAACCACTGATCCGACAGCAGCGGCTCGACCGGCGACTTCGAACGGTCGCTGTGTGCCAGTTCGATCTTGCGATCCTCGACTTCGACAAAGTGACCGAGAGCTTCCATGTCCTCGACGATTTTCGTGCGGCAGTCGTACCGGTCCATGCCCTCGTACTTCTCTCCGCCGGTCTCGTTAATCGTCGCGTCCGGGTTGAGAATGTTGATCTGCTCAAGATCGTTCCGCAGTCCACAGGCATAGTCGTTGTGGTCGTGAGCCGGCGTCACTTTCACGCAACCCGTTCCGAGTTCTTTCTTAGCCAGCAGCGCGTCAGCGATGATCGGAATGTCGCGGCCAGTCACCGGAATGCGACACTTCAGCCCGACAAGATGCTCGTACCGCTCGTCCGTCGGATGAACGCAGACGGCCGAGTCACCAATCATCGTTTCCGGCCGAGTCGTCGAGAACGCCAGCTTGTCGCCCGTCAGCTCACCGTCTTCGCCCACAACCGGATACGTGAACGTCCAGAAGTGGCCGTCGACTTCCTCGTGAAAGACCTCGTCGTTCGCCACAGCCGTCTGCAGATGCGGATCCCAGTTGACCAGCCGCTTGCCGCGAAAAATCAGCCCGTCTTTGAAAAACCGAAAGAACGTCCGCCGCACGGCCTTCGAGCAAGTCTCGTCAAGCGTAAACCGAGTCCGCCGCCAGTCGCAGCTCGCACCGAGCTGCCGCAACTGCTCAAGAATCCGCTTCTCGTAAGAGTCTTTCCACTTCCAAATCCGCTCAACCAGAGCCTCTCGACCAATGTCATGCCGAGTGAGACCTTCTTCTTCAAACATCCGCCGCTCAACCACAGCCTGAGTGGCGATCCCCGCGTGGTCGGTCCCCGGCATCCACAGAGCTTCGTAACCCTGCATCCGTCGCCAGCGAGTGATCAGATCCTGCAGCGTGCCATTCAACGCGTGCCCCATGTGCAACGCACCGGTCACGTTCGGCAGCGGAATCATGATCGTATGCGGCGGCTTCTCCAAATTCGGATTCGCATCGAAGTAGCCATTCTCTTGCCAGTAATCCAACCAGCGGCTCTGGGCTTCGGACGGTTGATACTGCTTAGGAAGTTCTGAGCTCATGATTCTGTAACGCTATGAAAACAGGTGGCTGGGGTCGTGTAAAAACGGCATGCGCAGGGTGCGTCTTGACGCACCATCGGTCTGAGAAGCCGATTCCCGGGTACGGTCCTGTCATTAGCCGCAGATCAGCGCGGATGGACGCAGATTCACAGAATTTTTCGGCAAGTATCTGCGTCCATCCGCGTTGATCTGCGGCAAATATCCTGAACTGACAAAGTTTCTACTATCCGGCGACGGCTCCTTCGTCTTTGAACAGCTTGTACTCGACGCTGTCGACGAGGGCGAGCCAGCTTGCTTCGATGATATTTTCGCTGACGCCGACGGTGCTCCAGACGTCGTCTTCGTCGCGACTTTCGATCACAACTCGGACGCGAGCCGCCGTCCCCTCGGCCGAGTTGATCACTCGCACTTTGTAATCCACCAGGTGCATTTGCGAGAGCGTCGGATAAACCGGCAGCAGAGCTTTTCGAAGAGCCGAGTCTAACGCGTTCACCGGACCGTCTCCGTCGCCCACGACGTGAACCACTTCGCCGTTGACCGTCAGCTTGACCGTTGCTTCGGTTTCGGCCGGAGTGTCAGCGGCGGACTCCACGTTGACTCGGTGATGGATGCGTTTGAACTTTGGCTCGTAAGAACCAGCGACTTTTTTGATCAGCAGATCGAACGATGCTTCGGCAGCTTCAAACTGATACCCGACGCTTTCCAAATCCTGCACTCGTTGAAGGATCGAAGTCATCAGCTCGCCGTCCTGCTCGATCTTGTACTTCGTGGCTTTGGCGACGATGTTCGATCGGCCGGACAATTCGCTGACGAGGATGCGGCGTTCGTTGCCGACGAGTTCCGGCTTGATGTGCTCGTAACTTTCGGCAATTCGGTTAATTGCGTGAACGTGCATCCCGCCCTTGTGAGCAAACGCGCTGATCCCCACAAAAGGCTGATTGTTGCGAAAGTTCATGTTCGCAATCTCGTAAACGTACCGCGACAGCTCGGCCAGATGTTCGAGCGACCCCGACTGCAACGCGTCGTAGCCTTCCTTCTTCAACAGAAGATTCGCGACAACGCTTAACAGACAAACATTGCCGCAGCGTTCGCCGATGCCGTTAATCGTGCCCTGAACCTGAATCGCCCCTCGATCCAATGCTGCCAGCGAATTGGCCACCGCCAGATCGCTATCGTTGTGACAGTGAATGCCGACGGGGATGGAGATCTCCCGCCGCAGCAAATCAACCGCCGCGCCGATCTCTTCCGGCAGCCGGCCGCCGTTTGTATCGCACATGCAGACCAGCGACGCACCTGCCTCGTCCGCCGCTTTGAGCGTCTTGAGAGCAAACTCCTCATTCGCACGAATGCCGTCGAAGCAATGCTCGGCGTCGTAAATGACCTCGCGACCTTCCGCGACCAGAAACGCGACCGAATCTCGGATCATGGCGAGGTTTTCTTCCTCGTCGACTCGAAGAACTTCGTTGACGTGAAGATCCCAGGTTTTGCCGACGACCGTGATGACGGGAGCTTTGGAATCTCGCAGAGCACACATGCCGACGTCTTCTTCGGCACCGATCCCGCGCCGACGCGTCATCCCGAAGGCCGCGACTTTGGCGTGCTTCCAATCGGTGTCGGCGGCTCGCTGAAAGAACTCTTCGTCCTTGGGATTCGACAGCGGATACCCGCCCTCGATGTAGTCAAAGCCGAGTTCGTCGAGCTTCTTCGCGATCAGCAGCTTGTCCTGAAGCGAGAAATTGACGCCTTCCCCCTGGCTACCGTCTCGAAGGGTGGTGTCGTATGTCTGAATTCGGGTGGCCATGAAATGCCGTCCTGTATTGACCTGACGAAAGTCACCCCGCAGGTTGTTCCGCGAGGCATTTCGTCAAACCGGTTAACTGCCTGTCTGAACTGTGTTTCGGCTGACCGGGGCGCACTCCAGCGGACTGTGCGAGCCCAACGCCAATGAAAAAACCCTCAGGCCCGCGACCTGAGGGTTATGACGATCTTGTGTGTCAGCGTTGCCTCAGATTCGCTCCTCAGGAGACTGTAATCACAATAATCTCGACCGGAATCGCGAACGACCGGCGAACGGAAGAGTGAATCTGTACCGAAAAAGTGAGCATCGCCAACAACCGAAAATCGATGAAAAACTCGTCACGAGACATAACATTCGCCTCGGACGCAACCAGTCTAGCGCCGGTTCGCGATTCGGTCAAACTCCCACGATTCCTGCAAAAACGGCCACAAAAAAACCGGCTGGTCCCCGAAGGCACCAGCCGGCTGTGTTACTCAGTTTGCCGTATCACAATCTTCCTGATTAGAACGTGAAGATCACGTCAACCGAGAAGGTAGTCTGATTGGAACCGTTGAGAACCGGTGCACCACCAAGTCCATTATTGAACCCGTTGTTACCGTTCGCGGCAACCTGACCGCCCGGGCTCCAGTCGTATTTCACTTCCGGACGGATCGTAACCTGTGAATGTGGCTTGATGTTCACACCGCCGGTCAGGGCGTAAACCGAAGTTCCGTTCGACTTCCACCATTCCGCACGACCACCGACACCGACGCAATCGCTCACCTGATAAATCAAGTACTGGTTGATTGCGACGGCGTCATTGTTTTGTATGGAAGCTGCATTCCCACCATTCGACTGAAGCAGATCGTGAGCGAGAACGTAATTCAACCGATCGTTGACCTGCCAGTCCATAACCACGCTGTGGCCGTACCCGTCACCGATGGCGCCGAAGTTGCCGGCACTGGTGATGTAGGTAAAGCTGATGTCGTCAGACACTGCCGTGCTGAAACCGCCCAGGAAGTTGCTGCCATCGTTCTGTTGAGTGAAGCCAGTATCCCAGCCAGCAGTCCAACCAGCGTAAACTTCTGTGCCATCACCCACGGCCTGCGTCACAACAACACCGGTGTGAGTAAACGGTTGACTATTGTTCATAGAATACGCGTGCGTATAGAAGAAGTTGCCTGGGGCAGGAACGACTTCATACCCCTGCAGCGTGTAGAAATGACCGGCTTTGACAGTCGTGTCGCCATTGGTCGCTTCGACGTACAGTTGTGGAATCGCCCAGCCGTAGCCAGCTCCACGAGTAAACCCAGTGTCGGTATCGAAGGTGGGGCTGGAATTGCCGAACGACTGAGTGTTCGGACCATCGACACCGTACATGATGTCAGCCCGGTATCCCATCGCCCATTCGCCAGCCTCACTCTCAGCAACCTTTTCCAAGTAAATCCAACCCTGATTCAGTTGGAATTCTTCGTCCTGATTGGCGCCGTTGAAGAGTGTCACTTCACTTTTGTAGCCGAACTGAGCATGTCCGCCGATTTCAACACCGTCGAAGATGTTGAATTCTTCCTGATCGCAACGCAGACCGAACATGTCGCAACCATCACCGAGACCGGTGCAGCCATCCGTTCGGCAACCAGCATTTCCCCCCTCACCACAGCCAGAGGCACCGCAGACAGCATCGGCCAGACTGTAAGAGGTCTGCGAGAAAACACTGTCCGGATTCGCGACATCGCTAATCGTGTTCACGTCTTCGGCCATTGCCATGCTGCTCGCCACCAGCGTCGCTCCGACGCCAGCGACACAACGAAGGCCTTTCAGCCAGTTCCATTTAGCCATTTTCAGCTCCTTCGATTCCTGCAGGAAATCCGAGAATCGCAGAGTTGCAGTCAGCAGAAAACCTGCGAGCGCTGATGCCTCTCCATTTGAAGCACCAAGACTGACTACCTTGCTCCACTTTCAAAACCATCCGGTCCCATCCGCCGGGTCCGTCGGCCCGAGGACCATGTGACCGGTGTCTGGACGAACCTGCGTTGTGCCTTCGAGGAGAGGCGCACCCCGATTTTTCAAAATGCAAGTCCGTTGGGAGTGGTTTCGACGTAATTGTGGAGCATCTCTGAGACTAATAATCGGTACTGCGACACCTTACCCAGTCGTCAATCTTCACCTGATTCTCATTTTGAGTATAGACCGCATCAGCGGAACCCGTCTGAGGAGCCAGCGGTACGGACGCCCCTGAACAATCCATCGAACCCAATCATTCTTCCTCGGAATGAGTGCGGTGCGGGCGTCGACCTGCCGATACACCTTCTCGGAAGCGTCCCAGGGGGACACGGGACTTGGCGCCGGACCGGGCGATAACCGGTTCAAGTGGAAGTTGAGCAATGCTCGACACCACAGAACTCTTGAAAGCAGGTCGTCAGCCGAAATCAGGCAGGCGGCCTGTTTTCTTTTGCGCCGAAAACATTTTCGGACAAATCCTGACCATTTACCAGCCAATTCAGCGCCCTGAGAATGACGAAAGCAGCTCCGCCAAACGAGCGACTTCACCGTCGTCACACGCGGCCGTCATGCAGATTCGCAACCGGCTCGTGCCATGAGGCACCGTAGGCGGACGAATTGCCCCCACCAGAAACCCGGCTTCGAGCAATTCCGCAGCCATTCTCTGCGTGGCTTCTGACTGCTCGGCACGAATGGGAACGATTGGCCCCTCGCCTTCCGACGAAAGCTGCCCGGCCACACGCTCTCTAAGATCAACACTCAGACGCTGCAGCCGTTGCCGCCGCTGAGGCTCGTCCCGAATCAGCTCGATCGATTTCGTCGCCGCCGCGCAAATGGCCGGTGGCAACGCCGTTGAGAAAACTTGAGTCCGCGCCGAATGCCACAGCCAGTCACGGACGGCAGCCGAACACGCGACAAACCCGCCGAGCGTGCCGACCGCTTTGCTGAGCGTTCCGATTCGAACGGCCACTCGATCCTCAACGCCAAAATGCTCGCAGACACCTCGGCCGTTGACACCAAACACGCCGGTTCCGTGAGCCTCGTCCACGATCACGCGAGCGTCGAATCCCTCGGCCAGAGCACACAACTCGACGAGCGGCGCAAGATCACCGTCCATACTGAAGACGGCGTCGGTCACGATCCACCGCCTGCCACCGGAAGATTTCCTCAGCTCTCGTTCGAGGACTTCGAGGCGATCATGCCGGTAGACCCGCATGCTCGCTCCCGACATTCGGCAGCCGTCAATCAGACTTGCATGGTTCAGCCGATCGCAAAAAACGACGTCCTGATCACTGACCAACGCCGAAACCGTGCCAACATTCGCCGCGTAGCCGCTTGGAAAAAGTACGGCGGCTTCAGTTCCCTCGAAGTCGCAGATCGTTGCCTCAAGCCGTTCGTGCCACGGTGACCGACCGCTGACCAACGCGCTGGCACCAGCTCCAACGCCAAACTCTTCCAGAGCTTCCTTCGCGGCAGCAATCACTCGCGGATCGTGTGCAAGGTTGAGGTAATCATTCGAGGACAGATTCCGAACCCGTCGTCCATCGACTTCACACCAGCCATCCGGCAACGATTTGATCGTCCGGACGTCCCGCCACAGCCCTTCGTCACGAAGCCGCTGCAGCTCGGAGTCCAGCCAGTCCCAATCCGCCATCGTGAACTCCGCCAAAACCGGTCATCCTGCCACCACGCCACACGACTCGTAGGGTATTGACAAGCGCAGCGCCGGCATACCAGTCAAGGATGACCCATGCTCACGGTACGCCAGCGCTGCGCTCGACATCCCCTACGACCGTCTCTCAAACGAGGGAGCCGGCCCCCACGAACGCTTACCGCAGAGCGATCCGGTGATCACTGAGCCGCCGATACCCGGTCTCCGTGATGAGATAATTATGCTCGATGCGAACTCCGCCGACGCCCTCAACGTACATCCCTGGCTCAAGCGTGACGACGTCTCCCTCCAGCAATGTATCGTCGCTCTCCGGGACGAGGATCGGCGATTCCGGATGCCCCAGCCCGAGCCCGTGCCCCGCATGATGAGCCAACGGCGCGAACCCGGCATCTTCCATCACCGCCGAAGCCGCGTTGTAAACATCTTTCGCAGCGGCACCGGCCTTAAAGACAGCTTCGCCAGCAGCCATCGCTCCTTCACAAACGCTGAAGATATTTTCCTGCTCGACCGTCATCTCACCGATGCCGATCGTGTTTGTAAAATCGCTGCGGTAACCACTCAGCACGACGGAATAGTCGACAATGAGCATGTCTCCAGCTTTGAGTTTCTCCGTCGTCGGCAGCCCACCCCGCTTGGGGATCTCCGCGTTAACCGGGCGAAAATCACCATAAACGATCGCCGGACTGCCAGCCTCGGCGGTCGCTGCCGACTGAATTTCGCGATAAACGTCGAGTTCAGAAACGCCTTCTGCGGCAACTTCCAACGCCCGAGCATGACCGGCCTCGCAAGCACGCATGCACTTTTCGAGAAGTGCAATCTCGTCGTCATGCTTCTGCCGACGCAATTGCCGAACCACGCTTCCAACATCACCCGACAAGGCATCAGAGCCCAGCCCCAGCCGATCAGCCGCCATTACCGGCAACCATTCAGCCTCAACGAGACCTTGCCCCTTCAGCCGATCCGCGACGGGCTCCAGCAGGTCGAACAAAGCATGATCACGGTTCTGCACCGAGTGCTTGTGGTCGTACCATTTTTCATCAGCTCCGCCGCCAATTTCGTCATCAACAAAAGGATCGCTCGTCGCCGTTCGACGCGTGAAATTCTCAGCAATCAGCGTCGCCTTGCCTGACCGCTCCAGCAAAAGCAGCCCACGTTCACTCGTCGAAAAGCTAATCGGATTGACGAGAAAGTTGGCAAAGTACAGGACATGCCGAGGGTCCGCGATCAGCACCCACTCGCAGTCATCCGGCAGCGCGTCCCAAAGCCGCTTCCGCCGATCGAGGCATCCTTTTTTTGTCAGCATGAGCAAACGATCCCGACTAAAAAGTAGGCTGGAACAAGCTCCGCGCAGTTCCGGCAAGATTGCATGTCAACCTGAAATCGCCGCCGGAACAGCGCTCCGCTCGTTCCGGCCTACGGTCACTACTCGATTCCGTTGTCAGCCAACCAGCGTTCCGCGTCGAGCGCCGCCATGCAGCCGGTCCCGGCCGCGGTGATGGCCTGACGATAGTTGTCATCGGCGACGTCGCCGGCCGCGAAAACTCCTTCGACGCTGGTGTTCGTGCGGCCGCCGACCGTCCAAATGACGTAACCCTTGTCGTTGGTCTCGAGCTGGCCGTTCAGGAAGTCCGTGTTCGGCGTATGCCCGATCGCACAGAAGTAGCCAGCACATTCAAGCTCTTCCGTCTGACCGTCGTCGGTCGTGCTGCGAATCTTGACGCCGGTCACGCCTTCGGTGTCGCTTCCGAGAACCTCGTCGATTCCCGAATTCCACTTAACTTCGATCTTCTCGTTGGCGAGTGCCCGCTCAGCCATAATGCGGCTCGCGCGGAATTCGTCCCGACGATGCACGATGTAAACCGTCGATCCAAACTTCGCGAGATACGTCGCCTCTTCCATCGCCGAGTCTCCGCCGCCAACCACCACCAGCGGCTTCCCACGAAATCGAGGCAACGCTCCATCGCAGACCGCACAGGCCGAGACACCGTTGTTCTTGAAACGGTCTTCCGACTCCAGCCCGAGATAATTCGCACGAGCACCCGTCGCAATGACGAGAGAGTGAGACTCGATTTCTTCCCCGGCCAGCGTCTTCAGCTTGAACGGCCGAACTGAAAGGTCAACATCCACAACGTCGTCAGTCATGATCCGAGTGCCGAAATTCATCGCCTGCTGCCGCATCAGCTCCATCAGCTCCGGGCCGGAAACGCCCTCTTTTCCATGCGGAGCCATGTATTGTCGCTTTGATTTCTCGATCGAGCTGTCGAGATACCCTTCCATGTCCCCCGCAGGAAACCCAGGAAAGTTCTCGACTTCCGTCGTCAAAGCCAACTGCCCCAGCGGCAGAGTCCCCTTCTGACGGTTGTCTTCAGTGATCGCCCCTTCAATCACAAGCGGGTTGAGCTCTGCTCGTGCGGCGTAAATGGCGGACGTCCAGCCGGCCGGACCGGAACCAATGATCACAACTTTCTCAGTCACGCTTTGCTCCATAGTCTTTCGAAAAGATTTCAGTGCGCACCGTGCGCATCATTCGGTGAGGTCTATCTATTTGCCTTACTTTGGCAAACCAGCCACGCTGGCTTACTGATTTTCACCGAACGCTGAGCCTCATCGAGGCGTCCCAACGCGTGTCTGCCCAAGGTCGCCGAACGATAGTCCAGCCAGAAACAGCTCACAACTATCATGATTCCGGCAGCCTGGATCGCCCCGTTAAGGCGGTCACAATTCAGCGGAATCAACCTCGTCTGACACCGAAAAACCGGGCAGGCACCGTTGCTAACAGAACGCGACTGCCTAGAATGCCCGAGGTTTCGACAATATTCACAACCGTTTGTGTCGAAAATAGATTCAACAACGTTTTCACGGGCAAAATGATGAGCACAGCCTCTTCCATGACCATCGAAGAACTCATCGAAGAATTCGACGATCTCGGCGACTGGGCCGATCAGTGCGAAATCCTGATCGACATGGGCCGCGAACTTCCCGACATGCCGACCGAGCTGAAAACCGAGCATACCAAAGTCCACGGCTGCCAGAGCAACGTCTGGATGGTCGCCTCGGTTTCGGACGACAAATTCAGAACGATCGAGCTGATCGCCGACAGCGACGCCATGATCGTCCGCGGCCTGTTGACCGTCATCATGATGGTCTACTCAGGTCGAACCGCTCAGGAAATCCACGACACAGACATCAAAGCCATCTTCAGCCGACTCGGCCTGGACCGCCACCTCAGCACAGCTCGCAAGAATGGCCTCGGCGGCATGGTCAATCGAGTTCAGACCATCGCCCGGGAAGCATTGGCATGATCGTCGGAGCAGGTCTGCCATCTCCGGGATTTGTTTTAATCGTCCTGGCAGTCCAGTTCTCAATTCCGATCATCATCGTATTTGGCACGTTCTTTACAACAAGGCCTGGAAAGTCACTGGTCCTGGCGACGACGATCGAAGCTGCAATCCGAAGCCTGACTGCCAAACTTATCTTGTGGGGAATCTTCAACGTCACGGCCTCAGTGGAGCAGACACTCGCTGGATTCGGAACATCACTCCCAACACTGACTGCTCTTACGCTCGACTTCGCCCGATTGATTCGCGAAGCAACGGGAAGTCCGTTGAGTTTCGGATTTCTGCTGTTTTTCTGTGCGACCGCCGTGGCAATTGACACGGCCATTTTCAACCAACTCGGGAAGCACGACCTTCGCCGCGCTCGAAGATTCTCCGTTACGGTTTCGATTATCACGCTTTCAGTTCTCGGCTTGATGACACTCCAATTGGCGCTTTCATATATCAAACTGCTTAACCATCTGGACTATCTCGTTTGATCCGCCGCCATCCAAGCCAGTCTCCTCAACATTCGAGAAATCTCCTGGAATCTGACATGCCCGCTCCTGCTGGGACACTCGACGTCAACGCTGTTCGTCGAGATTTCCCAATCCTGAACCGGCCGCTCGAAGACGGACGACACCGGAAGGGTATGCCACCAGCTTTCCTCGACAGCGCTGCCAGCGCTCAGAAGCCTTCGTGTGTGATCGAGAAGGAGCGCGAAGTTGAGGAACAGTACTTCGCCAACGCTTACCGAGGTGTTTACTACTTCGGAGCCCGGATCGACGAAGAACTCGAAGCCTCACGCGAGCGCGTCCGACAACTTCTCAACGCCGAATCAAGCAGCGAGATCGCGTTTACGTCCGGAACGACGATGTCGATCAACATAGTCGCTCGCGCCTGGGGAGCAAAGTTTCTGAATCCGGGCGATGAAGTTCTCATCACCGACATGGAGCATCACGCCAACATCGTTCCCTGGCAGATGGTCTGCCAGGAACGTGGAGCAATCCTCCGCTGGCTGCCGCTCACCGATGACCTGCAACTCGACCTGTCACAACTCGACGAATACCTCACGAAGAAAACGAAACTCGTCGCCGTGACGTCGATGTCCAACGTGCTCGGCACCATCAACCCCGTTCACGAGATTGCCCGTAAGGCTCACGCCATCGGAGCGAAGATTCTCGTCGACGCCGCGCAGTCAACTCCCCACGGAGCTATCGACGTTCAAACCGACAACGGCGGCGAGATCGACTTCCTCGCACTCTCCGGACACAAACTTTTCGGTCCAACCGGCATCGGAGTTCTCTACGGACGCGAAGAACTGCTGCGGGAAATGAATCCGTTCCTGGGCGGCGGCCACATGATCAGCCGCGTCTTCAAAGACCATTCAGAATGGGCCGACCCACCCGCAAAATTCGAGGCGGGCACCATCCCAATCGTCCAGGCCATCGCGATGGGAACAGCGATCGATTACGTCGAAGGTCTCGGCTTCGCAAACATTCACGACTACGAAGCCACTCTGCTCCGCTACGCCACCGAAAAACTCGAAGCCATCCCCGGCCTGAAAATCTACGGCCCGGCCTGCGAATTCAAGGGTCCAATCATCAGCTTCACGATCGACGGAGTTTCAGCAGAAGACCTGGCCAACCTGCTGGACATCAAAGGCGTCTTCGTCCGCCACGGCCACCACTGCACCATGCCGCTGCACGACAAACTCGGAATCACCGCTTCCGTCCGAGCCAGCTTCGCCATGTACAACACGCATGAAGAAGTCGATCGCCTCGTCGACGCCATCAACTTCGCCCTGGAACGACTCGCGTAAGGATCTGTCCCGAAATAACTTCCCGATTTCTGTTGCCTTGTTTGACCCGAAGCCGCAGGCGATGGTGTTTTGAATGTGCGCCGGCGTCTGAAACGCGGGCGCCTGCGGCTTTCGGTCAAACAAGGAACCTATTTCGGGACAGTTCCGAAGCCAGACCATTACTCAGACGACGTCCAACGTCGGACCGTCGATCGCCGCTTCCTTCAATCGAAGCTGACCGCAAGCCGCGTCAATATCTGCCCCTTTGCGTTTTCGCACGGTCGCGGCGACGCCTCTCTCCTCAAGAATCGAGACAAACTCCGACGTCCGAGACGCTGACGGCTCGTCAAACTCCAACGTCTCAACCCGGTTCATCGGAATCAGATTCACGTGAGCATTGCGAGACTTCAGCAGACTCGCCAACTGATGGGCATGGTCAGGCTGATCGTTCAACCCGCCAAGCAGCACATACTCAAACGTGACTCGACGACCGCTCGTTGCGAAGTATTCGTCCGTTGCCTCAAGAATTGCGTCGATGCCAATTTTGTCATTAACCGGCACGAGTTCATTTCGAAGCTGATCGGTCGCGGCGTGCAAGGAAACGGCGAGGTTGTACGGCTTTCCAACGGCGGCCAGTTCGCGAATCTTCTCTGGTAGCCCGACCGTCGAAATCGTGATCCGGCGTGGGCTCATTCCAAGCCCGTTTGAATCCGTCACGTCGTCCAGGACCGGCAGCAGCGTTGGCAGATTCTGCAACGGCTCGCCGATCCCCATGACCACGATATTGGTCAGCCGCTCATCTGCGTCGAGCAAACGATCGAGTCGGAGGATCTGCTCTAAAATCTCTTCCCGACGGAGATTTCGCTTCAATCCAAGCATCCCGCTCGCGCAAAAAACGCACCCCATCGCGCAGCCGACCTGCGTGCTGATGCAAATCGTCCGCCGATCCGGCTCGCGCATCAGCACACATTCAACCGTATCGCCGCCGGGCATCTTCAGCAGCAACTTCTCGGTCAGATCAGTTGCAACCTGATGAGCGACCATCTCCGCCGAAAACAGAGTAAACGACTCTTTGAGTTTTTCGCGAAGCGTCTTCGAGAGATCGAGCATCTCGTCAAACGACTGCGCCCGATTATCGAACAACCACCGCCGAATCTGATCCGCACGGAATCTCTTCTCACCATTCTCAAGGCACCATGCCTCAATTTCCTCATGAGTGAGTGAGAGTATCGCGCGAGCCACCTGCGTAACCTTTTATCAAAACATGCTTCGGCGTCGCCGTTAAGACACCGTTCAGAACGAATTCGCAATCTCATCCGGCACGCGAGTCAGATCGGCAAACTTCATCGACTCGCTGATCCACGCCAGTGTGACCTGTCCCGTCGGGCCATTTCGATTCTTAGCAATGATGAGGTCTGCTTCGCCTGGTCGATCTTCGGGATCGTAAGCCGCAGGCCGATGAAGAAACATCACGACGTCAGCGTCCTGTTCGATCGATCCACTTTCTCGCAGGTCGGCGAGTCTCGGCCGCTTGTCTTCGCGAAGTTCGACACCACGATTCAACTGAGCCAGAGCAATGATGGGGGCTTCCACCTCTTTGCAAAGGAATTTCAGACGCCGACTGATCAACGCAATCTGCTGCTCACGAGGAGCGGACTTATCCTCCGGCTCGATGAGCTGCAGGTAGTCAATAATGATAACTCCAAGCCCCCAGCGACGTTTGATTCGGCGAGAGATCGCCCCAATCTGAGCCATCGTTCGGCCAGGCACGTCGTCGATGAAAATCTTCAACTCGCTGAGTTCCTGAGACGCGACCATCAGCTGGTCCTGCTCAACTTCGTCAAGGTCGCCAGCCCTCAGACGATGCCCGTTCACTCTCGCGCGAATACAGAGCAAACGTTCTGCCAGTTCGAGCTTCGACTGTTCGAGGCTGAATAACAGAACTGAAGCGCCCGACTCCGCCGCACCTTCCGCGATGTTACAGACCAAGGCCGTTTTTCCCATACTCGGTCGAGCCGCCAGAATGGTGAGTTCCGTCGGCTGCAGACCGTTCATCTGCTTATCAAGATCCGCGAACCCGGTCGTCAGTCCAGTGACATCACCGGTCTGTTCCAGCCGTTCGTTAATTCGATCGAAGGCGTCGATCAGAATGTCGTGCAGGTTCATCTTCTCGACGTGTTCCTGCTGTTCAAGAATCGAGAAGATCCGCTGCTCCGCACTCGCCAGAACGTCTTCGGTGTCTTTGCTGCCCTCGTAGACTTCGCCAAGGATTTCGTTGCACGAAGTCGCCAGCGTCCGCTGAATCCAGCGGTCACGAACAATGTCCGCGTAGTACCGCGCATGAGCCGCGTTCGGCACGGCTTCCAGGACTTGAATCAGGTACTGATCCCCTCCGACGACTTCCATATCGCCATTGCGTGTCAGCTCTTCGCTTAACGTAACGGCGTCGCCTTTGACGCCTCGCTCATGCAGACGCATTACGGCTTCGAAAATTCGCTGGTTCGCCTCGCTGTAAAAGTGATCGGGGCGCAAGACTTCGACGACATCATCGAGCGCCTCGGCTGAAAGCAGAATACTGCCCAGCACTCCCTGCTCTGCTTCCAGATTCTGAGGCGGAAGTTTACCAGCAAATGATTCGCGAGGATTCCGTCTCTGATCCATGACAATCCGTTTCTGAATAGAGAACCTGAAGAGTGCCGACTCTTACCATGAGACAGCTACAGAACATGGGCCGTGCAAATCAGGCGTTGGCTTTTAATGCGTCTCAAGACCGAACGAAAACAGCCCGACCGCCAAGCAAGCGGTCGGGCTGAGATTGTATAAGACTTCGATGGGCTTAACACGGTTGCGAAAGCCTGTCGAAAAACTATTCGGCAGCACCGGCTTTCGGGACAACCCAAACCTTGACTTCTGATTCGACTTCCGGATCAAGCTGCACTTTGACTGTGTACATGCCCGTTTCCTTCAGCGGCCCCTCAAGCCGAACCTGGCTAGCTTCAATCGGGAAGCTGGCAGCCTTCAGCTGACTACTAATATCCGCAGCAAGGATTGAGCCATACAGATGACCTTCCTTGTTGGCATGTGCTTCCAGAGTAACGCTGTATTTCCCGACGCTCTCGGCAAGATCGCGAAGACTCTTGACCTGACTTTTACGAGCAGATGCCTGAGCCTTCTTGTGCTCTTCGACGGCTGCCTTGTTCTCGTCCGTCGCGATCGTGGCCAGCCCCTGCGGAACAAGATAGTTCCGCGCGAAACCAGCTCGAACACGAACAATGTCTCCCTGCGCGCCAACATTCGGAACGGACTCAGCCAGCAGCAGCTCCGACATTCGTCGTCGAGTGCCAGGGATCGCTTTGATTCGGTTTTTCCTGAGCATGTCTCTTACACTTCTTTATCTGAATGAAACGTCTCTGTTTGTCTGAAGCGATGAATCCTGCTTTGCAGGAACCGTTCAGCGGCGTGGCCGTCCAGTGGCCCACACCATCTCAAACATCAGAATGGAACATCGTCGTCCGGAGGAGCACTTCCGCCGCCTGTTTCAAACCCGCCTGCGGCAGGCGCCGCTGGGGCATCTGATGCGGGCGCGGCATTCGCAGCTGGTGCTCCACCAGCCGCATTCGCACCAGCATTGAAATTCTGACCGCCACCGCTGCGTTGCGGAGCACCGTCTCCACGCCCCGGAAGCATCGTCATACTCTCTCCGACCACTCGCAGCTTGCTGCGTTTCTGGCCGGTCTCTTTGTCATCCCACTGGTCAAATTGAAGGCGTCCTTCGATCAGAACGCCTCGGCCCTTACCGAGATACTCGCCAGCAACTTCCGCCTGACGTCCCCAGAGGGTTACCTCAACAAAAGTCACTTCTTCCTTCTTCTGATTCGTTTGCTTGTCGATCCAGGTCCGATTAACCGCCAAACCAACTTCCGAAACTGCCGTTCCGGAAGGTGTGTATCGAACCTCTGGATCGCGAGTCAAATTTCCCATCAGGATGACTCTATTGAAACTAGCCATTCTGTGTGATCCTCCAGTAGTTCAGTTCGGCGACTCTCCGACACTCGGTGACCGACAAGCCAGTGGCAGACTACTCAGCGGCAGCCGTTTCGACTTCCGCTTCACCCTTTGTTTCTTCACCTTCCGCCGGCTTGGCACCATCTTCAGTCTTGGCACCTTCCGCTGGCTTGACACCTTCTTCAGTCTTGCCACTTTCATCTGACTTAACAGCTGGTGCGTCAGGGTCGACAGTTCGGAACGCTTCGCCGCCAACCATCTCAACCATCTGATCATACAGGCCTTTGTCGTGGCTCAGAATCAGGTGCCGCAGCACGTTGTCGTTGAGCTTCACAATGCCAGTGATCTCATTCACCGCTCGACTTTCGGCAGTAAAGAACGCCAGATAGTACAGGCCTTTACGATGTCCGTTGATCGGGTACGCCAGCTTCGAATCCTGCCACGGACGATGCGTTGATACCGTTCCGCCGACCTTTTCGATGATTCCAGTAACCTCTGCAGCGGCAGCCTCCGGGTTTGCACCGAACCGTCCGCTGTCGAGGATGAACATTCCTTCGTAGTGATTGATCGCCAAAACTCTACCCCTGTTCAATGCGACACGCCAGCTAACGCCGGATCGTGTCAGTTCGAATTCTCGCCAGCAGATTCCCGCCCGGATGGGGTTGTGGGCGAATCGCCTTCCATTGGCGAATCGTCCGAGCCACTCTGCTGAGCATTCCCTTTGTTGTTTCGCTTCTTCT
>Ga0316208_1001733_pt1 | contig 19670 bp, 14 predicted proteins | sample 3monopyrite_MG_FD_204944 | JGI IMG/M metagenome (GOLD analysis project Ga0316208, IMG submission 204944) | Microbial mat bacterial communities from mineral coupon in-situ incubated in ocean water Damariscotta River, Maine, United States -... | ecosystem: Environmental > Aquatic > Marine >...
AGAACAGAATGGTGATAGATTATTGGCCGCCTGGAGTTCCGTGGGAAGAACTTCAAATGGTCGATAGCAAACTTTTTGAATCGTTTGCAGATCGAATTGCAAAACAAGAGATGTTGCCATCTGAAAGGATCGCCACAAATAAGTTTTGGCAAAACGTTGTTTCTGAAGTACAGAAAAACGGCTGTGTTGTTAATGGATTAGTAGCAGGGCGAGTCTATCTCGAACGATCACTTGGCATCAATAACTATGAAGTGCCGATCAGTCGGTTAGCCAATTCATCAGGTTACCGAGACTTCCTTGCAGAGCTGATACTCAACGCAAATCAATTAATGGAAGTCTACAACGACATACTTGGTGGATATCGCAAACGCCATCACATAAAATCTGCCATGCAGCCGGTCCCTAATTTATTGAAGCAGGACGGCTGGATCGAATTACCAATTTGGGTTTGGAATAATAAAACGAAACACCGTAGGAGTCTTTTTGTTAAAACGGAAGCTGGTAATATTCTGTTGAGTGATCGAGCCGGTTGGGAATCTCGCATTGAAAATAGAACTGGAGCGGATCAGGAAATAACGGATTGCTTCCAGCTTATTTCCAGCCATCTGCATCGATTACAAAAACAGGGAACGCGATTCAGAACAAAAGCGTTAATGACAACCGCTTACCTGCGTCTGTTCGTGGCTGACTGGTTCATTCATGGCATCGGCGGTGCAAAATACGATGAAATTACCGATTCCATTATTGCTGATTTCTGGAATATTCTCGCCCCCCAATTCCAGGTTGCTACCGGGACACTCTGGATGCCGATGGATGGCCGACCATCTAAGCCGATTAAAAGTTCTGCTCAGCTAAAACAGCAACTTCGTTATGCGAAAGAGAATCCGGAAATATTACTCCCGGAAACAAACGACAAAATGGTCAGTGTATTACTGGAATTGAAAAAGGAATTGATCAAGCAGGATGAGCAGGAACGTCTGGAGAGATCATCTCTCGCAAACTGGTTACCTCAGCGCAGGCAAAGCAATTACCGGTATTCTGAATTCAAACGAATACGAGAGGCTTTGCTGAAATTGGAATTGGTAAGAAATAAATTGAAGGAACTGGAATACGAAATTGATCAAACAATACAAATTGAAAACGATTTACAGACAACAAATGGTCGGGAATATCCGATCTGTTGCTACCCGCTAAAAACGCTACAAACCTTTGAAGAAAAAATCAGAGAATAAACCTCGGCAAGAGAATTGTTTTGTAAGTTAATACTTAAGGATCTAAATAACATGAACTATAAAAAAATCTTCCTGCTCGTAGCCATTGTGGGCATTTTCATTACCCCATCAGAAAGTGAAGTTCTTGCTGAATCCAACTTGGTTGCGATAAAGAAATCGGAAAGTGAAATCCTGGCTGATCTCGAATTTCTTGCATCAGATGAAAGGGCGGGGCGGGATACCGGTTCACCTGAAATCCTGGAAGCAGCCGAGTTTATTCATAATCACTTTCAAAAAGCAGGGCTGAAATCTCCTGAGGGAATGCCCAAAGGTTTCCAGAAGTTTACGATTGCCGGGCGCGCAAAACAGGGCAAGAATATTACTCTGACTGCATCGTTACAAGGCAAGAAAAGTGATTGGATAATCAATCATGATTTTCGTGCTTGTTCGTTTGGTGGAAAAGGAAAAATTACAGGCGAGATTGTCTTTTGTGGTTACGGCATTGACGATGCAGAAAATCATTTCGATGAGTTTGCGAATATCGATTTGAATGGAAAGATCGCATTGATCATCCGCAGAGTCCCCCGTCAAGATGTCTTGGGCAGCCTTTATATGAGCAAGTCGGGTAAAATTGATACTCAACGGGCAGCATTGCGGGCGAAGCTCAATAATGCACAGGAACATGGTGCGACGGCGGTTATTTTGGTTAACGACATTGTTTCGACCAAAGGGAAAAAAGATAAGTTAATCCCATTTGGATACGGCGGAAATGCTGCCGGAAAAGTGATCCCGGTTTTTCACATCACACAAAAAAAGGCTGATCAATTACTGATAGCTGGTCTTGGGAAAACACTGGCGGAACTGGAAGCTGCCATTGATGAAAAATTACAGCCACAAAGCCAGCTTCTTAGTCAGGTTCAAATGGAAGGCAATGCAGATCTCACCTCCAATTCTGTTGAGGGATTGAATGCGATCGGAATTCTCGAACCGCAAGGAGTGAAGGAAGGAACAGGAAATATCGAAACGATCGTCATCGGTGCCCATTACGATCATGTTGGCTGGGGCGGGCAAGGTTCGCTCGCGCCGGGAACAAAAGCGATTCATAATGGGGCTGATGACAATGCTTCAGGGACTACAGCGCTTTTGGAACTGGTTCGTCGGATCTCATCGCGTGACGAAAACTTTTCAAGACGAATCATTTTTATTGCGTTCTCAGCCGAAGAAAAAGGATTACTCGGCTCAAAATACTACGTGGAACATCCGGTTGTTCCGCTACTCAATACGATTGCAATGATCAATCTGGATATGGTTGGGCGGCTCGCAGACGAAAAACTGACGGTTTTTGGTCTGGGTTCTTCAAGTGTCTGGAGTAATATACTTGACGAAGCAGAGCAAGCGACCGGACTGAATTTCTTCCGCGAGAAGAAAGCGTTCGGCCCGAGTGACCATGCCTCTTTTTATGCAAAGCAGATTCCCGTTCTTCATCTGTTTACCGGCTTGCACGAAGACTATCATCGACCAACCGATGATATCGAAGATGTGAATATTCAGGGAATTCGTAGAACCGTCGATGTGCTTGAACATCTTGTTCTCGAACTAGCCCAGGCAGAAACACGCCCCGATTACATCGAAAATAAAAAATGGATCAGCGTAGGAAGGCATGCTGGCGGACGATCACGTATCGGTTTGATTCCCGATTTAAATTATTCCGGAGAAGGCTTTGCAATATTATCAATTGAACAAAACAGCCCGGCCCATCACGCCAGATTGCTCGCTGGAGATGTCATTCTGAAAGTGAATCAAACAGAAGTAACTTCGCGAAAAGATTTCTGGAAAGTAATCGATTCACTCAAACCGAAAACGAAAGTGAATATCACTTTTCGTCGCGGAGAAGAAGTGGACGATACTGAAGTCGAGCTGGGAAATCCCCGGTAGAATACCATTTTTCAATAATAGTATCATTCGTTTCTGACGACTTTAATTCCCCTTTCCCCATCGTTGACGCATCGCATCAAGCAATACTGCGATGATGATGACGCTACCGGTAATTACCCGCTTGGTTGGGTCGGAGGCACCAATTTGCGCCAGACCGGATTGCAGTACCGCGATGATCAGTACGCCGAAAAAGGTGTTGATCACCGAACCTCTTCCTCCCATCAGGCTTGTTCCGCCGATCACACAGGCGGCAATTGCAGCCAGTTCCAATCCGACTGCTGCATTTGGGTCCGCTGTGGATAGCCGAGAGGTTTGCATGATCCCCGCCAACCCGCACATCACGCCGCTGATTGCAAATACTGTAATCGAATACGGGGCCGACTTTATTCCGGACATCCGAACCGCTTCCGCATTCGTTCCTATTGCAATGCAATAGCGCCCGAACAACGTGCGACTCAGAACGAATTGACCGGTAATAACCACAATAATGGAAATTAGAAATGAAGGAGAAAGGAACATTCCCTGAATCGGCGTTCCAATCCATTCCACTGATGAGCCGATATATTTTGTTTGCGAACCAGTGATCAAATAAGCCACACCTCTAGCGATTTCCAGCATTCCAAGCGTCACAATAAAAGACGGTATTCCCGCTTTGACACTGATCACTCCGTTAAGGAAGCCGCAAATTCCACACGCAAATAAACAACACGGAATCGCCAACACCAGCGACCATCCATGATCAGCCATCAGCACTCCCAGCAATGCAGATGAAACCGCGAGCATCGACCCGACCGATAAATCGATCCCTCCAATAATTAACACGAATGTCATGCCAACGGCAATAACGGTCAAGTCAGGGATCGAATTGGCTATTGAAGTCAGTGTCGTTATGCTCAAATAGTTTTTACTCATCAGGCTGAAAATAAAAACCAATCCCAGCAGAACGCCCACCATTCCCGCGTATTGAAGTAGCGAAGAAACGACTCTCAAGCTGTGTGAACGTTCCTGCGATTTAATTCTATTTGTTGAATCGTTACGACTCATAAACTGATTCCTCTGAAGGATCGATGTATCCAGAAAACGCCGCTTGCATGATCAAGTCTGTTGACCATGCTTCTCTTGAAAAAATCGCCACCAGCTTCCCGGCTGACATCACGCCAATTCGATCACACGTTTCAAAAAGTTCATCCAGATCGCTGCTGACAATTACAATTCCTTTTCCCTGAGCCGTCAATGTGGTAAAAATGCGATGAATTTTCTCCCGGGCGGCTACATCAATGCCCCGTGTCGGTTCATCGAACAGATAAACATCTGCCCCAGCCAGTAACCACTTGGCAACAACAACCTTTTGTTGATTTCCGCCGCTGAGTGTTTCAATACTTTGTTCGATATCGTTACAGCGAAGATCCAGTTCTTCCCGCATTCGCGTTGTATCGGTTCGCTCTTCTGTTTGATTGATAACTCCAGCCACATGAGTGTAAGCCTTCAAGTTGCAAAGCGAACTATTGACACGAATCGATTGCGAAAGTAGTAGTCCCGATTTCTTACGGTCTTCTGTTACCATCGCGATTCCATGACGAACGGCATGATGAGGATGCTTGAATCGAAACGGGCCTCTGTTTTTATGAAGAAACAGCTCGCCATTCTCCGCATGATCGGCTCCGAAAATTGCCCGTAACAATTCGGTTCGCCCCGATCCAACCAGACCTGCGATACCGAAACATTCTCCGGCTCGAACTGAGAAAGAAACATCTTTCACAAGGGGACCGCAATGAAGCGATTCTACCTGTAACGCAATCTCTTCCCGTTTCGATTGGCTCTCTGACTGGTTGTTTGCAGCAATCTGTTTCTCCTTGATGGCAGGTTTTGGTTTTGTTTCACGCTCTTCGCCTGTCATCAGCGTAACCATTTCATCTGTCGATAAATGATCAACAGCGAATGTTCCGATGTGACAACCGTCCCTTAAAATTGTCGTACGATTTGCGATTCGTTTGATTTCATCGAGTCGATGTGAAACATAAATAATTCCCGCACCCTGTTGACGCAGTTCTGCTAACCACTCGAATAGCTGATCTGATTCTTTCGCACTCAAAGCCGCGGTTGGTTCATCCAGAATGAGGACTTTGCATTTCCGATTCAGCGAAGTCGCGATTTCTATCATCTGCTGTTGACCAATCCCCAGCAAACCGGTCTCGCGGTCAACATCAAGATCATCTATTCCAAAACGAAGCAGAACATCCCGTGCCTGTTCTCGAAGTTGCTTGCGTGCAATCACTCCAAATCGTATCGGCAACTGTGTCAGGAATAAATTTTCTGCAATCGATAACGTCGGGATCAAATTCAGTTCTTGTTGTACGATTTGTATTCCACGAGCTTCCGCCTGTTGTTTATCGACTGGGGAATACACAGTGTCATCGCAAAACATTTCTCCCGCTGTGGCAGGCGTTAACCCGGCGATGATATTGCAAAGCGTACTTTTTCCCGCCCCATTAGCCCCCAAAAGTGCATGAATTTCCCCCGCACGCAATTCAAAATCAACATGATTCAAAACACGAACCGCATAATCTTTTGAAATCCCTTTCAATGATAAGCAGACCGGGGCAGGGGACAGGTTCATTTCAGATTCTCCGCCGTGATTAAATCAACCGGCGTTTCCCGGTCTTCAATTTTCGCTTTAGAATCTTTGATCAGTTTCAATGCGTATTCTATTCCGAAAACAGCTAATGCATCGCCATGCTGATCGGCTGTCGCCAGTATTCTTCCCTCTTTAATGGCCTGTTGCACGCCTGGGATATTATCGAAGCCAACAACCATCACTTCGCCTGTTCGCCCCACTGTTTTAATGGCTGAGATCGCTCCCAGCGCCATGCTGTCGTTGGCTGCAAGAACCGCTTTGATTTCCGGATGTTCGCTCAACATCGAAACCGTAATCGTATTCGCCTTGTTCATTTCCCATTGAGCCGATTGGCTCTCCACAATTTTCATTTTTGCAGCCCGCATCGCATCTTCAAAACCAAGTCGGCGTTGCGTTCCATTGAACGAAGTTCGTATTCCCTCGAGAATCGCGACCGCATCCCCCGGCTTTAGTTTGCTCGCCAGATAATCGCCCACTTTCTTTGCTCCTTTTTTGTTATCCGGTCCGACAAAAGGAATAGAAATCTTTTCTATCGCAAGAATTTCACGGTCCAGGCGATTGTCGATGTTGATCACGATCACCCCTTTATCGCGAGCGCGTCGAAGTACCGGCACCAACGCTTTTGAATCAGCCGGGGCGATCACAATGGCATCCACACCGCTGGCGACCATCTCTTCTACCAGTGCCACCTGCCGACTTAAATCGACTTCGTCTTTAATTCCGTTAACAATCAATTCGTACGCATCAGTATGTTCCGCCTGATGCTTTTTCGCCCCTTGTGCCATTGAAGAAAAGAAATCATTCGCCAACGATTTCATGATCAGCGCAACACGTGGCTTATCGTTTTCCGACTTATTGCCAACTTCATTCGTTGCCGTTTCCTGCGAACCGCAACCGTACAGTGTTAAAAGTAAAATGGAAAATAGTATCGATCGTTTTTTCATCTTTCCCCTTGCTTATAAATTAAAATCTGTAGGTTGTGCCCAATAATGCAAAAGAGCCAAAGTAGTTATCTAGTTATCAGTCAGCAATGGATTCACCTGCTTCAGGTCAACCAATCTGGAAACCACATTTGATGGGTGCAAGCACGCCATCCTACATTTCAAGCGAATTCCCTTTTAGGTCGAAAATCTATCTTCACGGAAACCACATTCATCAGGCTGGAAAGCCTAACCTACTACCTAACGCCTAGCTTCCTGTTTGATTCATAAATTGTTCCACTTCATTTCGAGTTGGCATCCCTGGTTGTGCGCCCGGTTTTGAGGCTGCCAATGCTCCTGCTGCACAGGCAAATCGAGTTGCATTCACAAGCGAATCCTGCTCGATCCAGCGAACCGCCACCGCTCCTGCAAACGCATCGCCGGCTGCGGTGGAATCGACCGTTTCAACAGGGCAGGGGGGGATTACCGTCACCTGCGAACCCTCGCACAAAACTGCCCCCTGTTTTCCCATGGTGATAATCGCATTTTTCGCCCCCAGCCCAACCAACTCCCGGCTCGCTTTTTTTGCTTCTGTCATTGTCTCTACCGACCAGCCAAGTAATAAACTCGCTTCGGATTGATTCGGGCAAATCAGATCAACATCAAAAAAACAATCAGGAACAATTTTCGGAGCAGGAGCCGGGTCAAGGATAATTCGTACGTCAGCTTTACGAGCAATTTGCGACGCATGCAAAACGGTCTCTACAGGAATTTCCAACTGAACCAGCAGCAGGTCACTTTGTTGAATGATCGAGGCAGCCTGATCAATATCTTCTTCAGAAACAACCCCGTTCGCTCCCGGCACAACCACAATCAAATTTTCGCCGCTTTGTTCGACCATGACGACAGCAATTCCACTGGCAATCTCCGTTTCATTTGCAGGCGGTTTTGAATGGTAGACATAAGTCGTATTGATACCATCAGTTTGCAGATTATTTAATAGACCTGCCCCTGCGTCATCATTCCCGACTCGTCCAATCATGAAAACATCTGCCCCCAGCCGAGCCGCTGCGACTGCCTGATTCGCTCCCTTACCGCCCGATACTTCACGCGAAGATTCAGCAATAATCGTTTCTCCCGGCGATGGCAATTTTGCACATTGAATGACAACGTCGAGGTTAATCGAACCAAGCACCACAATTTTGGGGATTTTGTTCTCCGGCATTATCTTCCCCTATTTCTGTGGCGGTTCACTTGAAAGAAAGACCAATGCTTCGGTGACGCGAATTTTTTGTTGATCATTCAGTTTCAAATAACGATGCAATCCTTTTTTATCTGCCTGGAAAGTTGTCACGCCATCATCTTTAACAGTCACAGTTCCTGTTTCTGAAAGACCAAAATATCCGCGATTCGGGCGAATACCAAACAGAACACTCGTTAAATCCCAGGTCGGACGGTTATGCGGAGGAGGACTGTAAAGCACATATGCTTCTGCCAGCGGGTGATGTTTCACATAGCGATAATCCTGCTCGATACTTTCATGCGGATAGGCAACCGAGATGCCGATCTCGTAACCACTCCAGATAATCGGTACCGGGGAATTTTCCGTTAGCGTTTTACAAGCCGGGATATCTTTGATGACATTATATTCGTGATGGATCACCATCTTCCCTTTGTGAGGAATCTTTTCGAAAGCCCCAGCCATGATCGAAAACAGTTTGACTTTCTTTTTCACCAGGTCAACACCATTGAGCGGGCAGATCGCATCTGCTTTTGAGTTGAGCAGCTTAGCCAGATTGGTTGAAAAACCGACCTGGGCAACCACCACAGACCCGTCTTCCGCCCCTGCAAGAGCTTTTCGTAAAACCACAACTGCATCGGGAGCATCTTTTCCTGAAATTAAATCGTGTGGATATCGATATTTTCCGTTCTCTTTGATATCCGCCAGCCCAATAAATTTGCCTTGGGAATTCGTGATACCACTTCGGCATACACCGACTGGGATATTGCCGCGACCGTAAAAAGTATTGACTGCATCCACAAATGCAGCCGCGGCTGGATGGTCTTTCGTAATCGTCACTGCCAGTAATTCGCATTCCCCACGATTCTGCAATGCGTGAATCATGCCGAGCGCCAATACATCGTCTACATCGTTGCCGATGTCTGTGTCAAAGATAAAAGGAACGGGGCGTCTGGCTTCCTCTGCCTGTGTATTTGAGTACCCCCCTAAAGAGGCAAATGCTACCAGGCATAGGAAAAATGTTGTTGATAGTTTCATCTGATTCTCATTCCTTACTCGGATGTTAAAAGATTAAAGACCGATGCTCGTTCGACAATACTTACCGGGATTAGATGAACTTTCTTTCTCGGTTTTCTGCCGGTTTTTATCTGTTTGATGATCAACTCCGCAGCCATTCGCCCAATCGCTTTCACATCTTGTCGAACGGTTGTCATCGGGGAAGCCAGAAATTCAGAATAAGGATGATCATCAAACGTAATGATTGAAATTTCGTCCGGGATTTTCTTTCCAAGTTCTGCCATCACTCGCAATGCCCCCAGTCCAATTTGATTGCTCAATGCAAATAACGCGGTGATATCGGAGTGCTCATTCAATAATAGCTTTGCTGATTTGTACCCGGAAGATTCCGAGAATTGATTTCCTTTCATCATACTTGAATCAAATGGCAAGCCCGCTCGCTTTAGTTCTTCACGAATACCATTCAATCGTTCTTCATTAGGAAGCGTTCCGGGAATTCCTTGAAGAACGCCGATTTTTTGGTGACCGTTTGCAATGAGAATTTTCATCGCCCGTTTTGCGGCTTCCCGATGGTCGGAAGTAACGGTGACTAACGGACTCGATGGAAAACCACGATCAACAAGAATTACCGGTAAATTGGTAGAATGTAATTTATCGAGATGATCTTTGTGCAATCCAACAGGACTGATGACCAATCCTTCGATTTCCCTGGCTTGTAATTGAGCAATCAGTTTCTGCTCAACTTCTGTTGACTCCCGGCTATCTGCCAGCAGAACCGAATATCCATTTTCTTCTGCATGCGTGGTAACTTCCCGGGCAATCGAAGCAAAAAAAGGATTGGAAACATCGGGCAGGACAACCCCCAGTAATTTCGTCTTTTGAGTTCGGAAAGACTGTGCGACCTGGCTGGGGTGAAAATCGAGTTTTGTTGCAGTCGATAAAACGAGTTTTTCGGTTTCCGCACTGATCCGATACGCAATCGCTTTTCCGGAAAGAGCTCGCGATGCGGTCGAAAGACTCACTCCCGCAGCTTCTGCGACATGCTTTAATTTGACTGTTTTTTTCTTCGTCTGTGACATTCTAAAACCCTTTGCACAATCGATTGTGCAAAGGTTACTAAAAAAAGAACCGGCTTGCAACCAAGCCTGTTCTTTTTTCTAGAATCGTGGTAACTACTCAGTGATGGGTGGCTGGTTACGAATCGTGTAACTCTTTTTACTTCCCGTTGAGTTCGCTATTGTGGACACTACTGGAGTGCTGACAATAGCGGACAAAATTCGTTTCTCAGGAGAAGTCCCATTCCGAATAAAGTTTTGTGCGGAATTCGTGCCATTCGTCTTGTTTGATGACCGGGTCTTCCGTATTTTCGCCCATCAATTCGCAAACCCATTTATCCATCAGTTGCATTCGGTCAGCCATGACCCGTACAAGATTTTTCAGTAGTTTTGTTGCTGTGTTGCATTTGTTATTACCCAAATCGTCAAATGCTTTTTGCGATAGCTTATGAACTGTAGTTTGCGTGACCGCTTTGATGCTGGCTGAATGATCTGTTTGCTGGAAAAATGACATCTCTCCGAAAACCGTCCCCGGTCCAAGCATAGCCAGGACTTGGCTTTTTGTTCCGTCCAAGTTGGTGCGTATCACTTCACAGCACCCTTCGCTCAAAAGCCAAAGCCCTTTGCTCTCGGTTCCTTGTTCGATAATCATGCTTTCAGATTTATAACATAAATGTTCCATATGCTCGAACATGGTGCGCAGTTCTTGTTCGTCCAAATCTTTAAGTAAAGGAGAATCGTGCAGAGGAATATTGAAAGGATGAATATCGATCATTTTATCTCCTGAGGTTTGATCAAGGCTCAAAGTGACATAGCTATTATCATTATTGATGCTGGCTGTGCAATTTTTCATTATACGTTACACCTTCCTTAAAAGTTGTTCCAGTCATTTCTCCAAATGGAAAGAACTATTCTTAATGTTCTATCCAAGTTTGTAGAAGTCTAATTATTTCCTTGATGCCATGTTAGTCTTCTTCGTCTAAATTCCTCCCATGACCGTTGCCCTTCCGACTCTTCCGATGCCGAGCAGGTAAGAAGCCAATCGCAAATTTACTTTTTTCGTGGTTGCAACATCCCAGGTTCGTTTAAATGCATCAAGCATTATTTTGTCCAGTTCGTCGCGAACTTTTTCAATATCCCAACTGAAATATTGTCTGTTTTGGACCCATTCGAAATAACTAACCGTTACTCCACCCGCATTCGCTAAGACATCAGGCAAAACGGTAATGCCACGCTTTTCAAAAATATCATCTGCAGCGGGGTAGGTCGGGTTATTGGCTGCCTCAACAATATACTTCGCTTGAATTTGATCCGCATTCTCTTTGGTAAGAACGCCACCGATGGCTGCGGGAATGAGAACGGTACAGGGGGTCACAAGTAATTCATCATTGGAAATCGGTTCCGATTCTGGATAATCTTTGACGGTTCCATTTTCAACCACGTATTCAGCCAGAGCAGGAATGTTGATCCCCTTTTTGTTAATAATACCGCCAAACGCATCGGAAACTGCGATGATGGTCGCCCCTTGATTATGCAGATACTGAGCCGCAAAACTGCCGACGTTTCCAAACCCCTGAATGACAATTTCTGCCCCGATAATCTTCTCCTTTAATTTTTCGAGCATGGCCACGGTGAGTAAACCAACGCCGCGCCCGGTTGCTTCTTCACGTCCATCTGCACCGTGAAGTTCAACTGGTTTCCCTGTGACACAAGCTGGCGTGAAGCCGTGATATTTCCCATACTGATTCATAATCCAGGCCATGACTTGCGCATTGGTTCCCATATCCGGTGCTGGAATATCTTTATCGGGGCCAATGACATCGTGAATTTCATCGGTGAATTTTCGTGTGACTCGTTCCAGCTCTGCTGGACTCAAATCATTGACGTTAATCTGAATTCCACCTTTGGCCCCCCCGTAAGGAATGTTGACCACTGCTGTTTTCCAGGTCATCAAAGTCGCCAGCGAGAGTATCTCATCTTCATCCACTTCGGGGTGATAACGCAGCCCTCCTTTAAGTGGGCCGCGGGCATTATTGTGTTGAATACGAAAGCCGATGAAGGTCGAAACTTCGCCGTTATCCATTTCAAGAGCCACTTGCACTTTCACTTGCCGTTCGGGGGTCAGCAGCAACTTCTGCATGTTTGTAGTCAGCCCCATTAAACTGGCTGCTTCGTGGAAGTATCGATCCGTGGCTTCGCGTGCGCCCATAACTACTCCTGTGTTGATGTCATTTCCACTTGGCAAGCCCAGGCTGTTAAGCCTCGGGTGGCGGTAATGTACCGACCTATCTCACCCGGAGGTTAACACCCCCGGCTCGCCTTTTATTTTTTTGTCTTTGGTTTAGAACCTGCTGTTTTTGCGGAGAAATATTCCATCAATAGTTCTGCTATTTTCTGATGCCCTTTTAACGATAGGCGAATTCCATCTTTCGAAAAGTAGTCTTCGGGCGTTTGCTGTTGGGTGAAAAAAATAGACGTATCGCAAAATCTTATTTGATGCTTGATGGCGTAATTCCGTACGACATCGTGGTAGTTCCAGCTTTCTTTACTAATCACTGCACGCCGGGAATCTGTTGCTAACACAACAGGAAGTTTCTTTGTTGATTTCACCCTTTGAAGTTTCGCAATTTCCTTCACATCCGACAAGTAAACGAGAATCATTTCTCCGCCACGAGATCGAATCGATTTCCTTAACTCGATCAATGGATCCAAGGCCAACAAGGCAAGAAATTCTTGCTCACTCGAACTGATCAAATCTGTTCCAAAACTTTTCCGTAGGGGGGCTTGATCTGTAGAATAGCCTCCTCCTCCTAAAAATAGTTCACGCAAGACCGGCAATGCCAATTTAACCAGTTGAGATTGAAACAGACTATCAAATTGTGTCGGTTGTTTCGATTCTACGGGCCGAGCATAAGGATGATTCCCGCTGATGGGAACGCCCTGTTCGTCAAAAGTAATGACTCGACGAACCCGAAAATCATTTTCAAAACTTTGTGGAGTAAGAACACACAATACAAATTGCACCGATGTACGACCGAATCGGCTGGAATCTTGAAGTAGCCACAACAACGGGCAACCATCAGGTTGAGCCGCGTTAATGAATCTTCCCGAGCGAAGCGAAAACTGCTGTAAATGTTGATCCTGCATTTTTTGCCAGGCCGCAATAAATGTCTGCTCAGCTTCCACATTCGTAGCCAGCGTGCATTCATCACCCAGAAACAAAATATGATCTTTTTGAGTCGGGGCGGCTCGTCCAATCCTAAAACCATTTTTATCGTAGCGGACATCGATCAGCTTGCCGGAATCTGAAAACTGCTTGATCGTTCGAGAAACAGGGGGCAGCAGATACATCGTTTCCGAAGGTTTCCAACCGGCAAAGGGATCAGTATTTTTCAACAGTTTAACAGAAGCCTCTTCGTTGGTGCGCAGATAATACTCGGCCGAGAAGATGACTCCTCCCAGCAACAGCATTCCGACAATAATTCCACGCAATCTTCGCACGTAAAAACTTTCACTTCGATATTCATTAGCGGTGTAGAGTCCGCTACCCGCAGGCCAATTTTTAATGGCGTGTATGGTAGAAGATGACAGGCAATTACTGGAAGAGGAATAATATCGTAAAAGATGACTTAACTTGCCCACTGTTATAGAGAAACGGTTATTGGAATGTAAATCATACAATTCGAGGAACCCAGCCTCTTCCAAGGAGTGAAAAGCTAGGAAGCGAGTCCGATAAGTGAAGCGGGGAACTTTGTATCGATTTTGTCGATACTCTTGATTTTGGGGATACTACAGGGGGATGGAATGTTCTTTGTTCGTTCACTACGGCTGATGGTCCGCGCACTGGCTGCGGAATCAACACACAAGCAAATCGCTGCGGGAATTGCATTAGGAATGATCGTCGGATTGGTCCCTAAAGGAAACCTGCTGGCGTTTATGCTTTTAACGGGTATCTCTTCTTTGAGGATCAGTCTGCCTGCCATCTTCTTCAGCACGTTTATCTTTTCCTGGATCGCGATGTTGCTCGATCCAATGACAGATCGAATTGGTGAGATCGTGCTGACACAATCTTCCTTAGTTCCGTTCTGGACGTGGTTGTACGATCACCCGCTGGTTCCGTGGACACAATTCAATAATACGATTGTGATGGGAGCTTTGCTGGTTGGAGTGATTGCCAGTTATCCACTCTATTGCATCGCGTTGCCTTTGGTGAAAAAATACGAGCCACCGGTTTCTGCCCGCGTTAAGAAAATGAGACTAACCAAGTGGCTGTTCGGTGCAGAATGGATTGAAAGAATTCGCACTGCCATTTGAATCGTCAGATTCGCAGGGAAATTATATGAACGGCATTTGTTAAAATTGTGAATGATTTGTAATTGGATTGGTTATGAGAAACAGTTTATCGAATCAGTTGATGCCTCGTTCGTTGAAGCAGGATTCTGGGATTGAGGCCGAACACCTTCGTCATAATTTGAGAATCAGGACGATGCGTAGCAAGGAAGCGCTTTCAGAGTTTCCAATCTCAAAACAAATAGCTGCTTCATGTGAACGACGCCCACTTTCGCCTTTTGAAGAATCGGTGAAGTCCTCTACTGAAAAAAAAACTTCGCGTGTTCGGTGGGGGTATCTTATCCCGCGATTTATCTTGCTGACTCTCTTCTGGGCAATGCTGAGCTTTGGACTTGAGCCGATGCTCCGCTTTGGCTTTGCTACAGGGGCAGCAGTCACATTGGGAACAACTGTCGGGATTGATAAAGTGCAGGCAGACCTGTTTACTCCTTCACTGAATATCAATCGAATTCAAATTGCAGACCGTGATAATCCGAAAAAGAATGCCATTGAAGTCGATCAAATCGCGATCTCTCTTGATCGAAATGCGTTTTTACGAAAAAAGTTTGTCGCCAATCAGGTGGTCATTTCCGGGATCAACTGGAACAGCGATTCCACACTCATTGTTTCCGATCAGGATGAACAAAAGCAAGATTCTCGCTGGGAATTTCCGTTTCGTTTAGAAGCAAAGAAGCTGGCTGGAGCTGCCACGCAGTCGGGAACGCAACTCCTCGAAGAGTTACTCACTCAGGTAATTTCTCCTTACAATCCTCGCGATCTGGAAACAATTCAATTAACAAAAATTAAAGATGAGCAGTGGCAAAGCCGATTCGATCTCTACCGCAATTCTGCTGAGGGATATAAGCAACGCATTGAAAAGTTGAAAAAACAGATTGAACGATCAAAGAAAGGAAATCCGCTCGACAATATTAATCAATATGCCCAAATTGCTAATGAAGTCGATGCGTTAATTGCACAAGGAAAGCAGCTTAAACGGGAATTCACTCAACTGGGAAACATTGCCCGGAATGACATGGCTGAATTGGATGCCGCCAGGGTTCGCGATTACAATAAACTCCGCGAACAAATTACATCGCTGCCCGTTAATGCAGAACAACTCACACAGACGATTCTCGGCCCTGAGACACGTCGTCAGTTTGCAGAAATTGCCCAATGGATTCAGTTCGTTCAGAAAATGATGAATGTTGTTTCGAAAGATTACAAGCCTGAACGAACTTACGGTCGCACGATTTCCTTCAACCGATCAGATCGCCTGCCCAGCTTTCTGATACGTGAATTTCGTCTTAGCGGCTTTGCAACCAGTAACGCACAACCGGTTCCGTTCACTGGACTGCTGAAAAATATTACGCATGCCCCGGAACAGCTTGGCAAGCCAATGCAGTACGAAATGAAAATATCTCATCAAGGGGGCGTCCATCTGAAAGGAGTTGTCGACTTAACCGGTGATGATCCCGTATTTACCTTGAATGGAAAAATTGAATCCTTTGAATTTCCCATCCAAAAGTTGGCCGATCATGAAAAACTGCGATTCGCATTGGTTACCGGAAAAATGCAGGGACTGATTAAACTAAAACTGCTTGGCGATAAGATTGACGCCACTCTTTCTTGGAATCAGTCTGATGTTAACTTTCTTGTTGATGGGAAATTGCAACTGGAGCAACGCGAATTAACCAAGCTCGGTTTCTCGCCAATTTCTGCGGTTGATTTGCTCAAACGGTCTGTCGAAGGAATTAACGGGATTCATGGCGAAGTCAGCGTGAACGGTTCGTTGAAGTCGCCTTCCATCGAATTGCGTTCCGATATTGGTAAAATTATTGCCAATCGTCTGCAGGATGAATTCCGCAAGGAAGCTCTTCTCAGACGGGATGAAGCGAGATTGCTTGCCGAGCAACATATTGATCAACAAATGCAAAAACTGACCACCAAAATCGAACAGGAATACAAAACCGTCCTGGCTGAATTGAACGTCAACGAAAATCTGGCCAAAAATCTGGTTGAGAAAGTCGCCATCCGCCCCGCAAGCGGCATCTTGAATCGTCTGCTTCGCTGAGACCAACAGGCTTCGCATCTATTTGACAAAGTCACAGATAATTCGTTTAACGGCAAGCCAAAGGCGACTGCGTAAATAAGATTGCTTTGCACAGACCTGTGAAAATATCCAGTTATTGATTGTGGTCGCTTTGCCAGTGCATTAAATTGGTGGAACGATACAGTTTCTCTTCGCTGCAACTTTTTACTTATTCTTCTGGAGTTATTAGCAATGTTTGTCCGAAATTTGTTGATCGGTTTTTATGTAATGGGGCTTGTTTGCACGTTTGATATCGTTTCTGCAGAAGAACCAGTGGCGAAGAAAATTTGTGATCTTCCATTAATCTTCAGTGACGATTTTGGATCAAAAAACACAAAAAAATGGTCGCCAACCGACCCGTCCGCCTGGGAACTTCAATCGCAGAATGGGGATACGGTTTATTCATTGATTAAAAAGAAAAGCAATTACGAGCCGCCGGTTCGCTCTCCTTATAATCGATCCATTTTGAACGATGTGATTCTGACGGATACAGTTTTGGATGTGAAACTGCAATCAACCTCTCGCGATTACGGGCATCGTTCACTTTGCCTATTTTTTGGTTACCAGGATGAATCGCATTTTTACTATGTCCATTTTGGAAAAAAAGCGGATGATCATGCGAATCAGATTTTTATCGTCAATGGAAAACCTCGCTCAAAAATTTCGATCACAACAACAGCAGGGACTAACTGGGATGACAAATGGCATCACGCGAGGGTGGTTCGAAAAGTGGACAGCGGAAAAATTGATATCTATTTCGATGACATGACCAAGCCGGTAATGACCGCCGTTGATAAAACATTCAAGTGGGGAAAAGTCGGCATCGGCTCCTTTGACGATCCCGGAAATTACGATCAAATTCGAGTCTATGGAAAAAAGCGAAACGATGATTCGTAGGTCAGGCTTTCCAGCCTGACAAAGCGGCGTACTTTTTTATTCGAACCTCTCTTTATTCAAAAATTCTCTTGAACGGAGGGTAGACATTCTTGTCTGCCTCTGCCTGCAATACAGCATGCTCTTACGAGACAGACAAGAATGTCTGTGCTGCTTTTGAATCAATAGAGTTTTCCTCATACGAACTGAAGTATTTATTTTGCCAGGCGAGAAAGCCAAATCGACATGCCCTTCTTACAACAACCAATCAATTTACTGGTAACCGGTGGCTGCGGGTTTATCGGTTCTAATTTTATACGCCTGCTGCTTGGCGATGAATTGCCGCAGATGCAGGTAGGTTCGCTGGTCAACCTCGACAAGTTAACGTATGCGGGGAATCTGGAAAATCTTGTTGATGTCGCTGATGATTCCCGGTATCAGTTTATCAAAGGAGATATCGCAGATGCAGAACTGGTTACTCAAGTTTTGAAAGAGAATCAGATTGATGCAGTTGTTCATTTTGCAGCCGAGTCGCATGTTGATCGCTCGATTCTCGATTCATCTCCTTTCGTGCAAACGAATATCGTGGGGACACAAATTCTGCTGGATGTTGCTCGCGTTGCTGATGTGAAACGATTCGTGCAAGTTTCCACCGATGAAGTTTACGGCTCGTTGGGAAACGAAGGCTTTTTCACCGAGCAAACGCCGCTTGCTCCCAACAGTCCCTATTCTGCTTCAAAGGCTGCGTCCGATCTGCTTGTCCGTAGTTATTGTCATACTTTCAATTTCCCCGGCATCATCACTCGCTGTTCCAATAACTATGGACCGTATCAGTTTCCCGAGAAGTTAATTCCGCTTTTCATTTCCAATGCAAGAAATAATCGTTCACTCCCCGTTTATGGCGATGGAAAAAATGTACGGGACTGGATTCACGTTTCGGATCATTGCAAAGGGGTCGCGAAAGCTCTCTGGCTGGGAAAACCCGGAGACGTCTACAATTTCGGTGGTCGGTGCGAATTGCAGAATATCAAACTAACAGAATTATTACTTGAACTGCTGGATAAACCAAAATCTCTGATTCAATATGTTAATGACAGACCAGGTCACGATTTGCGTTATGCGATCGATTGCAGTAAAGCCGAACATGAATTGAACTGGTCACCCGAAGTAACATTTGAACAAGGATTGAAGGAAACTGTAAATTGGTATCTCGAACATGAAGCGTGGTCTGAGAGAATACTCAGCGGTGAATATCAAAAATATTATCAGCAGCAGTATGGAGAAACATTACATTCAGATTGAATCAGAATCACTGATTCAATTTCGAATCATCTGTTGTTCTCGTCCTGAACAAAAAAGATGTGCTACACTTGGGCAAACATACAGATCGGGCGGATTTCCTCCCCCAAAATAAGCCAGGATTATAAGGGTAAGAAATGAATATTGTTGTGATAGGTACAGGCTACGTCGGGTTGGTTACCGGAACCTGTTTTGCGGAAAGTGGCAATGATGTTACCTGTGTCGATATTAACGAAGATAAAATCAACCGATTGCTGCAAGGCGAAATTCCCATTTATGAGCCCGGCCTCACAGAATTAGTGAAGCGAAATGCTGCCTCGGGGCGGTTGAACTTTACGACCGATGTCAGCAATTGTGTCCCCGGCGCTACCTGCGTATTTCTAGCCGTTGGAACCCCGATGGACGATGACGGTTCTGCTGATCTCAGTGGGATTTGGGCCGCAAGCGATTCGATTGCCCCGTTTCTGTCTGAAAATGCAGTCGTCATTTGTAAAAGCACCGTTCCTGTCGGGACAAATCGTAATGTTTACGAACGCTTAAAAGAAAAACTGGGACGTGCAGTCAATGTTGCATCTAACCCGGAGTTCCTCAAAGAAGGTTGTGCAATACAGGATTTCACCAAGCCGGACCGTGTTGTTGTGGGGGTGATGTCAGAAGAAGTCGGTCAGGTTCTTGAAGAACTTTATAAGCCGTTCCTGCGGACAGAAAACCCATTTTTAGTGATGGGATTGGAATCTGCAGAAATGACCAAGTACGCAGCCAATTGCATGCTGGCGACAAAAATCAGCTTCATCAACCAGATGGCGAATTTATGTGAAGTCGTCGGTGCAGATGTCAATGAAGTCCGCAAAGGGATTGGTCACGATCAGCGAATCGGCTTCCAGTTTCTGTTTCCCGGGGCAGGGTACGGCGGCTCCTGTTTTCCTAAAGATGTGCGTGCTTTAATCGCGACAGGCAAAGAACGCGGCTTGACAACCGAACTGCTCCTTTCGGTCGATCATGTCAACCAAATCCAGAAAGATGTTCTGTTCAAAAAAATTGATCGTTACTATCAGGGAAACTTGAAA
>Ga0316208_1001734_pt1 | contig 19667 bp, 19 predicted proteins | sample 3monopyrite_MG_FD_204944 | JGI IMG/M metagenome (GOLD analysis project Ga0316208, IMG submission 204944) | Microbial mat bacterial communities from mineral coupon in-situ incubated in ocean water Damariscotta River, Maine, United States -... | ecosystem: Environmental > Aquatic > Marine >...
AAGGCTATTGAGGTATGCCAGGTTTGCTTCTTTTGCTGCCTCGGACATATTATCACGAATGAAAGGTTCAACGGCGGCTTTAAAGGTACCAACTCTGAATACATTCACTGTTGCCCCAATTTTATCGAGCAGGCTTTTGAAATATGTTGGGTAGGCACCATAACCAGCCATTAAAACATTACCGCCGGGGTTCATGAATATTTTGTCGGCTTCGGCGGCGAGCAAATAATCTGACTGGCTATAGGCGCTGGAAAGGGCATATACCTTTTTGCCGCTTGCTTTGAAGTCACGGATGAGACCAGCAATTGTATGAAGATGGCTTGGCGCTGCACCAGCCAGTGAATCGGTAATAAGGGCAAGAGCCGCAATACGGTTATCATGCTTGGCGCGTTTTAAGGCCCGCATGATGTCATGGATACTGGTTTGTGCGGTGCGACTACTATATTTTGGAAATGCTGTTTCCAAGGGGTCTGGGTATTCGGCTTGCTCAACAATATTCCCCTCAGGCCATAGAAGTAACACAGCACCATCGGGCACTGTGGGGCGTGGGTTTGAGTTTGTATTTGCAACAACAACCCCAATGACCAACAGGACAAGAAAGCCAATTGTAAAAGTGCCTAATCCTTGAATGAATTTGCTGATGGATTTTATAAGTGCCCAGATACCCTTCATAGGGAAATGCTCCGTCGGTTAATTATGTTGGTGCGCTGTCTTGTTTTTACGAAAATGCAATGTCAAGGTGCATACCGTCACTATATGGTAATAGCAGACACAAATTTAAATACACCAAAAGTCTAAAATAAGGCAAAGTTTCATTCAAAAAATATCAGGAAGCGATAGAAGGAAAACAATGCCATACTATGTTCCCTGTGATTTCTATACTGCGGCTATGTTTCCATATTACGGCTATATTGGACTTGAGGATTTAACCTGAATGTCTGTCAAGGTAAGTGCACCTGTTACCCTCTACCGGTCCAAGCGGTTTTTTTCCGCCTTTCCGTCGGTGGTAACATTAACGTCAGGGGCGATCGCGCTTGCTTTTCGGCGCGCGCCCGATCATCGCTGGTTGTTAGGGGATATTACCGAGCAAGATTTTAACTCTGTAGATCATGTTCACTTTCGGTCGCATGTGGCCTTTCAAACGTTCGGGCAGGATTTAACGCCGTGCGGGGAGCCTGTTATTTTACCCGTGCATGCAGAGGCGGCTGATCAGGATGGCAATTTGTTCCTCAGTTCAACAGGGCGGCTTTTTCAATATAGTTTTCGTTGGTATCCTGTGACGGTTGAAACGCGTAATGCCCTTGAAACACAAGGGGCCTCATACCTGAGCAGCGAGCATTATGGGGCCGCCTATATTTTCCATAGCAGTTATATACGCTACAGCGATGATGAAGGCGCCACATGGTCAGAGCCTTTTGATACGCCGCAAGACCCCTTGATGACACCACCCAAATGGCCGGAAATTACAGGTAATGGTGCCTTTAAGGGCCGCATGCTTGAATGCATGAACGGGGACTTGCTTGCGGCGGCCTATCACTGGGGGATTGAGGGAGAGGAAAACTCTGTTACGCGCTTGTTCCGGTCAGTAGACGAAGGACTAACATGGCAGTATCAGGACGGGTATGTATCAGCAGGAGAGGTGGGTTTGCAGGAACCAACGCTCGTGCATTGGCCAAAGGGGAAAATTACAGCCTTTCACCGAAGCAGCAATAATGACGATCAACTTGTTATTTGTCAGTCATCTGATGATGGCCTGACTTTTGGGGCAGCGCAAACGATTGAAATTATAGGGCACCCTTATGATGCACTTGTGCTGCCCGATGGGCGGTTATTTCTTTCCTATGGATACAGGCATGCACCGATGGGTGTGCGGGCACGGCTTGTAGACGTAGGGCAAAACCTTGTGGATGCGCCCGAGATTATCATACGCGATGATTGCCCGTGCCGTGATACGGGCTACCCTTCGGCAACCCTTTTAGATGATGGACGCATCCTTCTGGCTTATTATTTTACAGACCCAAAAGGCATACGTGGTATTGAAGCTTCGATTGTAGAAATTGAACAGGACCGAAAATGACCCATGCAGTTGAAACACTTTTGCTTGAGGGATACCAGCAGCGTGACCTCGATGAACCGTTTGAAATGCTTATTGGCCCCTTCTACCTAAAAGAAGAAGCAGATGGTACGTATAGCTCGGCTTTTATTGCAGAAGAAAAGCATACCAATGCGATGGGGGCGGTGCATGGTGGGCTTCTGATGAGTTTTTCTGACTTTTCGCTGTTTTCAATTGCGCGTAATCACGTGAAGCAAGACTGTGTGACCGTTGGGTTTAATAGCGAATTTATCACGGCTGCGAAAGTTGGGGATATTGTGAAATCATCAGGGGAAATACTGCGAGCTACACGGTCTTTAATTTTTGTACGCGGTACGCTTTATACTACGGAAAATACCATTCTTTCTTTCAGTGGGGTTTTGAAGCGGATCAAAAAAAGCTAAGGCTTACGCGCAGCGCAAGAGTGTGATGTCAGGAGAGCTTAACTTTCGGCGATTGAAACCATCTCATCCACGTGGGTAATTTTCATGCGCGGGGCGCCGTTTGCGGCTGCCGCTGTTTCTGCAGCATCAATTTTTTTCCAGTCTGCGAAGGTGACAACATGTAGACCGCGTTCATGAATGACGCGTTCTAATCCTTTGCGGCCTTCTTTTCCGGAAGGGGTAACTTCACTCAGAATTTTTTTGGCAATACCGACACCATCGGGTTTGTTCGTGCCTATGGTGCCTGTTGGTCCGCGCCGCGACCAGCCAACACAGTAAAGACCGGCTTCAATACGGCCTTCGTCGCTTTGATAAATACCGCGAGCACTATCATATGGGACATCTTCAATGGGGCTTGTTTTGTAGCCGATGCAAGGCACAACAAGGCCTGCAGGGAGAACTTCGGTTTCTCCTGTGCCAATACATTTACCATCCTCGACACGTGTTTTTTCAAGCCGTACGCCGCATACCCACTCTTCACCAAGAATAGCCATAGGCCGAAGGTAAAATTTAATATGAAGCCGGATGGGTTTGCTGTTGGCATTGTTTTTTGTCATGGCGCGCAGGTGCCCCATATTTTTCTTTGCTGCGCCAGAAAGGGTTTCATCAAGAGCGGGTGAGGGTAATTCATGGGTATCAACAAGGGTAACACAGTTTTCAAGCGCGTTTAATTCCCCAAGCTCTTTTGGTGTAAAGGCAGCTTCTAAAGGGCCACGCCGCCCGAGGATATATATATCCTTGATTGAAGAATTATGAATGGACTCTGCCGCATGCGCTGCCAGGTCAGTGTCCTCCATTTCATGAGCTGTTTTTGCCAGAATGCGCGCAACGTCAACCGCAACATTGCCATTGCCGATAATGGCGACCGATGCCACGCGGAGGTCAGGGTTAAGGTCTGCATAATCAGGGTGGCTATTATACCAGCCAACAAAAGCCCCTGAGCCAATCACACCGTTTAATTTTTCGCCTTCAATGCCAAGGGGGCGGTCTTTTGCGGCCCCAGTGGCGAGTACAACAACATCATAAAGCTCTTTGAGTTCAGCAAGGGTGATGTCGCGGCCTAGCGACATATTACCAACAAACCTTACATTTTCACGGTCATTGGTTGCTGCATAGCGGCGGGATACATTTTTGATTGATTGATGGTCGGGGGCGACACCTGCGCGAATAAGCCCGTACGGTGTTGGTAGACGGTCAATAATATCAACATTCACATCAGGATGGTCTGTCGTTAGGGATTCGGCGGTATAATAGCCGGCTGGTCCCGCACCAATAATGGCCACCGAAAGCCCTGTACCTTTACTGTTTTCATCAGAGTTTATGCCGTTTTCTGCGCCATTTTTCGTCATGATGTCCTCCCAGTTAGCCCGAGGTGTTTTCAGCATGCCAAATTAAACCGGGGAAGGGAAGAGGCAGGTTGCATGCAGTTGCTGAATTGAACATTAGAGGCAGAGAGTGTAGAGAGAAGGCAGATAACCTTGAAGGATATATTTTATGGCTGCACCGATTGCTTTTGTTGCAAATATTGACCGTGAAGAAGTTGAAAGCTGGCTGCAGCTTTTTTCTCAAATTATGCCCAGCGAACGTGTGGTGGAATTTGCAAAAATTGGTGATAAAGCCGCTGTTGAAGTGGCGATCGTAGCAAACCCCAATCCTTCGGAACTGCTGGCATTACCTAACTTGAAATGGATCCAGAGCCTTTGGGCTGGGGTAGAGGGTATTTTAAAAGAAAAATCTCTTGATACCATCCCCCTTGTGCGCATGACAGACCCAAACCTTGCGGCCACGATGGCAGAAGCGGTTCTCGCCTGGACGCTTTATCTCCACCGGGATATGCCAAAGTATGCCGAGCAGCAAAAAGCACGGCTTTGGAAGCAGCAGGTGTTTGTTCGAGCGGAGGAGCGAAGCGTTGGTATTCTCGGTCTTGGGAAATTGGGCTTGAGGGCATCCGAAATTTTGACCAAAGCCAATTTTAAGGTTGCCGGCTGGAGCCGTACCCTAAAAAAGATTAAAGGGGTTCAAACATACGCCGGCGACACAGGGCTCAAAACTATTCTCCAGCAGGCAGATATTTTGGTCAATCTTTTACCCCATACCCCTGCAACCTGGAATTTGCTCAATGAAGAAACCTTTGCTTTGATGAAACCGGGAGCAGGGCTGATTAATTTTGGACGGGGGGCTACTGTTGAACCAGTTTCTTTGATGGCAGCCCTAGACCGAGGGCACCTAAAGCATGCCGTGCTTGACGTTTTTAAAAAAGAACCCCTACCGGAAGACAACCCTTTATGGGCGCACCCAAAAGTAACAGTTCTACCGCATATTTCGGCACCGACTGACCCTAAAACGGCGAGCAGCTTGGTGGCCACAAATATCGAGTTTTACAGGAAAAAGGGATTGATCCCGGACGTGGTTGATAGAACTGTTGGGTATTAACCGGAGGGCCGTTAATTTGTTGGTTATTACTCAACAGCGTTATTTATTGAGTTGATACTAAAAAGGGCCCCTCAAGGCCCTTTTTTATCTCATATATCTTGGGTTTTTACACCTTAGAATGTCACAGAGAGTGATTGGATGGTGGTAAGGTCTAAGCCAACCAAGAAGATTGAAGACCCACCGCCTGTATCGATCAAGACACCGGCCTCGCCGTTCACTGTGGCTGTGGAGCTTGCAGCTACAACATCATCTATACTTGTAAAGTCTGTTGTTGTTTCGGTTAGCAACAAGACGTCTGATGCGGCGTCAAAGTCTGAAATAACATCATCGCCGTGGTCGCCTGCGAAGAAGAATGTATCAGAACCATCCCCACCACTGAGTGCATCATTACCGGCACCGCTGTATATTTCGTCGTTGCCGTCACCGCCTGAGACTGTGTCGTCGCCGTCACCACCATAGAGGGTGTCGTTGCCGTCACCACCTTCGACATTATCGTTACCTTTTGAGGCGAAGATTTTGTCGTTACCGTCACCGCCGTCAATGGTCTCAGCACCTTCATCTTTACCAGCAAAGACAATATCGTCCCCGCCGCCAGCGACGATGATATCATCACCGTCCCCGCCGCCAAGAATATCGTTACCGCCGCCACCGTAAAGTTTATCAGAGCCTGAACCAGCCCAAACAGTGTTCTCTGACTGGCCGTTGGTTGAGGCTTCACCGTCGTCAAACTCACCGTCACCGTCACGGTCATTCCAGCTGCCTACAATAACAACATCATCACCGTCACCGCCGAATAATGTGTCGTTGCCATTGTCGCCTTCTCCGTCGTCAACAAAATCGTCACCAACTAGGAAATCATCACCTTTACCGCCGCCAACAACATCGTTGCCTTTACCACCGGCAAATTTATCTTTGGATTCGTCATTTTTACCAGCAAAGATTTGGTCGTCATCGTCGCCGCCATCAATGGTGTCTTCGCCTTCATCGCCAGTCAGAAAGTCATTACCGCCATTGCCTTTTAAAGAATCATTGCCTTTATTGCCTTTGAGAATTTGATCGCCGTCGCCGCCTTCATGATCATCATCATTGTCGTCACCTTCAAAATCATCTTCATCAGCTTCATTATCATCATCTTCAAGCTCAAAGTTACTGGTACTAAGGTCAGCAAGAGTTGTGTTTTCAAGCGTGAGGGTGGTCTTGTCGTCTAGGGTAATGATTACGTTGCCGTCAGATTCAGATGCTGCGGCTAGAAGTTCATCGAAAGATTTGAATTTCCCTGAGTCATCCAGATCAATAACGTCACCGTCCGAGCCATTGAAGTCAGTAATAGTGTCTGAAGACGAATGATCTATTTCAAAGGTATCAGCCCCTTCACCGCCGGTGAGTGTATTGTTACCATTTTGTCCGGAAAGAGTATCGTTACCAGCGCCGCCATCAAGGCTATCGTCACCGTTGCCGCCATCAATTTCATCGTCTCCAATGCCGCCAAGGGCAATGTCGTCTCCGTTACCAGCCCGAATGTCGTCGTCGCCATCCCCGCCGTCAAGTACGTCATTACCATTATCGCCTTTGATTTTATCATCACCGGCGTCGCCATTGAGGGTGTCATCACCATTATTACCATATAGTGTGTCGTTCCCTGCACCGGCATCAATGACGTCATCACCGTTCCCGGCAAGTAGTTTCTCTTGTTTGTCAGTACCGGTTAACGTATCTGCACCATTTGTACCATTTTGGATGGCTGCCTCGTCGCCGTCTGAGTCATCATCCGCATCATCGTCGCTATCGTCGCTATCGTCGTCTGCGTCGTCATCATCATCGCCATCATCGTCAGCACCTGAAGCAAAAGCAAAAGATTCTGCCGTTAAGGAGGCGAGTGTAGTGTTCTCAAGGGTAAGTGTTGTGCTGTCTGAGAGGGCAAATGTAACATTGCCGCCTGACTCTGTTGCTACCGCTTCAAGTTTTGCAAAAGAAGATATAGCGCTGAAGCTTGAAACATCGATAATGTCTTCGTCACTTGCACTAAAATCAGTGATGCTATCCTGTGAACCATCTGCGATGATAAATTTATCGGCGTCACCACCCCCTGTCAGTTGGTTTGAGCCGCTTCCGCCCTCTAGGGTGTCTTCACCCTCACCACCATTTAGGGTGTCATTACCCGCATTACCAGAAAGCTCATCGTTGCCAGCATTGCCTTCGATAAGATCATTCTCTTCTGCGCCTGTAAGAGTATCGTCTTCCTGTGTACCTGAAATATTCGCCATTGCCTGTCTCCGTATTACCTTTTTATCTCGTTACTGTTTAAGCTGCCTTTAGTGTGGTTTTGAGGGCTTTTGCTATAGTGACCGACAAAAGCGACCCTTTTATGACACACATGAAACTGCCATTTTCATGCATGACACTTGGCAAACAGTGAAAAAACCCCCATCAAGGATACATAGTTTCTCTGCTTAAAAAGAATCAATATAGCATTAAAACACCCCGGAGTATTAACAAAGTATTAAAGATAAAATTTGTGCAAAAAACCCTTAAAAACCCTAATGATTTTTAGGATTTTTAAGGGTAATTTTATATAGTGAAAAGGGGGTTGGATGGTTGGTTAAAAACGACCCACCTTCAGGAAGGGCAGAAGCGCAGGGACACGTTTTTTATAGTCACGGTAGGTATCACCGAACTCTTCGATTAGGTTTTTTTCCTCAAAATATAATCCAATGAAAATATAAACAATCATACCGGCGGCAAGCACAGCACGGCCATAGGTCATGTCAGGGGTTGCTAGCATGGCAATCAGAATGCCTGTTTGAATAGGGTGACGCATGTATTTATAAAACAGGGGCGTTCTGAATGTTTTGTCTGTATCTCCCGAGCCCATGGACTGCGTTAAACCAAAAAGATGATTGTGACTAAGCATGTAAGTGGCCGCCACTGTAATGCCGTACCCCAGAAGATAGAGGCCGTTTATGGCAAGCCGTGCAGTTGGGTCATTCACTGTCCAAAATGTGTGGCTGGCCACAGGCTGCCAGAATTGGACGATGAGCAAGAGTGCAACGGCTGTGGCAAGTATATAGGTGCTGCGTTCTAGCCGCTCTGGCATAAGGCGTGTCAGCAGGTGTTTGAACCAAGGACGGGCCATGATGCTGTGTTGCAAGCCAAAAACCAATAACAGCATACTATTCCAAAAAACGGGATAGGGTTTGGCGGGGCCATTATAGTGGTCGATGTTAAGCGATGCATAATTTTCACCTAGTGCGACTCCGAATAAGTTATTGGCAAAAAGCATGAAAGCAACAAGGGATGCGAGGCCAAGCGCATAGGATATGAAACCGTAGAGTGCATATATTATATGGGCCACTTGGTACCCCCTCTTGATATAAAAGGTTATATTTATCAATATATTACAGGGTTTGTACTGTCACTATAGAGTAGGAAGTCACAAAAAGATAAAAAAAATACATCTGCGCCCTTGAACCCATGCGCATCAGCACATACATAGGAACACGCTTTAGCACTCCTTTAATCGAGTGCTAACATTTGAAATTATTTCTGGTTTATCAATTAGGAGACAAACCATGGCTCTTCGTCCGCTCCATGATCGTATATTGGTCAAGCGTCTTGAAAGCGAAGCTAAAACTGCTGGTGGGATTATTCTGCCGGACACTGCTCAAGAAAAACCATCTGAGGGTGAAGTTATTGCTGTTGGCAATGGCACAAAGTCTGAAGACGGTAAAGTAACTGCGCTCGACGTTAAAGCAGGGGACAAAGTCCTGTTTGGCAAATGGTCAGGCACTGAAGTTAAAGTTGACGGTGTTGACCTGCTGATCATGAAAGAATCCGACATTATGGGTATCATCGAGTAAAATCTCGTGCCCTTTCTGTCCTTTTAAGATTCAACCTATTTAAATTCAGGAGGCCAAGATGGCTGCCAAAGATATTAAACTCCGCGAAGAAGCCCGCGCCAAGATTGTTGCTGGTGTGGACAAGCTTGCGAATACTGTAAAAGTTACTCTGGGTCCTAAAGGCCGTAACGTTGTGCTTGATAAATCTTTTGGGGCACCGCGCATTACAAAAGACGGTGTATCTGTTGCAAAAGAAATCGAACTGAAAGACAAGTTCGAGAATATGGGCGCACAGATGGTTAAAGAAGTAGCGTCTCGCACAAATGATGTTGCGGGTGACGGTACAACAACTGCGACTGTTCTTGCTCAATCGATTGTTCGTGAAGGCATGAAATCAGTTGCGGCTGGCATGAACCCAATGGACCTTAAGCGCGGTATCGACCTTGCGACAACTGCGGTTGTTGAAAGCCTTAAAGCCCGTTCAAAAGCTGTGACTACAAATGAAGAAATCGAACAAGTTGGTACGATTTCAGCAAACGGTGACGTGCAGGTTGGTAAAGACATTGCTGCTGCCATGGAAAAAGTAGGCAAAGAAGGTGTTATCACTGTTGAGGAAGCTAAAGGCCTCGAGAGTGAGCTGGACGTTGTTGAAGGTATGCAGTTTGACCGTGGTTACCTGTCACCATACTTCATCACCAACTCTGAGAAGATGACGGTGGATATGGAAAACCCACTGATCCTGCTTCACGAGAAAAAGCTTTCTAACCTTCAGCCAATGCTGCCTCTTCTTGAAGCCGTTGTGCAGTCAAGCCGCCCGCTTCTTATCATTGCGGAAGACATTGAAGGCGAAGCCCTTGCTACCCTCGTTGTTAACAAACTTCGTGGTGGCCTGAAAATCGCTGCTGTTAAAGCCCCTGGTTTTGGTGATCGCCGTAAAGCAATGCTTGAGGACATCGCCATCTTGACTGGTGGCCAAGTTGTTTCTGAAGATCTTGGGATCAAACTTGAGAATGTTGGCATTGACATGCTGGGTACTGCGAAACGCGTGAATATTACAAAAGAAGACACAACGATCGTTGATGGTGTGGGTTCTGATGACGATATCAAAGCACGCTGCGAGCAAATCAAAGCACAAGTTGAAGCAACAACGTCTGATTATGACAAAGAGAAGCTTCAAGAGCGTCTTGCAAAACTTTCTGGTGGTGTTGCAATCATCAAAGTTGGTGGTGCTACTGAAACTGAAGTGAAAGAGCGTAAAGACCGTGTTGATGATGCGCTCCACGCTACACGCGCTGCTGTTGAAGAAGGTGTTGTTGCCGGTGGTGGTACAGCTCTTCTGTTTGCAACGCGCATTCTTTCTGATGTTAAAGGTGCGAATGACGACCAAGAAAAAGGCGTTGATATTATTCGCCGTGCTCTACAGTCGCCAGTTCGCCAAATTGCTGAAAATGCGGGTGTTGACGGCGCTGTCGTTGCGGGCAAACTTCTTGAGCAAGACGATGCTAACTATGGCTTCGATGCGCAAAATGAAGTTTACTGTGATCTTGTTGCTAAAGGGATTATTGACCCAACTAAAGTGGTTCGTACGGCTCTGCAAGACGCAGCGTCTATCGCTGGTTTGATGATCACAACAGAAGCAATGGTTGCTGATTCTCCAGAAGACAAAGCTGCTGGCGGTGGTGCTATGCCTGATATGGGCGGCATGGGCGGCATGGGCGGCATGGGCGGTATGGGCTTCTAAGCCACTCCCCCCATTCTAACCAGACTAAAAAAGAACCTCTCAGAGCCTTGGCTCTGGGAGGTTTTTTCATAACCCTAAGAGTTTATGTCACCGTTTTGCAATAATATAGACAGCATGAATAATGCCAGGGAAATAGCCAAGCAGTGTCAGAAGAATGTTGAGCCAAAATTGCCCGCCGATACCAACTTGAAGAAAAACACCGAGGGGTGGCAACAGGATTGCTATAATAATTCGAAGTAAGTCCATAGTATGCTCCCGATTTGTCCTATTAAGATAGTGATGGGCATAGACTAACCGTTTATAGGCATTTTGTCTCGTTTCATAAAATGATGATGGTCTTATAGCCCCGCATCAAAATTTAGTCGTTTGGGATGGTTTTCCTATAGGTCTGTGCAAGCCACTCGGGTGTGCGGTGGGCTCTGATCTCGAATAAAGTTTTTTTCCAGGCAGGGAATTGGGCTGCAAAATGCTCTTTTTTGCTTGTCAGGAACAAGGCACGTATCGCAGCTTTATCACTGACCATCGGGCCATAAGAACCATAGTCATCTGCTATGGTTTTATACGTAAGGCTTTCTAACATGACAGTAGGTTTGAGGTGGGATATAGCATCCAACACACTACCGCTGGCAACGTAATTATAACCTTCATTTAGAGGTAGGACAGCCATATCAATTTTGCTGAGGGCTTGATAATATTCGTCAGCAGCTAAATACCCATCAGTTGGTTGATGCACTAGTTTTGAAGTGTCCAGATGCTGCTGACTAGGGTCCGCACGCCCAATAGCCCAAAATTCATAGTTAGGACCGGAAAATTCGTTGGCAAGCTCAACAAAATAATCAAACCCTTTACCGGCGCTGCAGTGGCCGAGAAAAGCAACTTTTATAGGACCGTCACCTAGGCTACTGCCAGAAACAGAGCTACCGTCCCCAAAGGTAATGGGGTGAGGGAGTGAAATGACGGAGCCCTTTAATTTTGGCACTAGTTTTTCGACAGAAATTTGAATGCCTTTTTCAAGGGCAATCCACTTTTGAGCAGAGGGCAAACCGCGCTTGAATTCTGCCATGAAATCAAAAAAACGATAATAAGGGTTCCGTGATCGCCAGGCAAAAGAAGCTGCTAAATGATTGTGTAAAACATAATGTAAGGGCGCCGATGAGAATTTACCCCATTTTTTACGAAAAATACGCAGCAAGTTAGCGTCAGCCCCTGACATAGCCGCTATCCGAAGCGATTGGGGATCAATATTTTTAATGACTGATAGAAAACAGTCCGTTGCCGCCTTATTACCTGACAGTGGGTTATGGTTCCGCTTGTCCTGAACATTCATAATATGCGCCGTATGAAAAGACAGGCGCGGCTCATCTGGAAAATCGAATTTGAGGTTCTCTATATGCCCTGCATCACCAAAGAAAATGATTTTGTCATCCGGAAATGCCTGCAATAAAACTTTCAAATATCCCGCATTAAACGGTAAATGCATAGTGGTGTGGCTTAAAAAATCAAAAACTGCGATTGTTTGTACCATAGAGATTTTTTTCTTTCTTATGCGATTCTAATATGTCGAAAGGTAAATACAGGAAAACGGCCTATGGGCTGGGTTTAACTATTTTAACAAGCCTCTGCACACAGTATAATGGCCCTAATATAATGGCAATGGTTCTATGTTTTTGGGTCTTTTGGGAGCAATTCAACATATATTCTGCTGGCAAAATAAAAAAGTAGGCTTTTATTTTTATGAGTAGAATCGGCCAAATAAATCAGTAATGATTTCATTCAAAATTTGTAAGGTCGTATGCTTTGTGAATTAAGTTTCGCATAATCAACTGCTTAGGGTAATTTCTATCGTCTGTATTTTTAATGTAATAAGAATGAAACATTTTTGAGTAATTACTCCCAGCACAATAAAAAATTGAGACTGGTTAGTTCATAAAGAAACTAGCTAAATCCAACCGCCTCCCTCAAGAAAGCCATTTAAGGCTCAGAGGATTAGATTAGGAACTTATGATGTTTAAAGCGAAACATATGAAAGGCCTTTTGGCTGCTACTGCATTGACGGCAATAACACTTCCAACAAGTGCCCAATCTGTTGGGGAATTGAAGGCGCAACTTGAAGCACTTACAAAGCGCCTTGAAGAACTAGAGCAGCGGGAAAGCACAGCGGCGAAGAAAACAGCTGTTGTTAAAAAAGCTGAACCTGCCTTTGCCTTGGCAACGGAAGATGGTTTATTTGAATTTAACCTGCGTGGACGTATTTATGCTGATGCTGGTTGGGCTTCTGACAAAGATAAAACCATGGATATTGATGCAACGGAATTCCGTACAGCACGCCTTGGTGTTGAAGGAAAAGCATGGAAAAAGCTCAAATACAAGCTTGAAGCTGATTTCGCAGGTAATGAAGTAAACTTAAAAGATGCTTATCTTCAGTATTCAAGCGACATGGGTAAATGGACTTTTGGTCAATTTAAAACACCTAACTCGCTCGAAGAACAAACATCGTCACGGCATACAACATTCATGGAGCGCGCTTCTTTTACAGATGCGTTTGGCCTTGCCCGCATGATGGGTATTGGATACGGCAACGGTGGTAGCAACTGGACATTCAAGGCAGGTGTTTTCCGGGGCAGCAATGCTACTGACGTTGATAAAGAAGGCTATGCTGTTGCAGCGCGCGCTACATTTGGTGGTAAGTTTGATGGTGGTGTTTGGATGCTCGGCAGTTCTGTTCGTTTCCAAGATGTTGGGGATGGCTCTAAGCTCCGCTACCGCCAGCGCCCTCATAACCACCTGAGTGATCGCTTCGTAGCAACGGGCCGTCTTTCAGAGAAAGATACAATGTATGGCTTGGAAGCCGCTGGCCAGTTTGGTGCTTTCCATGTGGCTGGTGAATGGGCAAGCCTGAGTGCGAAAGACGGTGGAAGCCGTGGTCGCAATGCTACCTTCAGCGGCGGCTATGTTGAGGCAGGTTGGTTCATTACAGGCGAGAGCAAAACACTGAAGCTTGAAAAAGGTGCTTGGGACCGGCCAAAAGTGAAAAACCCTGTGCATGAAGGCGGTCTTGGTGCGTGGCAAATTGCGGCAAAATATGACGTTATTGATTTGACAGATAACGGTGTTTTTGGCGGCGAGCAAGATACATGGATATTGGGTTTGAACTGGTATCTTAACCGTCACTCACGTTTCATGATGAATTATAGCCATAGCTCCATTGACGAGGCTTTTGATGTGGCAGCAAATGGTGATGACGGTGCAAACTCTGTGAATACACTGGGTATGCGTTTTCAGGTTGATTGGTAAAACCTTTATCACTATGGCTAGTGAATAAAGGAAACGGCGGCATATTTGATGTCGCCGTTTTTCTTTGTGCTTTAGGCACATGGGTAAAGAATTGTGGCTCTTATTTTTTTCTGGTAAAAAGGAATAATTATATTAGGGTGCAGCCATAAGCCATGAAAGTGTCACAAAAAATATGCTAAAGAGCGCTCATATCAACCGGCCTAGCCACATGCGACGACGATAAAGTCTATCGTATTAGCTTGGTTTTTTATGCCCCCTTGGGCACGATATGGGAAAATGCCGATGATCAATTTAGATCCAGAACGGCCCTGTGATTTTACTGAGATTGAAAATTTGCTGGACTTGGCTTTTGGACCGAACCGGCACCAAAAATCTTCTTATAGCTTACGACAAGGTCTTGAGGCTTTGCCCAATTTATGTTGGGTAGCTCGGGAGGAAGGCGTGCTCGTTGGTAGCATTCGCTATTTTCCCATTCATGTTTGTGACATGCTCGGCGGTATGTCACAAAATGCCCTGTTGTTGGGACCGATTGTCATTTCTCCAACCCGACAAAATGTGGGGATTGGGCGGCACCTGATGACACACACACTGGCGATGGCAGGCGACGAAGGGCACAAACTCATTTTTTTGGTAGGTGACCATGACTATTATTGCCGCTTTGGTTTTGATAATGTACTGCCGCGCTATATAACGCTTCCGGGTGGTCGCGATGCCCGCAGGCTTCAGGTTTATAAAACAGCAAATATTTCAACGTTGCCGATGGTCGGAAAATTGATGCCGGGCTGGACTGTGTCTTCTTCCGTACAAGAAGAAAATATGCAGGCACAACAAAGCGCGCCCTGAGTTGATATAGCGCCAGTAATATAACACCTTGTTGATATAGCGCCCAGTTAATATAGCGCTTGGGTGCAATAAGGGGTTTGCTAAAATAGGCTATTTAAAGAGAGGCGTTTCATCTCGGTTCGATACACCATATAGTTATACGCCCTATAGTCATATGAAGGAGCATTCTATGGATACGCGGCAGCATACTTCATTTAACTTGGAGGCCTTCCTGAAGGAAGTGTCAGAGCAGAAATTCCCCCCTGTTGAGAAGTGGAACCCTGATTTTTGCGGCGATATTGATATGCGTATTGCAGCGGACGGCACCTGGTACTATATGGGTACGCCGATTACACGGGCTCGTATGGTGCGTTTGTTCTCGACGGTTCTACGGAAAGATGAGGATGGTAAAACATATCTCGTTACACCGGTTGAGAAAATTGGCATTCAAGTTGACGATGCCCAGTTTGTGGCTGTTTCCCTTGAGGTGCACGGGCAGGGAACAGAGCAAGTTCTCAGTTTTACGACAAATGTCGGGGATATAGTTGTAGCCGGTGCAGAGCATCCCATCACCGTTGTAACCGATCCTGATACCCATGAACCACGCCCTTATATACTTGTCAGGGGCAGGCTGGAGGCTTTGATCAGCCGTTCTGTTTTTTATGAGTTGGTTGATCTTGCAGACCAACAACTCGTGGGGGATGAAAATAGTCTGACTATTGTGAGTGATGGGCAGGTGTTTTCTTTGGGTCGTTGGAGTGAGACTTAATGCAGAACTGGCTTGAACGCGCCCTGCGTGAGGATAACCCCGCCGCACGGGGACAGCGGAGTGATTATGACTTGAATCGCGGCGAAAAACTGCAGGCTTTTCAGGGAAAAACCTTGCGGGCGGCTGCGGTTCTTGTCCCCATTGTTGACCATGCTGACGGGGCAACTGTCCTTTTAACTAAACGCACAGATCACCTTTCCAAACACCCCGGACAAATTAGCTTCCCTGGTGGCACGGTGGACCCGGAAGATACAGACGCCGTAGCAGCGGCCCTCAGGGAAACCCATGAAGAAATTGGGTTAGAGAGTTCCTATATAAAGATTGCGGGTTTTTTAGATGAATATATTACAGGCACAGGGTTTGAAATAAAGCCAGTTGTCGCCCTTGTGAAGCCTGGGTTTTCGCTTACTTTACAGGAAGCGGAGGTGGCAGATGCGTTTGAAGTGCCGCTTTCTTTTTTGCTTGATAGGGATAACCATAAAAAAGAATCTGCAATGTGGCAGGGTATTTTACGGCATTATTATGCTATGCCTTATGAAGGCTATAGAATATGGGGGGCAACAGCTGCGATGCTTGTCAACCTTTGTGATGTTATGGAAGTTGGTAGGAAGAGCTAATTATGGTTATTTTGCTGCGTATTTTGTTGGTTCTCTTGCCTATCGTGTTGTTGGTGGTTTGGCTCAGGTGGCGTTCCAAGGTTAACCGAGGTGGAGATATTCCAGAGGCTGAAGTCAAATCACTGCGGCAGACACTCATTGTCTTGCTGATTACTCTTTTTGGGGTTGGGGTTGGTCTGAAACTTACAGGCAGCAACGATATAGACGGCATTTATGTACCTGCCCGTGTTGTGGACGGCAAGCTTATCCCCGGCTATTTTAAGCCGAATGAAGCTGCGGGTGAAACCACAGATGAGGGGCATGCAGACCAGAAGAATGATGCCGCAGATGATCACAAAAAAGATTGAAGCCAAATGGCTGAGGCAGGACAGTGTTCGTGCGGTTGTACGTGCTTTAGGGGCCGAGAATATTCGGTTTGTTGGAGGGGCAGTCAGGGATACATTAATAGACCGGGCTGTAACAGATATTGATGCCGCAACCCTGCACAAGCCTGATGAAACCCTAAAATTATTAGAGCAAGCTGGTATAAAGGCCATCCCCACAGGGGTGCAGCACGGGACAGTCACGGCTGTATATGGGGGAGGGGCTATTGAAATAACAACCCTTCGTCTCGACGTTGAAACGGATGGCAGGCATGCTACTGTTGCTTTTACCGAAAGTTGGCTTGAGGACGCAAAGCGGAGAGATTTCACTTTTAATGCACTGTATCTTGCCTCAGACGGTACTCTCTATGATCCCTTTGGCGGCGAAGCAGACTTATACGCTGGTAAGGTTCTTTTTATCGGTAGTGCCGAAGAACGTATTCAAGAAGACGCCCTCCGAATTCTACGATTTTTCCGCTTTTCCGCCCACTTTGGGCAAGGGAGGCTTGATGAGAAAGCTTTATCGGCTTGTTCTGCCCTTAAGCACTTGCTTCAAAACCTATCGTCAGAGCGTATCCGAAATGAATTGGTGAAAATGGTTGCCGCTCCCGCCCCTGGCCGTGCACTAGAGGCGATGGAGGCAAAGGGTATAATGAAGGCCCTTGGGTGTGCTCAAGTGGCTATTCCGGAGCTTGAGCGTTTTATTGCCCATGAATATGATCTAGAGGTCTCTCATAAAGCACTTATACGTCTGTTTTTGTTACTTTCGCCGTCTTTTTCAGCTCCTGCACTCGCTGATTGGCTGAAACTATCAGGTAAGGAACGGGCAATGCTGCAATCCTTGGAGCTTGCCATGCAGGATAGTTTCCCCGAGGACAGGCGGTCCACACGGCGGTTCGTTTATATACACGGTGTTGAGGCGGTGAGTATTATCGCTACCCTTAAGGGTGGTGCCAAGGGCATGCGGCTATTGGATGTGGCTAAAATATGGGTGTTACCCCGTTTTCCCTTGCGAGGGCAAGACCTTCTTGAGTGGGGCATGGAGCCTGGTCCCGCCATCGGCGAGACCATGGAGCGGTTAGAAACTATGTGGGTCGACAGTGATTTTTCGCTTGATAAGGCGCAGTTGATGTTTTGTCTATGACCCGTTCAGCTTTTTGTCTTTCCAATATTTAGTCCCATGCAGCGAGGCTTGCAAAGCGAGGCCATTTTTGGTGAATTGGTAAACACTTACTTTCTTGCGAAAAGACGCGCCTTCTCCGATTTCACCGCCCTTGTCGTCGGCGCGTGCGGCTGCATCCGCTTCCCCTGAAAAATCCCAGCCTTTTTCAATGAAACTGCTTAAGGCACCTTTGTCATGAAAAATAAAAACAGCGCGAAAGTCTTTGACCCCAAGGCCGAGACCAACACTGACTGTGCCCATTTTCATAAAGGTATCAATATCGGAACTATTGTTGTGCACAACACCTTGGCCGCCGCCAGCGCCAAATAGGAGTATTTGCACTCCGACATTGGAAAAAACAGCATAGCCTTCCGACTCGTCGATTTCTGCCTTGGCTTGAGGGCGGGTTTCAAAAAGTTCAACAAGAACCTCCTGCCGCATATCAAGAATTTTTTGGCGTTTTTCATCTGTTTTATCTGCCTGCGCGGCAGCGGATACCAGTAAAAGTGAAACAGAAAATAAAAGTGTAGCCGTATTTCTAATCATCAAAATATTCCTAATATTATCCCTGCATACAGTCTTTATACTCTTAATGGCATTTTTACGGCAATTCAATATGGCGGGAGCTTTAGGTAAAATGGAAAACACCAAGAATAATAGCATAACGGGTGGCTTTGCCGGCGGTGACTAACAACAAAAACAAAGGAAAAGATGTTCGCAGTATACCAGCCACAAGGGTTAAAGGGTCCCCGACAACAGGCAACCATGCAAATAAGAGGGACCATTTTCCGTAGCGCGAAAAATATTTGCGTGCACGCTCAATATGTTGGGGCTTGAAAGGAAACCATCTCTTGTCTTCAAAAGAGCTAAGACGTAGACCAAGCCACCAATTTACAATGGAACCGCAAACATTGCCTATGGTGGCAGCAACAAAAAGCAGCATAGGTACACCAATTTTTTGCTGTAGAAGCGCGGCAAAGGCAATCTCGGACAAGGCTGGCAATAGAGTTGCTGCCAAAAACGCATTCCAAAAAAGGCCGAGGTATATATGTAGATCAGCCATTATAGCTGTACCATTAGGGCCACTTTGCCTCGGGCGGCAGGGACATGAGGATGGCTTCTACATTACCCCCTGTTTTGAGGCCGAAAGTGGTACCACGGTCATACACGAGGTTAAACTCAGCATAATAGCCGCGGTATTCAAGTTGCTTTTCGCGTTCAGCAGGGGTCCAGCTTTCATCCATATGCTCGCGGATAAGTTTGGGGTATATTTTGTTAAAAGTGCGGCCAACGTCTTGTGTGAAGGCAAAGTCCTTGGACCAGTCCCCCGAGTTTAATTGATCATAGAAAATACCACCTTCGCCGCGTGGACGGTTTCGGTGTTTGATGTAAAAATACTCGTCGCACCATTTTTTGTATTTTGCAAAATACTCTGGGTCATGCCGATCGCAGCATTCTTTGAGTGCAGAATGGAACTGTGCTGTATCATAACTGTTAGGCAGCGGCGCGTTCAGGTCTGCACCGCCACCAAACCATGATTTTGTTGTGACAATAAAGCGGGTATTCATATGAACCGCAGGGACTTTGGGGCTGTTCATATGGGCGACAAGAGAAATACCTGTTGCAAAAAAACGCGGGTCTTCGTCGGCGCCCGGGATGTTGCGGCGAAATTCCTCAGTGAAGGTGCCGTGAACAGAAGAAATATTAACACCGACTTTCTCAAACACACGACCACCGCGCATAGTGGACATGGTTCCGCCGCCGCCTTCGTCGCCATCATCCTGGTTTATTCTGTCCCATGACTTGCGCTCAAAACGGCCGGCCTCGCGCCCTGCCATAGGGCCAGCGCTTTCTTCTTCAATTGCTTCAAAGCTCGCGCATATTTGGTCGCGTAGATCTTTAAACCACGCTGCGGCCCTTTGTTTTTTTTCTTCAATATCCAACACTGTTTCCTTAATTTATAGCGGAGCATTGTGCGCTATTTGGTACCTTTGCCGGCAGGGGTACTGTTAGTTTCTGGCCAAGAACATGTTTGTCTTAGCCCTTCGCCTAGCACCATTGCCATAGAGACTGCAACATTAAGTGACCGGACTTCG
>Ga0316208_1001737_pt1 | contig 19642 bp, 14 predicted proteins | sample 3monopyrite_MG_FD_204944 | JGI IMG/M metagenome (GOLD analysis project Ga0316208, IMG submission 204944) | Microbial mat bacterial communities from mineral coupon in-situ incubated in ocean water Damariscotta River, Maine, United States -... | ecosystem: Environmental > Aquatic > Marine >...
CATCCCGTCGATCCGATACCGGATCCGGGTGCCCCGCTGGCTCGGCTCGACATGGATATCGCTCGCCCCGTCGCGCACCGCAGTGAGCAGCGCGACGTTCACAAGGTTGACGATCGGGCTGCCGTCGACCATGTGATCGAGGTCCGTGGCGTCGTGCTCGTCGATCGCTTCGCGCTCGACGACTTCGACATCGGACTCGGTGAGCGAGGTTAGAAAATCGTCGACATCGACGTGCTCGCCCGAGTACTTCCGGACGAACTCAAGAATGTCGGATTCGAGCGACAGGATCGGGTTGATCTTAAGATCCGTCAGGCTCGCGAGCCGGTCGATCGCGGGCAGGCTCCGCGGGTCGGCCATCGCTACGGTGAGCGTATCGCGGACACGGAACATCGGGATGCACCGGAGCCGTTCGCATTCATCTTGGCCGATGAGTTTGACGAGCGCGGGGTCGATCAAGCCGTGGCGGAGCCGACATCCGGGCACGCCTTGCACGGTAGCGAGAGCCTGCACGAGCGCGCCGGGGGTGATGATGCCCTGTTCGACGAGTAATTCACCAACGCGCCGGCCGCTGGAACGCTGCTCGGCGAGCGCACGGCTGAGGTCCTCGGTGCTTACAGCGCCCGAGGCGATGAGCGCATCGCCGATCCGGATCCGCCCTTCTCCGCTCACAGATAACTCCTCACCGCGGCGTTGATATCGTCGTAATACTCGAACGATGCGGCGGTTTTGGTCATGTCGAATGTCTCGCGGAGCGTGTCGTTGACGTGCGAAATCTTGAGGCTCCTACCCAGGTCTGACAGGCTATCGCTGATATCCATCAGCGCTTCGAGCCCGAGACTATCGACGTAGGGGATCGCGGACGCATCGAGCACGCACTTGCCCATGGCGTTGCCGATCGAGGTTCTAAACCGCGCGATAAATATCTCGGTATCGGTGCCGGTCAGCGCGCCCTCGGGGCGGAGAACGACCACCGCGCCTTGTCGTTGTTCTTTGAATTCCAAGGTCATCCCCCTTTCTTATGCCGCGAGTGCCCCGGCCGGCTGGCTGCCGCGCGGGATCCGTACCGTGAACGTGCTGCCCACACCGAGTTCAGATTTGAGCGTGATCTCTCCGCCGTGCAGCCGCGCGATCTCCGCCGCGAGCGCGAGCCCGAGCCCCGAGCCGACAAGTTCGGTGTCTTTCACGTTGCTCGCGCGGTAAAACTTATCGAAGACTTTTTCCTGCTCGTCGGGCGCGATACCGCTGCCGGTGTCGCGCACGGTGACGGCCCAGTCCTGCTCGTCTTGCATCGCCGACACCGAGACCGAGCCGCCTTGTGGTGTGTACTTGATCGCGTTGCCCACGAGGTTGTGCAGGAGCACGGAGATTTTTTCTCGGTCGCCCATCACTGGTTCGAGTTTCGCGGGCTTGCCGACTGTGAACTCGAGCGAGTGTTCTTTCGCCTGGCCCCGATAGTCTGATTCGATGTTGTCGAGGATCCCGCCGAGCGATACGTCATCGACATTCAGCGAGATCGAGGCCGCTTCCATCTCCGAAACACTCAGCATGTCCGAGACCACCCGTTCGAGCCTGCGGGCTTCTTGGTTCACGATATTGAGTGACATCGACACCGATGTCGGGTCCGTCTGCATCGCGTCGATCGCTTCTTCCGCGGCGAGCCTGATGTTGGTCAGCGGTGTCCGCAGTTCGTGCGTGGCCTGCGCGACGAACGTATCGCGTGATGCGTCGGCGAGCCGTTGCTGGGTGACATCTTCGATCATCAGCAATACGTGCGCGCCGTCGGTCTTGCGGAGGCCGCGAACGCTGATCTTCAGGCTGTGCTCGTTGCCAATATCACCCCGGCTCAGTTCCACCGACGAACGCGGGATATCGCCGTCCGAGACCGGCTGGATCGAATCCTGAGCATCAGCGAGCGCGTCGATCGCTGTGAACGGCTCGGCAAGCACCGATCCCCGATCGACACCGAGCATCGTCGCGGCCGCGCCGTTGCAGAACAAAAGCCTGTTGTTTTTATCGATCCCGACGATCCCGACGGGAATGGCATCGAGCGTCTTGGTCGAGATATCGCCGCCCTCAAAGTCCCCGCCCCGGCGGTCGCTGTCAGCATTTCCCGAGTCCAGCCGCAACGTTTCGTCGGCATCCGCGGGGTTGATAATCCGGTTCCATGTCGTTGCGATGTCCCCGAATCGCTCCGAGATGATCAGGCATTCCCGGTCCACTTCTCCGCGTTCGATCGCCGTGAGTGCAGATGCAACGCGCCGGACACCGGCCGAGGCCTTCGCAAACGAAACACCCGCGAGCAGAACAACTCCACCGATGAGCACCGAAATCGCAACAGGCACGGTGAATGCAGACAGACTGGATTCTAAACCCATCTCGCCTTCGAGCACGAGAAAGCCGAGGTTCTCGCCCAACGGAACCGAGACAATCACCATCCCCGGCAATGCGTCCGCCTGGCTCACCGGGGATGAGAGAATCGTGATCGATGCGACTCGGGGGAGCGATGATGTCCAATTTTCGAGTGTTACAGGATCGATCGGCTCTGAGTCGGCCGTGCTCGCGGCCTTGATGGTCTCGGCGATCGACACCAGACGTGCGCGCTCGCTCTTGATCGCGTTTTCTCCGTCGCTCTGCATCCAGCCGAGCAACAGGACCGCGATTACAGCGAACACGCCGAGTACAGCAATCGAATGAGCAGAGTGCCACGTTCGCCAGACAAGCAGCAGGCTCGGGGACTCTGTATTGATATTCATCTTCACGGCGTTACACCTTCTCCGCGGAGCGCGGATCATCTCAGTCGGCTATCGGTCGGCCGAGCCCCGCCCGCAAGCAGTCCGATGAACCTCCCGACGCCGCACTGCCTGCGCCGCCCGCACAGACCCACCCTTGGCCGTTATCCGGACGCGGTACGCCCCGTTCGTCGCCCTACGCTCCCCGATGCTTCGAGCCCTTCTCGAATCCGCCCGTCTCAGCAACCTCCCGACTGTCTGGACCAATGTCTTGGTCGGGGCGGCGGCCGCGGGTTGGGCGAGCGATGGATTTACGGGTTCAGAGTTGATGGCTCTCGGGACGGCACTCGCTGTTGTTTCGCTGCTTTATATAAGCGGGATGTTTCTCAACGATGCGGCGGACGCTCAGTGGGACCGCCGGAATAACAAAGACCGACCGATCGTCCGAGGTGATGTCTGCCGGGGCACCGTCTTCACGGCTGGGCTGGTCAGCATGATCCTCGCCGCGATGATCGTCGCGTTCTTTCGGCCGGGTACTTCGATTGACTCGGCCGTGATTCAAAGTTTCCTGGTGCTCTGCGGGTTGATCGTTGCATACACCATTCTTCATAAACGCACCGCGTGGAGCGTCCTGCTCATGGGCGCATGCCGGGGGATGTCGTATGTCATCGCCGTGACGCTCGTCATCACACCAGAAGCCGCGGGCAAGGTTGTTGGGAGCGCTGCAGCTTCGTTCGGCCTGCTCGATGCGGTGGTGCTGGTCGGTTCCGTGTTCGCATCAATCATGGCGTACATCGTGCTCCTCACGCTCGCCGCTCGACGCGAGGACATCGCCGGTGCGCGCATCGGCGGTCTATGGGCGTGGCTAGCGCCCGCGCCGTATCTCATCGCGGCTTCCGCCTATCAGCCCGGCCGGCTGCTTTGGACACTCTTCACCGTCGCCGCATTCTTCATCTGGACGCTTCGGTCATCTCGCCTCGCGCGAGATGGAAAGATTCCCGCCGCGATCTCGGGCTGGCTCGCGGGCATCTGCCTTGCCGACGCGATGCTGCTGATGTTCATGAATCGGCTCGATCTCGCGGGTGTCGCGGTCACATGCTGGTTGCTCACTGTTCTTTTTCAACGCTGGATCCCGGGGACTTGATTTATGCGTAAGCCGCACAGAACCGCCGTGCTCAATATCGTCGGGCTCAACGAAAGCCGGATCGGTGCGCACACGCCCAACCTGCTCAGGTTCCGCGAATCGGCGACCCTGACGCATCTCACCGCGCCGCTGCCGGCCGTGACGACGACATCGCAATCCGCGATGCTCACCGGCGTTTCTGTGAGCGATCACGGGATCGTGGGCAACGGCTGGTATGACCGCGAGTCGGCCGAGATCCGATTCTGGAAACAGTCGAGCCGGTTCGTGCGCACGCCAAGGGTCTGGGAAACCGCCCGTGATCGAGATCCATCGGTCACTTGCGCCAACATGTTCTGGTGGTACAACATGTACTCGTCGGCCGAATTTTCGGTCACCCCCCGGCCCATGTACAAAGCCGACGGCCGGAAGATCCCGGATTGCTATTCTGAGCCCCCGGAACTGCGCACGGATCTGCAGCGTGAACTCGGGACGTTCCCGCTCTTCCGATTCTGGGGGCCGGCCGCGTCGATCGAATCAACCGAATGGATCGCGCGGGCTTCGATAAAAGTGCATGAAACCTGCGATCCAACACTGAGTCTTATCTATCTGCCGCACTTGGATTATGCGCTGCAAAAATACGGCCCAGTCAGCCCCCAAGCGCGCAATGCGGACGGCGAGATCGACCGTGTCGCCGGGGATCTGATCAATCACTTTGAGCGCACAGATACGCGATTCATGATCGTGAGCGAGTACGGCATCGAACCGGTCTCGGACGCGGTGCATATCAACCGTGCGCTGCGGGAAGCCGGGCTGGTGCGTGTGCGCACGGAACAAGGGCTCGAAATTCTCGACCCCGGCGCGAGCCGGGCGTTCGCGGTGGCGGACCATCAGGTAGCGCATGTGTATGTGCGCGACGGGGCCGATCTGGCGGAGACGAGATCGGTGTGCGAGCGCACGGCCGGGGTCGGGCGGGTGCTCGATGAAGACGGGAAGCGTGCGCACGCGATTGATTGTGATCGGTCCGGCGATCTGGTTTTGATCGCCGAGCCCGGGCGGTGGTTTAGTTACTACTACTGGCTGGATGATTCGCGGGCGCCAGACTTTGCGCGCACGGTCGATATCCACCGCAAGCCGGGGTACGACCCGGTCGAGTTGATTCTCGATCCGGCGATCCGGTTCCCGCCTCTGGCGATCGGCTCGCGGCTGATCCGCAAGAGGCTCGGGTTTCGCACATTGATGGATTTGATCCCGCTCGATACTTCGCTCGTGCGCGGCTCGCACGGAAGGCCGGCGAGCGCGCCCGAGCTTGGCCCGATGATGCTGAGCCGGTACGGCGCAACCGGCGCGCACGGCGGCGTGATGCCGATGGAAGGTGTTCGGGATGTGATTCTCGAGCATCTTTTCGGCGGGTAACACTAACCCGTGCGCATAAAAAAGGCCCGGGTTTTCCGGGCCTTTGTGCGAATTTGGTTTTCAGTTCAAGTTCAGGAGATGCCGTCTTTGGACGCCATCATTTTGATCATGTCGATGCAGCGATGGGCGTAGCCGGCCTCGTTGTCGTACCACGAGATGATCTTGAAGAAGTTTGCGTTGAGTTCGATGCCGGCGGCGGCGTCGTAGATGCTGCTGTGCGGGTTGCCGATGAAATCGCTCGACGCGACTTGTTCATCGGTGTATTCGAGCACGCCCTTCATCGGGCCATCGGCGGCGGCCTTCATCGCGGCGTTGATCTGGGCGATGCTGGTGGCTTTCTCGGTTTTGAACGTCAGATCGACGGCGCTGACATCGGCAGTCGGGACGCGGAACGCCATGCCCGTGAGTTTGCCCTTGACTGCTGGGATGCACAACGCGACTGCTTTGGCGGCCCCGGTGCTCGCGGGGATGATGTTCTGGTAGGCGTTGCGGCCGCCGCGCCAGTCCTTTTTGGACGGCCCGTCCTGTGTGGGCTGGGTGGCGGTGGCGGCGTGAATGGTGGTCATCAGACCTTCGGCGAGGCCGAAACTGTCGTTGATGACCTTGGCGATTGGTGCGAGGCAATTGGTCGTGCAGCTCGCGTTGGATATGACGGTGTCGGTTGCGGGGTCGTAGATATCGTGGTTGACCTTGTAGCACATGGTTTTGACGGTGTCTGGGGTCTTGGTGGGGGCGCTGATGACGACCCGCTTTGCGCCGGCGGCGAGGTGCTTGCCGGCGGTTTCGTCGGTGGTGAACAGGCCCGTTGATTCGAGAACATAATCTACGCCCAGGTCTTTCCAGGGGAGGGCTGCGGGATCACGTTCGGCGCTGGTTTTGGTGGTTTTGCCGTTGACTGTGAACGAGTTTTCGGTGGCGCTAATCTCGGCGGGCTTGCCGTTGACCATGAACCGGCCGTGCATGGTGTCATACTTGAGGAGGTAGGCGAGGTTGTCTGCGGGGACGAGATCGTTGATGCCGACGATTTCGATGTCGCTATTCTGGGCGGCGGCCCGGCAGACCAGGCGGCCGATGCGTCCGAAGCCGTTGATACCTACTTTGATTGCCATCTGGCTTTTCCTTTCATCGCCCTAATCACGGGCGTTTGCGTGAATCCGAAACCGGGGATGCTCGGGCACTGCTGCGACGGATTGATTGCACGGCCCCGGGTTGAGAGTCTAGGAACTCACGCCGGCGGGTTCCGTATTCCCGGCCGAGAACTCGCCCGGATCGGCGGGGTTTTCTCGGAGCATTGACAGAACGCCACCGACGATCGTGGCCGAGGCTCTGGCTCGCAGGGATCTGCCCATAAATGGGGTGTTGGTGCTTTTCCCGGCGAGTTGTTGCGGGGAGAGGGTCCACTCGGCATCGGGGTCGATGATTGTGATGTCGGCGGGGCCTCCGACGGCGAGCGTGCCGAGGCCCTTGGAATCGAGGCCGCAGAGGCGGGCGGGGTTGATGGTGATCAGAGCGATGAGTTGCGGCCAGGTGAGTTTTTTAGTTGAGATGAAGACCTCGGCGTAGATCGAGAGGGCGGTTTCCAGGCCGATGATCCCGAAGGGGGCGGCTTCAAAGGGCACGGCTTTTTCTTCGTGCGCGTGGGGAGCGTGGTCGGTGGCGAGGATGGTGATGGTGCCGTCGATCACGCCCTGGATGATCGCGTCTATATCGGATTGTTCGCGGAGTGGGGGGTTCATTTTAGCGGCGGTGTTGAAGCCGATGCAGGCTTCGTGTGTGAGCGTGAGATGGTGAGGGCTTGCCTCGGCGGTGATGGGGATGCCGGCGGCGCGTGCTGTGCGCACGATCTCGACCGAGCCGCCCGAGGAGATGTGTTGGACGTGGTATCGGCCGCCGGTGATTTTGCTGAGGCGGGCGTCGCGTTCGATGATGATTTCCTCGGCTTCGCGGGGCCAACCAGGCAGCCCGAGGCGAGTGGAAACATCACCGGCGTGCATGGCGGCGCCCCGGGTGAGGGCGGTGTCTTGGCAGTGCTGCATGAAGACCGAATCGAGACTGGCGACGGATGTCAGGATGGATTTCATCATGCCGGCAGACTCGACGACATCGCCGTCGTCGCTGAAGGCGACTGCGCCGGCTTGCTTGCAGAGATTGAACTCGACGGGTTGCTCGCCCTTGCGGCCGGCGGTGGCGGCGGCGACGGGGAAGACGCGGCACAGAGCCGACTCGGCGGCCTTTGTGCGCACGAATGTGAGCATTTCGGGCGTGTCCAGACAGGGGGAAGTATTCGGCATGCAGCAGACGGATGTGAACCCGCCCGCAGCGGCGGCACGCGAGCCGGTGGCGATTGTTTCTTTGTGCTCGGCCCCGGGTTGGCGGAGGTGGACATGGGGATCGATCAGGCCCGGGCAGGCAATTTTGTCGGATGCATCGATGACCTTTTGGCCCCGGGAATGGTCGAGATTCTGACCGACCGCGGAGATTTTTCCGTTCTGCACGGCGATATCTGCGGTTTCGTCTCGGCCCGAGGCGGGATCGATGACTCGGGCGTTTTTGATCAGGATGGATTCGTTGGCTTGGTGTGTCTTCACATCAGCAGGGTAGCCCGATGGGGCCTATTGTTTGTCTCAGGATTTTTCCGGGGTGTAGCGCAGCTTGGTTAGCGCGTCTGACTGGGGGTCAGAAGGTCGGGAGTTCGAATCTCCCCACCCCGATTCGAAGCGAAGTGCCTTGAATGCCAACGAATTTCAAGTGCTTAAAGCGAGGATCATTCTTCGAGCCCGCACAGTCTCGCGCGGATGTGGGCTATGAGCCGACCAGTTGGTTCCGCCCATTGTACTTAAAAAAGTGTTGACAAAAAAACACCGGGCCTATGGGTAGGCCCGGTGTTGCTTGTTAGAAATTTAGCCCCTCTATTCCGCGACAACAACCTGCTTGCGGCCGCCGAACCAGAGGTAGAGCGTCGGCAGTACAAACAGGGTGAGCACGGTCGAACTGATCAGCCCGCCGATGACAACAGTTGCGAGCGGGCGTTGGACCTCGGCCCCCATGCCCGTGTTGAGTGCCATGGGGACAAACCCGAGGCTCGCCACGAGTGCTGTCATCAGCACCGGCCGGAGCCTCGATAGGCTGCCGTCAACGACGGCTTTGTGCATAGAAACGCCTTCGCTGCGGAGCTGATTGATGAACGTGATCATCACCACGCCGTTGAGCACCGCCACGCCGGAGAGCGCGATGAAACCCACGCCGGCGCTGATGCTGAACGGCATGCCCCGAAGCCAAAGAGCGATGATGCCCCCGGTGAGCGCGAGCGGCACACCGGTGTATACGAGGATCGCGTGCCGCGCGTTTCCAAAGGCGGTGTACAGCATAATGAAGATGAGCGACAGCGCGAGCGGCACGACAATCATTAGCCGTTTCCTAGCGCGTTCGAGGTTTTCAAACTGACCACCCCAAGTTGTGTAGTAACCGTCGGGGAGTGTGATTTCCGCGTCGAGCCGCTCCTGGGCCTCGGCGACGAACGAGCCCATATCCCGGCCGCGGATATTTGCTTGGACGACGAGACGCCGCTTCGCATTCTCCCGGCTGATCTGGTTCGGCCCTTCGGCAATATCAACCTTCGCAACGGCTTCGAGCGGGACATACCGGATTCCCGAGCCCATCCCGGGCATTTCCGAGCCCATGGAAGCAAGCATGGCGTTCTCGCCATCGGGCAACGGTATCGGGAGCTGCCTGACAAGATCGACCTTGCCCCTCATATCTTCGGGCAGCCGAACAACGATCGGGAATCGACGGTCGCCGTCGTAGAGCGTGCCCGCTTCTTCACCACCAAAGGCGATCGAGACGACATCTTGTACATCGCTGACATTGAGTCCGTAGCGAGAGATTTTTTTCCGATCGATATCGATCGTCAGGACGCCGAGGCCGGAGATCTGTTCGACCTTGACATCTGATGCGCCCGGAATCGTGTTTAGCACAGCGGCGATCTCTGTACCAGATTTCAAGAGCAGATCAAGATCATCGCCGAAAACTTTAACAGCGAGATCGCTCCGCACGCCGCTGATGAGCTCGTTGAACCGAAGCTCGATCGGCTGTGAAATCTCGTAGTTCTGACCCGGGATCACCTCGAGGTACTCCGCGATTTCCTCGGCCAGTTCCTCCTGTGTCGAGGCCCGGGTCCAATCTTCGCGCGGGTGGAGCATGAGATAGGTATCGCTCACATTGGGGCCCATCGCGTCTGTGGCGACCTCTGCGGTTCCTGTTCGAGCAAAGATGCTCTCGATCTCGTCGGGGAACTCGTCGCGGAGAGAACGTTCAAGGTATTTCTGCATTTCGATACTGGTAGTGATCCCGATGCTCGGGATACGAGCCGGCTGGACGGCCAGTGCCCCCTCACCAAGTTCGGGCACAAACTCACTGCCTAGCTTGGAGGCGACACCGCCAGAGAACACGAGCAGCAGAACCGCCAAACTAACCGTCAGCCACCGGAACCGCAAAGCGATATCAAGCGACGGGCTATACACATACTTGGTCCACCGAATGATGAAGCTTTCCTTCTCGGCAAACTTGCCCCTCAGCATGAGAGCGCACGCGGCCGGGATGAATGTGAATGTCAGGATCAGAGCTCCGGTGAGGGCGAGCAGCACGACGCCCGCCATGGGGCGGAACATCTTGCCCTCCACCCCCGTCAGCGTGAGGATCGGCAGGTACACGATCATGATGATCAGAATCCCGAACAGCGTGGGCTTTGCGACCTGCTTGCCGGCCTCACCTATGATCGAAAGCCGTTCGTCATTGGTAAGCCGACGCTTCTTATGTTCCTGTTCTTCTGAAGCACGCCGGACGATGTTTTCAACGAACACAACAGCACCGTCCACGATAATCCCAAAATCGATCGCGCCGAGGCTCAGCAGGTTGGCGCTGACCTTATTCTCAACCATCCCGGTGATCGCAAACAACATCGAAAGCGGGATCGCAAAGGCAACGATGATCGCGGCCCGCAGATTCCCAAGCACCAAGAGCAAGATAACGACAACAAGCACCGCTCCCTCGAACAGGTTTTTCTCGATCGTGTGGAGCGTGGCGTCGACGAGATAAGTCCGGTTATAAAGCGTTTTGACCTTCATGTTCTCGGGAAGTGTTTTCTTAATCTGCTCCATCCGGTTATGGACGCCTTCGGATACTGTCCGGCTGTTAGCCCCCAGCAGCATCAACGCCGTGCCGATGACGACTTCTTGCCCGTCGTGCGTCGCGGCCCCTGTACGCAGCTCATCTCCCACGCCTACTTCGGCCACATCGCGGATATGCACCGGCACTCCGTCGTCGCTTTTAATAATAATATTGAGGATGTCTTCCACATCCCGGATCAGACCGGTCGCACGAACGAGATATGCTTCTCCAGAGTGCTCGATATAACCGCCGCCCGCGTTTGCATTGTTCTCTGCGATCGATTGCATAATGTCGCGAAACGACAAGCCGAACGCCATGAGTTTGGCGGGGTCGGGTGTCACATGGTACTGCTCTTCGTACCCGCCGATACTGTTGACTTCGGTGACACCGGGCACTGTTCGGAGCTGCGGACGGATCACCCAGTCCTGGATCGTTCTCAGGTCTTGCTGAGAATACTCGCTGCCGTCTGGTTTGGGACCATCGGCCTCAACCGACCACATATAGATCTCGCCCAGTCCCGTCGATATCGGGCCCATCTGAGGCTCGGCCAAGCCGGGGGGGAGAGCCCCGCGGGCCTCGGTGAGGCGTTCCCCGACGAGCTGCCTCGCCAAGTAGATGTCCGTCCCCTCCTCGAAGATGACCGTGACTTGCGAGAGCCCGTAGCGAGAAATCGAACGGATGTAATCAATATTGGGCAGCCCGCCCATCGACCATTCGATGGGGAACGTGATCTGCTGCTCGATCTCGACGGGCGAGAGCGCCGGGACATTCGTATTAATCTGCACCTGAACATTTGTAATGTCAGGCACGGCGTCGATCGGAAGACGTGTGAAACTATATAAACCAGCGATAACAAGCGCCAGTGTCGACAGCAGGACCAATGTCCGCTGGCGAATCGAAAAATCGATGAGATTGCCAAGCATGAATTGCTCCTTTAGTGTTCGTGTCCGGCGGTGCCCTTGCCAAGCTCGGCCTTCATGAGGAAGCTGTTTCGGACGACGATCGGTGTCCCGAGCGCGATATCATCCCCTAAGAGTTCGATCGAAACATCGTTCCGCCGGCCGAGATGGACCACCACGGGTTCGATGCCGTCTTCGTCTTGAATAAACACAACATCGCGGCCTTCGTAGGTCTGGATGGCATCCAAAGGAACAATACGAACCGCCGGAGATTGGCCCGTTTCCACGCGGGCAGTCACAAACTCGCCCGGCTTCCAGGACCGGTCGGTGTTGTCGATGACAACCCGGGCCGAGATCGTCCGTGTTGATTCCGACACGACCGCGCTGATGTAATCAACGACGCCCGTTGTCTTACGCTGACCGGTGCGGACGACGACAGACTGTCCCTGCGTGATTTGACCCGCGTATTGTGTATATACAGATATATTCAGCCACAAAGAGTCAAGATTTGCGATCGTGTAGACCGGATTTTCAGTGTCCACTTTCTCGCCGGGGGTGATGTGCTTCATAACAATCCGCCCGCTGGCTGGAGCGGTGAGCGTGTACCGGGCGACATCGACATTATGTTCCTTGTCCAAACCCGAGACTTGGTCATCACTGAGGCCGAGAAGGTGAAGCCGACGCTCCGCGTTATCCACCGTTGACGACGCGACACGGGCCGCACGCTGGGCCTCCTGCAACCGAAGCTGATAGGTGAAATCGATGTCCTCATAGGCCGCGAAGTAATCGGCCTGCGTGCTGTTGTACGCCTCTTGCGCCGCGAGCAGGTCGGATTCTGTTGAAAGACCCTTCGCCCGCAGTTCCTGTTCGCGAGCATAGTTTGCCTCGGCCGACCGCACCCGGGCATATCCAGAGAGCAATCGGCCCTTGTTGGTTCCGATGCGGAGATCCGCGACACCCTCTCGCAAATCATCGAGTGAAGGGTCGGAGTTCAAAATCTCGAGCAGCTTCCGCGTGTTCTTGCTGATCGTCACCTGCCGGTTTAATTCGGCATCGGCGATCTCTTTGGACTGAATCGCCTGAAGATAAACGATCTTTGCTTCACCGAGTTCCGGGCTTACGAGTACTGCGAGCAGATCGCCCTGGCTCACATCGTGGCCGAGGAACCCGTTGACTTCTGAGACAATTCCCGGCACGCGAGGCGTTACATGAAGCACCGCGTCCTGGTTCAGACCCACTTCCGCGGGCAGAGTGATATGAGTGGTGAGCGTACCCCCGCTAAGCGGTTCGATGACAACCCCGGCCTGTTCGAGTTGCTCTGGCGAGAGAATGACAACTTCTCCGCCGTGCTCTTCTCCCTGCTCACCTTCCCCTTCTTCGGCCTGCCCATGATCTTCATGGGAATCGCCGTCGTCGTGCTTATCGTTTTCGCTATGAGCCGATTTGGATGCCTGACCCCCGCCACCATCGCATCCCTGCATAGCGAGAATCGCGGCAAGAATCGAAGTTGTCATGAGAATCTTTGTGAGTGTGTTCATTGGTTCACCTCTTCCGTGGGCGGCAGATCCTCAGAATGGGATTCACGCCACGGAGCGTTGTTTTGTGCAAGTTCACGGAGCATGGCCGCAGCCTCTTGAAGCCGCTGAATCGAGTCGACATACGCGATCCGAGATTCAATGACGACCTGCTGCGCATCCAATAATCGCAGATAGTCCGCTTTCCCTCGTTCATACATCTGACGTGTAAGGTCGAGCGTGCGTTCCGCTTTGGGTAAGAGATGCTCCCGGTACCGCGTCGCAGCGAGCCGGGCCGCTTCAAAATCAGACCAGGCCTCCGAGACTTCCGCCAGTAAATCGAGCTGCACCGCTCTCAGCTCCGCGGCCACGGAGAGACGCGCCGCGATCGCAGATTGGATGGCGCCCTGGTTCCGATCGAAGAGCGGGATCTCGATGCCCACTCCAAGATCAATCGTGGTCTCATTCTCGATGTCCGAATAGCGAGGGCCGATCGACGCGACCAGTTCTGGAACCGCCTGAGCCTTGGCGAGCAGGAGCGCCCGACGTGCCCGCTCGATCCCGATGCGTGCGATCGCCATCCGGCTGTTTGCCTCGATAACCCTCACAGCAAGCACATCGCGGCTCGGAAACTGGGGGAAATTTTCGGCGGGCGTTGTCAGCGGAAGCTCCACCGCATGATCGAGGCCCATAACCGAAGCTAGGCGTCGCATAGATGCGATCGCTTCCTGACGAGCAGTTTCGAGTTCGATCTCAGACTGCTCTCGAACCACCTCGGCCCGGAGCTGGTCCGGCTCGGTGGCCGCGCCAACATCGACCTGAGCCGCGGCCGCTTCGAGCAACCGATCAGAAAGCTCAAGAAGGTTCTGCCGGTTCGTGAGCCGTTCACGCGCCGAAACCGCCGCGAAATAGGCCCGAGTCACAATCGAAGCGACCGCATATTCCTCGGCAACAAATTCTGCCTGAGCGATTAGCCGATCAGCCTTGGCAACATCCCGGGCTTTGCCCAGTTTCCCGCCCAGCATGATCTCTTGCTCAAGCCGATAGATCGTCTCACCGCCGTTGCCGGTATCTGATCCGATTCCCTCCCCATCGAACAAGAACGAGGGATTCGGATACAGCCCGGCCTGTGTCACGCGGCCAGCGGCGATATCGACTTCATACCCCGCCTGCCGAAGCTGCGGAGTGTTGTTGATCGCAATCCGGATCGCATCATCAACAGTGAGCGAGTCGAGCAATTCGATCCCGGTTAATGGAAGATCACGATCGAGGTCGCCATCGCTTTCGGACAGTTGGCCGTCGTATTCTGCAAACCGATCGCGCAGATTTCGATAGCCGGGGTCGTCCCAGGATCGATCAAGTGGGCCGGCGCACGCACCGAGCAAAAGGCTCAGACCCGCCAAGGTCATACCGATCAAAATTTTCATGTGTGGTCTCTGAGAGTTTCTAGAAAAATACCATCGTCGCCGCAGTGTGGCGATCACGCATTCAAAAACAGATCAGAAGTCTATACAATCAGCACGACTGAACGCAGCAATGCACCACAGTTTCCACACCCAATTAGGCCACGGCTCGGATCCGCTCGGTATATCGAGCGATGCGTTGCCAGTGCTGTTGTCCGCTGCAAAAAAGCAAGCCTTACCGGAACGCCGATATCTCGGTTCTCTTCGTGGAACTGCTTGCGTGTCAGAGCCGGGTTAATTTCGACGGGCTCATCAAGGCAATCACCTTCACCGCAATGCTTCAACTCAGGCAAACCGAGTTGATCATTGTCGCAAGCAATTCCCATACCCGCGATCGCATCGGTCTCGCCGCAGCACCCAGAATTGGACAACTCGATACGGGACGACCGGGTATCTTCACGGCAGACCATCAGCCCCGCATGACCAGCGCCGGCCATCGCCTGTGCGATAACCAGCATGCAAACCATAAACGGATTGATGTGTCGGGAGATCATGTGGGTGCCATTGTAGCCGGCAAAATCAACTCTTGTAAACCGAACTCAGAATTCAGGAAGCCTTGGACTCAGCAGGCTCAAGCGTAATAATGCAGCGAGACGGGCAAGCACCAAGGCCACGCTCACCAGAGTATTGAGCACAAATGCGGTTGAATGGTGATCGTGCAAAAATCATCTGACTCCGCCAACGAGCCAAAGCCTGCAACAAAACGCCCCGTACTTCGCTCTTTATGCTGCACAAAAATTGAACGGCTAAACACGAATATTGGCTGCCCGTTTATGAAAAATCAGCGAGTATCCAATCCTCATCTTGTCATCCGAAATCTCCACCCCGTCGGTGTTTATTCCAGCCGGGGAAAGGAAAACTTTGAATCCTGCCGGCACGAATTCTGGCCAGCCCCCTTCAAGCATGATCCACATTTTCAGACTTGTCTTATCGAGGCCCTTTTACGCCCAGGTATCCGTCTCGCCGTTCTCGGCCGCCTTGTGAACCTCGCCCGGGGCATGATGGTCCGCCCGCCAACTCTCCGGGTACGAAATATCGTCAATACCGAGTGCATACTTCGTCGGGTACAAAGGCCGGAACGTATCGCACATCACGGCCAGTTCGTTGGTTTCGGTCTTCCCGAGCGAAGCTTCCACCGTGCCCGGGTGCGGCCCGTGGGCGATGCCCTGAGGATGCAGACTCACCGAGCCCGAATCGATCCCCCGGCGGGCCTTGTAGTTGCCCTCCACATAGTACAAAACCTCGTCCGAATCTAGATTCGAATGGTTGTACGGAACCGGGATCGCATCGGGATGGAAATCCAGAATCCGCGGGCAGAATGAACAGATGACAAAGTTGTGCGCTTCAAACGTCTGATGGATCGGCGGCGGCATATGCAGTTTGCCCGTGATCGGTGAAAACTCGTCAACATTGAAACAGTACGGGTAATAGCAGCCGTCCCAGCCCACAACATCCAGCGGGTGGTAAGAGTACATATAGCGGTGGATGCAGTCGCGGGCCTTGATGCGGACCTCAAACTCACCCGTCTCGTCGAACGTCATAGGCAACTTGGGGATCCGTAAATCGCGCTCGCAATACGGCGCATGCTCAAGAAACTGAGCCGTCTTCTTTGAGATATAGCCGGGCGGCGGCGCGATATGGCTGGTGTTCATCACCTCAAACAGCACCAGTTTCCCAAACGGCATGTCCGACGCCGAGACATCCTCCGGGCCATCTTCGTCTTTCAGATCGTCGAACACGAACTTGTAGATAGTCCCCTTGGGGATAACGATGTAGTCCTTTTTCCAAAACTTGAGCGCACCAAACATGGTGTACAGAGTCCCCGACCCGTAATGAACGAACCAGCATTCGTCGCCCTGTCCGTTCTTGTAGTGATACGTCATCTGCTCGGCCGGGATGCAAACCGCCATCTCGACATCAGCATTCCCGAGGATGACCTTCTTGCCCGTCACCACGTCGCCCTCGCAGCACATGGGCTGTGTCTTGAGGTGCCGCATCCGCATCACGTCGGTCTCGACAAACTCGGTCTTGGTCGAATACATCTTCTCCCAGCCCGAGACCTGCGTCGGCGGGTGGATGTGGTACATAGTGCTCGTCGGGCCCACAAAGCCCTCGGTGCCGAAAACTTCCTCGGAATACAGCGCCCCATCAGGGCGACGGAACTGGATATGGCGTTTGCTCGGGATCTTCCCAAGACTCGTGTAGTAGGGCATGGCTGGCCTTTCCCAAAATTTCCATGTACCGCGCAATCGTCGGCCCAAGAATGGTAGCGCGCATATCCGCCAAATAACCGATGAACAGGTATGGAATGATCCGGCCGGGCCTAATCCCGTCGTGCCGGGTTCGCCATGGAACAATTCATCGGGTACATTTAGGATCTCGACATGTCTCGGTTTCGATCGGCAACGAGAGCCAAGCCCGCCACCGCATTTAGAATCCGACGGAGCCGCAAACGCAGGATGCACCGATTCCACCCAATGACCCTGATCGTGCTCGGCTCCGTTTTATTGACGGGTTTAGCCGTCGGTGCGCCCAACGTCGGCAAAGCCAACGACATCTTCGATTACCTCACCACGACATACCCCATCCGAGATTGGATCGCAAACGCCAAATCAGAATACTCAAGATTCGAGCACGATCAACCGCTTCGCCACCCACGATTCACGATCGAGGTAGACAACAACTGGAGAGAACCGATCCCTTTTCGAATCGACTTTGACGAGCAATGCGGAACCGTAAGACCCCGGCTCTGCCCCCCATACCTGATCACGCTCGTCCCGGACCCGTGCCGTGAAATACTCGCAGTCGCCGCCGGCAAGCCCGCGCTCCCAGACAGGATCAGTCTGCAACGACTCTGGTCGGTCGGTTCCGAGATTAATACCGAGGGAACGCCGTAAAAGGCCGGAGATTCCCGAGCCAGATCACGTCCTCATGTTTTCTGATTGCAAACGCGTGACTCAACCCCGAGCACGAGCGCATGCAGAGCCAGCATGTGCAATTCCTGAATCCGATCCGTAGTCCGGCCCGGCGCGATCATCTCGTGTTTACCCAGACCCTTGAGCACCCCGCCCGTTTTACCAAGCAGACACACAGCCGTCATCCCGATCTCGTTCGCCGCATCCACCGCGAGCAAAATATTCTTGCTGTTCCCGCTCGTCGAAATCGCTATCAGCGAATCGCCCGGCCTGCCCAGGCCACGCACCCACCGTGAAAACACGTGCTCAAACCCGTAATCATTCGCGGTGCAAGTAATGTGCCCCGCATCGATGCACGCGAGCGCCGCGATGGGCGGGCGGTCACCCCGGAATCGCCCCGTCAGTTCTTCGCAAAAATGCATCGCGTCCGCGGCTGAACCACCGTTGCCGCACGCAAGGATTTTCCCGCCGGACTTGACCGTCGACGCGAGATCATCGGCGATGCGTTCAAGCCGATCACCCGAAGCAGGAGTTGCGAATAATTCAAGGGCCTGCTGAGCCGCGACAAGTTCATCGAGCAGCGGTGGGTGCGTTGTCGTCATCGGCGAGGATAGCGCACAAAAACGCCCCCCGGATATTTATCCCGGGGGGCGAGGGTGTTGATTTTACATGTTCAACAAGGCTCAGGGGCACCCAGCCGTGAAACTGGTGATAAACGTATTGAGGTCCGCGAGGTCAAACACGCCCATCGGCGGCGAAAGATCGGCCAGCGCGTCTTGCGTAACAAACGCCGCGATGAACGCGTTGATATCCGATAGATCTAGCACCCCGAACGGCTCCGCCACGTCAGCCGCGTTGCAGCCGGCGGGCCCTTCGCAGATATCAAACTCTCCGTTGCCGTCAAGATCTTCACAGACCGTACCGCCCCCTCCCCATGTCCCGCCAACATTGTCACAGTCGCCCTCGATGAGTTCAAGGCAGAACCCGTTGGAGAAACAGCACGCACCCGTCGGCTCGGGGCACAATACAGAAACGCAGTCAGTGCCGTCGCCCTCAAACGTGCCATTGAGCGCCGCGCATTCTTCAGGAGTGAGCCCGTCCTGGCACGATCCGTCGGGCAAGCAGCAAGCGCCGACCGGGAAGCAGATCGTGTTTTCGCACGTCGTGCCGACACCGCCGGGCACCCCGCCCGCGAGCACACAATCGTTGGGGTCGAGATCAAGACAGGCGCCGCCAGTCTCGAAACAGCACGCCTGCGGCAGCGGGTCACAAACGACATTCTCACAGACAGTGCCGTCGCCCTGGAACACGCCGCCCGCCGCCGTGCAATCTTCCTCTGCTTCGATCGAGCACGAGCCATCAGGCAGGCAGCACGCCCCGACGCCCGGGGTACACGAAAGACTCGTCCACGTCGCCGCCAGTGCCCAGTCGCCAGAAGGCGTGCAAAGCCCGAGCTGGCTGAACGGCGTCCAGCCCGTCGGGCAGCCAAACACGCCGCAGTCTACCGCGAACAACCAGTTGTTCGCCGGGTTGTTCAGCCCGTTGGTATCAGTCGCCGGGAACGCGTTGGACGCAGTAGGCGGCGCAATGAAGCAAGGGTTCTGCGTCTGATCATTGTGGGTGTCGATCCGGAAGCCGATGGAGAACGTCGCCGTGCCGTTATCCTGAACAATAATCTGCTCAGGGTCGCCCGGGTCCACGCTCACCTCGATCAGGCTAGCGTTATTGCCCGGCGGGATCACAAGGTGGGGGAGAACAACATCATCGCTCGAAAACGATGCAACCAGCGTGCCCGACTGCGGCGTGCCCTCCCACACAAACACGGTCCATGCCGTCGTCGTCGTAACCGTTGTCAGCGAAGTTACAAACAGGCCCTGGATCGTATCGATCCTGATCGGAAAGTCCGACGGATTCACCGTGTACGACGCCGCAATCGCTTCGTTCTCAGCAAACCCAGCCTGCGCCGTCCATTGATTGTCATCAAACAGGTTCGACAGTTGCGAGCTGATCTGCTGGCAGCCCAGCAACTCTTGCCCCTCGGCAGACGGAACATCCTCGCCCCAAAGATTCCGAGCCGGTGAAAGCACCCGACTCGGCGAGAGCGTGATCTCACGAAGCCGCGTCGGCCGCTGCTCGGGCTCAGGTTTTTCGGTATCGGCGGCCCAAGCAAATCCGCTCGTAAGCGCGATCACGGCCAAGGCTGTTTTGACGATTGCAGACATTGAATCCCTCTCGAATATCTCTCTAGAATCAACTACCAGTCGCACCACACTATCCCATATTCTTGCGCCCGTGCCAAGTGTCATGTTTCAACAGGTGTTTGAGGATCTTCCGGGGCGGTCTTTTCGGAACATCACACCCCCGAGGGCACGCGTCCATGAATAAAGCGATCTCGCATCAACGCGGCCTACACGCGGGCC
>Ga0316208_1001738_pt1 | contig 19638 bp, 21 predicted proteins | sample 3monopyrite_MG_FD_204944 | JGI IMG/M metagenome (GOLD analysis project Ga0316208, IMG submission 204944) | Microbial mat bacterial communities from mineral coupon in-situ incubated in ocean water Damariscotta River, Maine, United States -... | ecosystem: Environmental > Aquatic > Marine >...
CTACTCAATCACTACTTAATCAAGTTAATTCGCTAATTGATGGTGATCAATACGTTGAAGCCTTGGCTGTTTTGGCTGAGCAACAAGACACGGAAGAAACTCTTCAGCTTAGAGAAAAAACCTACTTAAACTATGGCTTATATTTAGAGTATCGTGATTCTGAGGTTACTAGCATGCGTGACAAGATGAATGGAGCACTAAAACAGTATGTGGAAGTATTGAAGATCAATCCCGACAATGAAAAAGCCATGACCGAAATTGAACAGATTTTAGGTATTTATTCAACATTCCCGGATCGTTCTCCAGACCCGGAAATTATGGCAGATCTGGAAGAATTAGGATTTTAAAAACAACGAAGTGCGACGGCTTTTAACCACATAATCGCTAACTCTCTTCAACTGTCCTTCGTCTATCATTGGCAATATGAGCACTATCAGCATCCAAAATCGAAAAGCATTTCACGATTATTCCATCGAAGGAACTTACGATGCCGGCTTGGTTCTTCAAGGTACTGAGGTAAAATCTCTTCGACAGGGAAAAGCTAGTTTCACGGATGCATTTGCTTTTATAAAAGAAGGAGAGGTATGGTTGCGTGATTTTTACATCAAACCTTTTGAGCATGGTTCCTATTATAATCATGATCCAAGGAGAGACCGAAAACTTCTTCTTAGCAAAAAAGAGATACGTGAATTAGATCGTGCAGTGTTGCAGAAAGGGAATACCATAATTCCGCTAAAAATATTTTTCAAAAATGGCTTTGCTAAAGTTCAGATCGGTCTTGCACGTGGAAAGAAGAAATTTGATAAACGTGAGAGCATCAAGGAAAAAGATACCAAACGAGATTTGGATCGTGCCGTTAAGAGTGGGAAGGTGAGAGTGTAAATACAAAACCCCAACCTTTCGGTCGGGGTTTTGATATTTTTGGAAAAGCCTATAAGCCGAATTCTGTCATTTGCGTGAGCAAATGGGCAATCATTTATCTAGTGCATTCCACCCGACAGCGTCTCGACAAGTGGCGAATACTGCCCTACATGAACTTGCACCCCACGAGGTTTACCTAGCTGCTGACCTCACGGTACAGCACGGTGAGCTCTTACCTCACCCTTTCACCCTTATCCGCCAGTGGCGGACGGTATACTTTCTGTTGCACTTTCTATCTCGTCTCCGTCGCCGGAAAAGAGCCTCAACTTCGCCCGAAGGATCGCTGAGCGTGGTACTTGTTGGTGTCCGGACTTTCCTCCCCACACTAAAAATGTGAGGCGATTGCCTGACTTTTCCTTCGGTTAAGATACAAATAAAAAAGGGAAGCAAAGTTACTTCCCTTTTAATGTAAACTGATCAAAGTCGCTTATAGCGACATGTTCTTTTTAGCGTTATCGAAAAATGATTGATCAACAACAATTCGACCACTATTTTCGTCAATTATAACTTTATTCATCCGTCGCACTTCAACCTGCATTTGTGGAGGTAATACCATTCCAAATGCTGCACCACGATCCATTGCAACTACTGCAATTCCGTTTTGCAACCCATTTCGCAAGCGCTTGTAGCTTCTGATGTACCGCTCATCTACTTCTTTTTCTAATTCACTGCGTCTATCGATTAGAACTTGCTCTTCTTCTTCGGTCGATTTCATTACCTTCTCAAGACTGTTTTGTTTGGCATCAAAAAGCGTCTTGATTTCTGCGAGATTTTTTTGGGCTACTTCAAGTTCCGGCCCTATCAATTCCTGTCGTTTTTCAATCTCACCTAAACGTGCAGTGTTATTTTCGGTGTTCTGCTTTTGAACTTCAATCTCTTTTGTAAGAGCGTCATATTCGCGATTATTGCGGACGGTAAGTTGCTGGTCTTCGTATTTCTTTACTTTTTCTTCTGAAGAAGATATTTCAAGTTTCAAATTGTCGAATTCAACAATGAGGTTTTTTTCTTCCTCTTTCAACCGGTTCAATTTTGATTCTCCCCGGGCAATATCAGTTTCGATATCCAGGATTTCTTCCGGCAAATCCCCTCTAAGTTGTTTGATTTCGTCAATTCTACTATCGATATACTGAAGATTAGCTAGTTGTTGCAGTATTACTTTCATGGAGTTTTAATCAGCTTTGATGAATGGATTGAGATTCTGAATCAGAAATGTAAATGTGTATTGGATTTGTAACTGTCTTTGTTGCTATCACGGTTAAATCATCAAAAGCATCGACTAACTCGGTTTTTAGTTCTTCCACTATTGGGAATTCGCTTTCGTAATGACCAACATCAACGAGCATAAAATTTTCTTTCTCTATGAAGAAATCATGGTACTTCACATCTGAAGTAATGAAAGCTTGTGCCCCTGCATTTATAGCTTTCTTTTTTAATGAGATTCCTGCTCCACCACAAACGGCTACTTTTTTAATTCTATCTACCGTACCTGAAAACCTAACGGATTTAACATTAAGTGCTTTCGATACTAAGTGAAGAAACTCATTATAACCTACGCCATCTTCCGGATACTCACCAAGTACTCCCAAGCCAAAATTTTGTGAGGATGATGCTAATTGGGTGACTTGAAATTTACCGGATTTTAATAGGCCTTCATTCTTTAGACCTTTTCGTAGATTCGATAAATGATGTTGATCTATGATGGCTTCAAAACAAGTAAGCCCATGTTCACGATTCTCAACGGCAAAATAATGCGCCTCCTCTGCCGAGTAGTAGTTCAACAATTTTAAAACGGTCTCGGGGTTATCATGTGAAGTTACAAGACGAATTTTGTGGCTAATTTCGTACTGTTTGTCCAAAAAACGCAGATTATCAAGCCCTAAAATATTTGCTAAAACGAAGGAAACACCATCCAGAGCGGCATCAAGGTTAGTATGCGCAACTAATAAGCCAATATCATTTTTTATCAGCTTGTAAATAATTTTGCCTTGTTCATTTGTTGGGTTAATGCTGCCAATCTTATTAAAAATAAGCGGATGATGGGCAACGATTAACTGAATGTTCTTTGAAATTGCCTCTTCAACAACTTCCTCTGTTACATCAAGACAGGTTAAAATAGAATTTACTTCAGCATTTGGGTCGCCAACTAATAATCCAACATTATCATAATCCATCTTAATGCTTGGTGGCGCCCATTGATTTAAGAAGGTGGATATATGCTGGATTTGGGTTGCCACTTTATCTATCCTTTTTTAAAGATCGGTTGTAGTGAGTGACACGAAGAGTAGCTTATGTGGGAAAATAATTTCAGTATCAAGAAACTAGACTGATTACACATTTTTCTGAGCTTTAAAAAATACGACTAAAACACGAATTTAAAAAGCCTAAGTTATGTATAGACTATTAAACCGATAAATTTCTAGTTCTATTACTTCGAATGACCTCCATTGCTGAAAATATTAAGATTATAAATTCAAGAATTCGAGCTGCAGCTCTCAAATCCGGTAGAAGTGCGGATCAAATTAAACTTATTGCTGTTTCGAAAACAAAACCAGTTCAGGCTATTTTGGATGCATTGGATGCTGGTCAAATACATTTTGGTGAAAATCGAATGCAGGAATTGCACACTAAAATGAGTGAGATCACACAGCCTGATATTCAATGGCACATGATCGGTACTCTGCAATCTAATAAAATCAAATACATTGCTGATAACGTACATTGGATTCATTCCGTTGGAAAGGCAAAGTATTTTAATGAAATCAACAAGCGTGCAGAACAAGCTAACCGTGCTATTAAGATTCTCATTCAGGTAAATATTAGTGCTGAAGATCAAAAAAGTGGCTGTGAACCATCCGAATTAGAATCCATTTTAGAAACTGCCCGACAATTTGACCGCGTTATTATTCGTGGTTTAATGGGAATGGCGCAGTTCACTTCTGATCCTGAGCAAGTTAGGGGTGAATTTGCACTATTGAGAAAAACAATGGTTGATCATCAACACTTAAACGATAAAAACATTCAAATGAATGAATTATCAATGGGTATGAGTAATGATTTTGAAGTTGCTATTGAAGAGGGAGCCACGATGGTGAGAGTGGGAAGCGCGATATTTGGGTCGCGAAACTATGGTTGATTAATTCCGTAGCTGTTCCCACTTTAACTCTTCAACTTAATAAAAAAAAAGAGGGCATCATGTTATTCGGTTTACCATGGTTCGCAATCATAGCCATTGTGGCAATTGCCGGCGGTATGATAGTAGGGTTGCGGGAAAAAGAAATGAAACTAGAAGAAAAGCGTTTAACCAGCGCTAAAGAATCTCAAGAACTTAGAAAAATGATCTTCAATCTAAAATCAAGAATTGAGCACTTAGAGAGTATTGTAACAGAAATGGAACAACCCAAAGGTGAAATTTCACTTGATGATATTGAAATTAAAAATGATCTTGATGATGAAAACAGTAATTCATCACGAATGAGAGGATAACAATGTCGGAAGAAGAACTAGTTATTTCTGTGGTAGCAATTGTGTTTGGAATCGGATTCGCCGGTTTCATCATGTACAATATCTTTAGCCTCATTAGAGCTTCAATTGAAAGAAAACATAAGTCACAGACCGGCGATTTAGACCCGCAATTTTTTCGTGCTTTGGCAGATTTCAAGAAAACAACTGAACGTAGATTAAATAATGTTGAAGCAATTGTTACCGATCTTGAGGAAGATCACATTCGAATCTCAGATAGTTCTGAAGCGACCAGTGAGATTGAAATAGAAGAAAAAAGCCAACGATCACCTTCTGAAAAAAAGCAAGACGGGAATCTGAGGAACATGTTAAATGAATAAATAGTACTTTAACTGTGCTTATCGACATGTAAATTCCAACAGATTATGAAAATTACCCCAATAGAGATTAAGCAGCAACTATTCGAGAAATCATTACGTGGCTATGATGTTGCCGAGGTACAGCAATTTTTAGCGTTGGTTTCAAATGAATACGAGAACCTGCTCACAAAAAACAAAGAGCTGGAAGAACAAATTGAGAAACTTACCGACCGTGTAAAACATTACGAGCGAGTTGAAGAGGCATTACATGAAACGTTGCAAACAACCAAAGAATCGGTGGCTCAGAAAATGGATAATGCCCGTTTAGAGGCAAAAAATTTATTGGATAAATCTCACCTAGATGCTGAAACTATTGTAAAAGAAGCTCATCAAGAAAAAGCTAAGATCCGACATAGCATACTTCGCCTGTTAGATAAAAGAGATGAGATTGTTGTTGGCATATCTTCCTATTTGGAAACAGCATCCAACACAATAGAGAAATTTAAAGGTGATGAAATGAAAATTTTTTCTTTAGAAGATGAAAAGCCGGAACCACCTGAAGAGTTATCACTCGAGAATAACGCAAATACCGAAGATTCTTCAAATAGTACCAGGTTTGCATTTGATGATGAAGCTGATATTGATACCAGCTTTTTAGATGCTGAAAAAGATATATCGTATCCTCCCGGAACCGATCGATTAGATGATATTCTCGATGAAATTGACTAACACTACGTTGAATACAATAACTGAATTTAGGACAAATAGAGACGAAGCCGTCTCATTTTTAGAAAGTAAAATCGCTGGTTTCAGACCTGAGTATCTTGTGATTCTGGGTACCGGGCTAGGACAATTAGCTGAGGAAATTGACCTAATTCTTTCCATCGATTATGACGATATACCACATTTTCCTGTCTCAACAGTAGAAAGTCATCATGGCCGGTTACTGTTTGGGCACTTGGGTGGCAAACCAATTGTGGCTATGCAAGGTCGCTTTCATTATTACGAAGGCTACACCATGCAGGAAATAGTCTTTCCCGTTCGTGTAGCACGATCACTTGGTGTTCAAACCTTGATTGTGAGTAACGCCTGTGGGGGATTGAATCCTAACTTCCGCCGAGGTGATATTATGCTCATCAATGATCACATAAATTTTCTTGGCGTAAACCCACTTATCGGACCAAATGATGATGAACTCGGTCCTCGATTTCCGGATATGAGTGAACCTTATACAGAGCGCCTGATTGACACAGCGGAAAGCGTAGCTCTTGATTTCTCCATAAAAATGCATGAAGGTGTTTATCTGGCGGTTTCAGGACCCATGCTTGAGAGCAAAGCAGAATATCGCTATATGCGCCAATTAGGTGCTGATGTTGTTGGGATGAGTACTGTCCCTGAGGTAATCGCCGCTGTGCATATGGGTTTAGAAGTACTTGGAATCTCAGTTATTACCGATGAATGCTTCCCTGATGCTCTAGAACAGGTTAGTTTAGATGATGTATTAGCCGCCGCTGGTTTAGCTGAGCCAAAGATGACACAGGTAATAGTTGGAGTTTTAGAACGTTTATAATTAAATCTTATAGATTATTTATCCACAAAAAGCGTTATTTTTCCACTTAATATTGCAATCTACCGTAGAAATCCTTTTCTATGGTAAACCAACAACCATCGATATAGGTATCTTCATATATGAATTTTGATGGATTCGCCGACGATCTCTGGGACGAACATAAATGGGAAACTCATCTTGACGAAGTGGAAAAGAAGAGCGACCAGCTTCGCCGTTTCATCTCATCTGATCCTAAGGGAAACATCCCGAGGTGGATTACACTGCTTAAAGAAAGTAAGAATGAAGACGACGCTTTTGAGGCGTATGTAGAAGAAGAACTACTTCTTGATGAAGCCTACTTTCCTGAAGAAGTAGATGATTGGGAAGAGGAAGATGATCTTGATGATGAAGATTTTTTATTCGGTGTACAGGATGAGTTCGATGAATTGGAAGAGTCAGAGGATTTTGAAACCGGAGAGGAATGGAAATCTCTAAGTGAAGAATTTGCTATTTCTGATTATGGCTCTATTGATAATCTCATGATTTTCAATCGTTCAAAAAATCTTGCAATTAACGTGCTAAAGTGGGCTGAATCTGTCCCACAAAAATCACAGCATAAAGCCTTTCAAGAATTTGTCGGTGAAACGCTTAAAATAGGCGCAAAACTAGCCGGTGGTTACTCCTTTGGTTTTGAAGCTGATTACCTAGGTGCAAATATTGCCTATACTAAGAAAGCACTAAAAAGCTCTAATTTGGCTCTCTTATTACTGCATGAACAAAGAAACGAAGAGTATTTTTCATCTGATGTATACTCGAACTATCACGAAGCTATCTTTGAAATTAGAAATGATATTGGTGTGTACGTTCAGGAATTAAGAGATCGGTTTTATAACCGAATGGATTAATCCTCCCAAATCTTTACTTCTTTAAATCCATCTGAATTTGCAGCTGCACGATGCATTGAAGTTGTATTCGTCTTCATAGAAATATTGCCATATTTATCAACCGCGATAAAGCCTGCTTCTCTAGGATTTAATACTTCGTCGACTAAATGATCCATCGCTTCTTGTACAGAAGCTTCTTTGTACTTCATGTAACTAGCCAATGTATGTGCCGATACATTCAGCATTATTCGTTCGCCCCAGCCCGTAGCGGAAACACCAACTAAGTCGTTTGCGTATGTTCCCGATCCAATAATTGGAACATCACCTACACGACCGTATTTCTTGTTCGTCATTCCACCTGTAGATGTTCCTGCCACTATGTTTCCATCTTTATCCAAAGCTACAGCACCAACAGTTCCCATTTTCCACCCATTATCTTTGAGGTCTTCATTATAACCCTGACCTGCATTTTGACGCTTCCAACGCTCATAATTTTCCTCTACTCGAAAATATAATGGATCAACACGTTCAACCTCTGTCTCATTTGCAAATATTTCAGCACCTTCACCAGCAAATAAAATGTGATTTGATTGCTCCATTACCAATCTTGCTAATGAAATTGGATTTTTAACGGTGGTCACGCCTGTGACAGCGCCCGCATTTAGGGTATTTCCATGCATGAAGGCTGCATCAAGTTCGTTCTTCCCATCAGCTGTAAACACAGCACCACGCCCTGCATTAAACATCTCATTATCCTCTAAATACATGATCGTTGCCTCTACCGCGTCTAATGCTGAACCTCCGGCTTCTAAAATTTCGGTTCCAATAGTCAGTGCTTCTTCTAAAGATTGCATGTATGCTGACGTTTGTTCTGCCGGGGCATTTTTTGGATAATAACCGGCACCGCCATGCAGTGCGATAGCCCATTCTTTTTGAGTCGATTCCTGTGCTGAAATCGAAATTGAAAGAGAAAGTACTAGTAGGGTTAGAAAAGCTTTTTTCATGAATACTTATTTAAGTTATCTCATGATAAATAAAAGCTATTTCAAAAACTCAAGTATCGAATCTGTTAGAAATAGAATTAGAACAAAACATGGAAAAATCAGGAGCAGAGAAAATGACTATTTGCTGGATGCTTTTATGGAGACATTAGTAGTTAATTATTAATAATTTGCTGAGTTCGATTCTAAATCATACGCAGTTGGTTCGCTTGAACGCAATCAGACTTGATAGCTGATATATTGATCGCACGCGTAAATATAATATTTGTTAGTGAAGCAGTAATTATTGTCACAATTAAAACAACACTTACTACAACTACTAGGTGCCATTCTTCCGGTATATAGTTTCTAATTATGCCATCCACAAGAATTCGAAATTTGATTAACGGTTGAAAACTATGTAGAGTTTAGATCAGAAACGACATAACCTTAACTTTTTTACAAGGTTGTGAATCTGCTGGGGGTTCTAATTATTATCTATATGGTAGAACCTCTAGCCAGTTTTTAAACGCTCAAACTCCAATTTTGTAGAGGAGATGTCCATTTTTTTCAATGTTCTTTGTGGCCAGATAGACCTGTTTTAACAAAGCCATATCACTAGTAAATGCCCCTTTGGTTTTCGTTACCATTCGAATCTGCCGGTGATAGCCTTCCACGGCATTGGTGGTATAAAAATGAGCGTTCGAATCCGGGTCGCCTACTAGAAATAGGATGTTAGCTTTTTCTCAGTTATACCTCCAGGATTGTAGCACCACCGGGTATTTGTATTCGCCTTGAGCCTACAGCTCCACCTCCACCAATTCTTTGGTATCGGCGCGGTGCACCTGCTTGAGGTCTGCCATAAACTTCTTTTGGCCTTTACTGACTGCATACTGCATGAATATGTAGTTACTTTCATATTTAATTCAGGCATGTTGTTGTCAAAAAACAACCGGATTTTAGTGAAATTCCCTTCAATCGAATATCAAATTGCCTTATGTATAGTTTTACTTTCAGTATGTATTCTGGAATCTGGATTTGCTCAAAATATAGATACTCACACTATTCATATTGTTGATTCCTTATTTATTGAAGATGACAGATCGGTTGATGAGGCAAAAACAGAACTGTTAAATATTGCTAGACAATCTGCAATTGAACAAATTGTTGGGGTTAATGTTCGGTCGGTAAATACGTTAACCGAAACTGAGACTAATAATTCTTACTTCAATAGTTATCAAAAATTAGTAAGCGTAAGTGTTGATGGTAAAATAACTAATGAGTATAAAATTGAGTTTTCAAAAAATCAGGATTACTTAATTATCCAATATTTAGCGGAAGTATCTAGGGATCTAACCCGCGCAGATCCCTATTACTCACTTTCACTCACTTTAAATCAAAAAATATATCAGGTGGGTGATAATTTGGTTCTTAATGTTCAAGTAACCAAACCATCTTACATTCATATAATTTCAATTGACGAGCATAACAATATTAGTCAGTTGTTTCCAAATTATTATATGGATCAAAACTTCATACCTGCTGGTGTTGAAAGAAATATTCCTAACTCACAAGAAAGTCATGTCCTGAGTTTTTCACTCGCTGAAACCCCTGGTAGAGATAGCTACTCAGAGTTGTTGTTATGTATAGCTACTAAGAAACCAGTTTCATTTAAAGAACTTACAAGTACTGTTGATTATTCTGATAACTGGCTGATTTTAAATAACTGGCTTATGAATATTCCCAGAAACGAATGGACAGAAACCTATGCCAGCTACACTGTAATTAAATAAGTCCATGTAGGATTAACACTAACTAATAACTACTAATATGAAGAAGATATGTAACATACTATTACTACTAGGGGTCATTTTGATGGGGTGTTCCACTAGTATGTATACAAGAAAAAACCAAAGTCATTTTGATTATCCTAACAGCAACATCACGCCATTAAGTAACTCAAATGTAACTGGAGTCTACAAAACAGGATTATCATTAAAACCACCTACTATTACATCAGAAGTTGAACGATTGGCATATAATGATGCTTTAATTAAAGTTAACGGGGCAGATATGATAATAAATATTGATTATGAATGGAAGGTAACAATCATTCCAATATATGTGTTACAATTTTATATAGGTACATTAACTGTTTCTGGGCAACCAGTAAGCATGGAAATTGGAAATCAAATTTTATCGGAGGCAAACTAATGAGAACTAAATCACTTTTTACTATTGCCGCCATTTTTATCTTGATTAATACCGGATGCAGTATTAAATATGGCGCTATGACGACCAGTTCGGAGTTTATTTATCCCAATAGTAACGTAACACCGCTTGGCCCAACAGAAGCCAATATCACTTTAACAGGATTTATATTTTATAAACAGGCTGGAAAAGCGACTTATGAAAAACTATTTCAAGAAGCGGTTTCTAGATATCAAGGCGCAAACGTTATAATTGATATGGGGTTAGATGTAACATTAACCAATATTCCATTGTTGCCTATATCATTTACAAGTGTATCCCTATCTGGTACAGCTGCTAAAGTTGAAATAGGTCGACAAGAGTTAACCATTCTTCAAGACTCATTATTAAATAAAGCGCTCGCTGAGTTAGAAAATGAATAAGTTCTGTAATCCTATGAGAGGGCTTTTAGTGGCCCTCTTGTTTATTTTGGCAAATTGTAGTTCTTCAAAGCTAGTTGATAATTCGGCAAAGAATGTATTACCTAAAGTTTCGGAAGACGCGAAAATTGTACTTCAACTAAATTCAAATATTCCAAGAACTACTTTCTATGTGGACGGAAAAGAAATTGTAAAAGGTCAACGGCCAATCATATTAATTGATAATAAGCCACACACTATCACTGCTTCCCCAGAAGGGTATATCACAAAAGAAGAGTATATTCAGCCACCTTATAATAATGATAATTATTTGCGTTTCACTTTCATGATTGGAGAGAAGTTAGCATCAAATGCTAGTTCAACCGTGAATAATCAAGCTATTAAACAAACGGTTGAAGAACTTGAAATTCCCGCAGATATCCGATTTGATATTCCTGTCACAGAAAAAATTAATGAGAATGCTATTGCAGTTGTAATTGGAAATAAAAATTATCAAAATGAAATACCAAATGTAGATTTTGCTATTAATGATGCCTCAATCTTTAAAAAATACTTAGTTAATAGTTTTGGATTCAAAGAAGGAAACATTATTTATGTTGAGGATGGAGGTAAAGCCACTTTTGATGCTATATTTGGAAATGAAAATGATCATAAGGGTCAGTTATTTAGCTATGTCAAACCTGAAATATCAGATGTGATTATTTTTTATTCTGGGCACGGCTCACCAGATGTTAATTCCAAGTCAGCTTATTTAATGCCGGTAGATTCGAATCCAAATTTTGTTTCATTTTCGGGTTATAGTACTGATATCCTTTATGGAAATCTTCAAAAATTAAATGCAAAATCAATAGCTGTATTTCTTGATGCTTGTTTCTCAGGTGCTTCAGGAAATGGTGAAATGTTGGTTCAGAATGCCTCACCAATAGGTATTCAAATTAAAAATACGGCACTTACAATAGACAATAGCCTAATCATATCGGCAAGTAGTGGTGATCAAGTTTCTAGTTGGTATCCTGAAAAAAGACATGGGCTATTTACCTACTTTTTATTGAAGGGGATTAAAGAAGAGGCAAACTTAAATGATGATGATCAATTGACGGTTCAAGAACTAGTGAATTATTTGTTAGACCAAAATGATGGTATACCGTATTACGCTCGCCGTATTCATAATAGAATTCAAACACCGACAATATTGAATAACGGATATCAATCGATATTAATTGAATATGATAGGTAAGTAACTAATAACTTTATATTACGAAATATCACTTTTGTTGATAAGCGAACTTTCGAGTGGTTGTGCATAATAGAGTAACTCCGATAATGGATTTTAAAGTCTGACCCAATTTGGCTTTGATCTGATTGTGTGACAATTCTTGTTTGGCATAGCAGAGCTTGAGACGAGTCGATCTGGAAAATTCCGTCGGTATTTTTGATCGCCTTGGTTCCTTGTCGTTTCGTTTATTGGGGTCACGTTTATTACCGCCGAAGCGATGCCCTCCGCTTAAATGAGCGTTCGAATCCAACTGCAAAGCGGCTTCTAAAAACCCTTTGAGAAAAAATGCGAACCCCCGCCATTGCAATGAGTGGCTACCCGATTTTAAATTGTTCCAGAGCCTTGCTGTGAAATTTATCAATTTCTTGCTCTATCAAAAAGGTCTAAGTTAGTTCTGTTTCATATTATTTAGACAGAGCCGGACTAACGTTCTCATTTTTGATAAATAGTACGATGCGGGAATGGAATTTCAATCCCTTCATTATCAAATCTCTTTTTTATTGATTCAAATAAGTCACACCCTATAATAAATGCATCAGCAGGATTATTTGTGGTTGCCCAAGCCCTCATATTTACTGACGAATCCCCCAGCGATATAACCCTGACTGGAACAATCGGTTCTCCATTCTCTATTTGATCAATTGTTCTGGCATCTACAAATAATGGGTGATTTTGAACTTCTTCAGCCATTATTGTGCGTGCTAAATCAATATCAGAGCCGTAGCTAATTCCTATATCAATTCGTTTAGTCATTTTATCTTCTTGATAGTTAGCGTTGACGAGAATTTCATTACTGATTACTGAATTCGGAACAATTATCCTTTGGTTTGTAAAATCCTTAATAACTGTGTGCCTTAGGTTAATATCTTCAACGATCCCAACTAAATCTGTTCGAATTTGAATTCTGTCATTTATCTTATATGGTTTAAACATCACTATAAATATGCCACTAATGATATTCGCCAGAGCTTGTTGGGATGCAAAACCTATAGCAAGAGCCAAAACTCCTGCTCCAGCAAACAAAGTGGTAGCTAATACTCTTAATTGAGGGATCATATATATAGCCACCCCAATACCAGTTAAGTAAATGATAACCCCGACACCTCTTTTTAAGAATTTTAAATTTGTTAGATCATCGCCACTTTTTGATTCAGATTTTTTAATGGCACGTGTAAATATAATATTTGTTAGTGAAGCAGTAATTATTGTCACAATTAAAACAACACTTACTACAACTACTAGGTGCCATTCTTCTGGTATATAGTTTCCTATTATGCCATCCATAAAAATTTAAAATTAGATTAAAGATTGAAAACAATGTAGAGTTTAGATCAGAAACGACATAACCTTAACTTTTTTACAAAGTTGTGAATCAGCTGGGGGTTCTAATTATTATCTATATGGTAGAACCTTTAGCCAGTTTTTTCACACCATTGCATAATCTCTTGATTGTTTTAACATTAGGTTCTTTTTTACATCAACTAAAAAAAGCCACTCCAAACAGGAAGTGGCTTAAGAAAGTTGTACGCCCGGAGGGGTTCGAACCCCCAACCCCCAGGGCCGAAACCTGGTACTCTATCCAATTGAGCTACGGGCGCATTATTTTTCTGCCTTTTAAAAATATTAAAGGGCTACAAATATACGTACTCTGCATCATATACGCTTACGAAATTCTAGTACTTTAATTGAGTTTACAATTAAAAATCCCGAACTTTAACATTCAATAAATTATAGTTCCATGAACACATTTTTAGTAACACTCGCATTATCAGTAGCATTAATCGGATTAGGTTTTGCCGGAATAGCAGTTAAAATTTTGTTTAAAAAGAACGGCGAATTTTCGGGAACTTGCGCCAGTCAGAGCCCATTTCTAAATAAAGAAGGGGAAGCATGCAGTATGTGTGGAGCTATGCCGGATGAGAAGTGTAAGAGTGAAGATCAGAAACAATTAGAAGACGCCGAATTTAGTCCATTTGTTGGTTGATATTTTACCCGTAATCTTGAATTTGTTCTGCGGTCTTAATATCAATAGATGATTGTTATGACCTTCAAATCTGCTCGTGAAATAAATTCACCTGTCATGAGGATTAGTCTATTATATATTCTTGAAAGCCCTCAGTGATGTATTCCTGCCAATTTCCACCTAAGTCTGCATAAATCAAATAGCCCTCTAGTTTAGGCTTTGATTCAAGAAATTCTTTACATTTTTCCAATCCCTGAACCATGCAAAGTGTAGCATAAGCATCCGCATCCATCGCCGTTGGCGCAATAATGGAAACGCTTAATAAATTATTTTTTGCAGGGTATCCAGTGTGTGGGTTTATAGTGTGCGAATATTTTAAACCCGTATCATAATCAACCCAAAACTTTCGGTAATTACCTGATGTAGCTAATGCAGCATTTTCAAGCTTTAGGATAAACTGAAATCTATCCGTTGCATCGATTTTTTCAAGTGGTTTATCCACACCAATAACCCATACTTGGTTTTTATCGTTTAAGCCTCGTGCCCGAACTTCACCGCCAACTTCTACCATATACCTATCAATACCATTCCTCTCTAAGTAAGAGGCTACCACATCAACTGTATAACCTTGAGCTATTGCATTAAAATCTATGGTGCTTTTTTCCGGAACCCGAACTTTTATTCCTTCGATTTCAATCTTCTCATAACCAATCAATGCTAAGGTATTTTCAACTTGTTCATCGGTAACCTGACCTCGGATTTCGTCAAACCAAAACCCCCAAAGCTGTACAAGTGGGCCAACTGTTGGATCAAAATCACCAGCTGATTCATCCGCAATTTGTATAGATCGCTTAATTACTTTTAGAAACATTGTATCAACTTCAACCCAATCGCCCGATTCATTCACCTGAGAAATCAAAGATGTCGGAACCCATGTGCTCATCGAGTTGTCGATGTCATTGAATAATTGCTCAAAGTCTTCGCCAAAATTTACATTCTTTGCAGTCACATATTTAATCTGATACGTAGAACCCTGTGCATTACCCGAATTTTCGACTAAATGGTGCGTCTGTTCCGTACAGGAAAGGGTTAGTAGTGTGAGTAATGAAAGTAATTTTCTCATATTGGATGGCAAAAAAAATCCCGCACACTAACTGCATGCGGGATGATAATTTTATTTGTCAGTTTATCCGCCAAAATCATCGAAGGCAACATTTTCTTCCGGAACTCCCCAGTCGTCGCACATCTTCAATACAGCTTGGTTCATTAATGGAGGTCCGCAGAAATAAAATTCAATTTCTTCCGGTTCATCGTGTTTTGAAAGATATTGATCGATAACTGCTTGGTGAACAAACCCCAAGAAGCCATCACCTTTTTCGTCATGTATATCTTTCTTTTCTACCCAGTTATCTTCTTCCATGGGCTCAGAAAGAACAATGAAGAATTTAAAATTTTTGAACTTGCGCTCTAACTCGTTGAAATGTTCTAAGTAAAATAACTCACGTTTAGAGCGCCCGCCGTACCAATACGTAACTTTACGACCTGTTTCCAGTGTTTTGAATAGGTGATACAAGTGCGACCGCATTGGAGCCATACCGGCGCCACCACCTATATATATCATCTCACTTTCATTTTCCTTAATAAAGAACTCTCCATAAGGACCTGAAATGCTAACAATATCACCTGGTTTTCTTGAGAAAATATATGAAGACGCAATCCCTGGATTTACATCCATCCAGGCGTTTTTTGCACGATCCCATGGTGGAGTAGCAATACGCACATTTAGCATGATTTTGCGACCTTCTGATGGATAACTTGCCATGGAGTATGCTCGCTCAACAAGTTCATCGTTTTTCATTTTAAGTGCCCACAAACCAAATTTATCCCACTCTAATTTGAATTTTTCTGGTTCCCCCGGATGCTCCTCTGGGTGAGCAGTTATATCAATGTCCTTGTATTCAACTTCACACTCGGGAATTTCAATTTGGATATAACCACCAGCTTTATAATCCATGTCCTCAGGAATTTCCACGATGAATTCCTTTATGAAAGAAGCAACATTGTAATTAGAAACTACCTTTGCTTCCCATTTTTTAATTCCAAAAACTTCTTCAGGAATTGTTATTTCCATATCCTCTCGAACCTTTACTTGGCAAGCCAAGCGGTAATTTTCAGCTTGTTCTTTCCTAGTAAAATGAGGGGCTTCGGTTGGGAGGATTTCGCCACCGCCACTATTTATTTTACAAACGCATTGTATGCATGTACCGCCGCCGCCGCATGCTGACGGAAGAAAAATTTTGTTATTCCCAAGTGTTGATAGCAGGGTTCCTCCGGAATCAACTTCAATTTCTTTCTCACCATTTATTTTAATGGCAACAGGGCCGGAAGGAGCAAGCAAAGTTTTGGCTCCTAATAATATCGATACTAAAAGAAGTATCATTATTAGAAAAGCGACTATGCTTATTCCAATAATTACTACAGTTGATGTTGCTAAAATCATGATTAATGTGAATTCCTTTTATAATTTTATTCCCATGAATGACATAAAGGCTATGCCCATGAGACCGGTAACAATGAAAGTTATTCCTAATCCCCTAAGTGGTGCCGGGATATTGGAATATTTGATTTTTTCCCTAATAGCAGCAACGCCTACAATGGCCAATAACCACCCAATACCTGTTCCAAAACCATATACACCGGCTTCAACAATAGAAACATAGTTTCTTTCTTGCATAAATAGAGACCCTCCTAAAATGGCACAATTTACCGCTATTAATGGCAGGAATATTCCTAAGGCGCTATAAAGAGCCGGGGCAAATTTTTCTATCGCCATTTCAACAATTTGAACAATGGAAGCAATTACAGCAATGAACAATATATATGACAGAAAGCTCAAATCGACATCTGCAAAGCCTTCACCAAGCCAGACAAGTGCGCCCTCGACAAGAATATATTTTTGAAGTAAGTAGTTTACAGGAATAGTAATTGTTAAAACAAAAATTACAGCAACACCTAAGCCTATAGCGGTGGATACTTTTTTTGAAACCGCTAAATATGAACACATGCCTAAGAAATAAGCAAAGATCATATTTTCTACAAAAATTGACCTAACAAAAATATTAACTAACTCTTGCATAGTATCAGCCCTCAATTAGTTTAGTGTTTCTAGCTCTTTGTACCCATATTAAAATACCAACTGTAATCAGTGCCATTGGTGGTAAAAGCATAAATCCATTATTGTTATAAAAGCCACCATTTGCAGCGTACCATGAGTCTGGGATAATTTGAAAACCATAGATGTTTCCGGAACCCAGCAGCTCTCTGAAAAAGGCTACAATTACAAGAATAACTGCATAACCCCAGGCGTTTCCAATGGCGTCTAAAAATGACTGCCATGGCTTGTTTCCAAGTGCGAATGCTTCTATACGTCCCATAATTATACAGTTTGTAATAATTAAACCCACAAATACGGAGAGTTGCTTAGATACATCATACAAAAAGGCCTTTAAGACTTGATCTACTAAAACTACTAATGAGGCAATAATGACTAACTGTACAATAATTCTAATTCGATTTGGTATCAAGTTTCTAAGAAATGAAACCAATACGCTACCAATAGCCATTACAAATAATACGGAAACAGCCATTACGACCGCCGGCTCTAATTTTACAGTTACTGCAAGTGCAGAGCAAATGCCAAGAACTTGAACTGTTACTGGGTTATCATCGTCAAATGGGTCGCTTACCAATTTTAAGTTTTTTTTACTAAAAAGAGGTTCCTTTTTTTTGATGGTTGCTGCAGCTTCCTGTTTTTCTAATACTTCAACATTTGCCATAAATAGATAGATTTTTTGTGAATAAGTTGCCTTGTTAACAAATTAGAGACTAGCGATATCGCCGGAATACTGTGATAAAAAAGTGAGGTAAGATTTCAAACAGTCCGCTATCATTAGTTCAACGCCTTCGGATGTTATCGTCCCACCACTTATACCATCAACTTGATATTGGGTGCTAGCGTCCCCTTTACGAATATCAATTCCCATAAAATTTCCAGACTCATCCAAAATATTTTTTCCTTTGAATTGACTGGTAAATATTGGCTTTGTAATCTCGGCGCCAAGTCCGGGGGTTTCGCTTTTATGGTCAAATACCGCCCCATAAATTGTTGATATATCTTTTTCTAAAGCAATATAGCCCCAAATGGGACCCCAAAGCCCCGCGCCATGTAACGGGATTATATAAAACGTTTCGCCATCTTTTTCAGCAATATATAGGGGCGCCAACCTCTCTTCCGCAGGTCTTCGTACTTCTTTCACCATGTCGATGGTAAAGGCGTTTACACCATCTACAATTTTGTTATTTGAAATAACTAGCTCTTGCTTAATGTATTTTGGATATAATTCCTCTACTTCGTGGCGCTCAACATTTAAACCAATCGAGCCAAGAATGTTTTGCATCTTCTCGTGTTCGACGTTTTTACTTTGATATGGTTTGAGCAATGTGGCTGCAAAGGAAAGTGTGGCTGCAACAATGATTACCATTAAAATAGAAAACCCGAAGATGTATGTATTGCTATTAACGTTCATAATTATACCGAGACTGTTTTAAGAGCTAATCGTTTTTTACGCTTTTTGATGTTCGCCTCTATTACATAATGATCGACCAGAGGTGCCATTGTGTTCATAAATAGGATGGCGAGCATAACTCCCTCAGGATAAGCCGGGTTAAATACCCGAATCATTATTCCTAAAAACCCGATTAGGAATCCATAAATCCATTTTCCGCGTTCCGTTTGCGAGCCCGAAACAGGATCAGTGGCCATATAAACGGCTCCAAAAGCAAATCCGCCATACATTAGTTGTTTCCAGAAAGGAACAGCCATAAACATTTGTTGTTCAGGGGAAATAGCATACGGGGCAAAAGCGTTGAAGATCAAACCCATTACTGAACCGCCTATTAATGCACTAAGCATAATTTTCCAAGAACCTATTCCGGTGAAGATGAGCAATCCGGCACCCAACAAAATTAACAATGTTGATGTCTCACCAATCGAGCCCGGTATTAAACCAAGAAACGCATCTAATGCGGAATAAGATGTTGTTCCCGTTGTTGCTAATTCGCCAAGAATGGTAGCGCCCGACCATCCATCAACAACAGCTTGTCCTTCCTGTACCGATATGTTTACCCAAACCTTGTCGCCCGACATATATGTTGGATACGCGAAGAATGCGAATGCTCGAGCAAGCAACGCCGGGTTGAATATGTTCATCCCGGTACCGCCAAACACTTCCTTTCCTATTATAACTGCAAAAGCTACAGATAGTGCAACCATCCACAACGGGATGTCCACAGGCATAATCAACGGAATAAGCATTCCGGAAACCAAATACCCTTCTTCAATTTGATGCCCTTTTATAACACAGAATAAAAATTCAAGGCCCAATCCTACGCCATAAGATACAATCACCATTGGGATCACTTTGATAGCTCCGAAGATAAATTGCTCCATAAATGAAGCTTCGATGCCAAGTGCAATATAATGGTGATATCCCACATTCCACATCCCAAACAGTAGGGTTGGAACAAGAGCCATGATAACCGTATTCATGGTTCGTTT
>Ga0316208_1001743_pt1 | contig 19625 bp, 16 predicted proteins | sample 3monopyrite_MG_FD_204944 | JGI IMG/M metagenome (GOLD analysis project Ga0316208, IMG submission 204944) | Microbial mat bacterial communities from mineral coupon in-situ incubated in ocean water Damariscotta River, Maine, United States -... | ecosystem: Environmental > Aquatic > Marine >...
AAAAACACGCAAAATTCGCGCCCTCAAAGCCAGTCATAACGGCTTTAAGATCATGGCAACATAGCTCAGTTGGTTAGAGCACATCACTCATAAGGTATGGGTCATGGCCAGAAATGAGGAAGATCAAAGTGGTTGAGTGAGTCTTCTTCAAGGTTTTAAAGTTGATTAAACTTTGACTACATCACCCAACAACAAAATGAAACAAAGGCAACATAGCTCAGTTGGTTAGAGCACATCACTCATAAGGAATGGGTCGTAGCGAAAATGAAGAGAGAAGAAAGGTTGAGAGTCTCTTTTCATCAAGTCAAAAAAATGGATGAATTTTGACCCAATCACTCAGCAGCAAAAAATGAAAATGGCTACATAGCTCAGTTGGTTAGAGCACATCACTCATAATGATGGGGTCCCTAGTTCGAATCTAGGTGTAGCCACCATATTCCCTTATAAAACAGCCGCTTACGAAAGCGGCTGTTTTTGTTTCTGCTCAAAATAACCTTGTCACAAAAATGATGTGGTCATCTTTATTGAGTAAATTTACAACCAATAAATACACCTTAAAAATTTCAGTGATGTAGTCATTTCAAAAATCCTTATAAAATTTTTTGTCACATACAAAAGTTGTTTGAAGGGTAAAATTTTTAGCTTAAAAAAAGCCATGTGACAGAATTGTGACCGATCTGTGACAGCGTGTATTTTTTATAGAATTTAGACACCTCAAGATAAGCAGGAATTGACTACTACACTATTTCCATAGAGTTGCCTTTTCTGATTGGAGTGTCTTTGTTTAGATTCGGATTTTGAGAATAAATATGAAGTTAAAGTGAGTGCTTTAAAACCTATATTGAACTGTCAAATGGGCACTGTTCCATGATTACTCTGTATAAAATATGAATGGGTTGGGGAGTAAATATGTAGTGTATCTATAAAGTAGAACCTAGGAATTAGATTGAGTAATATTTCAAACTAGCTATAAGAGGTTAATTTTAGGAATAACCCGTAGGAGTAAGCTATCACCATAAAGTTAATGCTAAGAAATATAAAGAGCTATTCAGAATTAAAATTGATTTAAGTCGTGGTTCAATCAAGATAAATGTCTAATTGTAGTTAAAAGTATTTATCTTCTGCTATATATGTACTTAATAGCCTTATTATTTAAAGGCCTCTTACATAAGTTTCTACATATGGCGCTTATTGTTTCTACGACATACAAGATGTAGTAAATAGCTGTTGTTGACTTGAATGTCAGTGGTTTAAAGCTAGCTAGTTATACTAAATAGGGATAGAATCATCAACCAATATTTATCTACTATTTGTTGATTATGAAGAGTAAATAGATATCAACTTAAAAGATCAGGGGATGCTCTATGCAAAATAACCTCGAAGAGGCGATTGCACGTGTAAAACAGTATTCTGAATCACGTGATGCTAAACAATCACTAGAAAGTTATCAAAATCATTTAAATGAAACAACCAAAAAAATTAATGAAGAACAGCAACCTAGTGTTGAAGATATGCGTCATAAATTCACAGTGTAAAGAAATAATATGAGTGATGACTTGGATGTATGTCATTATTCAATTGAACATTTAAGAGATATTATCTCTAAATCTTCATCCTGTAATACCGTTGAAAAGATCTCAAACAAAACTCACGATAATTACCTACAAAGCTACTTAAACGATCAAGGCGTCAAAACGCTGATAGTTGAGCAAGACTATATTGATCATGATTATCTGGAAGATTACGCAAGTTATTATGTACGTTGTTTCAGTGAAGAATATAAAAGAAAATGTACTCGTATTCATTTTTTTAAAAATGATTTCTCAAAAAAAGAATTTCTAGAATGTTTAACTTCATTTAATGAAAATAAAGAATTTCATAATAATTTAAAAGAAAACTATCTCGGCTTTACTGTTATAAAGCCACTCCCTTTGTCTATTATCGGGCGCACTTGTTTAGCAACATATCCAGAAATTGATGGTCGCACGTTTCCCGTAATCAGAGAATATAAAGTAAATATTTGCGGAATTGAGCTTTCAGTCAAGTCGCTTGCCTTTCAAGAACAAGATAGTACGGTTGCAGCTTGTGCAACAAGTGCTCTTTGGTCTCTCTTTCAAGGGACCGGTAAAAAGTTCCAGCATAAAATATTATCCCCTATAGAAATAACCAAAGCTGCTACAGATAAGCTACCGTATAATACTCGCACACTTCCAAACGATGGATTAAGCTTTGAAATGATCGCTCAAGGCATACGTCATGTTGGTTTGGAGCCATTTGCAATAATGGTCGATGAATTTTGGCTAAAGGCAAATCTCTATGCCTACTTAAGAGGTAAAATCCCTGTTTTACTTGGTATTCGCCTTTATGACATTGATCCACCTAAACCAGAGTCCATGGGGCTACATGCAATAGCAGTCACAGGGTTTAAGCTAAATACACATAATGACTCTCAGAAATATGAGGGCAAGATGAATTTGCGATCATCAAGAATAGATAAAATTTATGCGCATGATGATCAAGTTGGGCCATTTGCAAGGATGGATTTTGATGACCCTATCGAAGTTAATGGTGTTAATAAAGCTCAACCAACACTAACTACATCCTGGAAAAATACAAGAAAAAAAGAAAATGTAGTTCGTGCTGTACCACTTATGATTACTATTCCTTTATATGAAAAGATAAGAATACCCTTTAATTCAATATATCTTAAAACGAAAAATCTAAATGATTTTCTTAACTATATTTTTGTAGACGATGTAATAGTTGATGGTGTTTTTACTGATAAGCTTCAAATTGAGTGGGATATCTATCTAACAACAAATAACGAGTATAAAAGTGCGCTTTATGAAAGTGATATAAATGGAGAATATTTTAAAGAGATCTTACTTTCAAATATGCCGAGATATCTCTGGTGCTCGACTGCATATATTGAAGGTGAAAAAATATTTGATTTGTTATTTGATGCAACGGATGTAAAAAATGGAAGTTGTTTTATAATAGCGGTTTCATATAACAATGACAGCTTTAATGACATATGTGAAATATGTAAAGAGCCTGATACAATCAAAATTGCCAAAGACTTTGGTGTGGATTACATTGCTAATTGGTTTAAAAATAATAAAATATAATTAAAGTGAATCTATTAACTTCATTATAATTTCTTTATCTTTCTCGTCTAAGTTTTTAAATTTATTACAAAATGCATCATCTATTATATTTACAGATGGCTCAAGTGTATTTGTGTTATCAACTAAATACTCAGCAGTAACCCCCAGTGCGCCTGCAAGTTTAAATACTTTATCGGCAGATGGACGAACCGATTCTTTGTTTTCCAGTTCCCAAATATAACTTTTAGTTGTTTTAATTTCATTTGCCAGCTCTTCAAGAGTTTTGCCGTCCTTATTACGCAGTGATTTGACTTTTTGACCTAAGATATTTGCCATTCTTAATTCCTATTTTTATCTAATAAAACAAGTACATATACATAATACCATTAAAAAGTTCGTTTTTACAATACAATTTTTATTGACTTTTATAAGTAATATGGCAATACTAAATATAACGTAAGTACGAACTTCTCGTATTGTTTGTACATAGGTTTCAGGTAACTTATTGAATTATAAGGCTAAAAATTAGGCTTCACGTATACAGGGTGAAGCTGGAAATTATTGGATAATCCGTAGATCCAGCCTTTATCAATCGTTTTTTTACGCAAATATCACGACTGGAGAACATGTTATGAGTAAAGAGAAAAAAGACGTAACCATTATCGTTGAAGGTACACCACATGAGTGGTCTAAAGGCGATATTAGCTATAGCGAAGTAGTCACCCTTGAAGTGCCGGACTATGCGCAACATCCCGAAATAACGTATTCCGTAACCTACAAGAAAGGTCACGGTAATAAGCCAGAGGGCATCCTGTCACCAGGAGCCTCCGTTAAAGTTAAGGAAGGAGTGATATTTAATGTTTCAGAAACTGGTCAGTCATAATGACGATATTCGACGCTTAGTCGAAAAGGGCTATGCGGTTGCATTTGATAGCAATTGTCTCGTAATACGTGACATTCCTTATCTTGACAGCAACCAGCAGGTACGAATTGGGGCAATAGTTGCAAAACTGGCGTTCATCGACCAGGTACGGATTGAACAGGTCGATCACCAGATATACTTTGCGGGTTCTGTCCCTCACGGGATCAATGGCGTACCGATTCCAAATCTTGGTGGCGGACCAACCACGATTGCATTAAGTGAATCTTGTCGAGATGTTGTTGTGGAGCGATCATTTTCTAATAAACCTCGAGCAACCGGTAAGTTCCAGGATTTCTATGAAAAAATCGAGAGTTATGTGTCGATAATTTCTGGCCCGGCTGTTGAATTGCATAATTGTAATCCCTATACCTATCGTGTTGTAGAAAGCATGGTTTCCGATTCAGTCTTTAAATTTCAGGATACATTGACTAGCCGAGCAGAAATTACTGATTTATCAGTGCAATTTAAGGATGATGTCATCGCGATAATAGGGCTTGGGGGTACAGGAGCGTACGTGCTTGACTTTATTGCTAAAACACCGGTCAAAGAAGTCCGGGCATTCGATGCTGATATTTACCATGTACATACAGCATTTCGATCACCAGGAAAGCTTGACCCGGAAGATTTAGGGAAGAAAAAGACAGAGGTCTACCATGACCGATATGAAAATTTTCGAGCAGGAATTTCATTCGTGCCTAAATTTATCGATACTTCATGTCGACAGGACCTAGAGGGTGTAACCTTTGCATTCGTTAATGTTGATAAAGGTTCTTCGCGGGCGGGAATTTTCGATCTGCTATTGTCGATGGGTATTCCATTCATTGATGTTGGTATGGGGCTTAATCGCAAGCATAAGGCGATTAATGGCATGCTGCGTATGACGTACTACTCTGCAGAAGACGGACAAGCGCAGCGTGAAAAGAATTTAGCACCACTGACTGATAATCCAGATGATCTGTATAAAACTAACATTCAAATCAGTGAGCTTAATGCTCTCAACGCTTGCCTAGCTATTATAAAATTTAAAAAGTTGCGAGGGTTTTATTCAGACGAGGATGAGCTTACTCATCTTCTATTCCAGCTTGGCGATATCAATATTATTGGAGATTAATATTTTCATGAGCATTAAATTACAACGAGTTCACTATATGCCGCAGCAACTCGCGCCAAGAGTATTGTATGTATCAGAAGAGTTCAGTACAGCGGCGCATCTCTGTGCCTGTGGCTGTGGTTCAAAAATTCGGACGCCATTAGGTCCTAAAGAATGGCAGATTAAGGATGCTGGTCGTGGTCCATGCTTATATCCATCAATTGGGAACTGGCAACATGCATGTAAGTCGCACTACTGGATCCACCATGGTGAAGTGATTTGGGCAGAACAGTGGTCGCCAGAGCAAATAAACTCGGGACGACAATACGAAGAAGCACGTCGCCGAGCCTACTATGATACTCCGATACCAAGTTCTGGAAGTTTACTTCAAGATATATGGAATTGGTTAAAAATGATTTTTCAGCAGAAGTAAAATATTTGAGGTCAGAGTCAATGCCATTAAGTTAAGCGCTAAGTCATTAATTATGAAGCACTTTTATAAGCAGAATAATGGATATCGTTCTTAATGTTTTTAAGCGACCTGGGTGCCGATCTTCCTTCTCTCACGGCTTCAATGGTTTTACTGATATAACTAATCGTGTGTTCTATAAGCTGCTTAATATCCGTGCCTGCGTATAATATCAAACAAACTATTTTATGTTTCATTTTTGAGGCGGCTTGTGCAAAATTTATCTGATAGATTAACTTTCGGTGTTTGAGCTTTGTGTTGAGAATTATCTGTGCAGCCATGGTCATTAATGCGGTTAAATTTGACGCTAGTATTTTGGCATAAAAATCTTGCTGCACTGACAGTGCAGACTTGCCAGAAAAGTTTTTAATCTCAAGCCATTGTTTTAGACGTTTGTAGTTTTCTTCAACCCCCCAGCGTTGATGATAAAGTGATTTAAATAACCCTGCGTTATATTCCTCTGAATCCATCAAATTAGTGATTAATACTTCAACGCCATTTGTCAGGTTGACACGTACCAACCTCAACGTTATCGGTGCTGTTGAAAGGCTGTTTTCATTACAGGTTTTTATCGAGGATTTGTTTGGGGTGTAGGTCACAGTGCTTTGTTTTTTGTTGCTGTTAATAAAGTCTTTTACCATCAGGCATTGATTGGTTTTTGCGCGCATACAAAACTTGCGTTTAAGCTTTGTATGCAGGGCATAAAGCCAAAAACTGGGGTAGCCGCGATCATAAATAATAAGATCGTTTTCATTGGAGTATTGTAAGTGTTCAGCCGCACATTTCTTTTCAGAAGTATTATTGGGTTGAATCGTTGAATCGTTGAATCGATCACCTGATGGTTTAACACGTCATAAAAAACCGAGGCCATACCCATGGTGCAATCGGCCTGATTGGGTTTGCCTTTTTGAACACCAAAGTGTTCAGTTATGTTGGGTTCATTCGGAAGTCGAATAGAGGTTCCGTCAATCGCGCAAAGTCGAAGCCCCTTCCAGGTTTTGTAATGAAGAGGGCTTTTGTAAATATGTTCGATGAATTGATGATTGGCGTCTGTAAATGCCGTGTATGAAAACTGCAATCTCGCTTGAGAAAAAGCGGATTTGCTAACGTGTTGTGTTGCTTCTTTTTTATCGAAAATTGTTTTAAAAAATTGATCAAGTTCGACCTGATTCGAGTGCTTTTTTAAATTTAATATATAGAGAAACAGCGTGGAGAATTTAAGTGTTCGATCACGCGTAAAAGCGGTGTTTGAAAGACGATGTTTTTCTTTGAAAGATGGGTCGTGAACAGTTTTATTTATGATTGTATAGGTATTTTTAAATGAGGGTGGATAGTTTCATATTGGCTTTCTCAAATGGTTGTTTTGGTGATGCTTCATTGTGAATTATTTTAACATTATCAGAGGATTAGTGCTTAACTTAATGGTGTTAACACCAATGGCATTGAGGTCAGAGTAAAAACTCAAAAATCCGATTATGAGACATTGTTGTCGTTGGATGTACAATGGCTGAACGTCTCTTGTTGATTGAGTCCCGAAGTAACGTAGCAAATTGTGTACGTCAGCTATTTTTTATAGCAGACGCATACAAGATGGATGAATCAGGCAGGAACCACCTGCCCGAAGCAGACCTTCACTGCAAGCGCAGATCATTACAAGGAAGGTAGATAAGCGGACACTCTTCTACGCGAAATTGTCTATCAAATTTCACACGAAACCCCGAGGCGCCATTTCTACTCGGTGCCTTGTCAGCGTATTGGAAATGGGGCACACTTGGCCGTCATAATTTGAGGGGAGCAGATGTCAGTTCCAGAAGGTACGCCATTAGGGGACCCCGCAAGAGAAGCCATCGATTCCCTTCGAGGTTACGTATACCAAATCTACCAGTCGGCTCTCGCGTGGACCGAAATCAAAGACGACGAATTTCTATACTTGGAGGTAGCGGAAGACTTTGCTGTTACAGCTGCGAACGCGCTCAAAGCCGTTCAGGTAAAAGAAACCGCTAGACGTGTCACGATTAATTCGGACGACATCGTTGCTTCAATAGATAGCTTCATTGAGCTACAGGAAAAAAATCCTAGTCTAAATGTTTCATTGCGCCACCTTACTACTTCAACCATCGGCAAGGAAAAAAGCTCTAAGCATCGAATTGGTGAAACACCAACTCTGATTATGTGGCGAAATCTTGCAAAGGCGGGAGAGTTGTCTGATCTGCGCAGAATTCTCGGTAATTCAAAACTATCGGACAAATCAAAAAAGTATATTGCAGGACTTAGTGACACCGATTTTCGAGAAAAATTCTTGAAAAATATCCATTTCGATTGCGGAGCGCTCGGCTCAAGTTTCCTTGCACGACAAATTAGCTCTAGGGTTTCCAAGCTTGTAATTGAAAGGGGTGGAGTACACTCGCAGGCGGCGAGTTGCACAGCCAACATTTTGCTTTCTCTCTTGAGGCTATCGACAAACAAGAGCCGTGATGAACGCTTCGTTGACCGAACTGGCTTGGAAGAGCTCCTTGAAGCAGCGACACAGATTACTCTGAACAGGGCACAGATTGAAGGGCAAAACCGATTGATAGAGAAAGCGTTATCGGCTTCTATGTCTGCGGGCACCAACTTATCGGGCTCTCAAAGTGTCAAACCAAGTCCTGTTTCAGAAGTACCACTTCCAAATGCTATAGCAAATCGGAACGATGATGTTGGACAACTTTTGCATAGCTTGGAGCGCTCTGGCATCTCCTGGATTTCTGGTGCTGCCGGTATGGGAAAAACAGTCGCTGCCCGTATTCTTGCGCATAAAAATGAAGGTGCTTGGGCGAGCATAAACTTGAGAGGTCAAGCCAGCGAACAGGTGACATTAACCTTGTCCGAAGCCGCCAACGCAATGCCAAGCTTTGGTCTACGAGGCCTAATAGTTGACGACCTCGATTGTTCGTTGGGACCGTCTGTTCTGGACAATTTACATTACCTGTTTCACTCTGCCAATCGTTCTGATGTGCTTTTAGTTGTTACTTCCTCCAATCCACCAACAAGCGAGTTTCTGTTTGCGTCTGGTCTGCAAGCAGACATCACTACCACTCTCACCGAATTCAACAAGAAAGACATTGAGGAGATACTTGAGAAGAACGGAATAAGCAGTAGCGCGAATTGGGCAAAGTATATTCATTTGGTATCCGGCGGCGGTCATCCTCAACTTGCTATCGCCTTTATCCAGAGCATGGCTGCATCAGGTTGGAATCCTAAAGAATTACAGACTTTGGATAGCTTGCTTACGGGCTCTCCAGCAGTGGATGAGGTAAGAAAACGTACTCGTGAGCGACTGTTAAGAGACCTCCCAGAAACAGCCCGCCGACTCATTGAGCGCCTATCCTTGAAGGTCGGTGGATTCGGTAGAGAATTGGCAATTGACCTCGGCAAGATTACGCCTCCGATTCAAGACGCGGGGATCGTACTAGATAGCCTGACTAGTTCGTGGATTGACCAACACGAGGGCGACAGGTTCAGCCTTTCTCCGTTGCTTTCCGATTATGCTGCCAAGACACTGACAGCCGATGAAAAGGAAACAACCCAAAGCGCTATTGCTGACTCGTTGACTAAAGGTCACAATCTCAACGTAATTGACATGAATTCTGCACTTCTGGCAGCTTGGAGCAGCAACAACAAGGCAGTGATACTTAAGCTGTGCATGGCGGTGCTTGGTGCTGACCATGATGAACTTGAAATACTGGCGGCCTACTTGCCGACGTTCACCTTGTTCAGGACTGACACTATCGCCTACCCAAGCGATGTCGCAACCAGTCATATGTTTCGAGGTATTCAGTTGATTCTCTTGAACCAAGAGAGCGCCGTCTCTTCAAAGCTAGAAGATGCTCTGCGTTGCTTTTCCGTGGAAGCAGGAAATGTCCCGAATGAGGAGATGCGCGCATTGGTGAACTTATTAGTGTATTCGAAGTTATCTTTTCAGATTACGAAGATAGGAACGGGTGTTAACTTCCTTGGTGTCATTCGCGAACTCGATCAACTTCTTCAGAACGAGAATGGCCTGTTACCGACCGAAGCACTAGAAGGCCTCGCAAAGTTGTCGGAAGAAGGCATTGCCCCAATTGGTTTTATGTTCTTGAACCAAATCCATCAGCTCTCCAAGATTGAAGAGCTTCCAACTGTCTTCGACTTCCTGGACAGTTCCTCGCTCGAACAACGTTCAAGACTGCTGGCACCTTTTGGTCGTGATGACTTTGAAGTAGATTTGCTGGTTACAGGAGCATGGCTGAGCGAGCACAAAAACAATACAATAGATCCGTCTCTTCATAGCGCCATATTTGCCCGTCTAGAGAAGCAAGCAATAGGTTGGAACCACGCTGATCTTGCCGTTTGTTGTCGGAAATATCGGGCAATTATCTTGGATGAGTATGGCAAAGATAAGGAATCAGCACTCGCTGTTCTGGATGAAGGTCTTAGGAATTATGGACAAACCAACTCCGAGCTTGTTCGCGCCAAAGCTAAGGTTCTGTATCGCTCGGAAGATCACGAGGGTAGCCTTGCACTTTCGAAAATACTAATCGAAAGCGATGCACCATTAAGCGAGATTGAGAAAGCGTTCCTAGGCAGAGATGCCGCGATCAGCGCAGAGAAGCAAGGCGATCTTGAAACGGCGCGGCGGTACTATCTCTATGGGAGTGATGCCGCGAACAAATCCAAACTTCCAGATATGGCAGCGATGCGTGTTGGGCTATTAGCAGATGCTGCTCTTGCAAGTTGGCATAATGGCGACAGGCTTACTTGTCTACAGGACTTCGTAGCAGTTCTCAGCGAACTAAATCAATTCGCGCCGGACGAGACGTTGCGTACTGCGCATTGCCATGCTGTTACCCGGCACGTGTTGCTCTGGCTAGATCAAGACGCCACTGGAGAAGCACGGCTACTAGAAGATGGCGAAGAGATAATAATTTACCCCGGTTGTGTAAGCAATCCAGAGCCCCATTCGGAGATTGGAGAGCGCTTCGTTACTCCGATTGATTTTGCGTGGTACATGTTGGCTGTGATCGAAAATCATGTATCTCTTGATGCAGGTATAACTGAAAATCTAGAATGGTTCTTGCCTAACGGCCCAGTGCGTGAAGGTCAGATGCTTTTGAGCTCGGCCAAAATCCACAAAGCTATGATTCGACTTGATGCAAAACTTTTCATTGATGCCTTAAAGGACACAATATCTTGCTTCGCATTCGTGCAGGCGAGCGACGATCGCCTTAAAGCGTTCGACTTTAAGAACATGACCTACGATACTTTCCCTTTGGCTACTAAGGACCAGCAAGAAAAACTCAGGGACCTAACAGAGCAACATATTCTGCTTTATTTTGCCATGTGCATTTTAAAAGATGACGTAGCATCTATTCCAAAGGCGCTACGGGAACTGGACATTTCAAGCGGTTTCGCAGTACGCCAAGTATTACTTGACCGCATAAAAAGTAGCGGCCCGGTTGATGATTACTATACAGGTTTTGCACAACTAATCGCTGAACATGCTAGCAGTTCATCAAGAGGTCAGATAGTTGAACCGAGGCAGGTATTTGATCTGTCATTAAAAGTTTTGCAGATAGCTCAAGAAACGGGAAATTATCGGCTTTTTTCTGAGAGTTTGCTGCCTTGGTTAGAGAAAAAATGGGATTTCATTCGGCAACGTCAGCGTTTTTTGTTAAGCCACCCATCGCTGCATGAAGCCGCTATCGAAGTTGCCATCGAGAAGAAGGATGTTTCCGCCCATGTGAAGCTCGTTGAACTTTTGTCTGCTATTCTTCCAACACTTGGAATTGGCAATCAGAAAGATCTGGAAAAAATTCTATCTAGTTTGCCAGATCAATAAGTTCTCCAAGATTGCAGATGTGTAGTCGAGCTACTCGAAGCGCGAAATATTCATATAAAATGCTTTTAGCAATACGATGACTCTTTATTTCATTTCGGATACGATGAATGGCCTGTATATCTTGCTGCTCAATGGTTTTTACTTTGACGGGGTGCATATCGGGACGAACCATGGCTTCACATATTGCCTGTGCATCATTAGCATCGTTCTTATTACTTTTTACAAATGGCTTAACAAATTGAGGCGGAATAATTTTTACCTCGTAACCTTTACTAATAAGAATCCTCGACCAGTGATGGGAACCTGCGCAGGCCTCCATACCAATCACTGCACCTGGCTTTACGGTTGAAAATAAAACCTTTAACCATTTGTCTCTGGATAACTGTCGCTTCCAGACTGTTTTACCTTTACGGTCAGCACCATGTAATTGAAAAACATTTTTTGCCAAATCAACACCCACTCGACTTATAATTTCCATTGTGGACTCCTCTTTTCTCATTAACTGAAACATCAATCTCAGTTTGGCACATCGATGCCGATTAGGGTGAGGAGGAGTCCATCCCATTGCTTTTAATTATTTTTGATAATTAGACCACTACATAAATTTAAAATTAATGAAGCTCATACTTAAGATGGGAAATGCGTGCATACAAAAATTCTGAATGACTGCTGTTGGCCGGAACCCCTCCATGGCTAGGTTTCTGTGAGGGTGGCTTTAAATAAGTGCAACTATTCTTCAGGACTAATTATCTCGTAATATGTCTCAGCTAGACTATCGTGGAAGCCCCAGCCGAAATCTTGTGTATCATTGACCATTTTGTAGAGCCGCTCCTGAAATTGGTCTACCATTTTGTGTGTATGGATAAAATTAGCAGTGTCAAAATACATAGTTGCCATGCTTGAATAAAATGGAGAATCAATGTCTCCGTATGTATTAGCAAACTCAATACCCACTTCCACATAATGAAGCATTATCTCTGCATAACCAGCATCAGAACAGCTGACTTTTTTGTAATCTCTTACTGCCTTCCTGGCTACGCTGAGTCTTGCTTTTGGATCTGCATGCAGGCTTCTTGGGAAAAACTCTTCGGTAATAACATCTTTGTACTTTTGAAGGACTACTTTGTCATCGTTAAAAAGGATGCACGATAATATTCCTTTACAGAATCAAACTTTTTATATAAATCCGCGATCTCTTCAACAAGCTCTACATCGCTTTTTTTTCTGAGATGTTTTTTTAACTCTGTTAATGTGATTTTCTTTGACATATTTAATTGCTGTAAATTATGACAGTTGCAGGTTGAGCGATAAACGCCTACCAAGTAGGCGTTTATCGTTAACATACTAGACTTCAGTTTGTTCTGTCATCTCTAAAGCAACATCAACTTCGATGCCTAGATATCTTACAGTGCTTTCTAGGTTTGTATGACCTAAGAGTAGTTGTATAGCCCTTATGTTTTTAGTCCTTTTATAAATGAGTGATACCTTAGTTCGTCGTATTGAGTGAGTTCCATATTCGTGTGGATTTAACCCAATTTCAGAAAGCCAGGAACTTAAAATTCGAGCATACTGTCTCGTCGAAATATGTTCAGAATGGTGAACTCTGCTTTTAAATAGGTATTCGTTACTAGATAAATTCTCACTCATTATCCATTCAGTTAGAGCATCACGTGTATGCTTTGTAATTTCAAACTGAACGGGTTGCTTAGTTTTTTGCTGCATAACCATGGCGCGTATAGATATTACTGAACCATGAGCAACATCCCTAACTTTAAGTTTTACTAAGTCGCAGCTGCGAAGCTTGCTGTCTAGTGCGAGGTTAAACATGGCGAGATCTCTGCTTTTCTTGGCAATTTGCAGTCATATTCGTATTGCCCATATCTCGTGTAGCTTCAGGGGTGGTTTTTGACCTATCAGCTTTCCTTTATTCCAGGGGATGTATTTTTGAGTTGTATGTGTAAGATATTGCATTTGAGGCCTCCAAATCATGGATAGGGCCTATAATGTTAACGATAATATACTGAATATATAGTCAAAGCTGCCGTTCATAGATTGTCTCTGAGAGCTCACTAACACCACAAAGGCGAGTGCGGCCGAGCAAGGTCGATTATTCAAGCGGGTGTAAATCCCGTCCCGGCAAGGTAGGTCAGCCACCGGGTAGCAAACATCGGGCAGGCGGAAGTAATTCCAAATGTTAAGCACGGTGGGCGCAAGGCAGCAGGCCGTAAGCAATAGCTGAAGTGATTTAGCCTCGTTAGGTGGTAAACAAGTAGGGCAACAGGGTTCGGCTTCTGGAAGCCAATATTTTATGTTTCGTAATGACAAGAATCATAAAGCTACTTCGGGGTTGTAAAGCATGGCATGTTGACCCTTATGAATAATCGGCAACTCGGGAGATCCTGAATTGTCTTTCAAGAAAGAGAGTAAGTTGAACAAGTGATAATAAAGCGAGAACAACTGAAGCGACTCAGGAAGTCGGATGGTGGCGTAGTACCTGTGAAAGTGTGTAATGCATCTGGAGGAAAGGCCATCACGACAATAACAGCGTTACAGGGACACACGAAACATGCACAGTAATGTTGAAAACGTGGAAACAAAACTGCAGCGCATAGCCTTAAAAGCCAGCCAGGACAAACACTGTCAATTCACCAGTTTATTTCATTTAATGAACGAAGAATTATTGCTGGAATGTTTTACGCAGCTAAAAGGAAAAGCCGCGTCAGGCATAGATAAAGTCACCAAGGAAATGTATGCCAAAAGTTTGCATAGCAATCTGCAAAATCTGCTAGAGCGCCTGCATAAAATGGCATACAAGCCGCAGCCGGTATTAAGAGTTTATATTCCCAAACCGAGTAGCAAGAAACGGCGACCACTGGGTATTCCTGCGCTAGAAGATAAGCTGGTACAGGCAGGACTTGTTAAAATCCTTCAAACGATTTATGAGCAAGACTTCATCAACGACTCCTACGGGTTCAGGCCAAAACGTTCCTGTCATGATGCGCTGCGCGCATTAAGTCAGGCGGTTGAAACCCAGCCCGTTCACTACATAGTTGAAGCCGACATAAAAGGTTTTTTCGACAATGTAGATCAGGATCAATTGATTGCCTTTATGCAACATCGAATAGCAGACAAGCGAATACTCAGATACATCAAACGTTTTTTAAAAGCGGGAATACAGGAAGACGGGCACTTCAAAGCCAGTGAACGGGGTACGCCGCAAGGCGGCGTCATCTCGCCACTGCTGGCGAATATCTATCTTCACTACACACTGGATCTCTGGTTTGAAAAACGCGTAAAACGAAGCAGCGAGGGTTATGCCCGACTGGTCCGTTATGCTGATGATTATGTTGTCTGTTTTCAAACTGCGGATGATGCAAAACATTTTATGCAAGACATGGAAGATCGCCTTAATAAATTCCATTTAGAAGTGGCCCCTGAAAAGACCAAGCTGTTTGAATTTGGAGTATTTGCCCAATCAAAAGCAAAATCCAGAGGCGAAAGAGCAGCCACGTTTGATTTTCTGGGGTTCACTCATTACTGCTCACGCAGTCAATATGGAAGCTGTTTTAGGATGAGAAGGAAAACAATAAGTAAGCGATTTACTGCCAAGTTAAAAGCGTATAAAGAATGGCTGAAGGCAAATAGAATATTGCCGACAGGCGAAATACTATTAACGACAGCAGCAAAACTGCGCGGACATTTTGCATATTATGGGGTATCCGATAACGCGAAAAGCATAAACAGTTTTTCCTATTGGGTAACGCTTACTCTTTTTAAGTGGCTTAATCGCCGAGGTAAAAGAGGGTGTTACACATGGGAAAAGTTTAATAAATTGCTTAAGCGATATCCGTTACCAAAAGCACGAACTACGGTGAATTTATTATCCTTTTAAGGTGAAGCGTATTGTCGAGGAGCCGTGTGCGTAAATAGCGCAAGCACGGTTCTGTGAGGGGCGTGATAGCAACTGATATATAAAGCTATAAACAGAAATCACATAGTAGCTGCTTGCAGCGAGGTGTTAGTGAAAGTATTGTCTGATTATTATGCTTTGTATGTTGGAAGAGTCCGTCTACTCGACCGTTTAGAGAATCTACCTTAAAAGTGTTAATTCACCATAAAGCGTCGTCTAAGAAAAATGCTAGATAGTGAGAAAATGTACTTTAGCGAATTACTAAAAGTTTTTACTTTGCCTCAAATATTCGTGATGTAGTGTCTCAAGCACAGTAAAATGTGGTATTTTAATCGTTATGAATTTAAGTACATCAAGCCAGCGCTCTGATTTTAACCACCTGCTGCGAATAATGCTGGTGGTTTTGCTGACGTTTGCCGCCTGGCATGTTGCTTCGCATGAGTTAGACCTTTCAAGCAATGTCAGCGGTCATGCCGAATGTCAGGTTTGTCGCTTAAACCATGTACCACTCGCCGATTTGCCCATACTTAGCTGGGCATTATCACTATTTTTAATCAGTTTCCTGTTGGCCATTCCAGCCATTCAACGCACCATTCAATCTTACCGCTACACGCTGGGCGCACGTGCGCCACCCTTGTTCTGATCTGCTTTTAGCTTTATCCATTTTATCGCGATTCGTATACGCGGGTATTTCCATTCAATGGTGATTACCTTGTGTGTATTTGCTGATCAATTCAAGGAAATAATATGTTTTATACACAGCACCCTGTCCTGGCGGTAGTTATCGTCAGTGGTTTTTTTCTATTCAATCCGGTAACCGCACAAGCTGCCGATGACATCCAGACTCTGAATGAACAATTGTTAGAGCTGCAGCAACAAATGCAGATTCAGCAAAAAAATACTGCAACGCAAATTACTGCACTGGAAAAACAGCTCAGTGAAAGCAGCACAGCATCCACAGCAAAAGTAAATGCCGCTACGCAAACCAGTGGCTTACAAACAGGGCTTTCAGGTTTATTCTCGGCAGGCAGCTCCAGTGTTGATAATGATGCACTGGAAGGATTGCAGGCGGGTGCTCATGACCCCAATCAAAATGGCTTCACCGTACAAAATGTAGAACTGTCTATTAGTGGCACAGTGGATACTTACCTGGACGGGCAGGCTAATTTTATTTTTCAGATTGATGCTGATGGCGAGACCGTAGTCGAGCTAGAAGAAGCCTTTTTCATCACCCGAGCTTTACCGTGGGGGCTGCAAGTTAAGGGGGGGCAGTACTTCACTGAGTTTGGTCGGCAGAACAAACAACACCCTCATACCTGGGCTTTCGTTGACCAACCCATTGTACTGTCCCGTTTCTTTGGTGGTGATGGTCTGCGCAGTCAGGGTGCACGGGTATCCTGGTTAGTGCCAACTGACTGGTATTCAGAGCTCTATTTGGGAGCGCAAAATGCCAAAGGTGAAACCGTCACCAGTTTTTTAAATGCACCGGGAGAAGACATCGGTGGACACACCCTGATCGACAGGGATGCCCGTGGTTCGGGTGACCTGCTGGTTTCCGCTCGTTGGTTAAATGGGTTCGATATTTCCGATACCCTGAGTATGAACCTGGGTGTGTCAGGTTTGTGGGGCCCTAATGCCAGTGGTGTCAGCACAGACACGCAAATTTATGGTGCTGATTTATACCTGAAATGGCAGCCGCTGACGAGTCAACGTGGCTTTCCCTTTGTTGCCTGGCATAGCGAAGTTCTGCAGCGTCGCTATGAAGCCGGAGATATCGGCGATCCCACGCGCGAAAATTTAAAAGATAGTGGTTGGTTTACGCAGGTGTTGTGGGGTTATAAAACCGGCTGGGTTGCCGGGTTACGTCTGGAATATGCAACGGCAGACGGCAATACCAGTACCGATCCCCTGCGTGATACTCGCAAGCGTTTATCGCCCAACCTGACCTGGTACATGAGTGAATACAGTAAAATCCGCCTGCAATACAACCGCGACTGGACTGAGCACCTTGATGAAAAAACCGCCGACACACTCTGGTTACAAATTGAGTTCAGTCTGGGCGCTCACATGGCGCATACTTTTTAGGGGCATAATATGAAAATCTTGTTTAATACTATTTTATATTTTGCACTTTTCACTGGCATATCCTCTCCTGCTCATGCAGTACTTAAAGTAGAAACCACCACCCAGGATTTGGCGGCTATCGCCAGCGCGGTTGGTGGTCAACACATCGACGTTCACAGCCTGACACCCGGCACCCGTGACCCTCATTTTGCTGTTGCCAAACCGAGTATGATTCGGCGCGTATACCGTGCTGATTTGTTAATAGTAATTGGTGCAGAGATGGAAATTGGTTGGCTACCCCCGTTATTACAATCTGCGAGAAACAATCACGTACAACCCGGTAACCCGGGTTATCTTGATTTATCAAAGGCGGTACCGCTGTTGGGTAAAATACAGGGTACGGTAAACCGAGCGATGGGTGATGTTCATGCTAAAGGCAATCCACATTACTGGTTAGATCCGCGTAATGGTGTGCGCATGGCCAAAGCCATTGCACAGCGCCTTGCTCAGCTTGACCCTGAACATGCGGATGATTTTCGCGCGAACGTAAACCATTTTGAAAAAACCATTAACACTAAACTCGTTGAATGGCGTAAGACCTTAAGCCATCTCAATGACGCACCCGTGATTGCTTATCACACATCCTTTGTTTATCTGGCGGATGTTTTTGGGCTTCATATTGTCGATGAAGTTGAACCCAAACCGGGCATAGCGCCCAGCGCGGCTTCTCTCAGTAAACTACTCGCCAGAATTAAAAATGAACAGATAAAACTATTAATAATGGAACCGTATTACGAACGCCGATCTTCACGTTACCTGAGTGATGAAACCGGCATACAAATTGCGGTGTTACCTCAATCCGTTGGTGCTCAAGAAGATATTGTTACCTATGTTGATTTGTTTAATCGCATCGTGAATATATTGAAAATCAGTGGAAATAAATAAAATGGATACCTGGCAAATATTACTTCCCGCATTCATTATGACGGCGTTGATGATTTTAACCCACACTTACCTTGGCTTGCATGTGCTCGCACGGGGTATTATTTTTGTTGATCTGGCGCTGGCCCAAATCTCAGCACTGGGTGCCAGTGTGGCCTTTTTACTGGGTAAAGAAGCACATGGGTTTGAGGCGCAGGCCTTCGCTTTTTCTGCCACTTTAATTGCGGCACTCGCTTTTACCGGCTTACACAAAATTCCGAGTAAAACCGCGCGAGAGGTTACCATTGGCTGTGTTTATGTTGTGGCAACCGCCTTGTCACTGGTTATTCTTAGTCGTACTTCCCAGGGGATGGAAGAACTCAAATCACTGTTCAATGGTAATATCTTATGGGTACGCTGGGAGGAGATTGCATGGGTTGCTATCGCCTATGGTGCGCTAGTGTTGTTACATGCTCTACAGCGAAAACGTTTCTATGCGCTATCGTTTACAACCAATATAAACACACGACCCTCGTTATTATGGGAATTTCTATTTTTTGCTTCTTTTGCGGTGGTCATTACATTAGCTGTTAATACTGCAGGCATCCTGTTGGTGTTTGCATTTTTAATTATTCCGGGGTTCAGTGCTTCCTTACTCGCCGTTTCGTTCGGTAGGCGGCTAATTTTAGGCTGGGTATTAGGGCTGGGTTTTAGTGCGACCGGGCTTTGGTTATCTTTTATTGCCGACTTACCTGTCGGTGCCACGGTGGTATCCCTGTTAGGCTTATTACCGATTGTTGCTGTGCTTTTAAAACTTGTGGTAAGGCAACCTGTTAATAATGTAAGTTGAACACGATTGAATAATAGCCAGACTCACGGATTATGGATAAAACCCTGTAACTTGAAGATCGCCGAAATTCCTGTGGGAATAGTGAAGGCCTCTTGGTGGCAGAGCTTTCGTTGTTAGCGCCTTCAGTCTGAGGTCTGCTACTGAGACACAGGCGACCTGCAGTGGCACTGCGTGGAAGGTCTGCTTTCCAGCAGCAGTCCTTAAATATTATCACGCTAATTTCTGGATTAGGGGAAATCAGCTATTCAAATTAAATGCTTAAAAAGTCTGCTCCCCTGATATAGTAAAAGTTAAATTTGATTGCTACCATGATCTACAAGTTTATTAACTGGTTTCAACGATGGAATTTTCAAGCAATACAAAACAAATTCTTAAAAAATATAAAAAATATTTAAAAAAGAAAATTGGTTTAGGCAGAAATTCTTCTTTATTTGT